>Ga0316190_10000713_pt1 | contig 23362 bp, 26 predicted proteins | sample Eddworburrow2_MG_FD_204929 | JGI IMG/M metagenome (GOLD analysis project Ga0316190, IMG submission 204929) | Coastal sediment microbial communities from Maine, United States - Eddy worm burrow 2 | ecosystem: Environmental > Aquatic > Marine > Coastal > Sediment | place: USA: Maine | collected... | reverse complement strand
TCATAATATGCAAAAACTTACTCAAAGAGTCGTAACTACCTAGGAGTACCTAGGTCTTTTTAACTCAAAAACTCCTACTGTCGTAGGAGTTTTGGGTCAGCCCCAATGGGGTGAGTTTTTGATTAATTAAATTTTTCTGTTAAACTGAGTATAGGAATTAGCAGTATTACACTATGGCACTATGATTCTCTCAGATCGTGATATTAAAAAAGCGCTTGCAGAAGGTCGCATTTCAGTTGAGCCACTTATAGAAGGCTCTATTCAGCCAGCTTCGATAGATCTTCATTTAGATAAGAATTTCCTGATTTTTAAAAATTCACGTCATGCGTTTATTGATGTTAAGGAGCCGATAGCTGACATGATGGAGGAAGTGATAATCGGTGATGACGAGCCGTTTGTACTTCACCCTGGTGAATTTGCGCTTGGTGCAATGCTTGAAACCACGGGTGTTGCGGATGACATGGTGGGGCGTCTCGAAGGTAAGAGTTCGCTTGGGCGTATTGGTATTATTATTCATGCAACAGCTGGGTATCTTGACCCAGGGAATAAACTTAATATGACATTAGAGCTTCACAATATCGGAAACTTGCCTGTGAAGTTGTATTACAGGATGCCGATCGCACAAATGTCATACACGCCACTCTCATCGCCAGCTGAAAACCCTTATGGGTCGGATAAACTTAATAGTAAGTACTATGGAGATCGCAAGCCTCATGCTAGCGAAATGTCTAAGAATTTTAATATATGATTTTAGGTGTTGTTGGGTCACATGCGTCAGGAAAGGATACTGTTGCAGAATATTTGGCTAAGAAAGGCTGGAACCATTATTCACTTTCAGATGAGATTCGCCTTGAGCTTGATGCACGTGGGCTTGAGAAAGACAGAGATAGTCACCGGATTGTTGCAAATGATATGCGTGCAACTATTGGTCATGATGTTTTTGCACAGAAGGTAATAGCCCGAATGGAGGGAGTAGAAGGAAACAGTACTATTGTTTCGATACGTAACGTAGACGAAGCTAAGACGTTACAAGAACTTGACGATTTTTATTTGATAGCAGTGGATGCTCCTATAGAAATTCGCTATGCACGTACGCAGGAACGTATGGGTGAGCGTGACCATGTGAGTTTTGAGGAGTTTAAAAAACAGGAACAGTTAGAGATGACCACTGACCCGAACGGTATGCACTTGCATACACTCCTGAAAATGGCTGAGTATACTATAGACAATGGAGGTACTGAGGATGAGTTTTATACGCAGATTGACATATTAGTTGATAAGTTTAGATCATGAACATCAAAATCACTCGCATAGACAAATCACTCCCACTTCCTGAGTATCATTCTGAGGGGGCTGTTGCCTTTGATATGTATTCACGTGAAACGGTTACTATTGAGCCCCGTTCGATGGGACGGATACCAACCAATCTGATCGTTGAAGTACCAAAGGGATATATGCTTTTTATTAAAGAGCGTTCATCACTTTTGAAGAAAACAGGTCTTCTCATGACTCCAGGATTTATCGACCAAGATTACTGTGGCCCAGAGGATGAGATGCTTTTACAGGTATATAACCCGAGTGACATACCAGTAACTATTGAGCGAGAGATGCGTATTGCGCAAGGAGCCTTTATGCCAATCGAGATCGCAATCTTTGAAGAAGTCGAGCAGATAAAAGAAGTGTCCCGCGGGGGATTTGGCTCAACAGGACGGTAGTCCTGTTTTTTAATTTTTGCTATACTGCCCCTTAGTAGGGTATCTTCTTAGGAAGTGTGTTATCAGGTTTAGACTTACTTATGAAACAATACCTCGAATTAATTCAAAACATTTTTGATAACGGTGTTGTGAAAGAGGATCGAACGGGGACGGGGACAATTGCGATTCCTGGTGCAATGCTTCAGCACGACATGTCACGAGGGTTTCCGTTACTTACAACCAAGAAGGTACCTTTTAGACTCGTGGCTTCAGAGTTGGAGTTTTTTATTAAAGGCATCACTGATAAGCAGTGGCTCATTGATAACAACAATCACATATGGGATGACTGGGCAAATCCAGAGAAAGCTCCGTATGGACATGATGAAGGGTCTAAAAAACGTATGCGAGAAGAACGTGATTTGGGCCCAGTGTATGGTTTCCAGTGGCGACATTTTGGTGCTACATATAAAAATTTTGATACCGACTACGCAGGACAAGGGATTGATCAGTTTGCACAAGTGATAGAGAAGCTCAAAACGAATCCCACAGATAGACGTATGATTGTTATGGTATGGAATCCTGCAATGCTTGGGCAGATGGCATTGCCACCTTGTCATTACGGGTACCAAGTGACAGTTTCTGAAGGAAAGCTTAACCTGCTTTGGAATCAGCGATCAGTTGATACAGCTCTTGGGCTCCCATTTAATGTTGCCAGTTATGCACTGCTCTTGCACTTGCTCGCTAAGGAAGCAGGACTTGATGAAGGTCAGCTTACTGGGTTTTTGGCTGATATTCATATTTATTCGAATCATATTGACGGACTTAAAGAACAATTAACGCGTGATGTAAATAAATATCCGTTACCAACGATCAAGACCGATGAATTTACTTCAATTTTTGACTGGAAGTATAAGGATAGTGTTATCGAGGGATATCAGAGTTATCCGGGGATTAAATTTGATATTGCTGTGTAACTATGTCATTTAGTATTATTACAGCCATGGATCAGAAGCGTGGGATTGGAAAGAATAACACGATACCCTGGCATTTGTCAGGAGAGTTTAAGTACTTCGCAGAAACAACCAAGAGGGTTGTGTGTTCTGAAAAGCACAATACAGTTATCATGGGCTCGAAGACTTGTGAGTCGCTTCCAGAGGCTTACAGGCCACTTCCTGGGCGTCTGAATATAATCCTCAATAGGGAATCAGATCCTTCTCCATCTCTGAGGGAGGGGTTAGGGGAAGGTGAGGGCACAGTGCTCTGCACCTCTCTTGACGATGCACTTGCTGACTTAGCAGGTCGTGATGAAATAGAAAATGTATTTGTCATCGGTGGAGGTCAGATTTATGTTGTAGCTATTGAGCACCCAGAGTGTAACACTCTGTATGTTACAGAGATTCATAAAACATTTGACTGCGACACCTTCTTTCCAAAAATACCAAACAAGTTCAAAGAAGTCTCTCGATCGGAAATACAAGAGGAAAAGGGGATTGAGTATCAATTTGTGAAATATGAAAAGTAATATCATAACCACCGAACAAGATATACTAATTCAAAAAACAGAAGCATTTGTAAGGCAAGAATTAGAGGGTGCTGAAGGGGGGTCATGATTGGTGGCATATTTATCGTGTATGGAAGTCAGCTAAACACATAGCTATAAATGAAGATGTAAACCAATTGGAAGTTGAGCTTGGTACACTGCTTCGTGACATTGCCGATTCAAAGTTTAATGATGGAAACGAAACTGTTGGATATGAGAAAGCACGCGACTTTCTTTTCTATGCTGAATAGGAAGGGGATAAGTGATTTTTATGAATGGTGATTATGTGCCAGAAATTGTAAAAGAGATGAGCCAGAATCTACCACGTTTCGGTGATGGGAGAATTAATTACTCGTCTGCAGATATTGTACCAACAATTTCTATCATCGTGCAATATAAAGGTGAAATTTTAATCTTTAAACGAAGTGAGGAACTTAATGCTTATCCGGGGCTTTGGAACGGTGTGTCAGGGTATCTTGATGAAGTACAACCAATAAAGGGAAAAGTTTTCGAAGAGTTGTTAGAAGAAACTCAGATCAGCAAAGATATTATTAAGTTAATTAATTTTAGTGAACCGTTTGACTTTTATGATGAGCATATCCCATGCAAATGGGTTGTGTATCCAATTAGAGTTGTACTCAAGCAAAAGTTGGAGATTAAGCTTAGTTGGGAAAATAGTGAGTATCAATGGGTCATTCCAAAAAACATTAAAAACTTCAAAACAGTACCTAGTTATAAAAAAGGTTAATTTTAAAAATATCATTTAGAAAAAAGATAATTATTGTATATCGTGAAATGTAAACATTAGTGTTTTAAGTCTTAATAACACCAAAAATATTTAAACTACACTTTATAGAATATATTAGTTTCAAAGACGATCGATAAGATAGGATAAAATAATTTTGTACCGAGGTAGTAATTTTAGCTTTAATTCCTTTTAAAAATATTAGTTTGTATGAGATAAGTTTTATCTTTTAGTTGGGTTGTATTTGTTTTTTATAAATTTAAAATTACAAATTTCTTAACTACTTTATCTAATTATATTTGGTGTGTATAGGAGATAGAGAAAATTGGATAGATATTTGCATTATAAGAATTGGTGTGTTAAAATAATTTTAGTTAATTTTTTAATCGAAATTAATCAAATCTATCATTTTTCTTGTAATTACCCTCTTCCTGCTTAGTAGGCAGGTGGTTCGAGAAAAAGGTGATCTCTGATATTAAGTTAGAGATAAAAGGGGACATATTTTAAATTAATTGATTCAATTTGATTTACATATGACCTCGAAAGGGTCATTATTTATTTTAATTAATTTAACAAACAATTAGATATGCCTACTATTCCTTCGCTTGAAGAGTTATTGAAATCTGGGGTACATTTTGGTCATAAAATTTCTAAATGGCATCCTAATGCTAAGCCTTTAATTTATATGGGACGAGCTGGGGTGCACATTATTAATCTTGAAAAAACTCAAGAATATTTAAAGAAAGCAATAGATTTTGTAAAAGAACAGGTAGCCAACGATAAAGTGTTACTTTTTATTGGTACTAGAAAGCATGTAAGTAAGTTAGTTAGAGAACATGCAGAGGCAGCTGGGGTACCGTATGTAAATGGACGTTGGTTGGGTGGAACAATAACAAATTTTTCTTCTATTAATGGTTTAGTGAAACAGTTAGAAGACATTGAACAAAAGGAGCATGATTCAGAATATGAACAAAAATATAATAAGAAAGAGCGTTTGATGTTTTCTGAAAAGAAAACTAGATTAGATAAATTGATCGGTGGAATAAGAGAGATGAAAAAAATACCTGATTTAATATTTATTTTGGATGTGAGAGAGCAAATGACTGCGGTACGTGAAGCACATAAAAAGGGGATTAAAATAGTGGCATTAGTTGATAGTAATATTGATCCTAGTCTTATTGATTATCCTATTCCAGCTAATGATGATTCAGTAAAATCAGTAGAACTTATGGCATCTCTTATATCACAGACTGTAAATGAAGGACGTAAGGAGTCTGAAGAGAATAAAGCAAAGGTGGTTATTGAAAAAGAGAAAGAAGAGAAGAAAGAGAAGGAATAGGATATTAAAAAAAACAGTAATTAAAAATGATATTAATATAGAATTATGTCTTTAGAATTAATCAAACAACTTAGAGATGAAACTGGAGCTGGAATAAATGATGTAAAAAAAGCCCTTGATGAAGCAGGTGATGATATGGAGAAAGCTAGGGAGATTTTGCGTAAAATGGGATTGAAGCTAGTTGAGAAGAAGCAAGGAAGAGAAGCCTCAGAGGGAGTTATAGGTACTTACATACATCCACCTGGTAAGATTGTAGCGGTAGTAGTATTAAATTGTGAAACCGATTTTGTAGCTAGGAACGATGAGTTTAAAGTAGTGGCACATGAAATAGCAAAGCAAGTAGCTGCTATGAGTCCTGTTTATGTATTTTCTGAAGATGTACCAACTGAGGAAGTTGATAAAGAAAAAGAGATTCAGAAAGAGATTTTAGCTAAAGAGGGTAAGTCTGTAGATATGATAGATAAGATTGTAGAGGGGAAGATTGCTAAATATTTTGAACAAGTATGTTTGCTTGAGCAGTCATATATCTTAAACGATAAGATGAAGGTAAAGGATTTACTAACTGATGCTACAGCTAAATTAGGTGAGAAAATAGAAATCAGAGAATTTGCCAGGTTTGTTTTGTAGGGTAGGTTATTTAGTTTTTAAAAATCTTTTAAATTTGATCTGGAATTCAAAAAGTAGACTCTACGAAGAGTCTGCTTTTTAGTTCAATCAATCTAAGATGTGTAATTAAAATAAATTAATTAATTAATGATAAAAATACCAATATGGGCTATTTTTTGATATAATATATGTATAAGAAATAATAACAATAAGGTATGACTAAAAAAATACGAGTAGCTATTAATGGCTTTGGACGAATTGGTCGACAAGCTTTTAAAGTTGCTATAAAAAAGAAAAATTTAGAAGTAGTAGTAATCAATGATTTGACAGATAATAAAACATTATCCCACCTACTTAAGTATGATACGGTATATGGAACTTTGGAAGCCAATGTTAGTTCAGATGTTGAGCATATCATTTATAATAGAAAAAAAATACCTGTATTATCAATACCTAAGTTAGAGAATTTACCTTGGAATAAATATAAGGTAGATGTAGTACTGGAATGTACTGGACGTTTTGTTAAGGATGGGGCTGCAAAGATTCATATTAGAGCAGGAGCTAAGAGGGTAATAGTTTCAGCTCCAGCTAATGGTAAAAAAAGTGATATGCAGACTTTTGTAAAAGGAGTTAATACTGAGGAGTACAATAAACAAAAAGTGGTATCTAATGCTTCATGTACAACTAATTGTATTTCTCCAGTTATGAGGGTGATAGCAGATAGTTTTGGTATAGAAAAAGCAATGATGACTACTGTTCATGGCTACACCGCTGATCAGAACTTAGTTGATGGACCTCATAAGGATTTGCGTAGGGCTAGGGCGGCATCCACAAATATAATTCCAACCACCACAGGTGCTGCTATTGCTACAACGGAAGCGCTTCCAGACTTGAAAGATAAATTTGATGGTATGGCAATTCGCGTACCGGTTATAGTTGGGTCGTTATCGGACTTTACCATTCTTACTTCAAGAGATGTTACTGTTGAAAAAGTTAATCAAGCCTTCAAAAAAGCAGAGAAAAATCCTATATACAAGGGTATTATTAGAATCACTAGTGATCCTATTGTTTCTTCGGACATAATTGGGGACACACATTCAGCTATAGTTGATCTTGAGTTCACTAAGGTGGTAGGAGGAAATATGGTGAAAGTTTTGGCTTGGTATGATAATGAGTTGGGTTATAGTAATAGGTTAGTGGAAATGATTGAAGTTGTTACTGCTTAGATCCTTGAATTTTTAAATATTTTTTGATATAAACCGTTCAAGTATAGCGGTTTATATTTATGGGTAAGTATGTTATTATTTAGATATGTTAAGACAATTTGACACTTTAAATAAAGTGCTATTTTGGGGTACTTTACTGCCACTTGTGGTAGCTATTTTCTCTCCATTATTTTTAAGTGGTCAATTTCTTTTTCCATTTATTACAGTAAAGGTAATATTTTTTAGGATTTTAGTGGAGGTATCTTTATTCTTTTATATTTTACTGGTTTTTAGGTGTCCAGAATTTAGACCACGTTATAATATTTTGAATTTAACGGTTTTTATATTTGTATCTGTTATAACCGTTGTTTCTATTTTTGGGGTTGACTTATATCGTAGTTTTTGGGGAAACATAGAAAGGGGTGAAGGTCTTTTAACATTGTATCATTTGTTTGCGTTGTTTTTGATTTTATCAAATATATTACGAACAAAGAAATATTGGAAAAATATTTTTCATATAGTAGTTTTTGTTTCAGTATTGTCATCTGTATATGCTTTATTTCAGTTGTTGGGATTTAGTTTTGTTATTCATGGGGGGCAGAATCGTTTGTCGTCAACCATCGGTAATCCTGCATTTTTTGCTGGTTATTTAATCTTTGGAATTTATTTAGCTGCTTATATGTATAAGCAGGTTAAACCTAAGTTATTTAAGGTTTATTATTTGGCGGTAATTTTATTTCAAATTTTTATTCTTATTAGAACCGAAACCAGAGGGTCTTTGCTGGGGTTGATTGGGGGTTTATTGGTAGCCTTAGTGATTTCTGTATTTTTAAGTAAAGATAAAAAGATAAGAGTAATGGTAGTAGTTAGTTTGATTACGGTAGTAGTTTTTGGGTCTGGGATCTGGTTATTTAGAGAGAGTGAGCCAGTTAAAAAAGTGGCAGTAGTTAATCGGCTTGCAACAATTTCGTTGACAGATATTACCACTGAATCACGGCTATATACTTGGGATTCTTCTTGGCGTGGATTTAAAGATAGGCCGTTACTTGGGTATGGTTGGGAGAATTATAGCGTAGCATTTAATAAATATTTTCATGCTGAGATTTTTCGTGATCATGGATCACAAATATGGTTTGATAGAGCGCATAATATAGTGTTTGATATTTTGGTAACCTCTGGAATTCTGGGGCTTGCATCTTACTTATCTATTTTTATAGCTATATTATTAGTGCTATGGAAATTTTTAAAGAAGGAGAATGATGTATTTACATTTGCATTAATAATTGGACTTTACGTGGCATACTTTATACAAAATTTATTTGTATTTGACGTACTGGCTACATACTTAAGTTTATTTATAATATTGTCATTTACAGTTTTTCTCTCTAGAGATGACTTAGACAAAGATCAAGTTAAAAATATTTCATTTGATATGTCTGTAGTGGGTAGAGTGGTAGGAGGTATAATCCTTTTGTTTTTATTGGGTTTATCAATATTTGAATTTAATATTAAACCATTGAGGGTAAATAAGATGGGGGTAGATGCTTTGATACTTTCTGCTCGAGGGAAAAAAGGTGATGCCACCAAGGTGTTCGAGAAAGCTATTGCGATGGGAACCAATCAGACTGTAGAAATTAGACAAAAATATGCTGAGTTAGTCTTAGAAATGAATAGGATAAATCCATCTGATTCAAATATTGACAAACTTTTTATACATTCAATAAGTGAAATTAAGAATAGTATAAAAGAGCACCCAAGAGATGTACAAAATTATTTATTTTTAATGGTTCTTTATAATGCTTCAGATCGTTTTGATAAAACTAGAATAGACTATCTTTTGGAGGCTGGAGAAAAGGCTCTTGAGCTATCTCCAACCAGACCTCAGATATATTATGAGATTGGACAGGCACAATTATCTAGAGGTAAGTATGATGAGGGTGTACAAGCTTTTAAAATGGCTTTAGAATTACAACCAGAAGTGTTTGAGTCTGGGTGGAATTTAGCTTTGGCTTATGCTATGGCTGGTAAAGATGAGGCGTTAGTTAAACAAATTGAAGAGTTGGAAAAAAGAGGTTTCAATGTAAGAACGAAACAAAATTTGAGAAGTTTGTCTCTTATATATTTTGAGGTTAAGAATTATACAAAGTTAGTAGAAGTACATGAGGAGTTGGTTGAGCTAAGTCCTAACGATGCTACTGCTTGGGTTAGGCTTGGGTCTGCATATCAAACGGTAGGAGATTTAAAGAAAGCCAAAGATGCTATTGAAATGGCTGTTGAGCTTGATAGTAGCTTGTCAGAACAAGCTAAGGTTTTTATGAATAATTTAAGTTTATAATTTTGTGGTTTTAAATAAAATAAAATTTATATTGGTACTGGATATTGTTATGGTGATAGCTATTTTTGGGTTTACATATGATGTGTGGGGTACTAGGGCCATAAATCAAGATGAGGAAATTGTAGTCAAATTTAAAGATGTTGATGAAGTAGTGAAATTTAAGTTTATAGATCGTGATGTAGCACAAGAAGCGTTGTATATGTACAAAAAACATCCTGGAGTAGAGATCGCTGAAAGTAATTCTCAATTTAGCATAGTTGTTGAACCTATAGATTATAATTATAAGTATCAAAATCATTTGAGACAGATTAAGGCGCCTTTGGCATGGAATAAGACAAAAGAATCACCTGAAGTAGTGATAGCAATTCTTGATACAGGAGTTGATACTGATCATCCAGACTTAAAAAATAATATTTGGCGGAATATAAATGAAATTCCTGATAATGGTGTAGACGATGATGGTAATGGGTATATTGATGATATAAAAGGGTGGGATTTTATTACTGATTCGGCGGACCCAGAACCTAAATTTGAAGAAGGTTATACAGATGTAGCTATGCACCATGGAACCTTGGTAGCTGGTGTAGCTGCGGCTGAGGGTGGTAATACTCAGGGTGTAACTGGAGTTACTTGGCGTGCAAAAATTATGCCATTGAGGGTTTTGAGTGGTGTTGGTCAGGGAGACACTATTGCTGTATCTAATGCGATAAGTTACGCCATAAAAAATGGAGCTGATATTATAAATATGAGTTTTGTTGGTGAAAATGCTTCAGAAACTTTAGCTGTAGCTATTGAAGAGGCCTATAGGGCTGGAGTTTTGGTAGTTGCTGCAGCAGGAAATGATGTTGGAGATGGAGTAGATATGGGAGAATCACCACGTTATCCAGTATGTCACGATGGAAAAAGGGGAGAGAATTACGTCATAGGAGTTACTTCAGTAGATTCACTGGATCGTAAGACTAACTTTGGTAATTATGGCAAATGTGTAGATATTAGTGCTCCTGGAACAGGAATTTATACAACTGTGTTTAATAGTTTTTTACAGAGTGGATTTGATCGGTATTATGGTGGGGGTTGGGTGGGGACATCAGTTTCAGCACCACAAGTTTCTGGTGCGGCAGCACTGGTAAAGTCTTTAAGACCTAATATGTCTGTTAATAAGTTAAGAGAGATAATTCTTGATGGTGTTGACAACATAGATTCAGTTAATCCTGATTATCGGACACAACTTGGTTTTGGTAGATTAAATCTAAACAAAGTAATTATTGCTACTTTAGGAAATGATGTATCGAGTCAACCGAATATAAAAGACCAGCCCGTGGGTGTAGTTGACAGTATGGACAGAGACTTTAATTATATAGCTGTGGGAGCACAAGTTGGTGGTGGTCCACACGTGAGAGTTTATCGTCAGGATGGACAATTAGTGGGACAATTTTTTGCAGCTGTTCCGAGTTTTTTGGGTGGAGTTAATGTGTCTTTGATAGATATTGATGATGACACGATTCCAGAAGTGGTAGCAGTTCCGGTGAGTGAAGATAAGTCCTGGGTAAGAATTTTTAATTTAAAAGGAGAACAGTTAAATGAGTTTTTAGCATACGAGAAAGAGTTTTTAGGTGGTGTTGAAGTTGCAACTGGAGATGTAGATGGTGACGGAAATCAAGAGATCATAGTGGCACCTAGAGGATTTGGAAAACCTCAAATAAGGGTATATGATAAGAATGGAAAGTTAAAAAAGTTTTTCTTTACTTATCACGAGAGTTATAGAGGTGGTTTGAGATTGGCAGTTGGTGATATAAACGAAGATAAACTCGACGAAATAGTGGTAGCACCAGCAAATAATTTATCACCAGTTGTGAAGATAATGAATGGTTCAGGTGATGTTTTAGATAGCTATTTTGCTTTTGAGTCTGGTTTTGTTTATGGCTTTAATATTGGAGTTTATAATAGAAAAATTGTGGTGAGTTCAAATGGTGGTACAAAACCTATAGTTCGTGTTCTTGAAAGTAATGGAAAGTTGATAAAAGAATGGCTTGCTTATGATGAACGTTTTAGGGGGGCTGTTCATATATCGGTAACAGATTTAGATGGTGATGGTCAGGTAGATATCATAACCACTCCAGGAAAAGGAGGTGGACCACACTTGAGAATCTTTGATATCCAAGGTAAAGTTAAGGGACAATGGATGGCTTATAATTCAGCTTTTCGTGGTGGCGTATCTGTTGCCACATTGAGATAATATTTAAAATATGGTTGACTTAAACAGAAAAAATATACTAATAACTGGTGGGGCGGGGTTTATTGGTTCACATTTAGCGGACGCCTTAGTTCGTGACCATAATGTAGTGGTGCTTGATAATTTTATAACCTCACAGGAGTTAAACATAGATCACTTGTTATCAAATTATAATTATAAATTTATAAGACATGACCTTAGGTTTCCTATTGATCTTTCACAGTTACCTGAACTTGAAGCTTTTAGGGTAAGGTCAATAGGTTTTCATGAAATATATCACTTAGCTTGTCCTACTTCACCTAAATATTTTAATAAATACCCGATAGAGACAGCTTTGGCCAATTCACACGCAACAGCAAATGCCTTAGATATTGCCGTAAGAAATGGGGCAAAATTTATGTTAGCTTCTTCGGCAGCGATATATGGGTTTCATAAAGATAATGCTCCTATTACGGAAGATTATTGGGGTGAAGTAAACCCAATTGGTCCCAGGTCAAGCTATGATGAAGGTAAGCGTTTTGCTGAAGCTTTGACTGTAAATTATAGACATACATATAAGATAGATGCTAAAATTGCAAGAATATTTAAGACATTTGGACCACGAATGCGCTTAGATGATGGAAGAATGATCCCTGATTTTATAGTTTCGGCTTTAAATTCCAAACCGCTTAATATTTATGGAGATGAATATTTATCAGCAACTTTTTGTTATATTGATGATATTGTAGAGGGTTTGATACGTTTGATGAATTCAGATGATGCGGGTCCAATCAATCTTGGTTCAGATCATTTTCATAGAGTTTCTGATATTGCTAAAAGGGTTGTAGAGCTAACGGGGTCTAAGTCTCAGGTAGAGTACAAGGGGGCTTTGTCTTACCCGTATGAATTTGGGGTACCTGATATAACTAGGGCAAAGGAATCACTCGGTTGGTTTCCGCTTATTTCTATAGAAGATGGATTAAATAAGAGTATCGAGTATATGAAGGCACATTACCGTCTGTATGGTATACGACAGTAATTATGTTTGGGTAAATAGAAAACTATTTTATGTGTAAGTTTGTTTTATGACATATTTTAAAAATATAATTTAATATTTTTAAGGTTGTTATTCTTTTATATATGTCGAATAAATTCATAATAATACCAGCTTATAATGAGGCGCGACGGATCAGTCACGTCATTTCTGATATTAGAGAAGCATATGGAAATCAATACAAGATAGTGGTAGTAAATGATGGATCATCTGATAATACTGCTTCTATAGCAGAAAAGTTAGATGTAAAAGTACTTAAACATTCTATAAATAGAGATCAAGGAGCAGCGCTGGTGACTGGCACTAAATATGCATTAAGTAAGGGTGCTGATTATGTTTTACATTTTGATGCGGATGGACAACATAGTGTAAAGAGTATTGGAAAATTAATTTCCCCCTTAGAAGGTGGTAAGGTAGATGTAGTGTTGGGGAGTAGGTTTTTGAATGATTTTGAAAAAGTAGAGGAAAGATTGAATGGAGTATTTACATGGGTGTGGCAGACATTTTTAAGAGTGTGGAATACAAAAAATATACCCACAATGAGAAGGGTACTTATATTTGGAAATATTATAGTAAACACGTTATTAACTGGTGTATTGCTTTCAGATGCACATAATGGTTTAAGATCTTTTTCTAGAAAGGCAGCAGAAATCATGAGAATTAGGCACGACGGTAAGGCTCATGCAACTGAATATATAAGTGAGATTCATGCAAATAAATTATCGTATATAGAAGTACCTGTAGATATATTTTATAATCAAGCAGAGAAACGAAGTCAAAATTTTTTTGATGGAGTTAGTATTCTGAAAGATATTATAATTAAAAGAATTATGCACTAAGTTTATGAAAATTATTTTATTTAACAATAGAAAGATACTTATACCTTTTCTTCTTGCTTTGGGGATTAATATTATTTCATGGCTATTATTTTCATGGCGAATAGTATCTAGAGGAGGAGAGGCCTTTTTGCACTATACTGTCTATTTAGGGATTGATGGGTTGGGCCCTGTGTGGCAAGTATTTTATGTGTCTGCAGTTGGACTGTTAATCCTTTTGGTAAATACATTGATAATTTTATATAGAAAAAAATCTGATACAATTGCATATTCTTTAATTTATCAAAGTTTATTTGTACAGATTTTAATATTAATAGTATCGGTGTTTTTAGTTTTGATTAATATTTAGGGTGTGTATGTATGAATATTTTGATGAAAAGCATGTAAACGATTTTAGTGATTCAAATATAGAAATATTATATGATCACGGTTATGTATTTACGCGTTTAGGAAAAGGTGTGATGCATCAGGTTGATTCTGTCCGGGTAGACCTTAATGAGTTTGAGTTATCTAGTGAGAATCGAAGGATTATAAAAAAAGTAAAAGTCTTAGAGCTAATTTGGGAAAGTATTCCATATAAAAAGTATACTTGGAAAACAGGAAGGTTGGCTAAGGATTTTTATGACCATAAGGGTGGGGAGGGTACTATGAGTGTAAATAAAATTCGAGAAATGTTTACCAATATGGACAAATCAAACATGAACGGAGTTTTTGTTTACCAACCTGAATCTGTAGGTTACTGTCTTTGCTATAGAGCTGAGAATATCATTCATTACTCCTATCCATTTTATAATTTGAATAATAATAGCCCTAATATTGGGATGGGTATGATGCTAAAAGCCGTACTATGGGCCAAAGAGGGTGGGAAAAAGTATATATATTTGGGGAGCAATAAGAAGTATAAGCATCAGTTTCGGGGGTTGGAAGTATTTGATATTGAAAAAGGATGGGTTATAAGTTATTAATTTTTTTTTGGTAAACTTAAAGTGATACGTGTGTGACTCTATAATGGTAAAAGGTGAGAGATTTAAGGAGGGTTATATTTTTAATAAATAGGTTAATGTTAACTTAAGCTTAAGTATCTCTAACGTATTAGGTTGTACTTGGACAAGTCTTGATGTTATTGAGCAGTTTAAATATCAAAACAAAGGAATTAAAATAGATATAAGTGAAATATTAAGTATATATGTCTGAGAATCAAAAACACGTACATGTGATAGGGGTTTGTGGGGTGGCTATGGCGCCGGTGGCTAAGATGTTTATAGATCTTGGTTGGAGAGTGTCAGGTTCTGATAAGGGATTCTATCCGCCAATAAGTGATTATCTTAAGGCCATACCTGAAATTGAATTTTATCCTGGGTTTCATCCTGAAAAAGTAGGAGAACCTGATTTGGTAGTGGTAGGAAATTTTATAGGACTGAGTAATTCTGAGTTTAAATATATAAGAGAGAAAGGGTTTGAGTATAAGTCTTATCCTGAGGTATTGGGTGAATTTGTGGTAAAAAAGAATTCAGTGGTGGTGGTTGGGACTTATGGTAAGTCAACTATTAGCGCACTGTTGACTTGGATTTTAGAAAAGGCTAGCTTTGATCCTTCATACATGTCTGGGGGTATTTTGACAAATTTTTCAGATGGAGTACGGTCTACTAATTCAAATTGGTCAGTTTTGGAAGGTGACGAATATCCAGCTGATAGACAACATAATAGATCTAAATTTTTCTACTACCATCCAAGATATTTGCTTTTAACATCAGCGGAGTGGGATCATATGGATATTTTTGAAACTGAACAAAAATATATAGATAACTTTAAGGACTTAGTAAGAAATTTACCAGTTGATGGATTGGTGGTTGTGTGGAATGAGGGAGTTCATATAGATGAAATTTTGAAGGAAGTTTCGTGTAGAATCATAAGATATAGTGGAACCAGTAAGGACGACTATTTTATTTCAAGTAAATCCAGAGAGGTAAATCTAACCAATCTAGTAATAGAGAATAATAAAAATAATTTTAAGGAAGAATTTAAGACAAGTATGATTGGTGATCATATGATGGAAAATATCTGTGGGGCTGTGGCAATGGCAAATGAGTTGGGTATTCCTACATCTAAAATAAAGGACGCAGTTGTTACATTTGGCGGAGGAGTAAGGCGTCGCCTGGAGTTTAGGGGTAAGACTCAAAAAGGAGCTTATGTTATAGATGATTTGGCTCATTCTCCAGCTAAAGCTAGAGCTGGGATTAAGGCTTTAAGGGGTTGGTACGAAAATTCAAAAATATATGTAGTATATGAACCAAATGTAGGTAATCGAACAAAAGAGTCCCTTAGTAGCTACGAAGGTGCTTTTGATTATGTGTCTGAGGTGATAGTCCCTAGGCTTTCTGTCGTTAAGGCTCAGGTTGGACAAAAAAGATTGAATGGATCAGAGTTGGTGGGTTATATAGCTAAAAACGGAGTGAAAGCGACGTATATAGATAATGACGATAAGCTAATAGAAATTTTGAAACAAAAAATTAATAAAGATGATATAATAGTCTTTATGGGTTCACATGGGTTTAGAGGGATGATTGAAAATTTATTGGAGTAGTTATTTTTCTTCCTCAACTATTTCTGATTCGGTTATTTCACAAATATCGTTATTTTTGATGATATTTGTGATTTCTAAGGTGATACCACAGGTTGGGCATTCATAATGATCACCAACATTAAGCTCATTTTGGTTTAGGTTGATTTCATTTTTACACTCGATGCAGTTTGTATGATAAAGCATAAAATAAAAAATTTAAATAAAACTATTTAACTAGTGGTATTATATTAATATATTTTTAAATTGTCAAAAATATGATAAAAGCTGACAAAAAAACTTTTCGACTTTTGTATTTTTTGGGATTTTTGGTGGCATTTAGTACTTATTTGCCAACATATGCAGATTCCTCTTTTTTGGGGAAGTTTATTGGGATTGGCGCAGTAGGGTACTTAATGTCTGGGGCGTCTTTGGTTACGATTTTTTTAATTTTTTTCTATCCTCGATTGATTAAAAAAATTAGTAACTTGACATCTACTATTTTAATGGTGGTTGGGTACATAATAAGTGCCTTTGTGTTGTGGTGGGTGCCAAATGTTTTAGCTATGATGATTTTTTATGGAATTTCTTTTATTACATCATATTTGCTTTTTATAAACATGGATGTTTTTGTAGAAGATGTGACTGATTCGTTGCATGTGGGGAGAACACGAACAGTTTATTTGACTTTTGTAAATTTGGCAGTACTTTTAGTTCCAATGGTTATGGGTGTGTTGGTAAAGAATGAGCATTATGAGTTATCTTATTTGATATCTGGGCTTATTATGATACTTGTTCTTTTAATATTACTTTTTGAGCGTAGAGGTTTAGCTGATACCGTAAAGTATAGGAGTCGTCATTTTCATCAGCTTTTGAAAGCACTTAAGGGTAGATCTGATATAACTAAAGTTTTTAGAGTGTCTTTTTCACTTAGCCTTTTTTATGTAGTCATGGTGTTGTACGTACCTTTTTATATGCATAATGGTGTTGGGTTTGAGTGGGACACTATAGGGTTGATTATGACTATAGCACTTTTACCTTTTGTTTTATTTGAGTTTCCGGCTGGTATTTTAGCTGATAAGGGAATGGGCGAAAGAGCATTAATGACAGTAGGGGTGGTTCTTATGGTACTTTCTACGGGTTTTCTGTTTTTTATAAAATCACAAAGTTTTATCATGTGGGCTATACCACTTTTAACTTCACGTATGGGTGCAGCTCTTGTAGAGTCGATGTTGGAAACTCACTTTTTTAAGTTAGTGAAAAAAGAAGAAGTTGATTTAATAAATTTATTCCGAGACTTAAGTCCTTTGGCATGGTTAGTAGGTCCTCTCATATCCTCGGTTCTTTTAGGGTTTGTAACAATTCCTTATTTATTTATTATATTGGCAATTGTGATACTACTTTTGGCTTTGCATCCGTCCTTGACTTTGAGGAAGGTATAGTGATAATTATTATTTATTATGAAGACACCTTTGATACCAGTAACTAAGTTGGCAGACAGGTTAGGAATTGATGAAATATTAGTAAAAAGAGAAGATTTGAATAGGTCAGGTTCACATAAGGATCGGGCTATTTGGCCTGTGATTGAGGAATATGTGAAGCAAGGTAATAAGACTTTTGTTGTATCTTCTTCTGGAAATACTGCAATTAGCGCTGCTTTTTTTGTTACAAATATTGATAGGACTGTTAAAGTGCATGTTTTCTTATCACCTAGTATACCGTTTGATAAAAAAAAACGGTTGAATGAGTTTGTTTTAAATTTTGATAATATTGAGGTTCATGAAACAAGTAGAGCTAAAAGTGAAGCGATAAGATTTGCAAAAGAAAACCATTATCAGTTAATCAGGACTTCTGTGGATGATTTGGTGCTTGAGGGATACGAGGTTTTAGCTGATGAAATTTTGAATCAATTAAGGAATACAAAAAGTAAAAATGAAACTATAGATATTTTTGTACCCACATCTTCTGGCAGTACTTTTCAGGGATTATATAATGGTTTTTATTTGGGATCTAAGGGTATTGAGGTGTCAGTAAGGTTGCATGCAGTACAAACTAGCAAATGTAATGTAGTTGTTAGGAAGTTTGATAAATATTTTGAGACTAGTAATATGTCGTTAGCTTCTGCTATAGTAGATACTATAGGTTATAGAAAAGAGAAAGTAGAAGAAGCAATAAATAAGTCTAACGGTGGTGGTTGGGTAATATCTGATAACGAGCTTTTTGAATCAAGGAAGGTGTTTGAAGAGTGTGTAAGTGACATGGATATTAGCTGGGATTCACTTCTTTCTTTAGCTGGTTTAATAAGAGCCGTTAAGTCGGGTAGAAAAATAAATAGAGCAATTTTATTAGTAACAGGAAAATAATTAATATGAACCATGAAATTAAAACATTACCCAAGTCGCAGGTAGAAATTAAAATTACTATCTTAGCAGATGAATGTAATTCTTTTTTAGAAAAAGCAGCTCAAGTTATATCACAGAATAAAAAGATACCAGGTTTTAGACCAGGTAAGGCAAGCTTAGGTGCTGTAAGACAGCACGTAGGGGAGGATGTATTGTGGAATGAGATGGCCGAACTAGCAATGCCGAGTTTTTTGGAGAAAGTAATTCTAGACGAAAAAGTTAAGATAATAGGCAGGCCATATTATGATGTAGACAAACTTAAACCCAACGATGATATTAGTTTTAAAGCAGTTATTAGTACATATCCATCTGTAAAAATAGGTGATTATAGTCAAGTAAAAATAAAAGAGAAAAAAATAGAGATTAAGCCCGAAGAAGTAGATAGGGTTATTAAAACATTACAACAGAACAGAAGCAGTCAAGCCATGGTAAGCAGAGAAGCTAAGTCTGGGGATAAGGTAGAAGTATCGTTTGAGCTTAAGGTGGATGAAAAGCTTGTCGACAAACAAGATAAGATGCCTCTTGTGTTGGGGGAAGGTAAATTTCTTAAAGAGTTTGAAGATGCTGTGATGGGTATGAGTAGAAATAAGAAAAAAGATTTTGAGGTACCTTTTCCAAATGATTACCACAATAAAGATTTAGCTGGACATAAAGGTAGTTTTAGTTTAAATGTTCTTGGAGTTTATAAATTAGCTTTACCTGAGTTAACAGATGAGTTTGTAAAGTCTATTGGTGATTTTAAATCTGTAGATGACTTTAAAGAAAATGTTATAAAAAATCTTAAATTTGAGGCAGAAAATAAAAGTAGATTAGAGCTTGAGATGGAATTATCTAATAAATTAGTAGAAAATTCAGAGATAGGAGAGGTGCCTGATGTGATGATTAATTTTGAGATTGAGAATATGATTCGTCATATGGAGCAAACTTTATCTGCTAGAGGTATGAAACTAGAAGACTATTTAAAACAGGTTAAAAAAGAAAGAAAAGATTTAAAACTTGAATATACTGCTAAGGCGATGGAAAATGTGAGAGTTAGTTTGGTATTAAGAAAACTTATAGAAGACGAGAAACTAGAAGTACTTGATAAAGAAATTGAAAGTGAACTTGAAAATGCTAAGAAACATTATCAAGGTAATGAGGAGGCGTTAAAGCATGTGGAGACACAGGAATATAAAGAAAACTTAAGAGGACAAGTATTAACTAAAAAAGCAATGGACCATTTGAAAAAAATAATGATAAATAGTGCTTCATAAAGCTTAGGAGTTAAGAAAATGATTTTTTATGTGACAAATAATGTAGAGAGAGCTTCTGGGATAGATTTAAGTATTTATCCTGAAGTTTTTATAGTTTCAAACGAATCTTCACTTGGTAATCTAATAAAGCAAAAGCATAGAGATAGGGTGATTCTTAATCATGATAGTGTATTAGGCTCGCTTGATTTACTTAAGAAATATTCGGCTAATATTTTGAAGTGTGCTCAAAGTGATGGTAGTAAGGTACAGATAATGGTATTTAAAAACACTTTACAGATTGAGAGATATTGTCAAAAGCAAAAATGGGAGTTACTTAATGCTTCGGCTAAGCTGGTTGATAAATTTGAAAAAAAAATTACCCAATATTCTTGGATGGTAGAAAATAGTTTACCCATTGTTTTGTCTGAAGTAGTAGAGCTTGGAAACAGTGAATTTAGTGAATTAAAAATGAAATATGGTGTGCCTTTTATTTTACAATTTAATACAGGACACACTGGTACAGGTACGATAAAGATTGACTCAGAAGATACATACGATAAACTCAAGAAAAAGTTTCCAAAGAGGGAAACTAAGGTGGCTAAATATATAGACGGTGAAGTCTATACTGTTATTGCTTGTGTAATGAGTGATAAGCTTATTCGAGTAAGTGCTGTGAGCAAGCAATTAACAGGAGAACTAGAGTTATCTGACAACCCTTTGTCTACGGTAGGGAATAGTTGGGTTAATGTAGATAGTGATATAGCTATGAGGATACAGATTATGGCTACTCAAGTGGGGAAAGTTATGTTGCAAGATGGCTGGAAGGGGTTGTATGGTATAGATGTTATAGTAGGTATTAATAGAGGGGATAAGCTGTATTTGTTGGAAGTAAATGCACGACAGCAAGCTTCTGCTTCTTTGGAGACTCAATTAGCACACAAAAAAGAAGCTTCTGGACCAATGGATTGGCACCTAAAATCTTTTGCTGGTATAGAGAATGACTTAGAAGATAAGGAACTAACTTTTAACGTGATTCAGGAAGTTCTTAGAAAAAAGTTTGGAAAAGTTTATGAAAAATACGGAAAAATCACTAAGTCTGGGTTGTATAATAAAAACTTAGAGTTACTTGAGGAAAAGATATTGGCTGATATTGAAGGTAGTATAAATAACATATATATAATTCCAAATAAACAGCAAAATTTAGAAATTCTAAAAATAATTCAATTTTTTAGTTAAAAAGTTAAGAAAAGACTGCGCTAAGTTATGGTTATTATTACCCATAAATAAGGGGTTTTATGGGAGTGTTGGGGTGTTTATACCTTTTTTTAACTTTGAAATATGCTATGCTAAATGGTAGATATGAAAAAGATGCTTTCAAAATCTATTTTAGATTTAGTCAATTCTTATCAGTATTTACCAATTGCTGGCAAGTTGATTTCGTGTCCTTATTTTAAAAATCGAGCTGGTGTTAGGGTTGGGTATAAAGTGGCGGTAGGAAAAGGTACGCCACACGAAATAGCTGAGGAAGTGGAAATAAGGTCAAAAATCAATAAGTATGATTTGAATAATGTTTCAATATATGAAATTAGGCAATTTATGGAAAAACAAGGTCTAGGAGTTGATTGTTCTGGGTTTGTAGTACAGCTTTTAAATGTCATAGATTCAAAAGTTGTAATCAAGTTAGCTAAAAGGAATTTTCTTAAAAATCCCTACAGAGCATTGATTTCTAGAATGAGACCGATAGAAAATATTTCAGCTGACCGACTTACCTCTGGAAAACGAGTAAGAAAAATTGAGGATTTAAATAAGATTGAACCTGGCAATTTGATAAGAACAAGAAGAGGTAAGCATTTATTAATAGTAATTGGAACTTATACGGGTGAAGATGATAAAATTAATAAAGTAGTTTATGCACATGCTACTTTATACTATGGTAAAGAGAGTGGAGTTAGAATTGGTGAGATTAATATTACGTCTTTGGAAAAACATCTTAAGGATCAAGATTGGCAAGAGAAAGATGAGAATGAGAATAACCCTACCTATCAAGGTTATCTTGATGATGATGGATCGAATGGTATTTATAAGTTGATTGATGAATTTGATATAAGTAAGGGTGTTTGTAAGGCATAAGAATTATTTAATATATAGTCTATAAATGTTTGTAGAGCTTATAAATCAAAGTATAATATTCGTAATAGTAAGTGCATTACTTGGATTTGTGTTATCTCCTGTTTTGGTAGCTGTACTAAGGTCTTTGCATATTACAAGAAGAGAAGATATGGACGTTATGCAGATTTTAGATCATCGCAAGGCAAAGTTAGGTACCCCTGTTATGGGGGGAATATTGGTTATAGTTGTTGTGGCGGTATTAACTATTCTTTTTAATTGGGACAGAAGATTTACCTTCGTACCGATTGGGGTGATGATATTTTCAGCACTTTTGGGTGGCTTGGATGATATTTTGAATATATTTGGTAGAAGTCGCAGGATAAGGTCTATTGCTCAATTAAAAAAACTTGCCAGAGTGCATAGAGATTGGTACTGGAGAATTTGGTATAAGTTGAGTATGCCTCTTGCTGGAATTAGAAGATTTTTTCAGCTGATGGGGTCGGTGCCTGGTAAGGGTATCCAAGTGCATGAAAAATTATTTTTTCAACTTTTGGCAGGTAGTGTTACTGCTTGGTGGATATTCTTTAAGCTTGGACCTCAATGGAGATTATTTTGGGTACCATTTAATGGGGAAGTAAATATAGGATGGTTTTTGATACCGCTTGTTGTGCTACTGGTGGTATTGACGGCTAATGCGGTGAATGTAGCAGACGGCTTGGATGGTCTCGCTGGAGGCTCATTGATAAGTGCTTTTGGTGGGCTAATGATTATAGCTTGGTTGCAGGATAATATTTTTTTTGCTGTATTGAATGCTACTGTGGTTGGGTCTTTGGTAGCGTATACTTACTTTAATGTGAGGCCAGCTAGGTTTCAAATGGGAGATGTGGGAAGCTTAGGACTTGGTGCTTTGTTGGCAACCATGGCTTTGGCACAAGATAGGATGATAATATTACCACTTCTTGGGTTAATTTTTTTCGTAGAGCTTACTAGTGTAATAATTCAAGTTTTTGGAAAGAATATATTGGGACGTAGAATTTTTAGGATAGCGCCTTTACATCATCATTTTGAAGCGATTGGCTGGAGTGAAGAGAAAATTGTAGAACGTTTTTGGATAATAAATGGATTGTCAGTAACGGTAGCTATTTGGCTGTCACTTCATTGAGTGGTAGCAGATAAAGAACCGTAGATATAGAAAGTAAAATTAATTTATATAAAACAAAAATCCTCTAGCCCGAATAATTCGGGAAGAGGATTTTTGTGTATCTTCTTGTAGTAGGAGATACATGGTAACTGAGATTATTCAGCACCTTCAGTAACTTCAGTAGCTTCATTAGCTTCAGTAGTTTCAACATCATCAGTACCTTCATTAGCTTCAGTACCTTCAGTAGTTTCTTCGTTAAGTATAGTGTAATTATTCATAAATTACACCCCCTTTCTTTATAATATAGATTGATATTTAGTTAAATTAAATTAATTTAAACTTAAATAAACCT
>Ga0316190_10000712_pt1 | contig 23397 bp, 24 predicted proteins | sample Eddworburrow2_MG_FD_204929 | JGI IMG/M metagenome (GOLD analysis project Ga0316190, IMG submission 204929) | Coastal sediment microbial communities from Maine, United States - Eddy worm burrow 2 | ecosystem: Environmental > Aquatic > Marine > Coastal > Sediment | place: USA: Maine | collected... | reverse complement strand
TGCAGAGCGTCGATGGTTTCCTGCCGGCAATCGGGATAACCGCTGTAGTCGGTCTGCGCGACGCCAGTAACAATATTCCCAATGCGATTGCGATAAGCATGCGCTGCAGCATAGGTCAGGAAGATCAGATTGCGTCCGGGCACGAACGTATTTGGCAATCCCGACGGCTCGCTAATGCGGGATTCGACATCAATGTCAGGATCCGTCAGAGCATCACCGCCGAGCGCAGCAAGTGTGTCGATAGGCAGGCAGAGATGCGGCACTGCCACATGCGCAGCAACAGCCTCTGCGCAATCGAGTTCGACAAAATGCCGCTGCCCGTAGTCGAACGCGACCGTTGATACTGCACGCTGGCCAAAGCGGTCGATCGCCCAGTAGAGACAGGTGGTCGAGTCCTGCCCACCCGACAACAACACGAGTGCCTTTTGCTTTGCATCCTTCATTCTTCAGCCGCTCGCCTTTCCTGAAGCGCTCGCTCCCTGTCGTTCCAATCCGGACCGGTGTGGGACACGAGATAGTCGCGCGTCATTTCCTCGGAAACGCGCCACAGTTCTTCTGCCATTGCCTCGTCATGCAAGTGCCCTTCCTGCACCGTTACGGCATTGCAGTCCTCAAAGTACCTGCCACTGGTCGCACCGAGAGATGGGTTGGTCGCCACATAGCAACTGGTCGCTGCGCCCTGCTCCGCACTCTTCGTGCCACCCAGTGCTGCCATGAGTGCAAAACCGGTCTGCTTGAAACCACTCATGTGACGATCGATTTCCGTGTTGATGACACCTGGGTGCAAAGCATTGACGGTCATGCGCGTACCCCTGAGCAGTTTTCCGAGGTGCAGGGCAAACAGTACATTGGCCAGCTTCGACTGGCCGTAGGCACGCCGGTCGTCGTAACCGTAAGTGGCGCCAAGGTTGTTGAACTCGATGCCCGCCTCGGGCGCGTTCGTATACGCCGCGCGACTTGCAACGACGACGATCCTGCCCTGGTTGGCCATGTAGAGCCGCCCTAGAAGACGATTCACAAAGACAAAATGACCAAGGTGGTTGATGGCGAAATGCTTCTCGACACCGTTGACGAGTTCGCGGTTGCCACTCCCGCCGAGGTAGCCGGCATTGCACACCAAGATATCGGGCGGCGCGTTCAGGGAGCGAATTGCGTTGGCACATTCGACCACCGAATCCAGGTCGGACAACTCAAGGGCAAGCGCCGACGTAACCCCGGCAACACGATTGCAGGCTGCCTGAGCCTTCTCAAGCGATCGACTCGTGCCAACAACGTAGGCACCGCGTAACGCGAGAACACGCATCGTCTCGAATCCGATCCCGGAAGTGCAGCCCGTGACGACAGCAAGCTTCCCCGTGAGGTCAATGCCAAGCGTGACCTCTTCTGCGGTCGAGTCCTCGTCGTAATTACTGCGCGGGACGCCCGGCGTCGCAGTCTTGTCGACACCGCTGCACGCGGCCAGCGATGATGCAGCAACAGCAGCGCCCGATAGCTTCAGGAAAGTACGCCGGTCAGTCATCAAATAATGCGTCCAGTGCGGACTTCGCCTGATCTTCTTCTTCCTTGCGTTTGACGTCGAACGCCGAGTCACTCGGTGCGAACCAGTCGCAGAAATTCAGGCGGTCCTTGTCGGTGACGTCTTCTGCCCCGTCTTCACGGCACTGGCGTGGCACCTTTGGGTCAAAGTGCCGGCACATCTTGCAGACATGCAGGTAGACGCCGCAGCCAGGACATTCATCCTGTCTGGACAATGGCAAGGAAAGCGACGCGAGAGACGCGCCGCAGCGATAGCAGCAAATGTCATGGGCCATACTGCGTTCCGGTCAGGTCCGAAAAACGCAGTATAGCCCGTTGTCGATGTGACTAGTTCAGCTGGCTCGGGACGAACTCGTCCATAACGGCCGCTTTCAAAATATCCGGCGGCAACATGCCCTGGTCAAGGACGAAGTCATGAAATGCCTGCTGGTCAAACGAGCCCTGCAGCTTCAGTTCGACTTGTGCACGCAGAGCCTGCATCTTGCTGTAGCCGTAGTAATACGCTGTCGCCTGGCCGGGCATCCGGTAGGTGTAGCGCTCAACCTCGTTTTGCGCCCAGGACTCCCCAATACCGATGTCCTCCATGATCAGGCGCTTGGCCTCTTCGGGCGTAATCAAGCCCAGGTTGAGCATCGGATCGAGATACATGCGTGCGGCACGCATCAGGCGGTACTGCAAGCTGATCAACTGGCCCTCGATCGGCAGATAGGGACGCACTATGGCTTCGGCATACAAGCCCCAGCCTTCGACGTTGGCGCTGTTGAAGGCGAATATCGCGCGCGTGATCGAGACGCCGGACTCGACGATGCTCGAAAACTGCATTTCGTGGCCAGGGCGCGCTTCGTGCGCCGTCAGCGTCCACGCGCCGGCTTCATAGGTGTCGTCGGTCTGCTGCCAGGAACCGTCTTCGTTTTGTTCCAACAGGGGAATGACGAAGACTGGATACTCACCCGTATTCCCGATCAGGCGCGGCGGCTGCAAATGAGGTGCGGGTGAAGCGGCTGTTTCCGCGGCGCTCGCAATGCGAATGCCTGCATCCCTGTCGGGCAGCGAGACAAGCTTCTCACGTACGATGATCTCCTCAATGTCACGCAAAACGGCGTGGTAGTGGTCGAGCATTTTGTCGCCGTCGATACCGCCATTCTTCTTCAGGAGCGCGATGACTTCGCGATAGTCGTTTGTCTCATAGCCGAACTTCTTCGCGACCAGCGGCGCAAGCGCCTCCATTTCATTGCGAATGTCCATGTAACCCTTGGTTGCCTGTTCGATCAGCGCCTCGGGGCTCGCCTCCACACCCCAGTTCTTGAGTGCGTCCTGGTACATCACTGCCGGAAGCCGGTAATCCTCGCGTGCGCGCGGCAGTATTTCCGCCCGCACCCAGTCGTTGTAGTCGCGCATCTGGCCGGCCAGGGTTTCGTAGGTTCCTTCCCAGCCTTGCAGGTCGGTACCTGCCAGCAGCTCTTCGATGCCGGTAACAAACGTCTCGGCCCTCTCGAGGTCCTGCTCCACCTCATCGCGATATGGCCCGACAAGCTTGTCATCTCCGAATTTTTCGATCGACGTCTGCTTCGCCAGCTCGGTGAACGGCTCGTAACCGTCCGCCAGCCCGGCATATTTTTCCATACGCACGACAGCGGCCGGGTAACGGTCACGGGAGACCTGCGGGTCAATCAGCCCACGCAACCCACCGAAGATGGATTGGCTGACGTTCATGTACGGCAGCATGTATTTGTCCTCGAGTTCCTGCGTGTGCAGAGTGTCCCTGGCCGACTTGATCAGTATCCCAAGATCCTGCCTGACCTTGAGGTCGGTCTCATCGGCGAGACGCGCTTCGAGTTCGGCCAGAGCTTGCTCGATAGTCTCGGTTGCGCGGTCCTCGAAGCCCGGGCTCAGGTCGGTGATGTTTTCATCGAGGCCGTCGACGCCCATGCTTCCTGCGCCCTCAGGCGCCAGTTCTGCGAACACGCCAAGCAGCAGCTGTGCGTGCTCGTTGCTCTTTTCGACCCAGGTCTTGTCGTCTGCTTGTGCGAAGCCGGCCAACAGGCACAAAGCGGTCGCAATGGATACTGCTCGTTGCATCGGTGTTCCCCATGGTGATTGCGCGTATGCGCGACGTTACTTAGATGCCGCAGAATCCGTTTTGGACTCAAACAGCGGCAAGAAAACCTTCACCTGATCTACCGATAGGTGAGTAAATACTTTAAATTACTTGTCTAATCTTTTGTTTTTATTATTAAAACTTTAGCCCCCTCGACGTGCCCTCGACGTAGGTCGTTGAGCGCGTCATTCGCCGCTTCAAGCGCGTAGGTCCGTACTTTGACACGCAGGGGTACCGCCGCCGCAATCGGCAGGAACTCCGCAATATCGCGGCTTGTAACGTTGGCGACGGACTTAATCTCTTTTTCCTGCCAGAGGTGCTGCTCGTAGCGAATACCGGCCATGAGGTCCCTGTCCGCGTCCTCCTTGCGAATCGCATTAATAACCAGGCGCCCGCCCGGACGCAATTGCTCCAGTGCCGCCAGAACAGGTTTCCAGGCCGGCGTCGTATCGATAATTGCATGCGGCGCCCGTGGGGGCACGGCATCGGTGTCGCCGCTCCAGTCCGCTCCCAATTCCCTTGCAAATGCCTGCTCAGTGCTACTGCGCGCGAATACATACACAGGACTCGACGGGTACAGGTGTTTGGCGAGCTGCAGTACGAGGTGACCGGAACCGCCAAACCCTGTAAGTCCGAGTATCTGGCCGTCTTCAAGTCCGGCGAGACGCAGTGAGCGGTACCCTACCCCGCCCGCGCACAGTAACGGCGCCGCTTCGACATCGCTGAATGCGTCCGGAATCGGATAGGCATAGGCCTCCGGCACCGTCATGTACTCCGCATAACCCCCATGCGCGTCACGCCCTGTTGCGCGGAAACTCGGGGCGATGTTCTCGTACTCCGACCCGTCAGATGAGTGAATCCAGCCAACCCCGACGCGGTCACCCGGCGCGTAAACGTGGCAGTTCCCGCCGATTTGCACGACCCGTCCGACCACCTCGTGACCCGGAACAATCGGAAACGCCGCCGGCGGCGCACGGCCTTCAATTTCATCGAGTTCCGTGTGGCAGACGCCACAGACTGAAACTTCGATCAATATCTCACCCTTCCCCGCTACGGGACGCGGTAAATCCACTAGCTCCAGCGGCTGATCTCTATCATCCATGCTCGCTGTCGAATTCAGCACCATCGCTCGCATGACTACTGTCCTTTACCCGCGTTCACCGTCAGTATATGGTGCCGCGGCACAGAGTATCCAATACCTGCCCATGTCTAGAAATCCGGTTTCCTCTCTCGTCCTTGCCGCGGCACTCACCGCCTGCTCACTGCAGTCCGAAGTACTCAACAGTGAGCGAATTAAAACTCGATTTGGCAGTTACGGTGTCGAGATCATCGAACAGGACGGCGAAACGCGCCGCTCCAGCCTGTACAGCACGAGCAATGGCAAGCGCATTTGCCGTACCTACGCCGTAGTAGAATTCGCCGGCGGCGATGCTTTTGACAGTTCCGGCGTGCACCAGAAAGTCGTTGCTGGCGCATCGATCGGTTCGACATTCAAATCTGACGGCTGGGAAATTCGTAAAGAGACCATTTACGTCGGCGAAGTTACCTTGCCTGACGTGCATCACCCGATCGGGAAATTGATGCACCTGCAATCCACGACAAATCTGGCTGTGCACGCCTATCAGCTGCACATTGAAAAAGGCTCTACATCCCTGCACTACGCAACAATTGTTGAGACACACCATCCGGAATACATGGATGAAAGGGAGCTACTCGAACTCTACTCGCCGTCGAACCGGGCCGACGCAGAGACTATTCTGGACATTAGTCAACTGGTGTTAGATCAGCACTGAGACTAAACTCGCACTATCTGCAAGATGCCTGTGGGGCCAACGCAATGAATGTCAGTGACAAGCTCAGATTAGCGCTTTCCACCCTTCTTTTTGTTTTCGTTTCCGGAACGGCAGTTGCCCAGGATAAAGCCGACGATGAGGCGGATGTCATTCTCACAATCGAAGAGCAGTGGGACGCTGAACAAAAAGGTAACAAAAACTGGATTGACGAACGACTGGTCAGAGAGTTTTCCGGATGGCCAAAAGCCGCCCCGGCGCCTCGGTCAAAATCCTCTACAAAAAAGTGGGACCGCTTCTCGGATAGTCAGGGCGAAACCATCGAACACGAATTGTATTTCCAGAACATCATTGTTCGAGGCGACGTTGCCGTTGCGCACTACTTCTATACGAGCGCGTATCAAGACAGTGACGGCAAGGTCGAAGTGTCTAATGGACGCTATACCGATGTTCTGGTGCGAACCGAGGATGGGTGGAAATTCATCGCCTGGCACGGCGGGGATGACGAATAGCGAAAATCACGCTGCAGGTTAAGCGCCTGTTCAGTTTGCCGGAGTTATTCTTGCTTCAAGGATCGGAAAACCCGTCTTTACCTGGCGGCTCCGGAGGCACTATGAATAAACGGACATTTTCTCGCAGTTTTCGCTGGCTCTGGCCAGTCCTGGCGCTCGTGGCGTGGCCCGCAGTCGGCATGGCGCAGGTTGCCGTTGCGGAAATCGAAGAGATTGAAGAGCTACCGACGATCTCCGCGAGCGAGATCGAAGCGCTCGTGGGGCCGATTGCCTTGTATCCGGACGATCTGCTGGCCATCGTGCTGCCAGCATCGACGTTTCCGTTGCAGATCGTCGAGGCAGCCCGCTTCCTCGAAGCCCTCGAGAATGACCCGTCTCTCGAACCCGATGAGGACTGGGACGACTCAATCGTTGCTTTACTCAACTACCCTGACGTTGTGGAACTTCTGAATGAGGATCTCGACTGGACCTGGCGCATGGGCGAAGCCGTTGTTGCGCAGCAGTCGGATGTCATCGCCGCAATCGAATCATTCCGTGACCGCGCCTACGCCGCGGGCAATCTTGAGAGCGACGACTATCAACTCGTCTCCCAGGAAGAAGGCACGATCCAGATCACGCCAGTTCAGGAGGACGTTATTTACGTCCCCTACTACGAACCCGAGCAGGTCGTCATTTATCAGCCGCGGCCCGTGTATTTTTATCATCCGCGCCCATACCCCGTGTATTACTACCCGTATCCGTCGTACTACGCATTTGATAACCATTTTCACCACAGCTTCTTCTGGGGTGTAACGACCGCGTTTTCCATCGGCTGGAACTCGTATCACCTGAACACGTTCCATCACAGTTTTTACGGCCATCCCTATTACGGGCACTCCTACTACCGCAATAACTGGTGGTATCGCAGCCCGGACATTCATGTTTACAACAACACCTACGTCAGGAATAACGTGAACGTCACGTACAACCGCTACAACAAGGGTGACCGCTGGCAGCCGAATGTTCGCCGCACTGTGCGCGAATCTGACCAGCGCGTTACACGAACCCGGTACTACCCCAATTCGAATTCGCCGTCATCCGGCAACTCGAACACATTCACGAGCCGGAGCAACAACGGCACGAACCAGGTTGCGCGCAGCAGTGGTTCAACAAGACTGGAAAAGAACGAAATGCGCCGCAACGACCGTGAGCGTGAGCCTGTTCAGTTCCGCGATCGTCCACAAACATTCGCTGCGACACGGGGCAACACCAACACAGTGCGCGCGCCTGCCTCCAAGACACAGCCAACGTCAAAAACACGTGAGCCTGCTGTTGCACGGTCTGGCAATGCACGTCCGTCAGCGACGGTACGGCAGCCAACGCAGCAACAACGCTACAGGGCCCAGAAGCAACCCACGCCCAGGGCAGCCCCGGAACGGGAGCCGCAGCCGAGAGCGGCTGCCAGGCCTCAGTCGCAGCCACGGGCAACGACCAAGCCACAATCGCAACCGCGTCAAAGCCAGTCGCAGCCACGACAGAGCCAGTCGAACAGCAGATCGAGTAAGTCCAGTCGCTCGAGCCAATCGTCACGCAGTTCGGAGGCCCGCAACTCGAATTCGCGTAGTTCGAATTCGCGCAGTTCGGAACGCAAACGATAGCGACGGCCTATTCGCCGTCAGGTGATTTCCTGCTCTTGCCGGACGAGAGCTCCCAGGCGATATACGCGATACACGCGGCCGAGAAAATCGCCAGGGCAATCAGGATAAAGGGTAGTGCAGCACGCATGCAGCAATACTAGCACCCCACTACGTCACCCCCCTGACTCCCCGGATGTTTTCTTCGGTAACCTGCCGCTTTTTCGCAGCGCCTCTCGTAACACGAATTCGATCTGCGCGTTAAGACTGCGCAGATCGTCATTCGCCCAGCGCTGCATAGCCGACAAGGTCTTCTCGTCTATGCGCAGCGCAAATGCTTTGCGTGCCGCCATCGCTCCGCTCCGACTGCGCCGCAATTACGTGTAAAGGGAGCCGGTGTTAACGACTGGCTGAGCCGACTCTTCGCCGCACAAAACGACGAGAAGATTGCTGACCATTGCCGCTTTGCGTTCCTCGTCCAGTTCGACGATCTCACCTTTCTTGAGCTCATCCAGGGCCATTTCGACCATGCCAACAGCACCGCGCACCAGCTGCCTGCGTGCGGAAATAATCGCCGATGCCTGCTGCCGCCGCAGCATCGCGTTCGCGATCTCGGGTGCATAGGCAAGATGGCTGATGCGTGCTTCAACAACTGTCACTCCAGCTTGCTCCAGCCGATCCTGGATCTCTTCACGCAGAGCCTGTGCAATCTCCGCCGGATGGCTGCGCAATGCCGTGCCCTCGCCTTCATGCGGCTCATAGGGATAGGTCGTTGACAGATTGCGAAGCGCCGACTCGCTCTGGATCTGCACGAACTCTTCGTAGTCATCGACTTCGAACAGCGCTTCGGCCGTATCGAATACTTTCCAGACCACGACAGCAGCAATTTCGATCGGGCTACCGCGAGAATCGTTGACTTTTAACTTGCCGCTCTCGAAATTCCTGATGCGCGTTGATACCGCAGTCTTGGCGTAAAACGGGTTTGCCCACTTGAGACCCGGGTCATGTGCCGTACCAGCGTACTTGCCGAACAATTGCAGCACCTTGGCTTCGTTCGGATGCACCATGAAAAGACCCGCCCAACAAATCGCCACAACCACGGAAGCCAGCGCAAACCCGATAATGCCCGGGACGTTGAACGCCACTGCCGACCTGAAGATCGCGTAGCCGAAACCGATCTGGGCCACTGCGAGGACGACGAGCATCAGGTAACCCGATGAGACCGTTCTGACGTTTTCACGAATCATGATCTTCTCCTCTCCATCATTTTGATATCATAATGATATCGCTTTTCGAAAATGTCAAGATCCGCAGTCTGACTTATGTTAAATCGCTTACAGCGAACCCAATGCCGGCTTTCGTGTCACACTAGTTCTGGCACATACCTTTACCCGAGACGATTTCGAGCGATAATCGCCCAATGGACTCACTATTTACTGAATTACGCCGCCGCAATGTACTGCGGCTTGCCGCGACCTACGCGCTGGTCGCCTGGATCCTGATTGAGGCAGGCTCGGTCTTATTGCCGACTTTTGGTGTTCCGGAGTGGTTTTTCCGCGCCTATACGCTGGCCATTATTGCCGGGTTCTTCGTCTCACTAATTCTCGCCTGGGTATTTGAGGTCACGCCCGAAGGCGTCAAGTTCGACCATGAGATCGATCGCAGTCGTGAGGGGCCGCGCAATCGCGGCAAGTCGAACATCGTTATTATCGCCCTCCTCGTCGTCGCGCTGGGGGTTTCGATATCGTTTAACGTCACCGGCATCCGTGATCAATCCGATATCCAGATAGTTGCTGCCAGCGGAAAGGCAAATACCATCGCCGTATTGCCTTTCACAAGCCGCAGCGCAGACCTGGACAATCAATTTTTTGCGGATGGCATTCAGGATGATTTACTCACCCGTCTCGCGGATATCGAGTCGCTCAGGGTTATCTCCCGCACATCGGTCAATGAATACCGCGACACGACCAAGAACCTCCGTGACATTGCCGCAGAACTCGGCGTAACCACAATCGTCGAGGGTGCCGTGCAGCGATCCGGCGACCAGGTCCGCATTACCGTGCAGCTGATTGATGCGGCGAGTGACGAACACATCTGGGCTGATTCCTATGACCGCGCACTGACCGTCAGTAATGTCTTCCATATTCAAAGCGAGATTTCGTCGCAAATTGCAGCAGCGTTGCGTGCCGCACTGACGCCCGAGGAAGAAATTCGTCTCGCCGCAATGCCAACCGACAGCATTGAAGCGCTCTCGCTATACAGTGCTGCGCGTAACAACCTTTACCTGCGCCGGTTCGAAACGTTGCTGGAAGCACGCGGGCAATTCGAGGCGGCTCTCGAGCTGGACCCGAATTATGCGCAGGCCTATGCGGGCCTTGCCGAGACGATCCTTGTGACGGCAACGAACCACGGCTCAATCGATCCGGTTGAAGCTGCTGAATTAGCAGGTACTGCAGTAGCAAAGGCGTTGGAGATTGATGAGAATCTCGCAGAGGCGTACGCCGTAAAAGGCCTGCTGCAGCTGAACCAGTGGAAGGTCTCGCACGACAGTGACATGAATACCGCCGCGGCAGAATCCTTCGCTCGCGCGAAACAACTGAATCCGAACCTGGCCAATGCCTACGTCTGGTCCGCGACCTTGTACGAGGGCGACGGCAAGATCGATGAAGCAATTGAGGCGCTGACAACGGCGATGGAGATCGATCCACTCGGTCGGATTCCGTACCTGAATCTGCCGGACTTCTACTCGATGCTCGGCGAAAATGAGAAAGCAATACAGCTGCTACTCAAGGCAATGGACATATTTCCGGACTGGGCCCAGCCTTACGATTACGTGGCCAGACAATTGAACGGCCTTGGTCGACTCGATGAAGCGGTCGCCTGGAGTCTCATCGCACAATCGATGACAGATGATCCGATGATGGGCAGAGAAGCCATAGGCGTATACATCGAGTTCGGCGACACCGACAGAATCGATGCATTCATGCAGAATTTTGGCAGCGACCATCCCATGTACCCCATAGGCGCGGCGTTCCAGCGATTCATGGAAAATGACTTCGAGGGGACGATTGCAACCTTTGAGGCACTCGACCAGGTTTCAGATGCTCAGGCCGAATTCGCTTATCCGATATTGTCGATGGCCTCAATGAAGCTGGAAGAGTACGAGAAGGCCAGGGATTACCTGATCCAGGCAAACCCGATGCTCGCCAGCGACACTGACGCCAGTGTCAATCGATTTAATCTGCGTGCAGCCGTGATGCTGGCCTATGCATTGCGGCAGACCAGCAATGACCGACAGGCATCTGACTTGCTGACACAGGCATGGGACGTCGTGCAGCAAATGCCGCGCATGGGCGCCGCCGGATACGGTATTCGGGACGTGCAGATCCTGGCCGTTCAGGGGCGCAAGGATGCGGCCATCGACGCCCTTAGAGAAGCGATCGATGCCGGCTTTGTCAGCCAGCTTGTGTATGACTTTTGGACCCTCGATCAGGATGCGCTTCTCGACGATCTGCGCGATGACCCGCGCTTCGAGGCGATGCGCATGGAATTGCACGAGGTCATCGACCAGATGCGCGAGAACGTGCGCCAGGCCTACGAGTCGGGCGACTGGAATGAACTGCTGAGCCGGGCGCGTCTCGACTTGAGAGCAGCTGCGGTCAGACCTTGATGCGGCCCATCGCGATCAGGAGAAGCGTGAAGGCAATGAGTACAACGGCCGAGACGCCCAAAAACATGCAGACCATGAAGACCATCTGTTCCATCGCTCTCTCCCGTATATAGATAATTAGCAGTTTAGTTTAACGAGAGCCGAGCCGGGATCGGTGATTCTACTTAGACTCTCCCAGGTACCTGCTGCGCATTGCGTCGTGCCGCTTCGGGGGAAACTCCTCAAGAATCAGCATCCTGACATTGTTCCTGGCAATGAGAAGTTGATCGTCGATGAGTTTTTCCAACTCCTGGGCCTCGACCAGTGCGTCCCTGGCCTCATCTGCCTGCCTGGGCGCCACTGAGTCTGCCTTGGCCCGAAGCCGCTCAATCCTGGTTGTCGCCCTCACAACAGCCTTTGCCGCAGCCTGAGCGGCCCGTTCACGATCGCGCATGTAGGTCAGCGCAGAACCGAGGCGCCCGCGCCTGGAGTCCTGTGAGGCCCGGAACAGCACGAATAGGACTATGCCGAGGCCAAGAACGCTTGCGATGACCAACGCCCAGTTCTGCTGCAAGTACTCGATCGACATGGCTGGACCTTAGCATACACTGCAAAATGCGTTACAATTTCAATACTTTTTATATACAATGTGACGCATGGCGAAGACCAAGATTTCGACGTTGAACCTGCGCATCAATCCTTCCATCAAGGATGCCGTGCGCGAGGCCGCGTCACGCGAGCATCGCAGCGTTGCCAATATGGTCGAGGTCCTGATTCGCCGCCACTGTGATCAGGCAGGGATCACGATTCCCGAACAGTCGGACCTATTCCCGAGGAATGAGAATGGATGAGAAAATGTTGAAGGCGATGGTTGCCGCCGGCGCCATCAAGAAAATCGACATTATCGCCAGTGGCGCTCGCTTCCACATCGAAGCGGCGACGCCCAATGGCCCGATAACCGCGGAAACGCGTAAAGGCAAGGTAAAGACCTGGGTCACCCTTGACGCTGCAGCCAAGTGGGTACGCAGCCTCGGAATAGGTGGCGCGCGCGTCAACCTGACCCACTGGCAGCCTGGCCAGCGGGAGCTACAGATCTAAGACTCGTCTTCCTTTTCGGCTGACGGCCAGGCGCCACCGAAAGGAAACGGCTTGTCGTCCGTGTTAAACGTCATGTAGCGAATCATCTCGAACATATAGGTGGCAATGGCCTGCCCTATCTGCCGCAATTCGCGGTTCACCTCGCCGGTGAACAATACCCAGAAGAAGCCAAGCACGACGATAACCGTGCCGACCATACCGGTCAGGCTGATTATGAGGCCGTAGATGAACATAAACAGCAATCTCAGCCACGTCGTCCGCGACTTCAAATTCTCTTCCATCTTGCCGCTTTCAGCACCATCTGCCGCAACTTGATCAATCGTCGGGTTGTCATTGCTCACGGTCTGTTCTCCTTTTTGCCCGCATTAATAAATGCCCAGCATTTATTATGGTTCCATTGTTACAATCTTCGACCCCCGGAACCACAATAAATTTCAAAAACAGCCTATGAAAAACCCGCTCACTTTGCTGGCCGCCTGTGTGCCAATACTCATCGCTTGCGAGGCGCCCTCGCCTCAACCCGATTCTGAACCTGGTGCTCCGATGGATTACGCTGCCGAAGCGCAACGTATTGCGAAGACAAGCATCATCATCGACACCCATGTCGATGTGCCTTTTCGACTCCTCGAAAATCCGCAGGACGTCTCAGAATCCACAGCAACCGGCGACTTCGACTATCCGCGTGCCGTTTCCGGTGGGCTAAATGCACCCTTCATGTCGATATTCACAGAGGCGGACCTGGAAGCTCAGGGAAAGTCGCGTGCTGCTGCCGATGAACTGATTGACCTGGTCGACGGCATCGTTGCTGACGCCCCCGAGAAGTTCGCGATCGCACGTTCCCCTGATGAAATTCGGCGGCATTTCGAGCAGGGCATCATGTCATTGCCCCTGGGTTTGGAGAATGGGTCGCCCATCGAGGGCAATCTCGCGAACCTCAAGCACTTCTACGATCGCGGTATTCGCTACATTACGCTGACACACGGAAAATCCAATCACATCTCGGATTCGTCCTATGACGCTGAACATCAGTGGAATGGACTGAGCGAATTCGGTATCGAAGTCGTCAAGGAAATGAACCGCTTCGGCATCATGGTGGATGTCAGCCATTTGTCTGACGACGCGTTCTGGGACGTCATGGAGACATCAACCTCGCCTGTCATTGCATCGCATTCCTCTGCACGGCATTTCACGCCGGGATGGGAGCGCAACATGAATGACGACATGATCATGGCGCTTGCCGAAAACGGCGGTGTCATGCAGATCAATTTCGGTTCGGGCTTTATTTCCAAACCCGCCAGGGACTACGACACGCCACGTATGGCAGCTGCACAGGAGTGGATGGCCGCAAACCCGGAAAAGGGCTACGCCGATCTGTTTCGCGACTGGCTACCTCAATACACCGCTGAACATGGCCCCTACCCCTACGCATCGCTTGACGATGTCCTCGATCACTTCGACCACGTCGTGAACCTCGTCGGCATCGATCATGTGGGCATTGGCTCGGACTTTGATGGCGTTGGCGACTCATTGCCGACGGGTCTCAAAGATGTAGCGGCGTACCCGAACCTGATCGAAGGCCTCTTGAAGCGCGGTTATAGCGAACAGGATATTCAGAAGATACTGGGCGGCAACCTGTTGCGTGTATGGGAAGACGTTGAGGGCAAGGCGCTTAAGAAACAGACCTCCGGATAGAACGGCATCGGGCAATGGCACAGCCCATCGCTTTTCTGAAATCGCGGGGTGGCACCATCGATGTCCCGCGATTCTAAATAAGCCTGATTCAGCGCGGACTACTCGTTTCCCTCCGTTCAAGTCGTTCGGTGATCAGCCTTTCAAGTTCAGCTTCAGAATTATCCAGCACACGATCGGCCCAAACGACCTTTGCAAGGTAAGCCAGAAGATTGTCCTGTGTCTCCTCGTCTTCGTTGGTCAAACGATCAATGCAGGAGGCGACAACGCTACCAGAAGGCTGGAGACGCTCGATATAACGGCGGAGTTCAGTAAGTGCTGTTTCGTCTTTTGTCACACCCTTGCGAGCACCTTCAGCGCGAGCATAGTCCATGATCACGTCAACCTCTTCAGCGTTCAGGTGACCATCTGCCCGTGCAACCGCGATCAGAACACGCAGGCCATCACGGATTGCAGAGCGGTATGAGCCGCCACCGGTGCGCGCTTTGGTAGGGCTTGCTTTCAGATGCAGGAACTCGCGCACATCAAAAGTTTCGCCGTGCTCGTCAAAGAGATTGATCACCCGATCCATCCGGAAAGAGCGCAAATCTTCGCTCATAAAGCAGTGACATAGCAGCCGATTGTGTCCATCCACTTCAGCGGTTGCGACAATAGTTGCCCAGCGACGGCTGACAAAACCATCAGCGTCGACATGTTCAATTCCAATGGTCATGCCGGATAATTCATGATCTGTAAGCCCACGAACGACGTCATGATCGTGACTCTGGCCGATTTCCTTCTCTCCGGCTTCCTGACCAGGCACCGCAAAATGCGGACGCTCTGGCGCTCTGCCCTCAAATGATTTACGAATCGAAGCAAGAATTTCCATTGGTAGCCCCTCGCAGACAATTTACAAACCGTGCGTTATTTTTTTTGCCTCGGCAACGCACTTTTCACGAAGAAACCTGGCAGAACCCGGCGCTTCGCACGACATCGTATTTTTCTAATATACGAATTTTCTAATGGGAGTAAGACTATATCAGTCAAAGGAAAGGAAATTCTATCGCGGCGGTGAGACCCCGAGGACAGAAGGCAGGCGCTGAATTCTGGATTCGGTTGGCTTCCACATACAACTGTCGTGCAAAATGAAGCATCTGGTGATATCGAAATCTCAATGACCCAGCAAATGAGCCCAATCGACATGAGAATGACCGCGACATCCCCACGCATAATTTCGATAGCGATTTGGATCATTGTTGTTTTTCCGTCTGTGCTCAATGCAGAGGAGCCGAAAGAGCCCGGCCGACATATTATCGAAGTGGTCAGTTCCATAGACAATACGCGTCAGCCAAGCTACCTGATTCTCCCGGCCGGTATTGGTGAGGCAGATAGTCAGATTCCAGTTGTCGTTTCACTGCATAGCTGGAGCTTCGGTTTTCAACAGCGTTGGGAAGAACTTGAGGCGGGAGTGACTGAACGCGGCTGGATCTACGTCTTCCCGGACTTCCGCGGACGTAACGACAATGTCGAGGCGTGCGCGTCGGAGATCGCGAAACGCGATGTTATCGATGCTCTTGACTGGGTAATCAGTCACTACCCAGTCGATGAGAGCCGCGTCTACCTGACCGGGATGTCTGGTGGCGGGTTTATGACTCTGGCTATGGTCGCCAGTTTTCCAGAAAGATGGACAGCCGCGAGTGCGTGGGTTCCCCTCAGCGACCTCCGGGGGTGGTACGACTTTCACGCCGGAGATTCATACGGGGAGATGACACGACAGTGCGTAGGTGGAGACCCCGCCGGGAATCCCGCAATAGCAAATGAGATGCGTCGACGGTCCCCGCTATACGAACTGGAAAGAGCCAAAAACGTGCCTTTGGAGATTGCTGCCGGCAGCCTTGATGGCCATGACGGCGCCCCGATACCCATTTGGCACAGTCTTTTCGCATTTAACGCTATTGCAGAGGCCGTTGGTGAGCAAGGCATCTCAGCGGAAGAGATCGCTCAACTCAGTCGTCATGAACCGCGCCTTGATGCTCCCGAGGAGACAGATGAAATCGTCGACCCGACCTACGGGCGTCGCATTTATCTACGAAGGTACGCCGGAAAATCCAGAGTCACAATTTTTGAAGGTGCTCACGAAAGAATTCCTGGAGCAGCGCTCGCTTGGTTCGATGCGCACTGAATCCAATTGAACTTGTACGACCGCTTGTGGCCGTAAGCAGGAGCGATTGTTATTTATAGGGAACTGATCATTCTGAACTGTTTTTTTTCGGTCAGCCTGAAAAGAAATAGAAATACACGCCCAGGATGACGGCAATGACCACGATCATCTTGATCATGCTGCCGGCACCGCCCTCCTCGACCATGCCCGGCGCTCCTCCTGACTCTCCACGCTTCGCCTTGGCGAGATTGTCGACGACATCCTTCGCTTCTTTGAGACCGAGGCCGGTGTCCTCGCGCAGGATTTTTATCGCTTCGATCTTGTGTCCTGCGTCGATAGCCGCGATCACCTGATCGGATATTTCCAGGTCATTGTAGTTCACTGTCAGGCAGCCACAACGTCGAGCAGGACATAGCGCAGCAGCACTTCATAGCTACTTCTGTCCAGCTTCATATCGTTCGGTAGTTCCAGTGTATGAATCGGCGTGTCGTCGACTTCACAGATTTCCTGAAACAAAGTCCCGCTATCACGATATACCCGATACTTCACATCACGTGCTTCGTCGTACTTCAGCAGCACCTGGCTCTCGGTCCAATCCTGGATTGTTGATTGCGCCATGATTTCCTCCGTGCATCCTCAAAGCTCTTGCATTACCTGGATTGTTGCAAAGGCTGTGCCAAGACCGTCAAGAAAGATCAACACTTTATTTAACAACAACTTACGCATCGAGCGAAAGCAGAAACGGTGCGATTTCCGGGGCATTTGTGTCAGAAATGGACCAGGTATTCAGCCATTTTGCGACATCCACTTTACATAAGCTACTGCCTATAACGGCCACACGGCGAGGATTGTTGGCACCGAGACAACGATGATCAGAATCTCGAGCGGCAGCCCCATGCGCCAGTAGTCGCCGAAGTGATAACCGCCGGGCCCCATGATCAAGGTGTTGTTCTTGTGGCCGATCGGCGTCAGGAACGCACACGACGCCGCAACAGCCACGCCCATCAGGAAAGGGTCCGGACTGACATTCAGTCGAGTCGCTATCTCGATCGCAATCGGCGCTGCAATCACGGCGGTCGCCGTATTGTTCATGACGTCAGACAACGTCATCGTCACGACGACGAGAAGCAAGAGCACCATCGCCGGTGAGAACCCGGACGCCAGATCCACAATGCCCTGGGCGATCAATGCCGTACCGCCGGTATCCTGCAACGCCGAACCGATCGGAATCATCGACCCCAGCAAAACGATCACGGGCCACTCAACCGAGTTGTAGACTTCGCGTATCGGCACGATATTGAAAAACACATAAGCGGCCGTCACACAGCCTAAGGCGACCGGTAGATAGACGAGGCCGGTGCTGGCCGCTGCAATTGCGGCGGCGAACATTCCTACGGCCAACCACATCTTGTCACGCTGGATCACACGTTGGCCGCGGTCCGCCAGCGGTAGCAGCCCGAGTCGACCTGTTACATCCGCGAGCCGTTCCTCCGGTCCGAGCAAAAGCAGCACGTCACCGGCATCGAGGGTCAGTTTTCTTACGTTGTCACGAAAACGCCGACCCTGACGAGACACACCAACCAGCGATACGCGATAGCGATATAGCAGTTTCAGCGACATGGCCGAGCGACCTGCCAGGCGCGAAGACTCCTGAACGACCACTTCCTGCAGCATCAGGTCCACGTCCTCGAGCACCCCTTCGCCCGTGCCAATGTACTCAAGCTTCAGATTCCCGAGCGCCTCCTCGAGGCTATCCGGACTTGCCTCAATGACCAGTACGTCGCCTGCTTTTATTTCCACATCCCGTGCAAGCCCGGGCTGCCTGCGCCCTCGCCGCGTGAGGCCAACGATCTCAACATCACTCTTTGCCGCCACATCGTCCAGATCGCGAACCTGCTTGCCAATGATGTCGGATTTCTCGGAGACCCGCACTTCGACCACGTAGTCGGCGAGGTCAAACAGCTCTTCCCCGGCATCAGCCGCCGTACGATTCCCGGGCAAGAGGCGCCATCCAATCAGCGCAACGTAGGCCACACCAACTGCGGCACAGGCTATACCAACAGGCGCGAAGTCGAACATTTTGTACGGTTCGCCAAGGGCGTCGCCGCGAAACTCGGCGATGATTATGTTGGGCGGCGTTCCAATGAGCGTGATCATGCCGCCGAGGATCGACGCAAACGACAATGGCATGAGAGACAACGAGGGACTGCGACCACTCTTTTTGGCCGCCTGCAAATCCAGGGGCATGAGCAATGCCAGCGCTGCAACATTATTCATGACGGCTGACAACGCGGCGGCCAGACCCGACATGATGCCGACGTGGGTGGCGAGACGCCGGCCGGAGTCGACCACGTAGCGTGCCAGAACCTCGATGACGCCGGAATTTGAAAGCCCTCGACTCACAATAAGGACCAGCGCAATTATCACCGTCGCCGGATGTCCAAACCCTGAGAAAGCTCGTTCGGTCGGGACGACTCCCGTCAACAATGCGAGCAAGAGTGCAACAAAGGCGACAAGGTCGTATCGCCACCGACCCCAGATCAGGAACCCGAAAACAAAGAGGAGCAAACCGAAAAGCAGAATCTGGTCAGTTGTCACGTGGCAATCTCGTGAAATTTCTCAAACGGCACAATAGCAGAAGCGCGTGAAGGCAGGATACGATGACCGGGTGGCCATCATTGTCATCATCGTTCTGATCCTCGCTCTCGTCTTTGGACCTGGCTTTTGGGTAAAGCGTGTCCTGGAGAAGTACAGCCTGCCGGCCGACCGCTATGCCGGAACAGGTGCGCAACTCGCTCGACATCTGCTTAACAAGAACGGCCTGGAAGACGTGGCCGTCGAGCGCACGCCCGACGGCGACCACTACGATCCGCAGGCAAAGGCTGTTCGTCTGACAGACGACAAATTTGACGGCAAGTCGCTGACAGCGATCACCGTCGCTGCGCACGAGGTGGGTCATGCGTTGCAGGACCGTGACGATTACGCGCCGCTTCGTGTCCGCGGCCAGCTGGTTCGGGCCAGCCGCTGGGTCGAAAAGCTCGGCGCCGGCGTTCTGCTTGTGTCGCCATTCATAGGCGTCCTGACCCGCGTGCCTTATCTGAGCCTGGCCATGTTCGCCGCGGGCATTGCGACGCTCGGCACGACGACCATGATCCATTTCGCGACTCTGCCAACCGAGTTCGATGCCAGCTTCAACCGTGCATTGCCGCTGCTGGACAAATTCCGCATATTGAAGCCGACCGACCGGCCCCACGCGAGGCGCCTGCTGCGCGCTGCCGCCCTGACCTATGTGTCCGCCTCGTTGATGAGCCTGCTCAATATCGCGCGCTGGTGGGCCATCCTGCGCCGCTGACTACCAGGGATCGACCGCCAGTGTCCCCACGGGATAGCCACTATCTGCGCTCAGGATAATGATGGCGTCGTCTGCTCTGCCGCGCAGTGGCAGGACGATGTAGTCCTGCGCACTACCACCAGATTTCTCCAGCCACTTGTTAACGGCGTCTGAGCGCCTGTCGTTACGCCCCAGCAACGCCTCCAGGGGACGTGCAGCCGCTTTGACTGTCGCAACGCCGTCCGAATAAGGTTTCCAGAACTCGGGCCGGCGATCTATATCCGCCATACCCTGCAAAACCGTCTCGTCGATCAGCGCAGACACCCGCTCCGGGTCCTCGGGAAGCTCCGCATAGATGAGCCGTTGTTGCTGGTCTGCCTGCCTGCCAAGCAGCGCCTCGGGAACTTCCGAGCCGCTGACCTCCCCCAGGGCCACCGCCTCGAATCGATCAACTGCGAATACGGAGAAATACGGCCGTCCCTGGAAAATCAGTAACGACCCGGCAACCAGGACGGCGAGCTCCGCGGCCGCAAGAATGACGAGATCCAAAACCAGGCCCTTCTTGCCCGGCTTATAGACGAACGTCGACAAGACCGGACCGACGACCGCAACCACGCCCACGACCACCCATAGATGCCTGGAGACGCCAGAAATCGTGAAATAGGCGCCCGGATACCAGAGCAAGTGAACAAGCGTGAAAACCACTGTCAGCAAGGCCGCAGAGGCCGCCAGCCGTATTTGAAACAGTCGAAGTCGTGACATGCCTTGATTATCCTCGGATTCGCCCCAAATATCGCTGGTTTGGCGGCTCTCGCGCTGCTATCATCCGCGCCGCGAAAGCCCGACCCAACCGGGTCGTGAGGCAATTTTGACACCCACAGAAAGTTTTTGAAACGTCGTCAAATAATGACGACAGAGATACTGACATGAAAGACCTTAGTACGTACCGCAACATTGGTATTTTTGCCCACGTAGACGCGGGCAAGACGACGACAACCGAGCGCATCCTGAAGCTCACGGGCAAGATTCACCGAACCGGTGAGGTCCACGATGGTGAAGCCACAACTGACTTCATGGAGCAGGAACAGGAGCGTGGTATTACCATTCAATCGGCTGCTACAAGCTGTGTGTGGGACAAACACAACCTGAATATCATTGACACACCGGGACACGTGGACTTCACGATCGAAGTCTATCGCTCTCTCAAAGTGCTCGATGGCGGCGTCGGCGTATTCTGTGGCTCGGGCGGTGTAGAACCGCAATCCGAGACCAACTGGCGCTACGCCAACGAGTCTGGGGTGGCTCGCATTATTTTCGTCAACAAGCTCGACCGTGTTGGTGCCGACTTCTATAGCGTCGTCAAGCAGGTCAAGGATGTTCTGGCGGCCGAGCCGCTGGTCATGGTTTTGCCAATCGGCATCGAAGACAACTTCACCGGTATCGTCGATCTCATGACCGAGAAGGCGTGGATCTGGAGCTCATCCGAGGATCCGGAGGCTTACGAAATCACGGACGTTCCCGAAGACATGACGGAACTGGTCGCCGAGTGGCGCGAGAAGCTCATCGAGACCGCTGTTGAGCAGGACGATGACCTGCTTGAGCAATATCTCGAGGGCAACGAGCCGTCGATCGACGATCTCAAGCGCTGCATCCGCAAGGGCACAATCGCGCTCGATTTCTTCCCGACCTTCTGTGGTTCTGCGTTTAAAAACAAAGGGATACAGAATGTTCTTAATGCAGTTGTTGATTACCTGCCGAACCCAACCGAAGTCAAACCGCAGCCTGAAATGGACCTTGAGGGTCAGGAAACGGGCAGCTTCGCTGAGGTTGATCCGGACAAACCGCTGCGTGCCCTGGCATTCAAGATCATGGATGACCGTTATGGCGCGCTGACCTTTACGCGTATCTATTCTGGCCGGCTGAAAAAAGGCGACAGCGTCCTCAATACCTTCACCGGAAAGACCGAGCGAATCGGTCGCATCGTCGAGATGCATGCTGACTCACGCGAGGAACTTGAATACGCACAGGCGGGTGACATCGTCGCACTGCTCGGCATGAAGAACACTCGCACCGGCCACACACTCGCGGACGTTAACAACCCGGCAACGCTGGAGCCGATGGTGTTTCCGGATCCTGTGATTTCGGTCGCCATTCATCCGCGTGACAAAGCGGGCACCGAGAAAATGGGCGTCGCCTTGAACAAGATGATCCAGGAGGATCCCTCCTTCCAGGTCGCGACCGATGAAGATTCGGGCGAAACGCTGATCAAGGGCATGGGCGAACTGCATCTCGACATCAAGGTCGACATCTTGCGACGCACGCATGGCGTGGAAGTTGAAATGGGCAAGCCGCAGGTTGCTTACCGTGAAACGATTACCAAGAGCATCGAAGACACGTATACGCACAAGAAGCAGTCCGGTGGTTCAGGCCAGTACGGCAAGATCGAATACATGATCGAACCGGGTGAGACGAATTCGGGCTACGAGTTCGAATCCAAGGTTACTGGCGGCAACGTGCCGCGCGAATACTGGAGCGCCATTGAGAAAGCATTCGGCGTCAGCATGGCCGAAGGCACACTCGCCGGCTACCCGTTGCTCGATGTGAAATTCACGCTGCTCGATGGTGCATTCCACGCCGTCGACTCGTCGGCACTTGCGTTCGAGATCGCGACCAAGGCTGCGTACCGTCAATCGATTCCGAAAGCCGGCGCGCAATTGCTCGAGCCGATCATGAAGGTCGATGTGTTCTCACCTGACGACAACGTCGGTGACGTTATCGGTGACCTTAACCGCCGCCGTGGCATGATCAAATCGCAGGACGCCGGCGCAACAGGCGTTCGCGTTAAAGCCGATGCGCCGCTTGGCGAGATGTTCGGTTACATCGGGCACCTGCGTACCCTGACCTCAGGTCGTGGCCAGTTCTCGATGGAATTCTCGCACTATGCGCCATGTCCGGCGAACGTGGCGGAGGAAGTGATCAAGGAAGTCCAGGAACGCAAGGCGAAGAAATAACGCTGTACGGGTCAGAGCCTTCGGCTCTGGCCCTGCTTCTTTACGGCGTCGATGCTGAATAGCACGACTGCAATCCAGATACAGGCAAAACAAATCAATCTCGGCAGAGTCAGCGTCTCGCCGTAATAGATTCCTGTGGCAAACTGCATCGTCGGTGCCAGGAACTGCATGAAGCCAACCGTTGTCAGGCTCAGGCGCTTGGCAGCAATGGCAAACATCAACAGCGGAACGACGGTAATCGGCCCGGCGAGCAGCAACAGCCCGGTGATGCCCGGACCACCGTATCCGAACTCGGCGTGGCCGTTACCGAACATCCAGCCCAGCCAGATAAGCGCGATCGGCACGAGCACCAGGGTTTCAATGAACAGCCCCGGCATGGCGCCGATCACGACACGTTTTCGTACAACACCATAAATCGTGAATGAGGTTCCAAGAAACAGCGAAATCACTGGAAACTCGCCGCCGCTGAAGGTCAGCACCAGCACACCGATTGCAGCCAGCACTACCGCAGCCGTTTGCATACCGCGCAGCTTTTCGCCAAACAGGAACACGCCGGCAACAACGAAGATCAACGGATTGATGTAGTAACCCAGGCTGGCCTGGAATATACGGTCGGTTTGTATGGCAACGATGTATACGTACCAGTTGACCGCAATCAGGACTGCGGTCAATGTCAGCCAAAGCAGCATCTCCCGATGCCTGAGGGCTTTGGCAACGTCTGGCCACTGTCGGCGCAGGTGGATGATCAGGGCGCCGAATGGGACGGCCCATATGATCCGGTGCAGTAACACCTCGGTTGATGATACTGACTCAACGAGCTTGAAGTAGATCGGCAAAATGCCCCAGAGCGTATACGCGATGAGGCCCGCGATGAGCCCATCGCGTACGTCTTTCTCTGTGGCAGACGCCGAAATCAGGCTGTCTCGGACG
>Ga0316190_10000711_pt1 | contig 23408 bp, 19 predicted proteins | sample Eddworburrow2_MG_FD_204929 | JGI IMG/M metagenome (GOLD analysis project Ga0316190, IMG submission 204929) | Coastal sediment microbial communities from Maine, United States - Eddy worm burrow 2 | ecosystem: Environmental > Aquatic > Marine > Coastal > Sediment | place: USA: Maine | collected... | reverse complement strand
ATCGACCGGCTCCCGATGGCCACCGACTATCGGGTGGAGGTACCGGCCGGTACCCGTTCTCAGACCGGTGGTGAGCTCGCAGATACCATCTCGTGGGCCTTCCGCACCCCTCCCGTTCGGGTCCAGACGTTCGTACCCGAAAGCCGCTCGCTCGATCTCGAACCCGTGTTTGTCGCCGCGTTCGACCAGCGGATCGAGGCCGATGCCGTCTTGGCCGCGACCACGCTCACCGCCGACGGGGACCGAACAGACATTCGCCTGGCCACCGCAGCGGAGATCGAAGCCGACGAGCGGGTCGACAACCTGGTCGGCGGATTGCCCGCCGAACGGTGGATCGCCTTCCGGGCCGTCGAGCCGTTCGAGCCCGACACGAGCATCGAGGTGACATTCGGACCGAATCTGCCCTCGGCGGAGGGTCCGCTCACCGACGACGACAAGGCACAGTTCACCGCGGCGACCTTCGCCCCGCTGAAGGTGACGGAACGATCGTGCACCGACGGCGACCGTTGTGTCCCCGGACGGGAGCTGTGGATCGGGTTCAATAATCCGCTGGACCCGGACCTGTTCGATCCCGACGCCATCGAGATCAGCCCGGCCCTGGCCGGAGCACGTATCTTCACCGGCGGCAACAGCATCTCGATCCGCGGCGCCACCCAGGGCCGCACCACCTATGAGGTGAAGCTGCCCGCATCGCTCATCGATGGTTTCGGTCAGACGCTGGGCCAGGAAACCACGATCGAGTTCGAGATCGGTGAGGCCCGCCCGGCACTGCAGAGCTTCGGACGCGAGCTGATCACGCTCGACCCGCTGGCCCCGAAGCGGACGCTTTCGGTGCGGTCGATCAACCACGACGACCTGAAGGTTCGGGCCTTCGAGGTCGAGCCGGCGGACTGGGACCGCTTCACCGGCTTCCGTAGCCGCCAGTTCGAACGCAATCCGGCGCCGGTGCCCTCGGAGTGGCCGGAGGTCGCCGACTTCACCCTGGAAACCGACGCCGACGACGACGTCCTGACCGAAACATCGATCGACCTCGACGATGCGTTCGCCAATGGCACCGGCCATCGCGTCGTGATCGTCGAATCGACCCAACCGTTCAACGTCGAGACCGAGGACTGGTGGCAGAACCGGCCGATTGTCGCCTGGGTGCAATCCACCAACATCGGACTCGATGCCCTCGCCGACCCTGACGAGCTGATCGCCTGGACCACCGACCTTTCCACGGGCGCTCCGCTCGACGCGGTGGCGTTGCAGCTCCCCGGTTCTGCCTCCGTTACGACCGGCTCGGACGGGCTCGCCACCCTCGCCCTCCCCTCCCAGCCAGGCGTTCTCACCGCGACCTCCGGCGAGGACACCGCCCTGCTCCCGGGCGGCTGGGTCCGCGAACCCACCCGCGATCGCACCATCTGGTACGTGTTCGATGATCGCGGCACCTACCGGCCCGGCGAACAGGCGCGGGTCAAGGGTTGGGTCCGAAACCTGGAGCTGACCGACGACGCGCAACTCGCTCTGCTCGACGAGGGCACCGACCTCCGTTACACCGCGTGGGACTGGCAGGGCAACGAGCTGGCAGCGGACACGGTCGCCCTGAACGCGCTCGGGGGCTTCGACTTCGAGATCGACATCCCCGAGGGCGCCAATCTGGGACCGGCCCAGATCTCGTTGGCGTTGCCCGGCAACTTCGATTCGGAGTTCGGCCACAGTTTCCAGATCCAAGACTTCCGCCGCCCGGAATTCGAGGTGACGGCCCGCACCGAATCTCCCGGTCCCCATGTGGTCGGCGAGCCCGCCATAGCGGCCGTCGACGCCACCTACTTCTCCGGTGGTCCCCTGCCCGACGCCGATGTCGAGTGGCGGGTCACCACCCGCACCGGAACGTACGCGCCTCCCGGTCATGACGACTTCACGTTCGGCATCTGGCAGCCGTGGTGGATCGCGTCCGACGGTTTCGGCGGCCGGGGTGGCTTCTTCGAGGAGGACGTCTTCTTCGAAGGGGGCTTCGGACGATCAGGCGACCCATTTGGTGACCCCGACAAGATCGAACGGTTCACCGGTAGGACCGACGGCGACGGGACCCATCTCTTGCAGATGGACTTCGACGGAGACGGGGAAGGCCTGCCAACCACCGTGTCGGCCCAGGCGACCGTGCTCGACGTGAACCGCCAGGCCTGGACCTCGGCCACCGACCTGTTGGTGCATCCGGCCCAACGCTATGTCGGCGTGCGCAGCACCCGGACCTTCGTGCGCAGCGGTGAGCCGCTGGTGCTCGAGGGAATCGTCACCGACATCGACGGCACGATGCTCCCGGACTGGGCGTTCACCATGGAGGCCGGCCGGCTCGAGTGGCGCCAGCGCAACGGCGAATGGACCGAGGAGCCCACCGAGACCGAGGTGTGCGAGGTCACCTCGGCGGACGGCCCCGTCCAATGCAGTTTTGCCACCGACATCGGTGGCCGCTACCGGATCGTCGCCGTCGTTCGCGATGACCAGGGCCGCCAATCCCGAACCGAGCTGACCCGCTGGGTGAGCGGCGGTGCGGCCAAGCCGGTGCGCAACGTGGAACGTGAGGACCTGGTCCTCGTCCCCGGCGCGGAGAACTACACGCCCGGCCAGAGTGCGGAGATCCTGGTCCAGGCCCCGTTCGCGCCCGCCGAGGGCCTCGTGACGATCTCCCGGCACGGGGTGGTGGCGACCCAGACCTTCACCGTGGACGACGACGGCAGCGCGGTGGTGACAATCCCGATCGAAGCCGCGCACACCCCGAACCTTCATGTGCAGGTCGATGTCGTGGGGGCCACCGTACGCACCGCCGATGACGGCACCCCCGTACCGGATGCGCCCGAACGACCGGCGTTTGCCAGCGGCCAACTCGACCTGTCTATACCCCCGCTGGAGCGCACATTGGAGGTCGTCGCCACCCCGGCCGAAGAGCTCGCCGAACCGGGCGCCGACACCTCGGTCACCGTCACCGTCGCCGATGCCGCGGGTGAACCGGTGCCCGGAGCGGAGCTGGCCGTCGTCGTCGCCGACGAGGCGGTGCTCGCCCTGAGCGGTTACGACCTGGCCGACCCGAACGACATCTTCTACCGACCGCTTCCATCCCAGGTGTGGACCACCTACGGGCGCGAATCGATTCTGCTGGCCGACGCGCTCGACCTCGTCGTCGAGGGCGAGGATCGCGACGCCTTCCCGACCGGCGGCGGTGACGACGAGGCCATAGCCGACGCTGAGACCATCGAGGAATCGGCCGACGAGGCGATGGAAGACGACGACTCGGGGTCGGCCCCCGCCACCACCGTCGCCCAGAACCAGGCTGCGCTGGAGGCGGGTGGCCGAAACATTGCCCGCGCCGCGGACGCGGCGGCTATCGAGCTGCGCCAGAACTTCGATGCGCTCGCAGTCTTCGCTCCGGACGTGAAAACCGATGCCACGGGGTCGGCCACGATCGATGTCCCGCTGCCGGACAGCCTCACCCGCTATCGGGTGATGGTGGTGGCGGTCGACGGGGATGACCGCTTCGGCACCGGTGAATCGAACATCACGGCCCGACTTCCGCTGATGGTCCGCCCCTCCGCCCCCCGGTTCCTCAACTTCGGTGACGAGTTCGAGCTTCCGGTCGTGGTCCAGAACCAGACCGACGGCGATCTCGAGGTCGATGTGGCGTTGCAGACCTCGAACCTCATCCTCGTCGACGGAAACGGACGGCGCGTGACCGTGCCGGCCAACGACCGGGTCGAGGTGCGCTTCCCCGCCCGGGCCGAAGCGGCGGGCACGGCCGGGTTCCGGGTCGCCGCGGTGAGCGGGGAACTGGCCGACGCGGCCACCACGACCCTGCCCGTGTACACCCCGGCCACCACCGAGGCGTTCGCCACCTACGGCATCGTCGACGACGGGGCCACCATCCAACCGCTCGACGCCCCCGAAGACGTGTTCGCCCAGTTCGGGGGCCTCGAGGTGAACACCTCGTCGACCGCGCTGCAGGCACTGACCGACGCCGTGCTGTACCTCAGCGAGTACCGCTATGCGAGCTCGGACGCCCACGCCTCACGGATCATGGCCATCGGGGCATTGCGCGACGTGCTCGAAGCGTTTGACGCCGAGGGACTGCCCTCCCCCACCCAGCTCAACGCCACCGTCGCAACCGACATCGAGGACCTGCTCGCGCTCCAGAACGACGACGGTGGTTTCGCCAACTGGCAGCGCTCCCGGCAATCGGTCCCCTACCACTCCATCCAGGCTGTTCATGCCCTGCTCGTGGCCCGAGAGAACGGCTACACGGTGCCGGGTGGGCCGCTGGATCGGGGCCTCGACTATGTGCGCAACATCGAGAACCGCATCCCCAGCGACTATCCGACGAGCGTCCGTGATCTGCTCACCGCGTACGCACTCCATGTGCGCTTTCTGGCTGGCGACCGGGCCTCGGGCGAAGCCGAAGCACTCTACCGGCGAGCCGAAGACCTTGGTCTCGACGCCGTCGCCTGGCTGTGGCCGGTGGTCGAGGATGGCGCCACTCGCATCGAGATCTCCCGCCTGTTCGCCAACCGAGCCACCGAGACCGCAGGGGCCGCGACCTTCAGCGTGGACTACGGGGACGACGCCCATCTGGTGCTGTATTCTGATCGGCGGACCGACGGCATCATCCTCGATGCGCTCATCCGGGAGGACCCGGACAGCGACCTGATCCCCAAGGTCGTGGCCGGCCTGCTCGCCAATCAGCGCAAGGGCCGGTGGCGGAACGTCCAGGAGAACACGTTCGTCCTCCTCGCTCTGAACAACTACTTCGACACGTTCGAGGCCGCGACCCCCGACTTTGTCGCCCGAATCTGGCTGGGTGATCTGTTCGCCGGTGAACACGAGTACCGGGGCCGGTCAACCGAACGGACCGAGACCCGGGTGCCGATGGCCGAGCTCATCGAACAGGGCGACAGTGACCTCGTCGTGGCCAAGGAGGGCACCGGCCGTCTCTACTACCGGCTCGGCCTGCGATATGCGCCCACCGATCTCGACCTGGATCCGCTGGACCGAGGTTTCGTCGTCCAGCGGACCTATGAGCCGGTGGACGACCCCAACGATGTCACACGCCAGGCCGACGGCACCTGGGAGGTACGGGCCGGTGCCAAGGTTCGGATCAGGTTGACGATGGTGGCGGAGAGCCGACGGGCCCAGGTGGCGCTCGTCGATCCCCTCCCCGCCGGCCTCGAACCGCTCAACCCCGAGCTCGCCGTCACCGGTGTCATCGGCCGTGATGAGCTCGAAGGTCTCCCTATCGAGGAGGAGCTCGACGACGGGTTTGTCACCCGGCCCGCACCATGGCGGGGGCAATGGTACGAACACCAGAACCTGCGCGACGACCGGGCCGAGGCCTTCTCGTCGCTCCTGTCTGCGGGGACCTACGACTTCACCTATATCGCCCGAGCCACCACTCCGGGGACCTTTGTGGTTCCCCCCTCGCGGGCCGAGGAGATCTACGCGCCGGAGACCTTCGGTCGCTCCGGTGGCGACACGGTCATCGTGGGTTGATGGTCATTGTGGGTTGATGGTCATTGTGGGTTGATGGTCATTGTGGGTTGACGCTCACGCCTCGGAACGAGAGGCGTGGGCGGACAGCACGTCGGCCAGCGTGGCCGTGAGCCTCTCACCGGTGGGGAGATGGAGAAACTCGTTGGGCCCGTGTGCGTTGGAGCCCGGTCCGAGCACACCGATCACCAGAAACTGGGCGCCAGGAAATCGTTTGCCCAACATGCCCATGAAAGGGATGGACCCACCCTCGCCCATGTACCCGGCCCGCTGACCGAAGTGCGCGGTCGATGCCTGGTCGGCCGCCTGCTCCAGCCATGGAGCCACGGCCGGCGCATTCCAACCCGGCCCGGTCTCGGCCGGCTCGTAGGACACCTTCGCCCCGTACGGCGGGTCGGTTTCCAAACGGCTACGCAGTTCAGCCGCGACCGCGTCGACATCGGCCGTGGGTGGGGTCCGCACCGACAGGGCGAGCGCGGTCATCGGGCGCAAGACGTTGCCTCCGTCGCTCACCGACGGCAGCCCATCGGCCCCGATCACCGATAGCGACGGTCGCCAGGTGCGATCGAGCAGCACCTGAGCCGGATCGCGGTCACCGAGATCCACCCCGGCCAGCAGGGGAAGCCGTTCGGACACATCGCCCACGATCTCGGCCGCGGCCGCCGCCTGGCGGACCCGGTCCGCGGGAATGTCCGCCACAGCCTCGCTCAACCTCAGATGACCCGTCCCGACATCCTAGATTCGATCGAGCAGTCCACGAGCGATGCGGAACGTGGAAGGCACCACCCCACCGACGGCACCCGAATGCAGGCCCTCGGAGGTGATCTCCACCTTCAGTACCCCGTTCACGACCCCCCGCAACGAGGTGGTAATCCAGAGTCGTTCATAGTCCGAGGCCCCGGAGTCGAGGGCCACGATCAGACTGGGGGTGCCGATTCGCCCGGCTAGGGCCTCCACATGGCGAGGCAGGTGCGGGCTGCCGCTCTCCTCACTCGCCTCGATCAGCACGACGCATCGGGCGTGTTTACCGTCTGTCGCTCGCACCGCCTCGATGGCCGTCAGCGCGGCGAACAACGAATAGCCGTCGTCGGCCCCGCCCCGGCCGTACAGCCGGTCTCCTTCCAGCACCGGCGACCAGGGACCGAGGCCCTCGCGCCAGCCCACCATCTCCGGCTGCTTGTCGAGATGGCCGTAGAGCAGCACGGGGTCGTCGTCAGAGCCCCCCGCCGTCGCCGGCACGTCGACGACGATCACCGGGGTCAAACCGGGCTGGGTGTGCACCTCGACGACCGCGCCGTCGATGGCTCGGGCCTCGACCCACCCTCGAAGCTGGCGAACCGCGTCGGCGATGTGGCCGTGGGCCGCCCAGTCGGCGTCGAAGCCCGGCGAAAGCGCCGGTATACGGATGTAGTCCATGAGCGCGGGCACGATCTCGTCGCGCCACACGCCTGCGCAGTACTGGGCAACTGTCGTCACGACCTGCACCGTAGCCAAACCCGACCGCGGCACCCAGCGCCCGCAGGGCGAACGCCGGCGGGGCCACCCACCGATAGGGTCAAAACAATGCACGAGGAGATCCCCCCGCCGCCGTGGCCGGCCGGCACGGTCATCGCATTGCGCGAGACCTACAACGCCCAGGTTCGTTCGGCTCGACCATTGCGGATCCTGGAGGACACCGACGACATGGTGGTCGGCTACCTCGTCGCCGGTTCGACGGTCGCTTGGCCCCGTCGAGCCGATGGAACACCCAGTCGGACACCGAACCTCGAGTGGAAGCTCGTCATCGAGAAATGGCAGGGCCCCGGATCGCTCTGGATTCTGCCCCGCAACGCGGGATGGGCCGCCACGTTGTTCTACGACCTGACCACCGGCGACCCAGTCCGTTGGAAGATCAACTTCCAGGATCCTTGGATCCGCACCCCCTACGGCCTCGACGCCCTCGACCTCGCCCTCGATCTCATGGTCGAGCTGAACCTGACCGATCGATACCTCAAGGACGAGGACGAGCTGGCCGACATCATCGCCGCCGGGGTCATCGACGACGACCGGACGGTGTTGGCCGAGCTGGAAGCCGTTTCTTACCTTCTCGACCAAGGTGCGCCACCCTTCGGTGAGCAATGGACACGCTGGCGTCCCGATCCCGACTGGACAGCCCTGGATCTACCCACCGGTTGGGACCGGTTGGACCGCTAGCCCTACCCTGCGACGAGCAAGCATCACTCGGAGGAGCACGTGGCAGGCGATAGCGCGAACGCTGAGGGGCGGCCCCTCCACATCATTTACCCCGACCCGTTCTTCGCCGAACGGCGTCGTGCCGCCACCGCTATGCGAGCGGCCGGCAATGCCCTGGTCGGCCATCATCAAGAACCCGAGGTGCTCGGCGAACTGGCCGACCTACTCGAGGGGTTCGTCGAACGACTTGAACAGGGTGCGGCCAGAGCGCGGCCCGAGGACTACATGCGGCGGCGACTCACCGATCCCTCACCCGCCGACGGCTCGGAGCTACTCGCCTTCGTCGACCGCACCGTCTCGGGCCCCGCCAATCCCTTCGCCACGGAGATGAGCCTCCATATCGACCGCGAGGACATGGTGGGCACGGTGGTATTCGGCTCCGCCTTCGAGAGCGCCCCTCAGCGGGCCCATGGCGGCATGGTCTCCGCCGTGGTCGACGACGTCATCGGTCATCTGATGATCGCCAAAGGCATTCCGGCGTACACCGCAGAGTTGACGGTCCGGTACCTCGCCGGAGTTCCCCTTCACGAGCCGATCGAATTCCGGGCCCGGATCCGCTCCTTTGAGGGTCGCAAGATCGTCATCGAGGCGGAAGGCCGCGCCGACGAGGTCCGTTTCGTCGAGGCGGAGTCCCTGTTCATCACCATTCCGCCTGACCGCCTCGGCTAACCAGCGAGCTCTGCGATCCTGGTGTCGTAGACCAGCCGGGCGTCTTCGGCCCGGAGTGCCGCGGCGCTCGCGGACTGCTCGTCGCCGGCTCTACATCCGACCCACGATGCCTGCTGCTCCCGGATCTCGGTGGCCAGTGCTCCGGCGAGCACCTCATCGGGAATGTTCTGGACCGTTCGGGTCAGATCGGTGGGTAGCTCCGGATCGGCTTGGCCGAAGCTGCGCTGCAGCGTCTCGAGCGTCTCGGCACACCGAGCCGTGGTGTCATCGCCCGCCGCGGCAATACCTGTGGACTCGTCCTCGCTGAACCGGCGCCACGAATCGATGTTCACCCCGTGGGGCCCGGCCAGGAAGGTGCGGAGCTCCGCGGGAAGTCCAGGGAGCTGCGCACTGTCGGATGACAATGTGGTCGAGGTGCGGGTGGTCTCGAACAGACCATCGCCCGCCACCGCCTGGAACCCGGCATAGATCAGACCGAGCACGGACAACAGCCCGACCACCATCACGAGGGCCAGCCAGCGACCGAGGTTCGTGTCGTCATCCACCCAACCGTCGTCTTCTTCAACCAGCTCCATCGTGGGCGGCTCAGGACTGGGCGCCTCGGAGCTGGGCGGCCCAGGACTGGGTGGCTCGGGAGGAGCCGGTCGTGGACGCCGCGAAACGAGAGGGGTCAACGACGCGGTCTGTTGACCCGAAGCTTCGGCGGCGGGCGGGGTGAGCGAGACGGGCCTAACGGGCGGGCCGCGGCGTTCGACCCGAGGCGGGGCCAAGGGCGGCCGCGGTGCATCTCCGCTCGGGCGCGGCGAATCGCGACGCAGCTCGATGATCGAGCGGTCCGGCGCCCGCGCCGCGCCGAGCCCCGGGCCGCGAGCCGAGCCATTCTCGGACGGGCGTTTATCCAGCGGCTCGCCCGGAGCCAGCCGGGGGCGTCGTCGTTTCGGAAGGGGTTTGACCTCGGCCGAATCGCTCAGCCCAGGTACCGCCGTCAGCCCGGGTCGGCTGAACGCCGCGGCCGGCTCCGAACCCGCTGAGGGCGTCGCGGGCGGGACTGCCCGCCCAGGTCTCAAGGGCGCCGCGCCCTTTGGTGAGAGGCGCGGGGCATGACCAGTCCGCTCTCCCGGGGCGGCGGTGGCTGGCCGACGCACATCGGTCGAGTCGGTTCGGCCCGACCAATCCACGGTCGGCCGTTTCGCCCGCGGATCGGCTTCAGCCTCGACCGGTTGTTCGCGCTTGCGATGGGGCGCGGCATGCGACGGAAGCCGGGCGGGGCCGGCCTGGACCGCGGGACTCACTTCAGGGTCCGGGCGGGAGCTCGGCCTAACCGTGGTGGGCGGCGCGGACCGACGCTCGGCCACCAGGGAACGCGCCGCCGAAGCGGCCGCACCCAGCGCGATCGAGTGTTTGCGGTGAATGTCGGTGATCAGGGGCATCCCCAAGGCCCCGCGCAACCGGGTCTCGACCAAAGGCGAGGCCGACGATTCCCCCACCACCAGGACCGCGTCGACCTCGTCGTGGGTCAAGCCGGTGGAGCGGATCGTCTCGGCCAGCTGTGCCACCGTCTGATCGATCATCGGGCTCATCATCTGGTCGAGATGGTCTCGGGTGAGAGCCACCTCCGTGCTGAATCCGTTCGACTCCACCGGTATTTGGACTTCGTGTGCCGTCGAGAGCTGGTTCTTGGCCAGGATGCAGGCCTCGCGCAGTCGGGCCGACTCGGGTTCGGTCATCGGATCGAATCCCAAACCGGCCCGGCCGATGATCTCCTGGCCCACCCAGTCAGCGATCAGCTTGTCCAGGGTGCGGCCCCCCAGGTCGACCGCACCGGTTGGTTCCCCCAGAATCTCCAGCGTGGCTCCCCGCCGGCGAAGCACTGCGGCGTTGAAGGTGCCACCAAAGTCGTACACGGCCACGGCCGCACCGTTCGCCAGACGTTTGGTCATGGCGTAGGTCAACGCTGCCGCTTGTGACTCCGCCCCAAGCTGCACCATTGCGAAACCGGCGAGATCGAGCGACTCTCGCACCATGGCCCGCTGCTGATCGTCCCACCACGCAGGGTGAGTGAGCACGACCGAGTCCGGCGTGCCGCCCTCTCGCTCGGTGACGAGATCGTGGACCCACGCCACCATCTCGACGATCAGTTCGTCGGCCAGAAACGAGTTGCCCCCGAGGTCCAGAGGCTTGGAATCGCCCACGGAGCCCTTGAACTCGAGCGCCAGCCCGTGCGGGTCGTCTCGACCCCATGCGGCGGCCTCCTCGCCAATCAGCACCGTCGACTCTGCGGTGGCGTACACGACGGACGGCACCGCCACCGTCGTCGAACCGAGCCGCACCATCGATGCCCGCCCAGCTCCCGCAACGGCGGCCGCTGTCGTCGATATACCGAGGTCTATCCCGAGGGCGTAGCCCATTTCTCACCTAGGAACTCGTGCGCGGCAACCGCTCCACCGCGCGGGTCGCTGATCCAGTGAGCGTACCGCGCGTTTGCCCGTGTCGGACCGCTGAAATGCCAGGTCGTGAAGTTCCGCTCACCCGACGGCGTGATAGGGGTTTGGGTAATGGTGACTGCTCGAATAATCGGACCAGGACGAGCTGGGGGCGCCCTGGCCTTGGCCCTGGCGGCCCGGGGGTGGGACATGACCGAGCCGCTCGGCCGGTCCGATGACCCGAGCGGGGCAGCTCATGACGTGGATCTGGTGGTGATCGCGACCCCTGATGCGGTCATCGCCGACGTCGCCTCCAAGGTCAAACCGGTAGAATCCACGGTCGTCGCCCACCTGGCCGGCTCGCTCGGCCTCGACGTTCTGGCCCCCCATGCCCGCACGGCGGCCATCCATCCGCTGGCTTCTCTGGCCAACCCGACCGTGGGGGCCCGGCTCCTCGCGGACCATTGCCGCTTTGCGGTCGCCGGGGATCCAATGGCCGCGCGTATCGTGGCCGACCTTGGCGGCACAGCCTTCGAGGTCGAAGATGATGATCGTGCCGCTTACCATGCCGCAGCCACAATCGCCTCCAACCATCTCGTCGCCCTGTTCGGTCAGCTGGAACGCGTGGCGTCGAGCATCGGCCTGCCGCTGGACGCCTTCATGAACCTGGCCCGCGCCTCGCTGGACAATGTTGAAGCCATCGGGCCGGTCGCGGCGCTCACCGGCCCGGTCTCTCGGGCCGATTGGCCCACCGTCCGCCGGCACCTTGCGGCCTTGGAACCCGACGAAAAAGCTCTCTACGAGGCGCTCGCCGCGGCAGCGCTGACCCTGGCCCACCCGACGATGAGCGGCCAGCATCCTTGGCGGGCATGATGTTCCCGGCGAGCCCCGACCTCCGAGACCCCGACCTCCGAGAAAATGAGAAGAACAGGCCATGGAGCTGATCCACAAGATAGAGGGCGTACGGACCCTGCTCGATGCACGACGAGCGCAAGGACAGATCATTGGTCTCGTACCCACCATGGGCGCGCTGCATGCGGGACACCAGTCGCTGATCCGGGCGGCGGCGGACGCCACCGACGTCGTGATGACCACCATCTTCGTGAACCCCCTCCAGTTCTCACCTGACGAAGACCTCGATGCCTATCCGAGGAACCTGGACCGTGATTGCACCCTGGCGGAGCAAAGCGGTGCCGATGTCGTCTTCGCTCCCTCGGTGGCGGAGATGTACCCAACGCCGATCCTCACCACCGTGTCGCCTGGCGGGCCCTTGTCCACGACGCTCGAGGCGCAGACCCGGCCTTCGCATTTCGACGGGGTGGCCACCGTCGTCGCCAAGCTGCTCAACATCGCCGGCCGGTGCCAAGCCTTTTTTGGCGAGAAGGACTATCAGCAGCTCCAGATCGTGACGCGCATGGTGTCAGACCTCGACATGCCCGTCGACATCGTCGGTTGCCCAACCGTTCGCGAACCCGATGGGCTCGCGCTGTCGAGCCGCAACGGGTACCTGAGCCCGGCCGAGCGGGCTGCCGCGCCTGTGCTTCACCGCGCCTTGTCGGCCGGCGTCCAGGCCATCACCGACGGGGAGCGAGACGCCGCGACCGTGCGAGGGATCATGGAGGACCTGATCGCCGAAGAACCCTTGGGCAGCCTCGACTACGCCGCGGTGGTGAACGCCCGCACGCTCGAGGTCCCGGATCCTCTGGCCGGCGAGCTGCGCCTTCTGACCGCGGTGCGTTTCGGCTCCACCCGGCTGCTCGACAACATGGCAGCCTCGGTCCGCTGATAGTTCCATGCAGGGTCGGCCCCGACCAGGACAACCAAACAGGAGTAACCGATGGCGTTCGAAACAATCGTGTTAGAGGTGGTCGACGGGGTGGCGAAACTCACCTTGAACCGGCCAGAGGCCATGAACTCGCTCAACGCCCAATTGGCCGCCGAGCTCCGCACAGCCGCCATTGACATCGAACGGAACCCCGAGGTCAGGGCGGTGCTGATCAGCGCCAACGGGCGGATCTTCAGTGGAGGCGGCGACCTCAAGGCCTTCAATGAACAGGGCGACAACATGGCCAAATACGCATCCAACGTCACCGTGGACTTCCACGCCGCCATCTCCCGCTTCACCAAGATCGATCCCCCCATCGTGGCCGCCGTCCATGGTGCGGCCGGTGGCGCCGGAATGAGCATGGTGTCGTCGTTCGACATCGTCGTCGCCGCAGAGTCCGCCAAATTCACGATGGCTTACACGAACGCCGGCCTCTGCCCCGACGGCAGCTCCTCGTACTTCTTGTCGCGGGTGGTCGGCCTGCGCCGGGCAATGGATCTCATGTTGACCAATCGTGTGCTCACTGCCTCGGAGGCCGAGGAGTGGGGTCTGGTCTCGCGGGTGGTGCCCGACGAGAACCTGTACGACGAGGCTCTCGCCCTGGCCCAGCAGCTCGCGGCCGGCCCCACCCGCGCCTACGGCGCCGCCAAAAGGGTGTTGTACGAGGGAGCTACCTCATCGCTCGAGCAGGCCATGGAACGCGAGTCGCTCGCCATCGCGGGGACCATGGAGACCGCCGATGGTCGCGAAGGCGTAGCGGCCTTTCTCGACAAGCGCACCCCGGACTTCATCGGGCGGTGATCTTGAGCGCCTCGATCGGCTCGTTGACGAGAAACTCGACGGGAAGCTCCCGTTGAGCGAGCAGCTGTGCGGCCCGATCGAGGCGGTTCACCACGTCGGTGTCGCTCATGCCGAGCACCCCACCCATCTCAAAGGCGTCCCGCTGCGGGGTGATCCCGCGCAACAGGCGCTCGGTCTGGCTCATTCCTGCTGCGACCGACCTCAGCGCGAGCGCCCAGCGCCATCCGACCGGGGGTAGCGGGGTGGACCCGCCCGGCCACGCGACCGGGCTCAGATCGATGAATCCGGCCGACACGCCCGCGAGCGCGGCTCCGAGCAACCCGGCTCCGTCCAGGGTGCGAAGCACTCGACCCAAGCGGGTCCTCGGACCGTCACCTACTCCCTCCAGCGCGATGTCGGACGTCGGTATACCGGCGCCGACCTGGCGGAGGAGCCACTCGTCCTCACCATCCAGCTCGCGGTCGCTGCGATCGATCGACCTCAACAGCGCCTGGGCGTAGCTGGGCGAGAGCACCCGGTCGCCGCCACCGATGCGCTCCACGACGCCCGCCAGTTCGGCGAAGCGGCAGGCCTTGGACACATACCCGAGGGCCCCAGCTTCGAGACTGGCCCGAATCGCGAACGGGTCCTGGGTCATGGTGAACAGCACGACCCCGGCCTCGGGGAACTCTGCGCCGACCTGACGAGCGAGCATCGCCGCGTTGGCCGGAAAGGTCTCATAGCCCGAGATAACGATATCGGGCTCCACCTTGCGCACCACATCAAAAACCTGGCGAGCGTCGATCACCGAATGGCATTCGTGGCCCATCGACTCGAAACATCTCTCTATGGTCCGAGCAAGAAACTCGTGCCCACTCACGTGCACAATGCGCACGACAACCTCCGCCTTCGCGAGCTCACATCGCCAACACCTTCGCTCTGCAACAACGCTGCACAGGAGAACACCGGACACGACACACCGCCTATGACAGCACCCCACACAAACAGGGCCGCACACACTGTCGCCGGGAGGGACCCGCCGAGTCCATGGGGTCCTTTCTATTGCTTCTGGAAGCCGCTCAGAATAGGCGAAGGTACCCTCAGACCCCGGCCAAATGCCCCAGGGGAATGTTCATCGTGGGTCGAAACGTTGGCCCGAACATGGCAACAGCAACGTTCAATGGCCGTGTCATCGCCGAGAGCGAGCACACGGTAGTCGTCGAAGGCAACCACTACTTCCCGCCCAGCTCGGTCAGTGTTGAGGTACTGAGCGACAACGACCTCAAGACCGGCTGCCCTTGGAAAGGCACGGCGAGCTACTACAACATCACCGTGGATGGGGAGTCCGCCGATGGGGCCGCCTGGTACTACCCGGCGCCGCTCGACGCCGCGGCAGAGATCAAAGATCATGTGGCGTTCTACCCGGTCGTGACCGTCGAGGCCTAGCGTTCGAGATACCGCTCCTTCGGCGGTCCTGTTAGGTTGCGGACTTCACATCCTGGGACACCGAGGGGGTTCGGCGTGGCCATCGAGTTCAACCGCGACATCGGCGATTTCGACTATGGCAAGGTTGATCGGGTTTCGCCGATGATCCGCCGTGTGATCGCGGAGAATCCCGGTCGCTTCACCTACACGGGCACCGGCACCTACCTCGTGGGCAACGGGGGCGGTGTGGCCGTAATCGATCCGGGACCGACCTTGCCGGTCCATATCGACGCCATCGTCGATGCGCTCGAGCCAGGGGAGCACATCAGTCACATCCTCATCACCCACACCCACTCGGATCACTCCCCGGGCGCGGTACCGATCAAGGAACGCAGTGGCGCCCAGACCTGGGGTCAGGGCCCGCACGGCGAGCTCGGACCAGATGAGCCCGAGGATCGCATCAGCTTCGATGAGTTCCTCACCGAACAAGAGAAGGCCGAGATCGCGGCCGAGCGGGAAAAGACTCCAGAGGAGCTGCTGCGCGAGGGGCCCGACACCGATTTCGTGCCCGAGAATGTGGTCGGGCACGGAGACATCATCGAGGGCGACGGCTGGTCGTTCGAGTGTGTTCACACCCCCGGCCACACCTCCAACCATCTGTGTTTCCAGCTCCGAGAGGAAAAAGCCCTCTTCAGCGGGGACCATGTCATGGGCTGGTCGACCAGCGTGATCGGGCCGCCCGACGGCAGTATGAGGATGTACCTCGACAGCCTGCGCTTGCTCCTCGATCGTGACGACGAGCTGTACTGGCCGACCCACGGTCCGGCGATTGCCAACCCCCAGACCTACGTGTCGAACTTCATCGACCATCGGATGGCACGCGAAGACCAGATAACCCAGGCGTTGGCCAATGGCCCGTCCACCATCAAAGAGATGGTGCCCGGCATGTACGCCGACGTGGATAAGCGTCTCTGGCGCGCCGCGGCCGCATCGGTGTTCGCCCATATGATGAACATGATCGAGACCGATCGGGTAACGAGCGACGGAACACCGAGGATCACCTCGGTGTTCGCGTTGGCATGACCGATTCCCCCGCCGACGAACTATCGATCCAGGACAATCCCGACCAGCACCGCTACGAGCTGGTGCGCGGCGACGACATCCTCAGCGTGTTGCTGTATGACCGGCGCGAGGACCATACGGTGATCCCTCATGTCGAGACCCGGCCGGATCATCGGGGGAACGACTACGGCGCCACCCTCGTGCTGGGCGTTCTCGACATCATCCGCGACGAAGGCGGCAAGGTCTACCCGACCTGTGGTTTTGCCGCCCGCACCATCCGCGAAAACCCCGCCTACCACGACCTGTTGGTCTGACCGCCCCCACGCTAACCAGCGGTACGGCGGTATCGGGTTACTCAGTACCCGAGTCGTTCGAGGGCCTTGGACTGACCCTGCCAGTTCTTGTCGACCTTCACAAACAGCTCGATGAACGCGCCCTCGGCCAGCTGTTCACGCACCCGGGTACCGACCTCTTTGAGGACCGCGCCGTTCTTGCCGATCACGATGCCCTTCTGGCTGTCCCGTTCGACCAGGATCTCGACCCGGATCCTGGGCCACTCCCACTCGGTGACCCGGGTGGCAATCGAATGGGGCAGTTCCTCGCGGGTAACGGCCAACAACTGTTCCCTGACCAGTTCGGCGACCCAGAACGCCTCGGGTACGTCGGTGATCATGTCGTCGGGGTAGAGCTGTGGCCCCTCGGGCAAACGCGCCTCGAGATGGGCCACGAGCTCGTCGACCCCATCACCGGTGCGGGCCGAGATCGGGAAGTACTCGTGGAGGTCATCGAGGCTGACCTCACCCCACAATTCGGTCGAGCGCAGGATCTGGGCCAGGACACGATCGTTTGACGTCTTGTCGATCTTGTTGATCACAACGATCGCATCGGCCGGGACCGACGCCGCGATCCGCTTATCCCCCGGCCCGACCCCGCTCTCGCCGTCGACCACGAGACACACCACATCGACGCCACCGGCCGCCTCGCCCGCCGCCTGGTTGAGACGACTCCCGAGCAAGGTACGCGGCTTGTGGATACCCGGCGTGTCTACGAACACGATCTGGCTGCCGGGACGATTGAGTACCCCGCGGATCTGATTGCGGGTGGTCTGTGGCTTATCCGAGACGATCGACACCTTCGTGCCAAGGATCTGATTGAGCAGGGTCGACTTGCCCACATTGGGACGTCCGACGAATGTCACGAAACCAGACCGCATGCTCACCCCATCAGTCTCGCGCCTGACCACCGGTCCGCACGATACGTTTCCCACTCCGGGCCGAGCACGCCCTACTCCAGACCGAGAGCGCCCTTGAAGCCGGCGATGCCACCGGTGTAGATGCCACGGGCCAGCTTCTCGGCTTTTTCCCCTGGCACACCGTCGGGCTCAAAGGTACCGGTCCAATCGATAGCGGTACCTTCTCCCTGCTCGGTGAGGGTGATGAGTGCGTTGTAGTCCTTGAACGGGAGAGGGGAGTCGACGATCGAGTAGCCCATCTGATGGGTGGTCTCGTCGAGCACCTCCAAGCGTTCGACAACCGCACCTCCGCCCATGGGGAGCGTGCGAAGCATCCCGACACCCTCGCCCTCTGTCTCACAGGATTCGATTCCGGGCATGATCTCAGCCAATCCGCCGAAGTCGGCGGCGAGCTTCCAGACCTCGTCGATCGGAGCGGCGATGAGATCGGTGACCTTCACTTCTGATTTTTTGACCATGATGGTGGCTCCTGGCGATAGACGGCAGATCTGCCTGCCCGATCGTAGATCGGACCGGACCCGGCCGGCAGGGTGCCCGGTCAGCCGCTCAGCGTTCCGCCAGCGCGGTGATGTCCAAGCCGTTACCCATCAGATCTTCGAAGTTCGCCCGGAAGAAGCGATCCTGGGCATCGGAGGACAGTGGGGCGACCTCTCGATCGAAGCGGCGCAATGGGTTCCGACCGCCTTCGACATGGGGATAGTCCGAGCTGAACATGCAGATGTCCGGGCCCGAGTTCTCGATGATCCATCCCGTGGGCTCGGTGGGATAGGGCGTCACGCGCACCTGACGGTGTACATATTCGGCGGGCCGGAGGCTGAGCTTCTGGAGCCGCTGCTCATGACGGTCAAAGGCGTCCATCGCCGCTTCGAGCTGGCGGAGGAACGAAGGCACCCACACCGCGCCGAGCTCGATCACGCCGAGCTTGAGATCCGGGAAGCGGTCGAGAACCCCGTCGAAGATCAACATCGACAGCGCCTGCATCGGTGCCGCCGGAATGGCCATGTAGGAGACGGAACGGAAGTTCTCACCTCCGCCATGGAAGTCGGGCTCGACCGGAAGGCCGTTGTTGCGGTGCTGAGGCGGCATCACCAGCTCCGGGGTTGCGACATGCATTACGACGGGTAGCCCCGCCTCCTGGGCTGCGGCCCACACCGGGTCCAGGCCGACATGGCTGTGGGCGTGGTCGCGTGGCATCCGATTGGGGATCAGCAGCGCCGAAGCGCCGCCGCCAATCGCCTCGACGGCGCAGACCCCGGCGCGCTCGATGTCCTGGAGCGGCACATACGCCACCGCCAACAGGCGGGGGTCGTGGGCGCAAAACGCGGTGTGAGCCCGGTTGACGGCCGCGGCCACCTCGTAGGTCAGCTCGGGGTCGTCGCCGTACTCGAGCTCTTCGAGCTGAGTGTTGGGCACCGTCGGGAACATGAGCTGGCTGGCGAAGCCCATATGGTCGAGGGCCTCGCTACGGTCCGCCGGATCCCAAGCTCCGGTGGCCCGCCAGTTCTTGCGGAGCATGACATCGGTGGCGGTGGCCGCCCGGTAGTCCGGATCGCGGTGCAGCTCCCGAGACCGGTCCACCTCGGCAAAGGCCTTGGTGTTGTCAGCCAGGTCAAAGGCCCCGACATAGTGGTCGATCACCCGTTTGGACGCGAACTCATCGAGCCACTCGGGTGGCTCCATCGTGTGCGCGTCCGCGTCATGAATAACCCGATCCTGGACATAGGGCACGGAAGGACCTCCACAGCTCCGCAGTTCGGCTGACACTAGTGCCCAGTCGCAGCCGTTCACTACACTTCGACCACCCCGACGAGAGGTTCCGTGCCATGCCGAAGTTGCCGATCTCCGCTGACTCCCACATCGTCGAGCCACCCAATTGCTATATCGACAACATCGACCCTAAATACCGGGATATTGCGCCCCAGGTGGCCAAGAATGCCCACGGTGTCGATGTCTTCGAAATTGACGGTATGGAGAACTCCGTGCCGATCGGCCTGCTCGCCGCGGCCGGCATGACCCCCGAACAGGTGAAGGTTCATCGCCGGGCCAACTACGACGAGATCACCGACGCCGCGTGGGATCCGGACGCCCGCATCGCCGCCCAGGATCGTGACGGAATCGGCGGCGAGTTGATCTACGCGTCGGTGGGCATGGTGCTGTGCGCGCACCCCGACTACGACTACAAGCGGGCGAGCATGCAGGCATACAACCGTTGGCTCGCCGGATTTTGTGCGAGCCAACCGGATCGCCTGTTCGGGCTGGCCCAGTCCTCGGTGAGCTCGATCGACGAGACCATCGACGACATGGTGCTCGCCAAGGATCAGGGAATGGTCGGGATGATGATGACCGGCAATCCTCAACACGAGGACTACGACCATCCCGACTACGACGCGGTGTGGGACTGCGCCGTCGATCTCAAGTTGCCCGTCGCCTTCCATATCCTGACCTCGAAGGATTACGACGCCAAGAGCGCGCTGATTTCCCCGCGCGGCCATCAGGCCAACGCCTTCATGAACTTCACCCGCGGCGTCCAGGACATCCTCGGGCTGTTCGTGTTCGGCGGCGTGTTCGAGCGTCATCCCGATCTGCACATGATCGTGGCCGAGGCCGACGCCGGCTGGGTGCCCCACTGGATGTACCGCTCGGACCATGCGGCCAAGAAGTGGGGGCGTTCGATGGAGCGCACGATCTCCAAGGCTCCCAGTGACTACGTGCTGTCGAACTGCCATTTCACGTTCCAGGACGACAAGACCGCATATGAGAACCCCGAGATGGTCGACTCCACGTGTCTGATGTGGGCCAACGACTTTCCCCACACCGACTCGACATGGCCTCACTCCCAGGAGATCCTGGCCGACCAGACCGGTCATCTGACCGGCGAACAGCGCGACCGGGTCTTGCACGACAACGTGGCCGAGATCTTCAACCTCGCGGTGTCAGGGCACTAGATGAAGCTGCTCTGGTTCCACCTCATGCCCTACCCCGAGCTCCCCGCGGACTTCCGCGAGAAGCACAGATCGGTCTGGGTGGACCTCGATTCCAACCTGCTCGACCCCGACATCGTGGCCCAGTCCTATGACACCTATCTGGACCAGTTGGTGTTCGCCGAGGAAGCCGACTTCGACGGACTGTGTGTCAACGAGCACCACAGCAACGGCTACGGCCTCATGCCGAGCCCGAACCTCATGGCCTCGATCATCGCCAACCGCACTTCGCGGGCCGCGGTGGTGGTCCTGGGCAACAGTGTGGCGCTCTACAATCCGCCGACCCGGGTGGCCGAGGAGATGGCCATGCTCGACCTGCTCTCCAAAGGTCGCCTGGTCTCCGGGTTCCCGGTCGGCACCCCGATGGACACGGCCTATGCGTACGGCGCCAACCCGGGAACGCTGCGCGCCAAGTACCGCGAGGCCATCGACCTCATCATGGAAGCGTGGACCAATCCGGAACCGTTCGCGTTCAACGGCCAATTCACCCAACAGCGCTGGGTGAACATCTGGCCTCGGCCGATGCAGCAACCCCATCCCCCGGTCTGGATTCCCGGCGGCGGATCGGTCGAGACCTGGGACATATGCGCAGAGCGCGACTTCGTCTATGCCGCGCTGTCCTATTACGGCCATCTCGTCGGCAAGGAATCAATGGATGGCTTCTGGCGAACCGTCGAAGAAGCGGGCAAGGACGACAACCCCTACCGGGCCGGGTTCTTGCAGTTCGTTGGTGTCGCCGACACCGACGCCGAGGCCTACCGCCTCTACAAGGAACCCGCCGAGTACTTCTTCGCCCGGAGCCTGCACTTCTATCCCGGTTTCGTCGATCCGCCCGGATACAGCACCGAAGCCTCCGTTCGCGCCAAGCTGGCGTCCTCGGTCAGGGCCGCGGCCATGACCACCCAAGCCACGGGCGGACCCAGCTGGGATGAGATGCTCGAACGCGGCTATGTGATCATCGGCAGCCCCGACACCGTCCGAGAGAAGCTGGAACACATCGCCAAGACCCTGCACGTCGGCCATCTGATGACCCTGCTCCAGTTCGGCAACATGGACGACGAGCTGGCTCGGCGCAACACGGAGCTGTTCGGACAGAAGGTTCTTCCCGGGCTGAAGGGCCTCTGGTCGGACTACGAGGACCATTGGTGGCCGTCCAATGCCCGCTGACCGTCATGTGATCTATCTTCCGAGCATCGCCGGGGATCCCGGTTCCTCGCCGGCGCTCGCGGTTCTCGAAGCGCAGGGATGGACCATCGTTCGGCCACAGCTTCCGGGCTTCGACGGCGAATCGGGGTTCGACTGCCCCAACGACTATCTGGGCTGGCTGACCGCACTCTGGGATGCGGTGGATGCCACCGGTACCGGCCCGTGTCCCGTCATTGGACCATCCGTGGGCGGGATGCTGGCCGCGGACCTTGCGGCGCTCCGACCGGAGATGGTGACCAAGCTCGCGGTGTTGGCGCCGTTCGGGATCTTCGATCCAGCCCATCCCGGACTCGACCCCTATTCGGTGCCGACCGCCAACCGGCTCGAACCGCTCTTCGAGAATGGTGTGCCCGAACCGTTCACCGGACGATTCGCCGACAAGGGCGAGGTCGAGGCCCCAGTGGCCCGCTATCTGAGCGACATCGCGGCCGCCAGCTTGCTGTGGCCCATCGGGGATCGCGGGCTCGCCGACCGCCTCCACCGGATCCGCTGCCCCCGGCTGGTGCTGTGGGGCGCCCAGGACCAGATCAATCCGGTCGGCACCGCTGGTCGGTGGGGCGATCACACCCGCATCGAGAACGCGGGCCACCTCCTCGAATGGGACCAGCCCGACGCGGTCGCGGCCGAGCTGTCCAACTTCTTGGCCCCGGCGTGACACCCGTCGTGAGGTAGAGCTCGGCCCGGCCCAGTCCCGAAGAGATAGGGTCGGCGGCCATGGCTTTTGGACTGACCATCAGAACGGTCGACGGGAATGTGACCGAGCTGGTCGCCGCCGACGACGGACACTTCAGAGCCCCCGGGGAAGTACCGGTCGACACCGAGCTCGATACCGGTGCCCTGTGGGCGCTACCCGGGTTGGCCGACTGCCACGCTCACCTCAACGGTTCAAGCCTCGAGGATCAAGTCACCAAGGGTGACCCGATCGAGAACGCCACCCGCAACGCCTGGGCGCAGCTGGAGGGCGGGGTGTTCCTCGTGGCCGACAAGGGCACCAACGATGAGCTGTCGTTGAGGGTGATGGATCAGCCTCCGACCCGACGGCCCGATCTCCACATGGCGGGAAAGGTGATCACCTGCCCCGGCGGCTACTACGAGGACTTCTGCACCGAGGTCGACGAGACGGACCTGATCGGTGCGGTGTCGACGGTCGCCGATGGGGAGGCGACCTGGGTGAAGCTCATCGGCGACTGGCCCCGCAAAGCGGTGGGCCCCGCGCCCACGTTCTCCCAGGACGGCTACGCAGCCGCGGTTCAGGTGGCCCACGAGGCCGGGGTCCGAGTGGCCATCCACACCTGCGCTCCCGAGACGGCGACACTCGCCGTGGAAGCGGGCATCGACTCGATCGAGCACGGCCTTTTCCTGACGGCAACCGATGTCGAGAAGCTCGGGGCCAGGGGCGGGGCATGGGTGCCCACGATCGTCGCGATGGAGGCGATCCGCGACGACCTCGGCCTCGACTCGACAGGGGGAAAGCTCTTCGCCACCGGTATGAACAATGTCCGCGACCATCTGGTCGGGGCCGTCGAGGCCGGCGTGTCAGTCCTGGCCGGCACCGACCTTCGCCTGGATCATGGTGCGGTGGCGGCGGAGGCCATCGCCCTGCACAACTACGGGCTGAGCCCGGCCCAGGTCGTACACGCCATGACCACCGCGGCCTATGAATACCTCGGCACCGAGCAGGGGTTCGAAACCGGTCAGCACGCCGACGTGGCCCTGTTCGATCGGAACCCCCTCGAAGACCTGTCGGCGCTGGCCGAACCGGTGATGCTCATCCGTCACGGAACGATTCTCCGCGGGCACCCTTAAGCTGGTGGTCTCGAGGAGCCTGCTGTCGTTGCGGTTGGCGAACACCTCGATCTCACAAACCGGGGTATCAATCCGTCGTCCGACAGCACCGGTGATTGCATCGGTGATGACAGATCTGGGATCACCACTCCCTGTCGTCATCGTCGGCAGCCAGAAGACCCACGCGGGCGAGCGCTGGAGATGACGGTGTCGGGTCAGTCGCCGTCGGCAGTTCCCACGAGTCCGATTGCTTC
>Ga0316190_10000708_pt1 | contig 23447 bp, 16 predicted proteins | sample Eddworburrow2_MG_FD_204929 | JGI IMG/M metagenome (GOLD analysis project Ga0316190, IMG submission 204929) | Coastal sediment microbial communities from Maine, United States - Eddy worm burrow 2 | ecosystem: Environmental > Aquatic > Marine > Coastal > Sediment | place: USA: Maine | collected... | reverse complement strand
CAATAGCTGGGGATTGGCCAAGTAGCTTGGGGCCAGTGGTCGGTGCAACAGACTGTTGTGTTTGAGGCGGTTTTGGTTGCTGAAGTTTCAATGCAGCTTCAACCAATCGCCGGAGTATCTGCAGGTCTACCGGCTTTGAGACAAAGTCAAAGGCCCCCGCTTTAAGTGCTAGAACAGCTGATTCCATATTGCCATGGGCTGTGATCATGGCTACGGGCAGCTCTGGATAGTTATTGCTGATGTGTTCTACCAGTTCGATACCGCTGCCATCGGGTAGGCGCATGTCGGTGAGGCAGAGATCGAAGTGTTCTTGTTTCAGCAGTGTGTGGGCCTGAGCAAGGTCAGCAGCTGATCTTGTGGTGATATCCATGCGGCCCAATGTGATTTCCAATAGTTCACGAATATCAGGTTCATCATCAACAATAAGTGCGATAGGGTCTGTCACGCGTTAAATACCTTCTTTCTTAGTCCAGGAAAACTCATTCGAAAACAGCTGCCACCATCGGGGTTGGGGATATACTCCAGGCGTGCCCGGTTGGATTCGCTTAACTCTTTGGCAATATACAAGCCTAATCCTGTGCCGGTGTTTCGAGTGGTAAAAAAGGGTTCGAAGATCTGACGGACAGTCTCATTGTCGATGCCTGGGCCATTATCAATGACGCTAATATATGGGCCGCCGGATTCAGTAGTTATACCACCTTTGATGCAAAGATGGAGTTGACTGATCTCTTGATGAAAATGGGTGATGGCATTCTCCAGCAGACTGATGAGCACTTGGCGTAATTGGCTGGGGTCAACTCGAATATGAGTCTCTTTGGGGTTGACTTGCACGGTGAGATTCTCTGGCATAAGGTTTTTGTCGAGCCGAATCTCTCCAGCCAGCTCATCTAGAAAGGTGGATAGTTCAATCTCTTCTGGCTGGGTGCGGTTTCGACGCGACAGCTGTAGTACATTCTCGATAATGTCGTTAACCCGAAGTGAGTTATTGCGAATAATTTCTGTAAGTCGCCTGTCTCCACTGTCAAGTGTAGGCGACTCCTCTAATAATTGGCCTGCATGGCTGATGGCACCGAGAGGATTGCGAATTTCATGCGCGATGCTGGCGGTTAATCGCCCCAGTGAGGCTAGCTTCATTTGCTGTAGCTGTTCTGCTACTAAAGCATAGTCTTCAAGAAATATGAGGGTGCCAATGGCATCTTTCCCCCCGAGAGGAATAAAGTTGGCTTGAAGATCGCGCCCCTCACTGGCAGCTCTAAAAGTCTGTCTCTCATGGCTGGGTTTCTGTTGCCAATCATAAAGCTGGTTTGAAAGTTCTGGGCAGAGCTTTGTTAACGGTTGCTCCCATTGACTGTCGGGTACGCCAAGCAGGTTCCAAGCGGCTTCATTTTTTAACCGGACATGGCCAGCGTTATCGGTAATCATGATGCCAGTTTGCATGTGTTGGATAATATATTCGTTGAGCTGGGCCATATTGGCCAAATCCAATTCGCGCTGACTGGCTAGCTGCTCGCTCTCCAATAAGCGCCGGTAGAGCACATCTGCTAGAAGTGCTATGGCAAAAAAGGAGGCACCAAGAAGTCCGGCTTGGGTATAGGCGGTGGTTAAGGTGTGGTGAAAAAGTGAGGTGAAAAGTTGTTCACCTAATACGGCAATGGTAGCGGTTGCCGCATAAAATAGTGTTGTGTGTTGGCGTATAGTAAGGCTGCCGGCAGTAATGGAGGCAACAAGCAGCATGCCCAGGCCTGTCTCAGCCCCGCCGCTGGCGTGTGTTAATAGTGTGATGGCGGCAATATCGGTAAAGACTGCAAAATCTGTTTGATGCTCATAAGAGAGGAGTTTCAGTATTAAAACAGCCCCGCTGGTAAGCACTAAAATGAAGTAGCATGCAGTAACGTATGAATAGAGTTCAGAGTTATGACTGCCTAGCATGTCAGGCGGCAGGCTAAAGAAAAATAGGGTAGTGAGAATGCTGGACAGCAGTAAACGGTAGATGAAAAATAGCTTCAGCAGATCTTTTGGGTGAGTTTGCCCCAGTTGTTGCGGCTGCTTAGATATATTTTTTATAGTCTGCTGGGCTGGCATGGTGTGTTGTGATTTTGATGTTTTGCCAAAGGTGGATCTTTAAATCAGAATAGCATCATTTTTGTGTTCCGAGATATATGCAGGATCTAAAAGATAACTATGTGGGGCATTTGAGCAAAAAGGCTTGTGATGAGAAAAGCATATCTCAGTGCATACTGCTAAAATGACGGTATCAGAAAATACTATTGGAGTTGGTAGACGATGAAAAAAGTTGATGCGATTATTAAACCCTTCAAACTTGATGATGTACGTGAGGCGCTATCTGCTGTTGGTATTACGGGTATGACAGCTACGGAGGTTAAGGGTTTTGGACGTCAAAAAGGGCATACCGAACTCTATCGTGGAGCAGAGTATGTGGTCGATTTTCTGCCCAAAATCAAGATTGAAATTGTAATTAACGATGGCCAGGTCGATGAATGCATCGATGCAATAACCGCAGCGGCACGCACTGGCAAAATTGGTGATGGTAAAATATTCGTAACGCCGGTTGAAAAGGTTCTTCGTATTAGAACCGGCGAAGAGAACGAGACAGCCGTTTAACCAGCAATTCCTTTCATTTTATTAGGGATATTGGCCGCGGTGGTGCAACTGCGGCTAGTTCTCATCCAGTTCCAGATATTCCCAAACCTTACGCCCTAGCGGTGCTGAATCAGCACCTTTTTCATCAAGGTAGTCAAATTTGCCCTGGGCTTCATTGACGGCAAGTACACGACGGGCATCAGCAGATAGCGTATCCAATCCCAGCTTGTCGTAGGCTTTAGCCATGGTCTGTAGCGCCTCCCTGACAGCAGGCGCGCGCTGGTAGTTTTCAACTACGTAAACACAACGGTTGGCTGCGGCAAGATAAGCACCGCGATCTAAATAGTAATTAGCAACGTGCACTTCATGTTTAGCTATGTTGTTGCGTAGATAGAGTAACCGCTTGCGGGCATCTTGACTGTATTTGCTGGCTGGAAATTTACGCACCAGTTCTGAGAAGTCGTCAAATGAATCTATAGCGGCGCCGGCATCACGCTGGGAGACATCGGTGGGGACAAAACGATCGACAAATCCCATGCTGCGGTTGAAGTTAACGATGCCCTTCATATAGTAGGCGTAGTCAACATGTGAGCTGCGTGGGTGGAGTTTGATGAAACGATCCAGTGCGGCTAATGCAGATTCCGGTTCATCATACTGATAATAGACATAAGCAACATCGAGCTGAGCCTGGGTGGCGTAACGGCCAAACGGGTAGCGGGCTTCCAGCTTCTCGTAGTACTCAATGGCTAGCTCATAATCCCGCTCTTTCATGGCTTCTGAAGCTTCAGCATAAAATTTGCTGGCACTCCAATTACGGGTTTTATCCTCCTCTTTGGGCAGCCAGGAACAGGCAGAGAGAAGAGATATTGCCAGGAGTAGACACAGGGTGCGGATAGTGGCCATGGGTTGAGTACGTTATATTTGCTGAAAAACAGGCTCGTAAGTATACCTTAAAGCATTAAAACAGACACAGTGACATGCTCTTTTGCGGGTTATAATTAGCATCATTTTTTAAAAAGGCCGGGTCGTGACCATCCAAATCAAACAGCTTTGTGCGCAAATCGAGCCGGAACAGTCTGGACAGCGTCTTGATCAGGCATTGGCGCAACTATTTCCGGATTACTCTCGCAGTCGCCTCCAACAATGGGTAAAAGAGGGGTTGGTCAAGGTTGATGGTCAGCCCCGTCGTCCTAGAGACAAAGTACGGGGTGGTGAGCAGGTTGAGCTTGAGGCAAGACTGGAAGAGCAGGTTGAGTGCAATCCGCAACCTATTCCGCTGGATTTGATTTTTGAGGATGAACATCTGCTGGTGATCAATAAACCGGCTGGGCTTGTGGTTCATCCGGCAGTGGGCAACAGAGACGGCACCCTACAGAATGCGCTGTTAAATCATGATCCTGATCTGATTCAATTACCCAGAGCAGGCATTGTGCATCGTCTGGATAAAGAGACCAGCGGCCTGCTGGTGGTGGCACGTACACCGATGGCGCATAAAACGCTGGTCGAGCAACTGCAAGCAAGAGAGGTAAAGCGTGAGTATCGGGCGATCGCCAAGGGTGTGTTGGTCGCCGGAGGCACGGTTGATGCCCCCATTGGTCGCCATCCTGTGCATCGTGTCAAACAGGCCGTGGTGCCGGGTGGTAAACCCGCCGTCACCCACTATCGTGTATTGGAGCGTTTTGCTCACCACAGCTATCTGCAAGTCAATCTGGAAACGGGGCGAACCCACCAAATTCGTGTGCATATGGCACATGTGCGTCATGCGCTGGTGGGCGATCCTGTTTATGGTGGCCGGCTACAGATGCCAGCTGGTGCCTCTGATGAGCTGCAAAATGCGTTACGCAAGTTTCGAAGACAGGCCCTGCATGCCAGGCGGCTGGGATTGGTGCATCCTGCATCTGGTGAGTGGGTCGAGTGGGAAGTGCCTGTGCCTGCTGATATGGCTGAGCTATTGGAAGTGCTGCACAAGGATGCCAATTGATGGCAGAAATCTGTGGCTGGATTGAACCCAATTGGTCTGCCCCCCCAAATGTTCGGGCGCTGACAACCCTCCGTAAAGGCGGATATAGCCAACAACCCTTTAATGGACTGAATCTAGGTGACCATGTGGGTGATGATTCCGCTGCTGTGAGCCGCAATAGGCAGCTGCTTTATCAATCTTTGAATCTACCCTCTGAACTAATCTGGCTAACGCAGGTGCATGGCATTGAAGTAATTGATGCAGGTGTTGCCCCAAAAGATTGGGAGGCAGATGCGGTATCTTCATCTGCCCCCGGTCAAGTCTGTGCTGTACTCACAGCAGACTGCCTGCCCCTGTTACTGTGCAATCAGACAGGTGACCGGGTAGCGGCCGTGCACGCAGGTTGGCGGGGTTTGGCTGATGGTGTGATTGAAGCGACATTGAATCATCTTGCTATTCCGGAGGATGAAATCATGGCATGGCTTGGCCCAGCCATAGGGCCGGAATGCTTTGAAGTTGGCGCTGAGGTGCGTGATGCATTTCTGCAACATGACCCTGAAGCTGAAACTGCTTTCAAGGCAAACAGGCCAGGGCACTGGCTGGCAGATATCTATCAGCTTGCCCGGTTACGCTTAAAGGCTCGTGGTGTGGATTCTGTGTGGGGTGGAGAGTATTGTACAGTTACAGATAAAGAATGTTTTTACTCCTATCGGCGGGATGGCCGGACAGGGCGCATGGCTTCGCTAATCTGGATAGAAGAATAACTGCTGTTGCTGAGCATGCTTTTTCTCAATATTAGAGACTCGAGACAATGAATAATTGGAAAATGGTAACCCTGGTAGGTGAAGACCGCCCAGGTATCGTCGCGCAAACCACAGATGCCCTCTATCAAAGTGGCCTGGCTTTGGGTGAAACCTCAATGATGCGGCTCGGGGGCAACTTCAGCATGATGATGATGGTGGCGGGTGAAGGTGATCTGAATGCTGCGTTAACTCCTGTTGCTAAAGCGCTGAATCTTCATGTGCATGTGGATGAGATTGCGGGCAGACTGCACCAGCATGTGGTGCCAAATATTCAGATTCGAGTTATGGGGGCGGATCAACCTGGCATAGTTGCCAAAGTGACAGGGGCATTAGCTGTGACTGGTTTCAATATCCTGGAGTTGGAATCTGATGTGGCAGGCACAGTGCAAGATCCAGTCTATATCATGACCATCCAGGGGTTCTCTGAGAAGTCTGTGGAGGAACTGCAACAGGCGGTGGATGGCTTGGGCGAAGAGGGCGTTGATGTGACTGTTTCAGCCATTGAGACCTTGTTTGCTTAATTATGGCCATACTTGAAATTCTTAAAATTCCAGATGCGCGGTTAAAAGAGGTATCGGAGCCGGTTGAGCGTTTTGATGATGCCCTGCATGCTTTTATTGCTGATCTGGAAGAGACGCGACAGATTGGCCCCGCAGCAGTGGGCATCGCTGCTCCACAGGTTGGTCGCCTTCAGCGGATTGTGATTCTGGATTGTTCACAGACGCGCAAACCAATCCCCAATCACGGTCACTTAATTTTGATAAACCCGGAAATAACCCATTGGGATGGCTTTGAATTAGGCCGTGAGGGATGTCTCTCTGTGCCCGACTATACCGGCAATGTCATTCGTGCTGAACGCATCAAATTGGTTGCGCAAGATCCCCAGGGCGAGCCTCATGAATATGAGATGGAAGGGTTTGAGGCGCGGGCGTTGCAGCATGAGGTTGATCACCTGGATGGTTTGCTGTTTCTTGATCGGGTGGTGAGTCGACGAACTGATCTGTTTCAGCGGAAGGTGTACCAGAAGGGTGGCAAAAAAAAGAAAAGCACTGCAGACAAATAGAGCTAATCTACAAAGAGCAGTGATTGATCTGCTCTTGAAAAGTGCCACTGATGGCCCCCATCTAAAACTATATCTCTTAGTTTTTGGAGCAATAAACCATGCGAATGGAACGACTGACCAGTAAATTCCAAATGGCTTTGGCCGATGCGCAGAGCCTTGCAGTGGGACGTGATCATCAATTTATAGAACCTACTCATCTGATGTTGGCGCTGCTGGATCAGGAAGGTGGCACAGTGCGTTATCTGTTAACGCAGGCAGATGTAAATATCAATCAGCTGCGCTCTGGTCTGCATCAAGCGCTAGATAGGCTATCAAGCGTTGAAAATGCTACGGGTGACTTGCATATCTCCAATGAACTAAGCCGCCTGCTGAATCAAAGCGACAAGCTTGCGCAACAACGCAAGGATCAATATATCTCCAGTGAACTGTTTGTATTGGCTGTAGCTGAAGGGCAGGGCGAGTTAAGTGATCTATTGCGTTCTGCTGGTGGGAAGAAGCAAAACATCGAGCAAAATATTGAAAAGCTTCGAGGTGGTCAGAAGGTTGATGATCCCAATGCCGAGGATCAACGCCAGGCACTGGAAAAATATACAATTGATCTGACAGAGCGGGCAGAGCAGGGCAAGCTTGATCCGGTGATTGGCCGTGATGATGAGATTCGCCGTACTATTCAGGTATTGCAGCGCCGCACCAAAAATAATCCTGTGCTGATTGGCGAGCCGGGTGTAGGTAAGACAGCTATTGTTGAAGGCTTGGCCCAACGCATCATTAATGGTGAAGTGCCAGAGGGACTAAAGAATCGGCGTCTGCTCTCATTGGATATGGGAGCGCTGATTGCGGGTGCCAAGTTCCGAGGTGAATTTGAGGAGCGCCTCAAGGCGGTGCTGAGTGATCTTGCCAAGCAGGAGGGACGGATCATTCTCTTTATTGATGAACTGCACACCATGGTGGGTGCGGGAAAGGCAGAGGGTGCCATGGATGCTGGTAATATGCTCAAGCCTGCATTGGCGCGGGGTGAGCTGCACTGTGTTGGTGCTACTACGCTGGATGAATATCGCCAATATGTGGAGAAGGATGCAGCACTGGAACGGCGCTTTCAAAAGGTACTGGTGGAAGAGCCTACCGTAGAAGATACCATTGCCATATTGCGCGGACTCAAAGAACGCTATGAACTGCATCATGGAGTGGATATTACCGATCCTGCCATTGTGGCAGCTGCCACCCTTTCCCATCGCTACATCACTGATCGACAGCTGCCGGATAAAGCGATTGACCTGATTGATGAGGCAGCCTCCCTGATCCGCATGGAGATTGATTCCATGCCAGAGGAGATGGATCGCATGGAACGTCGCCTGATACAACTCAAGATAGAACGAGAGGCGTTAAAAAAAGAGAAGGATGAAGGCTCTAAACGGCGACGGCGTGATCTTGAAGAGCAGATTGAAAAATTGGGTCGGGAGTTTTCTGATCTGGATGAGATCTGGAAATCTGAAAAGGCTGCATTGCAGGGTACCGCTCACATTAAAGAAGAGTTGGAGCGCGCCAGAACAGAACTTGAAACGGCCCGGCGGGCAGGTGATCTGTCGCGTATGTCGGAACTTCAATATGGCCGCATCCCCGAGCTGACTAAACAGCTGGATTTGGCAGCGCAGGCTGAAATGCAGGAGATGAAGCTGCTACGCAACAAGGTCATGGATGAAGAGATTGCAGAGGTGGTCTCTAAATGGACCGGCATCCCTGTCTCCAAGATGCTGGAGGGAGAGCGTGAGAAGCTACTACAGATGGAGACAAACCTGCGTAAACGCGTTATTGGTCAGGAAGAAGGGATTCGTGCCGTCAGTGATGCCATTCGCCGCTCTCGTGCGGGGTTATCTGACCCTGATCAACCCAATGGTTCATTTCTGTTCCTGGGGCCAACTGGTGTGGGTAAAACAGAACTGTGCAAAGCACTGGCAGCGTTTCTATTTGATACAGAAGAGGCAATGATACGGATTGATATGTCAGAGTTTATGGAGAAACACTCGGTTGCCCGGTTGATCGGTGCGCCTCCTGGTTATGTGGGTTATGAAGAGGGAGGGTATCTGACAGAAGTGGTGCGTCGCCGCCCTTACTCAGTGATTCTGTTGGATGAGGTTGAGAAGGCGCACCCTGATGTCTTCAATGTACTGTTGCAGGTGCTGGATGATGGGCGTCTGACAGATGGCCAGGGACGCACGGTGGATTTTCGTAATACCGTAATTGTAATGACCTCAAACCTCGGCTCTGATGTGATTCAACACATGATGAATGGTGTGAACGCAGGTGAAACTGAATCGCATTATGCTGAAATTAAAGAGGCGGTAATGGAGGTTGTTGCTCAACAATTTCGACCTGAATTTATTAACAGGTTGGATGAGATTGTTGTATTCCATCCGCTGGGTGGCGAACAAATCCGCGCCATAACAGAGATTCAGATTGGTTACCTGAAGAACCGGTTGGCTGAACAGGGTATAGATTTGAGGCTGTTAGTAGCTGCTATGGATCAACTGGGTGCAGCTGGTTTTGATCCCGTATACGGTGCTCGGCCTCTTAAACGAGCTATTCGCCAAAAGCTGGAGAATCCACTGGCGCAGGAGATATTGTCTGGTCGGTTTGGTGTAGATGATGTTATTGAAGTGGATGCAGGTGCGGATGGTCTTGTTTTTACGCGGATGCCCTAACAACTGTATGTTTACTAACAAATAAAGCTATACCCCGTTCTTGCTTCCGGTGGCTGCTTGTCTGTGGCCACCATCAAGGCTGCATGCCGCATATATATCTTAAAGAATGCCTGTCTGAAGACGCTAACTACCTTGTCTACCTATCAAGATGGTGGGTCTGTTTGCCCGCAAAAGAAGCATGCCCCAGACATCTGCTTGCGTGGTTTGTGTGCACTAACTTTTTATAGCCCAAAACAAATAAGGAGATTGTTTTTGGATGGAGTTAACTCACTAGAGTGAAAAATCTAAAAAAAAATATCCTTGTTCCTGAAATTAGGCTGATTGCAGTCCTTGCATTTCTATTGGCGCTTTCTGTAGCCATGATTGGTCTTAAAATTTCTGATGAATACAAGTTAAGTGCAGATGCAGAGCATCTGGCGCTGGCTAATAGCATTGCCGATCGCTTAAATGCAGCGGCTATGCTTCAGGCTCAGGCGCGTGGCCTTGGTGCAACTCTGATAGGCAGTAAGATTCGATCAGAAGAAATGGTAAGCAGTTTTATTGCAATGGGTGAAGAGGCTGACCTGGAGATAACTGCGGCAATACAACAGAGCGAAATGCTGCTGTCAGAGCATGATAATAACTCTGTGTATTTGCAAAATATGGAACAGCTTAAAGAGCTGAATAAAGAGTTAAAGATTTTTCGTAAAAAATTACTCGAAGAAGATGCTGACTTAGAAGAGTGGATGACAATAGTAGCTCGCAATATAGAGCAGGCCTATCGATTGCGCACGGTGGTTTTTACCCCTGCAAACCAACGTGAAGCACTATTGTTCTATAACAATGTACTTCGTGCTAACGCAGCAAGTCTGGCAGAGTATGCTGGCCGGGAAAGAGCATTGCTTGGTTATCATATCGCAGCAGGTAAATCTCTTGATGATAAGACGCTTAAGATTCTGGAATCCTACCGGGCGATTGTTGAGAGGTTGTCTAATGAAATAGTTTTTATCAAAGGGTTGTCCAGCATGCCGGAGGCCCTGATACAGGTAATCAAAACATATGAACATAAGTTTCTTGGTGAATACCAGAAGGTAAGAGAAAAGGTATATCAGCGCAATAGTGCGCACAGGAAGGCTGAAAAGAATCTTGCAACTAAATTGGCTTTAGAGGCGGATCTCATAGAAGAGAGCATTAGATCCGCATTTAATGAATTTATGCTGATCAGCTCAGAATACTCTATCTTGCAACTGGGCAAGATGTGGATGACAGGTAGTGCAAATGACATTGCAAAAGCCCAGCGGATTGTTGAGGATCATTTTGTAACATTTGAAAATAGAAATAAGCACGCTATAAAGTTGAGGGTTCTTGATGAAGCGGGGAGAGAGCGGGTTAAGGTAGAGATTGAGAAAGGAGTACTGAAAAGAACCCCCGGTGCTGAATTACAAGATAAATCTGGAAGAAAATATTTCAAAAATTCTATTATTTTGCAAGCGAATGAAATTTATGTGTCACCCTTTGACCTCAATATGGAATGGGGTGAAATTGAAAAACCTTTTAAACCTGTGATGAGGCTTGCAGTTCCAATTTACTATGATCAAGAAGTGAGTGGAGTGGTAGTTATTAGCTTTAACCCTTTAGATAGGGTGCTAAATGAAGGCCGTATAGAAAGAGCTGATTTTAATAGCCGTTTATTGGTAAATGGAGAAGGCTTTTTTTTGAATCACCCTGAACCGGGGAAGAGGTGGGGGATGATGTCGCAACTCAATCGTAGTCGATTCAGTGTTAAAAATGAGGTGCCGGCGTTTGCAGAAGAAATATTATCTGGCCGAGAGGGGGCTGGGATAGAGCCTTGGGCAGGTATGCATATTTGGCAGCCTATACATTATAACCCAGTCAACAGAGATGATTATTGGGTTCTGGTTGCTGCTGTTGATAGTGTTGAATATTCTGTGGATGGTGCAGAATGGTATAGGCGAGCCACTGAAGGGATTCAAAGTGCAATGGCTATATCGGCTGTTGTTGGTTCTTTATCTGCAAAAGCAGCGCATGATGTTAGAACAAGCTCTGGCCAATCAATTGCCATGCAATATTATATGTTGGCGCTTGCAATAACATCGTTTGGATTTATAACCATAATGGTTGGATTAAGCAAACGTGCCGCTATGGAGTTGCAGCAATCAAAGAATGAGGCAGAAAAAGCCAACAAAGCAAAGTCTGAATTCTTATCCAGTATGAGTCATGAATTGCGAACGCCCATGAATGCGATATTGGGATTTTCGCAGCTTCTAGCATCTGACATAGATGCTCCGTTATCAAAAGACCAAAAAGAAAATGTAGATTATATTAAAACTGCAGGGCAACATTTATTGCAGCTTATAAATCAAGTGCTAGAACTTTCAAAGATTGAGGCTGGCAAAGTTGATGTTTCTATGGAAGATGTAGAGGTGTTACTGGTTATTCATGAAGCAATAGGAACTGTTCAGCCTATGGCAGATCAGCGTGGTATCAAACTTGAGTTGGTGGACGATGATTTTGAGTATTGCGTTATTGCTGATTTAACCCGCATTAAACAGGTTTTGATAAATCTTATTTCAAACGCAGTCAAATATAATGTGCCAAATGGTTCTGTGGCAATTTCATGTGGATTACTTGATAGTGACGGAGTAAGAATCTCAGTATCTGATACGGGGGTTGGTATTGCGGAAGATCAATTAGATTCTCTTTTTGCCCCTTTTGATCGTTTAGGGGCGGAGAATTCTGACATTGAAGGTACTGGAATTGGATTAACAATAACCAAATATCTGGTTAAGTTAATGGGAGGAGAAATCAGTTTTGAAAGTAAGCTGGGGGTAGGTAGCGTATTTCATGTCGACCTGGCTCGTTCAGATTTGGTTGCTGCCACGGGTAGAGAGCAGGATGAAACTGATATTAGCCATTTGATGATTGAGCGTTCCTGTTCCATCGTTTATATAGAAGATAATGTAGCTAATATAGAGCTTGTAAAGAAAATCTTAAAGCAGCATGCAGATATGCCTCTGCACTGCGCAATAGATGCGCGTCATGGTATTGAGTTAGTTAAAGAGAGTATGCCTGATTTGGTGTTGTTGGATATTAATCTGCCAGACATGGATGGCTATACAGTGCTTGATGTGCTGAAGAGTGATCCAAAAACTGCTGGCATACCAGTTATTGCACTAAGTGCAAAAGCTATGTCTCATGATGTTGAAGCTGGATTAAAAGCAGGATTTGTTGATTATATTACCAAGCCAATTAACGTAGCCCATTTTATTGAGGTTATAGATAAAGTGATCAACAAGTCTGGGTGATTGGTGTCGCTGACACAGCGCAAATAAAAAGGGCGGTAACACCAAGTGTTACCGCCCTCTCTATTTTGCGTTAGCTAAATGTTACAAGCTTAGCTTTCGTCTTTACCGGCATCCATGGCCTGTGCAGCCATGTGGCTGTAGAGTTCAAACTTCTTGTTGACATCTTTCTGAGCCTCTTCACCGTAGCGTACTGCGGCTTCTGGATCGATACGCTCCAGCATGGCAAAACGACCTTCGGTCTCGGTGAACTCACGCAGTGGCTTTGAAGGTGGCTTGGAATCCAGTTTTAGTGGATTCTCGCCAGCAGCGGCCTTGCGTGGGTCATAACGGAACAGCTGGGTATGACCAGTCTCCATTGCCAGGGTCTGTGAGTCATGGTTAGAGGTCAGCAGGTTGATGCCCTGAGCGATACAAGGTGAGTAGGCGATGATCAGCGATACACCATTGTAAGACTCGGCTTCCTGGAAGGCGCGCAGGGTTTGGATATCTTTACCCTTTGCACCGTAGGAGACCTGAGCTACGTAGACGTTCTCGTAGTTCATGGCCATCAGTGCGAGATCCTTCTTCTTGTCTGGTTTACCGCCAGCGGCGAACTTGGCAACCGCACCCTTAGGTGTGGCTTTGGAGTTCTGACCACCGGTGTTGGAGTAGGTCTCGGTATCCAGTACCAGGATGTTGACGTTACGGCCAGAGGCGAGGACGTGATCCAGGCCGCCATAACCGATGTCATAGGCCCAACCGTCACCACCGATGATCCAGACACTCTTCTGGGTCAGGTGGCTGGAGACGGCCTCCAGTGAGCGCGCTTCCAAATCTGGGATGTCAGCCAGACGCTTGCGTAGTTCTTCAACGTGTTCACGCTGCTTGAAGATACCGGCCTCTTCGGTTTGATCTGCATTGGTCAGCTCATCAACCAGCTCACCGCCGATCTTGTCACGCAGGGTGTTAAGCAGCTCAAGGGCCTGCTTGGTCTGCATGTCGTAAGAGAGACGATAACCCAGACCGAATTCGGCGTTGTCTTCGAACAGAGAGTTACACCAAGCAGGACCACGGCCCTCTTTGTTAGTGGTGTAAGGTGTTGAAGGCAGGTTACCACCATAGATGGAGGAACAACCGGTTGCGTTGGAGATCACCATACGGTCACCGAACAGCTGGGTGGCCAGTTTGATGTATGGGGTTTCACCACAGCCCAGACAGGCACCGGAGAACTCAAACAGCGGCTCCATGATCTGTGCGCCTTTGAGTGTCTTGGCGTTGATCTGGGTGCGATCAGCTTCAGGCAGATCCAGGAAGAAATCCCAGTTTGGACGCTCTTGCAGATGGTATTCACGATCTGTAACCATGTTAAGCGCTTTGCGGGTTGGATCGTTTTTGTCTGTTACAGGACAGATGTCGACACAGAGGGTACAGCCGGTGCAGTCGTCAGGGGCGATCTGGTAGCTGATCTGTGTGTCTGGCTCAAAACCCTTGCCTTTAACTGGTACATGCTTAAATGTCTCAGGTGCGTTCTCGGTAAGGCTTTTAGGAAAGACCTTGCTGCGGATAGCGGCGTGAGGGCAGACCATTGGGCATTTGCCACACTGGGTACAGAGGTCTTCTTCCCATTTTGGCAGTTCCAGGGCCAACTCACGTTTTTCGTAAGCGGCGGTGCCCAGAGGCCAGGTGCCGTCGGCTGGGATCTTGCTGACAGGCAGCAGGTCACCACGGTTGGCGATGATCTCAGCGGTAACCTCTTTAACGAATGCAGGGGCATTGTCGGTAACAGGGGGACGCATCTCGAAGGTGCTGGTGGCCTCGGCTGGAATCTCAACCTTATTCAGGCCGGCCAGGGTGCCGTCAATAGCGGCGAAGTTGGTCTCCAGGACCTTCTTACCTTTCTTGCCGTAGGTCTTCTCAGCGGCTTCCTTGATCTTGGCGATGGCTTCATCGCGTGGCAGGATGCCGGAGATGGCGAAGAAACAGGTCTGCATGATGGTGTTGATGCGACGACCCATGCCGGTGGCATTAGCAATGGTGTAGGCATCTACTACGTAGAACTCGATCTTCTTCTCAATCATCTGCTCCTGCATCTTGCGTGGCAGACTGTTCCAGACCTCATCGGTTCCGAAGTGCGAGTTGAGCAGGAAAGTGGCGCCAGGCGCTGCTTTGTTCAGCATGTCGAAACGCTCAACAAAGATCGGCTGGTGACAGCCAATGAAGGTAGCCTGATCGTTACCTACCAGATAAGGTGAGCGGATAGGCTTAGGGCCGAAGCGCAGGTGAGAAACGGTAACAGCACCGGCCTTCTTGGAGTCGTACTGGAAGTAGCCTTGACCGTAGTTGTCGGTCTCTTCACCAATGATCTTGATGGAGTTCTTGTTGGCACCCACGGTGCCGTCTGCACCCAGTCCAAAGAACATGGCGCTGGTGACGCCTTCAGCTGAATCGGCGGTGAAGGTTGGATCCCACTCAAGGTGAGAGTGAGTCAGATCATCAATGATACCAACGGTGAAACTGTTCTTAGGCGCATCTTTGTTTAGCTCGTCGTAGACACCCTTGATCATGCCAGGGGTGAACTCTTTAGAGGCCAGACCGTAACGACCACCGGTAACGCGAGGCATCTCAGCCAGATCACCGTTGGTGAAGGCCTGTGCAACAGCGGTCAGTACATCTTTATAGAGCGGCTCACCATCAGCTCCTGGCTCTTTACAGCGATCCAGTACAGCGATCTTCTTGGCGGTAGCTGGGATGGCTTGCAGCAGGAATTCAGGTGCGAAAGGACGGAATAGACGTACCTTAACAACACCAACCTTTTCGCCTTGACGGGTTAGGGTCTCAACAGTCTCTTCAATGGCTTCGTTGCCAGAGCCCATGCAGACGATAACGCGGTCAGCATCTTCAGCACCGATGTATTCGAACAGTTTGTACTGACGGCCAGTGTGCTTGGCCAGACGGTCCATAGCGCCTTGAACAATCGCAGGCACGGCGTTGTAGTACGGGTTAACAGTTTCACGACCCTGGAAGTAGACGTCAGGGTTCTGTGAAGTACCACGGATAACTGGAGTGTCTGGGTTTAGAGCGCGAGAGCGATGAGCGCTGACCAGCTCTTCGTCAATCATGGCGCGGACAACCTCTTTGCTCAGCTGATCGACCTTGTTGACCTCGTGAGAGACGCGGAAACCGTCGAAGAAGTGAACGAAAGGTACGCGGCTCTCCAGGGTTGCGACCTGAGAGATCAGGGCGAAATCCATCACCTCTTGTACTGAGTTGGAGCTCAGCATGGCAAAACCGGTCTGGCGGACAGACATCACGTCACTGTGGTCACCAAAGATCGAGAGGCCTTGAGCAGCCAATGCACGTGCGGAGACGTGGAAAACGGTTGGTGTCAGCTCACCCGCTACCTTGTACATGGTAGGGATCATAAGTAGCAGACCCTGTGATGCTGTAAAGGTGGTACTCAGCGAGCCACCCTGCAGTGCACCGTGAACAGCAGCTACAGCGCCGCCCTCACTCTGCATCTCTACAACATCAGGTACTGAACCCCAGAGGTTTTTAACCCCTTTGGATGACCACTCATCGGAAAATTCCCCCATATCTGAGGAAGGAGTGATGGGGTATATAGCGATAACCTCGTTGGTGAGGTGTGCGACATAGGCAGCAGCTTGGTTGCCTTCGATCGTAACCATATTCCGTTCTGACATAGGTTTGCCCTTTAGTTTCAATGGATTAGGTGATTGCGGCGTGAAATTGCGGCGCCGCACCGATAGAGAAATTGGGTTCCGCCTGGCATGCCCACAGGCTAAAAGGATGCATAATTTACCAGAGGTTATTCAGAAAATGAATTATTTGCTGCAATTTATATAGTTATTTGCAAGATTTAGGTTCATTTTTAGTGTTATGACAGGGTGGATCTGAGGCTGATGATAGGCCATTCCCGTCTTTGCGCATGCTGTTCAAGTGCCTCATCTGGATCGACTGCCACGGGGTTGTCGACGATCTCAAGTAGTGGGATATCGTTGTGTGAATCACTGTAGAAGCAGCTGCCTTTCAGATCATGATGGGTGGTGGCCAGCCATTGGTTGAGTCGTTCAATCTTGCCCTCTTTATAGCTGGGAGTGCCCTCGACCTGCCCTGTATAGCAGCCATTGATCATCTCTGGCGTGGTGGCGATCAGGTGTTCTATCTCTAGCCGTTGAGCAATTGGGGTGGTTACAAAGGCATTGGTTGCAGTAATAATCATCAAGGTATCACCAGCATCTCGGTGCTTCTGAATGAGCTTTAGGCCATCGGGCAGAATGATGGGTTCAATCTTTTCGGTTACAAACTGTTCCCGCCAGGCATAGAGTTTTTGAGGGGCATATTCACTTAATGGCTTCAGCGAAAAACGCAGAAATTCAAAAATATCCAGAGTTCCTTCGTTGTATTTTTGATAAAAGCGATCGTTTTCACGCTGATATACTTCGGCATCAACTGCGCCCTGTTCTACCAAAAATTCGCCCCATAGGTGGTCTGAATCGCCACAGAGCAATGTGTTGTCAAGATCAAAAATGGCCAGTGCCAATGTGTATACTCCTGAAAATAGAGAAAAATAAAAACTGTCTGGAATGTTTTTACGGCAGTTCCAGATGAGTAAGTTGCTTGGGTGTATCAAATAAAAGCTAACCCGCTAATTTTACAGGAAAAACATCAGGAGAAAAGGCTGGGTGAAGATGGTGTTTTGCTTAGGTGTTAATATCCTAGAAAATCAATAGCTTGACTTGGACTTGCCCCAGTTAGCCAGGTTGTGGAAGAATCGGGGTATGTTAAACCTTATATAGTAGGTTTTGTGAGTGATCGATTCAGCTGGATACAGATCTAATGTGGCTATTGTGCTGTGCAATAATCAGCGCCAGCTGTTTTGGGGGCGGCGCATTGGCCAGGATGCGTGGCAATTCCCTCAAGGAGGGATCAAGTCGCATGAAACCCCCGAACAGGCTATGTATCGCGAGTTGGAAGAGGAGGTTGGCTTACGCCAACATCAGGTAGAGGTGATTGGCTGCACCAGTGATTGGTTGCGCTACCGGCTGCCAGAACGCTTTATCCGATATCATTCACAACCACTCTGTATTGGCCAGAAGCAGGTGTGGTTCTTATTGCGCATGAAGTGCCAAGATAGGGACGTTTGTCTGGATAGCTCACCCAAACCAGAGTTTGATCACTGGCGCTGGGTAAAGTATTGGCAACCGTTGCGTGAAGTGGTCTATTTTAAGCGCCGGGTCTATTCCAAGGCGTTGAAGGAGTTGGCGCCGTTGCTCTTTCCAGATGGGGCACCAGCGCGTCGCTGCTCTAATCACTTACGGCAGAATTGGCGCTAATAATGCTTCGGGGCGATTCCAGTGCTTGAGGTCTTACAGCGCATCGTCCAGGAAGTTAATGCCGCTCCAGATCTTGGCAAAGCACTCAATGTCATCGTAAACCGTGTTCAGAAGGCAATTAATACGGATGTCTGTTCTGTCTATCTGACTGATTTTGAGACGCGTGAGCATGTGCTACAGGCCACTGTCGGCTTGCCGCCAGAGGTGGCGGGTATGGTACGTATTCCGCTGTATCGGGGGTTGGTTGGGTTGGTTTGCGAACGCGCAGAACCTGCCAATATTGAAGATGCCCCCACCCATCCACGCTATTTAGCTATTAGTGGTATTGATGAGGCTCATTATCATGGGTTTCTTGGGGTTCCCATTATTCAAAATCGCCAGGTGTTGGGTGTGCTGGTGGTTCAGCAGGGTGCTCCCCGCCAGTATGATGATAATGAAGTAGCCTTCCTGTTTACATTGGCAGCCCAGCTGGCAGGTGCCATTACCCATGCCAAAGCCAGTGGTGAGCTGGCGACCTATCAGGAGAAAGAGGGTGCGCCTATCAATTTCCTTAAGGGGCGGCCTGGGGCATCGGGTGTTGCTTTTGGGGCTGTTGTTGTCAGCTATCAGCAGGCGGATCTTGAAGTAATCCCAGATAGGGCAGCGGAAGATGTGGTTCTGGAAGAGGACTCTTTCCGTGTGGCTGTCGAGGCGGTTACAGAGGATCTCAGGGCGCTAAAAATACGTGTGGGGGATAGTCTGCCGGATGAGGATAAAGCGCTGTTTGATGCCTGGATACTAATGCTGGGTAGTGACAGTTTGGTGGATAAGAGCGTAGAGCGTATCAGAGAAGGGCAATGGGCAGCAGGTGCGTTACGCCAAACAGTGCATGAGCATGCCCAGATGTTTGATGATATGGATGATGTTTACATGCGCGAGCGGGCTTCCGATATACGAGACCTCGGTCGGCGTATTCTGACCTATCTACAGTGTGATACCGCCAGGGCCATTGAGTACCCGGAAAATACTATTTTGCTGGGTGAAGAGGTGAGCGCGGTACAGCTGGCAGAGGTTCCGAGAGATAAATTGGCTGGTGTGGTTTCAGCAACAGGGTCCAATGCCTCGCATGTGGCGATATTGGCGCGCGCCATGAATATTCCGACAGTGATGGGCGTTTCAGACCTGCCAGTTTCACGGATGGAAGGGAGAGAAGTTATTCTCGATGGCTATCGGGGACGGGTTTACGTATCACCTCCTCCCTCTGTGCAAGCTGAATATGCCCGCCTGGCAGAAGAGGATCGGGAAATAAGCGCCGAGCTTGAAGCGATACGCGCATTGCCGGCAGAGACTACAGATGGTGTTTGTATTCCGCTGTATCTCAATACAGGACTGGTTTCTGAGATGAGCGACCTCGGATCTGAGGCGGCGGCTGGTGTTGGTCTTTACCGAACTGAACTCCCCTTTATGGTGAGGGATCGTTTTCCCAGTGAAACCGAGCAGATTCCAAATTATCGCCGTGTGATTAATGCCTTTGCGCCACGCCCGGTTACCTTGCGTACCTTGGATATTGGTGGCGATAAACCTCTTCCCTATTTTCCTGTAAACGAATCCAATCCCTTTTTGGGCTGGCGGGGTATTCGTATCTCTCTGGATCACCCTGAGATATTTATGACGCAGATTCGCGCCATGCTGAGGGCGGCTATTGGCTTTGATAATTTGCGTATCATGCTGCCGATGATCAGTTGTGTGGAAGAGGTGGATGATGCGCTGTTAATGATTCACCGCGCTTATGAAGAGCTAAAAGAAGAGGATTATGCTGTCAGTATGCCGAAGGTTGGCATAATGATTGAAGTACCTTCGGCGATATATCAGGCTGGGGTGCTGGCTCACCGGGTGGATTTTCTCTCCATTGGCAGTAATGATTTGACCCAATATCTGTTCGCGGTGGATAGGAGTAATTCCCAAGTGGGTGATCTGTACGATGACATGCACCCTGCAGTATTGCGTGCATTGGTTCAGATAGTGGAAGGAGCAAAAGTCTATAACCGTGACGTGGGTGTCTGTGGAGAGTTGGCGGGTGATCCAGCTGCCGCAGTCTTGTTGCTGGGCATGGGTGTAAATAACCTCAGTATGAGTGCAGGCAGCCTGTTGCGAGTGAAAGGGGTATTGCGACGTATTAGCCGTAGGCGAGCGCGAGAGCTATTAAAGAAAGCACTGCGTTATGAGGATGCAGCTTCTGTGCGACGATTAATGTATGATACCTTGGAAAATATGGGGTTGGGCGGATTGGTGCGTCCAGGTAAATAGTCTGCTTTTCCCTATTGTTCTGGTCGTGTAGATTAAAAAAATCAAAAGTTACCCTTCCTTTTATTCAAATGCTGTATACACTCACAGCAAGGCGTTTTGTTTTTTAACCCTATCCTGGAGGTAGTTTTTATGGAGCTTACACCTCGCCAAACAGAAATTCTGGAGCTCATTCGGTCACACATTGCGGAAACTGGATACCCTCCTACTCGCGCTGAGATATGCGACATTATGGGGTTTAAATCCCCCAACGCCGCAGAAGATCATCTTCGGGCACTCTCTCGTAAAGGTGTTATCGAGGTATTGCCAGGCACATCCAGAGGCATTCGGGTTTTGCTGCCAGATGAACCAGAAGGGTTGCCTGTAATTGGCAAGATTAAATCAGGGAGTGCGATTGATGCTGAGCAGAATATTGCTGATTACTATGATATAGACCCCTCTAAGTTTCGCCCCAAACCTCACTATATACTCACTATGCAGGATGACAGTATGCAGGATCAAGGGGTTGCGAAGAAGGATCTGTTGCTAGTGAACCGCACCAAAAAATTTAAAAATGATCAGATTGTTATTGTCAGGCTGGATGGTAAAGTTTTGGTCAGACGAATCAACCAGCATGCGCGGTGGAAACACCGTGTTCGGCTAGAGTCTGGATCTTCCAGTTTCCCCTCATGTGAGGTTGATACGCGAAAACAGCCGCTGGTTATTGAAGGTCGTGTGGTTGGGTTGGTTCGATCCTTATAGCCTGACAGCCTGTATGAATGTAGAAGGATTGGGGGTGACCTCAATCCTTTTTAAATGTTGTAACTCAGAGTAAATCCTGCCTCTTCCAGTCTTACCTCCTCTTGGCGCAACTCCATTTTGGTTAGAGGGTGTCTTTTTAACCAGTTATCAGGAAAAGTGAGTTCCAGACTGTTCTCTTCTACAGTAAGCCCAATATGCGGTCTTGCTTTTGTAGAGCGACCACGGTGCAATAAAATAGCCAGGCGCAGAAGGATGCATAGCCGTTTAGCGCTTTCCCTATTACTGACAGGTAATGATTCAAATATCTCTAATGGAAACCTTCGTCGGTGTCCACGAACCAGTGTGGCTAATAGAACCTGCTTCTGACGTGAGAAGCCGGACAGATCAGAATGCTCGATTAAATAGGCACCATGTTTGTGAAACTGACTGTGTGAAATGGTGAGTCCCAGCTCATGAATACGTGTGGCCCAACAGAGAATCTCCAGTTGGTCTTTCTTGGTTAAACCCCAGGCTTGGTTAACCTGAGTAAAGAGTTTGTGGGCGGTTGTTTCTACGTGTTCTGCATGCATCAGATCCAGATGGTAACGTTTGCAGAGAGAGAGAATAGTGCGCTCACGAACATCTTCATGTTGAATGCGGCCCAGCTTATCGTAGAGCAGCCCCTCTCTTAATGCCTGTTCAGAAACCCGCATTTTATCCAGATGTAGTGCGTTGAATATGGCCAGCAGCACGGCAACGCCGCCGGGAAAAACAGCCTTGCGCTCCTGACTAAGCCCATCAAGCGTTAGTTTATCGATGTGTCCGGCAGAGATCAGGCTATCCCGCAATTGATGCAGAGACTCCAGCGTGATGCCTGCTTTGCTCCATCCAGCATGCTGTATAACCGCTGCAATACTGCGGATGGTGCCTGAGCTGCCGATAACCGATTGCCAGCCGAGCTCACGATATGAGCGTCGAATAGGGCGCAGCTCCAATGCCGCAGCTAGTTCAGCCGCTTCCATTGCATCGGCGGTGATGTCTCCATCGGGAAAATAGCGCTGACTGCTGCTTACACAGCCCATGTAGAGGCTTTCACGACGCTGGATATCAAAGTGCTTTCCGACAATCAGTTCAGTGCTGCCGCCGCCAATATCCACCACTAACCGTTGATTGTCATCTGTGGCGAGGCCGTGAGCCACACCTAGGTAAACCAGACGTGCCTCTTCATGTCCCGCAATGACTTCAATGGGGTGCCCCAATGCGGTCTCTGCCTGTGTGAGGAAGCCATCAGCCTGCTTTGCCTGCCTCAAGGCATTGGTGCCGACCGCGCGGACATTATCAGGGGGCAGCTCACGTAACCTCTGGCCAAATCGACTAAGACAGGCCAAAGCACGAATGCGAGCTTCAAGAGAGAGCTCCCTGTTTTCATCGAGTCCTGCGCCAAGACGCACCATTTCACGAATCCGGTCGATAATTTGGATCTCTTCACTAATTACCCGGACAACGATCATGTGGAAGCTGTTTGAGCCGAGATCGATAGCGGCAATGGTCTCTGGTTGCTTGTTATTATCAGTGGTCATTTAGTGTTCAATGTTCTTTTTGCTGCGATGGTGTTGGGCATTTGCATATTATCTCTTGAGCTTAGCATTTTGTAATGATCCTGTTGCCCGGCTGACCTATTTTATGAGTTAAACTTAGGGTATGAAATACTGTAATCAATGTGGTGCAAAGGTCGAGCTGCAAATACCTGAAGGGGATAACCGTGAACGTCATGTCTGTATTGATTGTGAAGTTATCCATTATCAAAACCCCAGAATTATTACCGGTTGCCTGCCCGAATGGGAGGGGAAGGTATTGCTCTGTCGACGGGCCATTGAGCCACGTGAGGGATACTGGACGTTGCCAGCAGGATTCATGGAAAACGGTGAAACGACGCACGACGGCGCAATGCGCGAGACGCTGGAAGAGGCTAATGCCCGGGTAGCGGTGACGGGTCTTTTTACGCTGTTTAATCTTCCACATGCTGATCAGGTGTTTATGATCTATCGGGGGCGGCTGCTGGATTTAGACTTCAGTCCAGGTGAAGAGAGCCTCGATGTCAGGCTGTTTGCAGAAGATGAGATTCCATGGGATGAATTGGCTTTTCCCATGATTGGCGAGACCCTCCGCCTCTATTTTCAGGATCGCCTGACCGGCAGTTTTGCACCGCATGTAGGTACAATCAGTCGAGTCTCAACACAGCCTCGCCGCTACCGTGTTGAGATGCACTGATCAGCGTCCTCCCGGGTAGACCATTCTCACATTGGTCGCAACCAGGCCGTTGCCCTTCTGCTCACTCTCTTTAAGGTAGAACTCAACGATGGTATTTCGATTCAGTAGATCGTCTACTGTGACATCGTCAGCCAACTCATTGATATGGCAAAAGACACTTTCGTAAGGTGAATCTGGATCGCGCGGATCAGTCACCCACAGATTAGGAGATACTTCTCTGATAAAGCGTAAAAAGCCATACCCTTTATCCTCAAACCATTTGGTGCAGACACCGCGTACGCAGTAGCCTGGCTTGCCCCATTCATTGCGTGGCTCGCAGGAAAATGGCAAAAGATCGGGAATAAGGAAGCCGGAATAGAAGGCATCGACCTGACGTTGCAGTGCCTTGGATACATTGCGGAAGCCAATA
>Ga0316190_10000707_pt1 | contig 23453 bp, 19 predicted proteins | sample Eddworburrow2_MG_FD_204929 | JGI IMG/M metagenome (GOLD analysis project Ga0316190, IMG submission 204929) | Coastal sediment microbial communities from Maine, United States - Eddy worm burrow 2 | ecosystem: Environmental > Aquatic > Marine > Coastal > Sediment | place: USA: Maine | collected... | reverse complement strand
GGTCGATGCTCCGTTTCCCAGAGCAGGACGGCCTCGCTTTCCACGGCGTACGACAAGTCGGTCGACGTCGTAACCCCGTTCTGCCTCCATGGCGAGCTGGTCGATGGTTTCGTCCGTGATTGATTTACCTGCTTGAGTCTCTCCGTATTTGCTAGTCATTGTTGGTGAGCCTCCTGTATCTGGCTCGAAGGGGCATGGCATGAATGGTGAGTTGGTTTCCGGTGTCGGTTACAAGGACCACGACCTCTAGAAGGTTCGAGGCTCGGTCAGGTCCAATGACGAGCCACCTGTCGGGATCCTCGCCCGCGTCCTCGGCAACCAGGGAGTGGTCGACAGCATGTTGGATGTCGTCGTCGTCGATGTCATGTGGTCTGGCTGACTGGTGGATATCCACATCTGAATATTGTAATACGAATTGCGGCAGCTGGAGCGGTCCAGGCCAATCGTGTCCGGGGATCGACCTTAAGGTCGAGATTGAGTGGCAATCGGAGATGTCTTTATCTGCCAGCGTCTAAGCAGTTCCTGGTTGCGTCCACACACATAAGGCCAGGTCAGGTCGCTGCGGCCGTCCGCCGGTCGGGGGCGAAAGAGCTAGCGCCGCTCCTCGAACACGAAGTCCTTGAAGCCGTCTTCGGCCACCTCGGTCAGGTGGTTGAAATACCGCGAGCCCATAAGGTGGCCGAGGAACTGGCGCGGTTTTCCTGGGATGTTGGCGCCCGTGTACCAGGAGTCGGTTCGGGGGTAGAGGGTGCGGTTCGCAATCCCGTTGATCTCGGCGTCCCAACTCGCCTCGGCCTCCTCGGTCGCCTCCATTGCGCCGAGACCGGCTTCATCGAGGTGGCGGATACACGAGTCAATCCACGCCGTCTGCAGCTCAGCGCCGAGCGGCATGGTGAAGAACACTCCTGGGGCGCCTGGTCCATGGATCATGAACAGGTTTGGGTAGCCGGCGATGGTCATGCCCAGGTGGTTGTCGAAGCGCTCCGTCCACTTCTCTTTCAATGGGACGCCGCCTCGGCCCTTCGGGTTGAGCTTGAGCATCGAGCCACTGACGGCGTCGAATCCGGTGGCGAGCACCAACACATCGATCGCATACTCGCCGTGGGCCGTACGGACACCGCTCTCGGTGAACGCTTCGATCGGGTCGTTGCGCAGGTCGACCAAGGTGACGTTGTCGCGGTTGTAGGTCTCGAAATAGCCGTTGTCGAGGATGAGTCGCTTCGTCCCGAACGGATAACTGGGCATCAGCTTCTGCGCGGTCTCGGGATCGTCCACGATGTCGCGGATCTTGCTCCGGACGAACTCGGCGATCTCCTCGTTCAGCTCCTCGTCGACGTACACCTTGGTGAAGCTGTTGATGGCGAGGTGCAGGCCACCCCGCTCCCACATCTCCTCGTAGCGCTCCTGGCGTTGTTCGAATGTGTGGTCCGCGGCCTTGAGCTTGCTCGTTGGGAACGGCCAACCACCCCGGTGACGCATCGTTGCCCGGAGTTCGTCCCAGTCCTCTCGGTACTGCTCGAGATCCTCCTGGGGCAGTGGTTTGTTGCGGGCGGGAAGCGCGTATTGGGGCGTGCGCTGGAGGACGGTGACGTGATCGGCGGTCTTCGCTATCTGGGGAATCGCCTGGACGCCCGACGAGCCGGTGCCGATCACACCGACCCGCTTGCCTTCGAACGACACCGGTTCGTGCGGCCACCGACCGGTGTGGTAAATGTCTCCGGCGAAGTCGTCGATGCCGGGGTAGTCGGGCATGTTGGCCACGAAGAGCGCCCCGGTCGCACAGATCAGGAATCGGGCGGTGGCCCGCTCGCCTCCGTCGGTCTCGATCGTCCAGTGCTGGTTGTCATCGTCGTATCGGGCGTCGGTCACGAACGTGTCGAACTGGATGTCCTTTCGGAGGTCGAACTTGTCGGCGACGTGTTCCACATAGGCGAGGACGTCGGCCTGGGTGCTCTGCGTCTCGGGCCACACCCACTCGTCGACCAACTCCTTACTGAACGTGTAGGCGTAGAACGGACTACTCGGCGCATCGACCCGCGCTCCCGGATAGCGGTTGTACCACCACGTGCCCCCGACGTCGCCCGCGCCATCAAAGCCCCGAACCGCAAGGCCCATCTCGTCGCGCAGGTGGTACAGCGCGTAGAGCCCGCCGAATCCTGCGCCGATAATGATGGCGTCGTAGGTCGGGTTCGAACCGACCGATTGTGCTGTCCCCGAGGCGTTTGTCACAGGCCAAGGCTAGCCAACGAGGCGAGGTCGCTACCAGAGCCGGCGCGCTTCGTGGCGACTCGACGTGATCCACCGGACGACGTTGAGGTGCACCTCGACTGGCGTGCCGATACCTCGGGCCCCGCACTGGTGTCCCAACCGTGCAGTCGCCGTAGCTCGGTAGCACGTGGCTCGACGGCGGTATTGTGAGCGTAAGTGCCGGGTGGGGAGGGCTGTTGGTGGCCGATCATGGGCCGATGACGACTGGTGGCGATCTCTCGCAAGGTTTCTTCGAGCGTGCAGCGCGTCCGATCATTGAAGACGTGCTGTCATGCGCCGGCTATCTGGCGGCACGCCTCGGCTCCGGGTCAGATGTTCTGGGATTCGATGACCATCGCTCACGAGACCACGACTTCGGATGCCGGCTCACCGTCCTCGTCGACGACGAGCATCAATCGCAGCTCGGCGCCCTCGATGAAGAACTGGAAGCGCAGCTACCCAGCGAAGTCGATGGTTGGCCAACACGGTTCGCGACAACCTGGGACGCCACCATCAGCCACAAGGTCGATGTTCACACCGTTCACGACTTCGCTGCGGGCCGCTTGGGCTTCGATCTTCGAGCTCGGCCTAGCGCTGCTCAGTGGCTGTGCCTGACCGGCCAGTCCATACTCGAAGTCACCGGCGGTCCGGTCTTTCACGACGGCACTCGCTCCTATTCCGAGGTCTGCAACACGTTGCGCTGGTATCCAGATGATCTTTGGTACTACGTACTGGCCGCCGGTTGGACCCGTCTGGGCCAAGAGTTGCCGTTCGTGGGGAGAACAGGGGAACTCGACGATGAGGCCAGCTCCAGAATCATCGCATCCCGACTCTGCCGCGACATCGGACACCTCGCCTTCGTTGTCGAGCGGACCTGGATGCCGTACCCCAAGTGGCAGGGCACCGCCCTTCGCCAACTGCCAAACGGGCCGGCGATCGAAGCTCTGCTCATCGCCGTCCAGGCCTCGACCGAATGGACGGTCAGACAACGCCTGCTGGAGGAGGCGATCGAGACCCTCGTCGAACAACATCGTGAAGCGGGGTTCGACCTGCCCACTCCCGTGATCCACACGTTCTTCGACCGGCCGTTCATCACTACGAGTGAAGAGATTCCGCTGTTCTTCCTGGACCAGGTTGTTGACCAAGGCATCCGGGCATTCCCGCTCGTCGGATCAATCGAGCAGTGGTGCGACAACGTCGACCTGCTCAGTCAGCCGAGACAGCGAGCCACCGCACTTGCGCTGTATCAGACCGCCAGATGAGCAGTCCTTCCATAAAGCCGCTGAGGTCGGGGTGGGGCAGCACCCCCTTATGCCAACCCCACGTCGTTCAACGCTGACCTGCAAGGCATTGGGTGACGAGTGCCGTTGAGCGCACGACAGATGACTTCGGAGGCGACACCGATTTCCAGTTCCGCGGCCAGAGTCTACGATCGCTCCCGTGACCACTGCCGTTAAAACCTCAGACGCCACCGCCATTCCGATCCTCGAGTTCGGCCGAGCCTGGATGTCGTCCCCCGCCGTCCAAGCACGCGCCGCAGAACTCGGTCTGGCGCCCGGCTTCAGTTTCTGGGTGAACGGTAGGGCCGGAGCGCTGGGCGACGTCGGCCACGACGTGGCGGCCAGCGCGATCGGGTTCATGGCCCCCGACCTTGTTCAAGAGCATTGGGACAGCCGACCGTCCCACGTCACCCCGAGACGGGCGGCAATGGAATACGCCGCCGTCGCCGCGGCATGGGGACGGGAGACCGTTGCCGACGTTCCGATCGCTGATCTCGAACGCATCGCCGAGCTTGGTTACCGGGTGGCCGACGCTTCCTTGCCGAGCTGTGGCGCCTTGTTCGCCGGATGGAGGGCGCTCGATCGGCCTGACGATCCGGCAGGTTCCGCCACCCATGCCCTCCAGGTGCTGCGGGAGATGCGGGGCGGGGCACACTTGAGCGCGGTTGCCGCTGCCGGTCTCACGCCCCACCACGCCATTATCTCCTTCACTGCCGACCCGATCCGAGGTGGAGCAAAGGGAGCGGAGCGCTTCGGTTGGACCGCACCACATCCAGAGCCGGACGAAGCGGCAAAGGCCCGGGCCGAGGAGATGACCACCATCGCGGCGTGCGGTGGGTACGAGGCGTTGTCGGAGGCCGAGCGTTCCGAATTCGTCGAACTGGTGCTCGCCGCTCGAGAGGCGATCGGTTGATGGCGACCCCCTTCGACTAATCCGGAGTGCGTGCATTCGGCATTCGGCATTCGGCATTCGGCATTCGGCATTCGGCATTCGGCACTCGGCACTCGGCACTCGGTGCGAGCTCGGCAGCGATGTGACCGTCGCGAGGCAAGCGTGCTTACCGGTACGAGGCGACCAGGTGATCGAGGTCGGCGGACATGCGGGTCATGTCGCCAGCTGCGGTGCCGGTAAGTTGAGCCGATTCCTGGGCGCCGTCGGCGGCCGCTGAGACGTCGCTCATTGAGGCGGCAATGGCGGTGGCGGTCATCGATTGCTCTTTGACGGAGCGGGCGATCGCCACCGAGATCGAGTTGATTCGCTCGATCGTCTCGCTGATTCGCAGGTTGGCCTCGACGGCGCTGGCTGTCGTCTGTTGCATGGAGGCGATTCGTTCGGAGATGTCCTGCGTGGCGGCCGCGGTCTGGCTTGCCAGGTTCTTGACCTCGTTGGCGACAACGGCGAAGCCCTTGCCTGCCTCGCCGGCCCTGGCTGCTTCGATCGTGGCGTTCAGGGCGAGAAGGTTCGTCTGCTCGGCGATGGCGTTGATGACCTCAACCACGCGGCCGATCTCCTCGCTGGCCCCTTCGAGCTCGGCGATCTCGGCCACGACCGGATCGTCCTCGGTCGCTTGGAACTCGGCGAGTACATCAGCCGGGGCGATGGCCTCGAACAGGTCGAGGTAGCTTCGTTGGGCCGTGATCAACGAAACGACGGTGGCGAACTGGCCCGGAGTGAACTCGTCGGTCTCGAAGACCGCCGCCAGAGCAGGGGCGAGGCCGCCGGCGATCTGTGGGGGATCGTGTCGCTGTTGGCTTCGACGAAGGTGGCGAAGCTGGCCCTGGCCTCGTCGGTGAGTACGTGCTGGGCCGGTAGCTCGACCTGGAACTTCGTGCCACCAGAGGCCAGGAAGACCGCAGTGGCGCCGCGCTCCTTCTGCGTCTCATGCAGGAGATTCCCCGTCCGGACGCTCAGTTCGACCAGTACCTCAAGCTCATCGGCCCGCGTGGCGTCGGCCCGTCGGTCGAGAGCGTCATTCACTGCGAACCAGCCCATCCCAAGCAGCGGTACTGCCATCAACAGCTTGAGCTTGGTCTGCAGCGGCAGCCGGCGCAGGGTGTGCCTATGGATGCGGAGATCAGATGCCGGCGTTCGTCAGACCGCTACCAGCCGTCGATGTGCATGATCGACTGCGGATCGGGCCGCGAAGCCGCCTTGAAGTCGGTGCCTTTGGTGAACGCCACCGGGGTGAGGAGAGCCTGGCTGACCTCGTTGAAGGGGATGTCCAGAATCTCGGCCACCTCCTGCTCGAACATGAGGTGGAGGGTCGTCAGGCAGGTTCCCAAGCCGCGGGCCCGGGCGGCCAGCATGAAGCTCCAGGCCGCCGGGATGATTGCTCCCATCATGCCCGCGGCCGCCATGGCGACATTGTCGCCGCTACCAACTCGACCGGTGACGCACGGGATGACCAGGACCGGAGCTTCGCCCATGTGCTCGCCCAGATAGTCAGCCGAGCTGGCGACCCTGCCCTGTTGGGCGTCGCGCGCTGCGTCGCCTGTGTGGATGGCACCGGCATAGACGGGCAGGCCTTTGTAGACCTCGAAGGCACGCCGGTACACATCGCCGACCGCCTTGCGTTTGTCAGCGTCGGTCACCACAACGAAGTGCCAGCCCTGCATGTTCGACCCTGTCGGTGCCTGCTGGGCCAGGGCGACGCACTCCTCGATGAGGTTCATCGGGACCGGCCGTTCGAGATCGAGGCGGAACCTCACGGCGCGGGTCGTGGACAGCAATTGGTCAGGATCGAGATTGAGCAGATTGGCCATTTCCTGACCGTAGTCGCGTGCCGATGTTCTCTCAGATTCTGGCGAGAAACAACGCCGCAGTGCCAGTGGTCGACCGACGTTTGCGCCTCACGAGGGCGGTTATCGAGACACGATGCGCCTCAGCACGGTTGGCGTCGGCAAGTCAGCATCGAGGTCCGAAGGTGCCTGATCTGCTTATTGCGGCCATCGCTGAACAGCACGGTTTGATTGTGTTGCACGTCGACCGGGACTTCGACATCATCGCCAAGGTGACCGGCCAGAGGGTCGAACGGCTCTTGGTCGACTGACAACGGCGCGCGTTGAGACCGAGGCCCCTGTTTCGGGAACGTTTGAAGCGGCGTTTCAAGGGGTTGTTGGTCTGCGACGGTGAGACGTCATGAGGTGTCATGCCACTCGGCCGGTGTTGTGGGAGTGGATCTACGGATGCCAAGGTTGGCATGAGGCGACGAGCGGAGGTAAGAGATCATGCCCGATAGGCCCGATGAGATCGATCCGGGGTGGCTGACCGGCCCCGATTGGGGGCGGACCAAGCCAGCTGCCGTTGCCGACGAAGGGAACTTGTCGAATTCTCCGAGTTGATACGACGATCAGGGCTTGAAACGAACTTATGAACTTCGAGTGGCGTAATCGGCAACGCAAACGCTGTCAACACTCGCAGCCCCAGCTAGCTTGCGAACCATGGGGCAATCAGGAGATGCAGGAGATGGGGGATCGGACGAGGAACTCAGTGCCCTCGCGAGCCTGCGCTTGGAGTTGGATGCACTGCGGACTCGACGGCACCTGGGCTATCGCGAATCCATCGAGTGGGCGGATGACGCTGGCCCGGTAGTCGACGAGATCGCGGCTGCAGCACATAGTTCCCCGTCGCGGGAGCTGCTCAAGCTGGTCGAGTTGGCAATCAATCGAGTGGTCAAGATGATCCTGCGTGCCGATGATTCGTCGGGCACGATCGGCGAACTCGCCCGGCAGCTCCTGGAGACGCACGAGCAGATCTGTGACGCCGGTGTCGCCGATCCGAAGGCGTTGGCGAGGTGGATGGTTCGGTTCGGGTTCGACGACCAGGACTTCTTCACCGTCGACCCGGTCCGCTACTCAGCGGCGCTAGGAGACAACGGTCTCTCCGCCTTGCGACGTGCCGCCGATGATCGATCGGCTAGACCCGATCCAGGATTCGCGGTGCGATACACCCAGGAGCGGTTGGCTGTGCTCGACGGCGATATCGAGAGAATTGTTTCGCTGCTCGGCGGTGATCTCAGGTCCCCGCACCAGTTCATCCGGGTCGCCGACGCGATGCTCGAACTCGGTCGCGGCGACGACGCACTGGCATGGGCCAAGCGCGGCATCGAGTCAACGAACGGCTGGCAAGTCGCAAAGCTCTACGACATCGGAGCCGGGGTACTGGTGGAGCGCGGCGACGAGTCTGGCGTGCTCGACCTCCGACGAGAACAACACCGGCGAATGCCGAGCTCAACGAGCTACGCCTTGCTTCAGCAGGCTGCTTCATCGATCGGCGAATGGGAACTCGAACTGACCGATGCCCGCAGCATCCTCGCTGCGAGCGACCTCGGAGGTCTCGTGGACGCTCTGGTCGCCGACGGTGACATCGACGCGGCGTGGGATGCGGCGACGACCGACGCGACAGACTTTGGTGACGCCCGGTGGGCGCGCCTGGCAGGAGCTCGCGAGTCCACTGATCCGGCCGCTGCCCTGGACGTTTACCTCCGCCTCATCGGATCGACCCTCCGCACCGCCAACCGGAGGGCATATCGCTCTGCGGCAAGACAGCTCAAGCGGGCACAGAAGACAGCCGATGCGGCCGGTCTATCAGAAGAGTTTGACGAACATCTGGCCGCCCTACGTGAGCAGCATCGCCGCCGCCCGGCCCTCATCGCCATCCTCGACAAGGCCGGGCTGCGGTAGACGGCATCGCCTCGGATGCTTCTTGTCGGACTGCTCACGAGGTTCGGTGCCAGTGCGGCGTCGGAGAACAGCTTCGCTCGGTGCCCAGCAGTGCCACCAGCAGCACGCATCGCGCCTCGCTAGCGCCGCGGCGGCGTTCTGGTCGATCCCGAAATGCTGACAACGTTCGATCTCAACTCATACCGGATCGTGGAAGAATTCAGGATGCCTGACCAGCCCGATGCCGCGGAGTACTTTCGCCCGCCGTCGATCTCGTTGGCTCAGGGCCCGGGGCGGCACGTCATCGTCTTCGTCAACGAGAGCCTCGTCGCAGTCGATATCGACTCGGGAGCTGAGGTCGAACTCGTAGCGGATCATGATCATGCGGTTGGCTTCCAGATGGACGTCAGTGCTGACGGGTCGACGATGGTAGTGGTCGCCGACACCGTCGCCCCAGATTCCTTCTTCGTTTCCGAGCCGGGAATTGAAACCGAGCTCCAGATTGCCATCGTCGACCTCGGTGAGCCGGCGATCACGAGCCGCCAGTCGCTCGATAGCGCGCTTGCCTTCGCCCTCAGCGAAGACGGGTCGGCCGTCGTTCTCGCCAACGGCCCCGGAGGCTCAGTTCTCACTGTCTACGACGTCGAGGCAGGCTCGGTGCGGTCGACCATCGATCTGGGAGCCGTTGAGGTCGTGGATTCTCGATTTGGCGTGTCGAGTTCGCCCGAGTTCGTCCTCTCGCCCGACGGCCAGAGGCTGGCGGCACTGGTCGACGGTAACCTCCTGTTGTTTGACACTGCCAGTGGTCAACCCGTTGCCGCCGTCAGCGGACACGGCGACGTGGCGCCGGTCGCTGCTGCCCAATGATCTGGTGTCCCAGGCCGCAGCACGTGGGCTTCCTGAGCGATCAATTCCTTCTCGAACACAGCGCGTCCGTGTCTACGTTCGAGGTGCCGCATCGCTTCGACTACTGCGTCGCGTGTCGCCACGGGCTCAGTCTTGCAGTTGCGTCTACCACCTCGCTCATCGCCCCGGCTATCCGTCCTTACGCTCGTCGGGCTACACCGCGACGTCCGCCCAGGCCGGGATGTCGCACCAAGAGCGCCAGGAACCAGGGGTGTCATCAGCTGGTGCCTACCCGTACTTTTTGGAGACAACAGTGTTGCCGGCTGGATCGAGCACGAAGATGGTGTCGCCGCCGTTGTTCCAGATGGCGCTTCCCTGATTGCACCAGTACAGAGCGTCGGAGGTGTCGGTTCCGCAACCGGTGTAGACCCTGACAGTCGCATTCGACTGGAGGGTAAACCCGGCCGGGAATCCGTAGCGGTGGCTGGCCGATGCGTCGCGGAGCACCCAACCAGTCATGTCGATCGGGTCACTCTGGGGATTGTTGAGTTCCACCCACTCGCCGTTTTTGTTCTTGTTGTCATCGCCGTCGGCGTCGTAGACATAGTCAGCGATCTCGATGCGGTCGCCGGTGGCGGGCCCGCACGCCTCGGGGTGCCACAGGCCGAGGCCTGCTTGTTGAGCGGCGTCCTGAGCCTGGTCGAGTTCGTTGGCCCGAGCGGTGTCGGGCTCGTAGCGGCGGGCAATGGCCAGACCTTCTTCGACCATTACGGTGTTGATTAGTTCGTCGCCGAGATGGACGTAGCGCAGTAGCCGTCCGTATTGGTCGGAGTCGGTCGTGTCGGATTCGAGGGTGACGGTCTGACCGAGGATCATCTCGGTTAGACGGCTCGTTGCTTCATCGGCCAGGCACTCGCCTCGCTCGGCTGCGTTGATCCCGATCAAGCGGACCCGCTCGTCCCCGACGGTCGAGGTGATCTTGATTGTGTCACCGTCGACCACCTCGGTCACCGTGGCCTGTTCACCGTCGAGGCCGGTTCCCTCTCGCCCGCCGGTCGCCTCCGCTGTTGCGGTGCTGGTCGAGGTTGCTGGTGGAGTTGGGGCGGTGGCGGGCGTGGTCGACGAATTCTCACCGGGGGACAAGGCCGCCGGATCGCCCCCGGGCCCACAGGCCGCCAACGCCAAGAGGAGCGCCACCGGGGCGTAACGGAGGGCGACGAGAATCGTCACTCAGGCTCGATCATCTGAGCGACGGTCAGTTCCCATGGTGCACCGGTTCTTCCCTGTCATGACGCCGTCATCGAGCGATGGTTCGGTCCAAGTATGGCAGCCCCAAGAGGCGACGTGTTCGGGCCGATCGTCCAGACCACGCCTGAGGTCGTCGAGGCCGTGATCTCTCTCGGGCCAAACCCGTCGCACGTCGAACTGGACGTTCGGAAGCGGCCGAGCGAGTAGGTTTGAAGCGTGGGATCACGTCGAGCACTCGTAGAACGCCACCGAGCCGAGATCACCGAGTTGGTCCGCGCCCACCAGGGCCGGTCGGTCTCACTGTTCGGGTCGCCCGAGTACGTTGAAGTCGAGATGGACGAGTTCTTCAAGGTGTCGCAGCAGGCCAGCTTCATCTTCAATGACGTGGGAGTGGTAACGGGCATTCGGGACTCCAGAGGCTGCTGACAGCTCCATCTGGATTCACCGGGCCCGGTGTCGGAGAGGGTCTCGCTTCGCATCCGGAAGCGCGACGGTGAGACGTCATGAAGTGTCAGGCCCATCGTGCCGGCACTCGACTGGTGTTGTGGAAGTGGATCTTCCGATGCCAAGGTTGGAGCGAGGCGACCAGCAGGAGAATGAGATCGTGTCTGACAAGTCCGATGAGGTCGATCCAGGGTGGCTGACTGACCCCGATGGGGGCCATACCAAGCCTGCTGCGGTTGCCGACTACTACGACCGTTGGGCCGATGGCTACGACGCCGACCTTGGCTCGTGGGACTATCGGGCGCCGAAGCGGGCCGCGTCGCTGCTGCGAACCTACGTCCCGTATGCCCGTCGCGTGCTCGATGCCGGATGCGGGACAGGCATGGCGGGCGCCGCGTTGCGGCAGGCGGGATTCGAGGGGGAGCTCCACGGCATCGACATCTCCCCGGCGTCGTTGGACCTCGCAGCCGAGCCCGGCATCTACAACGATCTCAAACTGGCCGACCTGCAACAACCGCTGGACATCGACGACAACAGCTACGACGCATTGCTTTGTGTTGGGGTGATGACCTATGTCCCCGAGATCCGTCAATGCTGGACAGAGTTCTGTCGGGTTGCGGCGCCCGGCAGCGTGGTAGTGGTGACCCAACGTGAGGATCACTGGCGCGATCGCGACTGCCAGGGCGTCATCACCGCCATGCAGGCGGCAGCCACATGGGAGCCGTTGTTGGTGACCGATGCCGAGCCCTACCTGCCTGAGAGTCCTGGTGACCTTGGCGACCTGGGCGTCCACTACCTAGTGGCCCGCGTCACCGCCTAGCCCCGGCAACCTTGCAGTTGAAAGGCGCAGCGGCGGGGATTTGCCACCCGCAGCCGGCCGTCGCCAGCTGTCGGCTTGCGCTTCCATGGAGTGGTCCCGGCAAGGCTTGAACCTGCGACCTTCCGCTTATAAGACGGACGCTCTCACCATCTGAGCTACGAGACCGTGGTGGAGCCGCTGGTGGAGATCGAGCCCGCATTGACCAAGGCTTGAACCTGGGGCCTCTGCCGGATTGTGGGTCCTAGCGGCACGGAGCGGAAGCGCGGAGAGTTGGACTGGCCTCCCAAGTCGTAGCTTTCGCGGGGCCTGCTAGCTAGTCCGACGTGTGCGCCGCACGTATGTGGTTCCAGAGTCCGATCCCGATGCTCATGTCGAGAAACAAAAAGGTCCCACCTCCTACGGCCGGGAGGTGGGACCTGGACTCCTGAGTATCCAGATTGTCACCTCGTTCTACGAGGTGACACCTCCCATGTTGTCGGGCCGACTCCCCGAGAAGGCGCCTGAAGGTATGACGATGAGGTACTGATGATTGGCTGGGTTTCACGTGCTGCGTCAGTCATCCCGGTCCGTGTCCGTTCCTGCCTGGGCGGGCTTCAATTTTCACAATGTCAGGTTCGTGGTCGACATGAAAGTGAGTTCCCAGGCGACACACAGCGCCGAGTTCGGGGCCCGCGAGTCGGGAGAGGTGTTGAGCCGCCGCCAAGCGCAGCGGCCCAAGAGCGGGCTCTGATCACATTGGCCGGTAGCCTCGCGCTCAGTGATGACCGATCTCTTCGGGCGCGATGGAGCCGCTCACCTTGCTGCACCGACCGGCCACGACCGGTTCTTTCGCCGTTCGGTGCAGGCCTCCCGCATGCTCTCGACGTTCACCTCCCGGGTGGAACTCCCCGACGTGGTTCAGCTGCCGACGGAGCGACCGCTAATCTTTGCTGCCAATCACACGAGCCTCGGCGACCTGAACGCGTCGCTGATCGCCCTTGGTCACTTCGGTCTCACGGCGAGAGTCGGGGTGAACGCCAGGTTCTTCAGCAATCGGGCATCCGCGTTCTTCTTCACCAGGCTGGGGGCCATCCCGTTCAGCCGCGAGCACAGCAAGCGGGCCGAGGACGAGATGGTCGCTGCGCTTTGCGTCGGCCAGGTCACCGCCTTGATGCCCGAGGGTCGTGTCGTGCGAGCCCACGACCGACCCGATGGCGTCGGGCCCGGTCGCACCGGGGTTTCCAGGATTGCCCGCCGGGCCGACGCTGCTGTCGTGCCGGTCGGGTTCACCGGCTCGGATCGAGTCTGGCCACCGGGGAGACCGTTCCCGAGGGTGAGCCTCCGTCGTCCGCCGATCCGTGTCGTCTTCGGGCCGCCCCTGTTGTTCACCACCGACGACCACCGTCGGAACGTGGACGACTTGATGTCAGCGATCGCCAAGTGCCGCTTGCCCGATTAGCGCGACGTGGCCGACTTGAAGGTGGCTTTCGCAATGCTCGAGCTCCAAGCACTTCTACGATGTTGTCGATGTTGCCGTAGCCGAAGGTCTCGTCTCAGTCCACTACGGACGTAGCGATTCGAGGTAGGGGGTGACGAATAGCCCCTCGGGGTCATGGGCATCGCGTGTTCGCCACCAGTCGCTGTAACGGGGGTAGAGGGCGGCCAGCTCACGACCGCTTTGGTAGTGAACCTTGCCCCAGTGGGGTCGCCCTTCGTAGCGCCGGAAGACTCCCTCGCAGGCTTCGAAGAGGGTGCGGTCATCCAGGGCGATGTCCTGGTGGGCCGAAATCGTGACGGTCTCTCGCCCCGTAGCGGTGCTGATCCAGATGTCGTCCGATTTCAGGGTGCGATATTCAAGGGGCCACTGGAGGTCGGGGAAGTCGCTCAGCAGCAGCTGGCGCAGTTCCATGAAGCACGCTGGGCCGGCCTCGGCCGGGACCGAGTACTCCATCTCCGTGTGTTTCTCATCGCGAATGGAGGAGATGATGTCGTGGCTCCACCCGATGCGTTCGTGCTTCAGTTCGTCGAGGGGATCGATATCGGCGTCGGTTTCGGTCAGGGTTTTGACGGCGCACTTGTCGTTCTGGGGCATCCAGAAGAACTCGAAGTGGCGCGTGGCCGAGATGAGCTCATCGATGCGCGCCATCACGGTGTCGGGAGCTTCCAACCACAGTCTTTCGTGGAGCCGATAGCGGGGGCGCAGGGCCAGTGTCAGCTCGGTGATGAGCCCCACCCCACCCAGCGAGTGGCGGGCTACCTCAAACAGGGCGGGTTCCAACTCAGCCGAGCAATCGACGAGTTCGCCGGAGGTGGTGACCAAACGAAGCCCCAGCACCGAGGACGACAGATTCTGGAGGTTGGGCCCGGTTCCATGGGTGCCGGTGGCGGTCGCCCCGGCCACGCTTTGTTTGTCGATGTCGCCCTGGTTGCGCAGTGCGAGGCCCGCCTCGTGCAGCGGCTGGCCCAACTGGAAGATCCGGGTGCCCGAGCGGACGGTTGCCATCTGGTCGCTCTGGCTGGTCGAGATCACCCCTTGCCACCCGTCGAGATCGACCAGCAGACCGTTCGTGGCCGCAACCCGGGAGTGGCTGTGGGAGGCACCGACGGCCCGGATCGCCAAGCCGTCACTTGCCGCCTTGGTCACCGCTGCCACCAGTTCCAGCTCGGAGGAAGGACGCACGATGCGTTTCGGCTCGTCGGTCTGTCGTCCTGACCAGTTCGACCATCTCTCCACTTCGAAACTCCTACTCATTGGCCTCGGGGATCGAACAGATCGCGCAACCCGTCACCAACGTAGTTGCTGGCCAGCACGACGCTGAAGATCGCCAGGCCGGGTGCGGTTGCGATGTGCCAGTCGTAGAACTGTTTGGCTCCCTCGGTGATCATCGAACCCCATTCGGGGTCGGGTGGTGTGGCGCCGAGGCCGATGAAGCTCAAGGCGGCGAACAGCAGCACGACGTTGCCAAAATCGACCGTGGCGTTCACCAGCACCGGGGTCATTGAGAGCGGCAGGATGTGTCGTCGCAGGATCCGCCATCGACTGGCGCCGATGGCGACCGCCGCTTCGACATGGTCGAGTTCCTTGACCGCCATGACCTGGCCTCTCAGCAGGCGAGCGTAGATGGGCCACCAGACGACGATCATGGCGAAGAAGGCATTGCGGAGACCGGGCCCGAGCACAGCGGCGATGATCATCGCCAGCAGGATGGGGGGAAAGGCCAGCGTCACGTCGACCAACCGCATCAGCACCGAGTCGACCCAGCGACCGAAGAAGCCGGCCGTCGCTCCGACCAGCGATCCGATCGCCACGGCAGTCACGATGACGAGAACGGCAATGGGCAGGGAGCTGCGGGCGCCGTACATCGTGCGGGTGAACACGTCTCGACCGAGATCGTCGGTGCCCATCCAGCTCCTCCTGCTCGGACTCTCCAGACGGGAGCCGGCCACTTCGAGCGGATCGAACGGGGCCCACCAGCCAACGGTGATCGTCACGACCAGCCAAAAGGCCAGGACCAGCAAACCAACGATCACCGGGCCCGAGAGCCAGCGGGCGGCGCGCTGGGACGCAATCACCGGCACCGACTCAAGCGCCACGGAGCCGCCCTGGTCAGCCAAGGCGGATCCTGGGATCGACGAAGGCGTAGAGGATGTCGGTCACCAGGTTGGCCAGCAGGAAGACGAGGCCACCGAAGATGGCCGCTCCCATCACCCCGGGGATATCCAGGTTGCGGGCCGCCTCGGCCGCGTAGGTGCCAATGCCGGGCCAGGTGAACACCGTCTCGACCAGCACCGCTCCGGCGATCAGGCTGGCAAAGGCCAGCCCGACGATGGTCAACGTCGGCAGCATGGCGTTACGCAGGGCGTAACGGCGCATGACGAGGCCCTCGGAGATGCCGGCGGCCCGGGCCGTGCGGATGTAGTCCTGGTCGAGCACCTCCAACATGCTGGCCCGGACCAGGCGCGTGATCGTGCCCATGAAGATCCAGCCGAGTATCAGGCCCGGGAGCAGAAGATGGGATACGGCATCCCAGAAGCCGGCGAGGTTGCCGTCGAGGAGGGAGTCGACCGTGAACAGCCCGGTGCGGTGTGTCGGTTCGGGGGCACGTGAGCCCAACCGTCCCGGCCCGGGAGCCAGGCCAAGCTGAGCCCAGAGGATAAAAAGCAGTATCGCTCCACCCCAGAAAGGGGGTACGGATGAGCCGATCAACGCGATCAGCCGGGAGACGCTGTCGATGCGGGTGTTGCGACGGCGGGCGGCGGCGACGCCCAAAGCCACACCTGTTCCAGTGCCGATGACCAGGGCGAACATCGTCAGCTCAAAGGTCGCAGGCAGCCGTTGCAGGAGATCGTCACGCACGGGGCTCCGGGTCCGGAACGAGGTTCCCAGGTCTCCCTGGGCCAGGTTCCCGAGGTAGACCGCGTACTGCTCGGGAACCGACTTGTCGAGGCCCCACTGCTCCCGAGCGGCCTGCACGACCTCGGGATTGCCGAGCTGCCGCTCACTCACCAGCGTCGCCAAAGGATCGGCCGGAATCGTGTGGCTGACCACGAAGGTCAGGGTCGCAATGCCGATGAGGAGGAGCGGGACGAGAAGCAGTCGTCGGATGATGTAGCTGGCCACAGGTCTGCCGTCAGCTCGAGCGCGAGATGCGTCCAAGCTCCAGGTTGCAGCATGCGCTGTAGTGGGCGCCTGCGATGTCGGCCCGCCGGGCGAGCACCAGGTTCGGGTTCACCATCGGGAGCACGATCTTCTGCTCGATCATCAGCTCCGCCAGCTGTTGGTACAAACCCTCCTTCTCGGAGCCGGTGGCGGCCAGTGCCTCGGATTGAAGCCGAATCTGCTCGTCGTCGATGACAGGATCGCCACCGGGGTTGGCCTGGGCCGACCAACGAGCATCGGGCACCTGTCCGAAGTACTCGATGTACTGGATGGAATCGGTGTGGTCCGGGGCGTAGTAGACAGCCGTGAGCGGAATGCCGTCGTCGCTGAACCACTCATCGACCCACACAGAGACCTCGAGCGGCACGAGTTCGAGCTCGATGTTCACCTCGGCCAGATCGATCTGGACCTTCTGCATCATCGTGTTGAAGTCGACGCCGTACACGTTGAAGGTTGGGTAGGCGGCCCTGATGGCGAACCCGTCACCGACGCCCGCCCCCTCCAGCAGCTCCCGGGATCGCTCCAGGTCGCGCTCGGGCAGCGTGAGCCCGTCGGTACCCAGGAAGCCGTTCGGGATGGGCGAGGCCTGAACACTGCCCTTCCCGCCAACGGTTACGTCGATCATGCTCTCATAGTCGATGGCCAGCTTGATGGCTTCCCGAATGTCAGCGGTAAGGGGGACCTCGGTCGTTGCCCCCTCGGCCAGTGCGATGTACACAAAGTTGAACGACTCGACGAAGTCGATCTGCACGTCAGGGTTTGAGATGCCGCCGGCGGTGTCAGGATCGATCTGCATGGCGATATCGACGTCGCCGTTCTCCAATAGCTGGCGCTGGGTCACTGCGTCCTGCACCTGACGCACAACGGCCTCTTCGAAGAAGGGCCCTTCGCGGTAGTAGTTCTCGTTGCGGACCAGCCGGAGCTCATCGCCTTCGTCGAAGCTCTCCAGTACGAAGGGCCCACTTCCGGCGGAGTTCTCCAGGAACCACGGCTCAGCCTCGTCGGTGACCTCGGCATCTTCATCGGCGTTGGCGCCATTCTCGATGGCCACCTCGCTGTTGATGACGACGGTGTACGGTGCGTTCGCTTTGGCCAGGAACGCCGAGTCGGGGAACTTCAGATTCACCACAACGGTTTGAGGGTCGGGCGTGTCGATGGTGTCGATGCTGGCCAGCAGGAACGAGGCGGAGGCATCGATATCACGCAGCCGCAGCCACGACCACGCAACGTCTGTCGCTTCGACCGGCGAGCCGTCGGAGAACACCGCGGCAGGATCCAATGTGAAGGTGAACTGGGTGTTTTCGGGGTTGCCTTCCCAACTGGTCGCCAGCCGGGGCACAAAGCTCTCGTTGTCGGCCGGGTCGAGCCCTATGAGCGTCTCGTACACCGCCGTCAGGTAGAGCTGGCAGGTGTCGCAGAACGAGCGGGAGGGGTCGAGGGTCGACAGATCCATATCGCGGGCGATGATCAGTGGCGTATCGCTGATGGCGGCATCGCCGGGGTCGGTGTTATCAGGGTTGCCGCCAGCGTCATCGGTATCTCCCCCGTCATCGCCGCTGGTGGTGGCGGTATCAGCATCGGTATTGGGATCGGTTTCCGGAGACACTTCACCCTCAGTGTCGCCGCATGATGCGGCAACGAGCATGAACATAAAAACGACCACTAAGAGCTTTCTGTACATATTGTCCCCCCCCGGGGCTCGGCTGGCGCCAGCTTAGGTCAATGGCGACGCTTGGGGTAGCTTGGCGGTCACGATGACGGATCAAGGGGACGAGCCGCTGCTCGCGATCGAGGATCTCAGGGTTGTCTTCGACAGCCCTGAAGGACCGGTGCGGGCCGTTAGGGGGGTGTCGGTTGCTGTCAGGCCAGGCGAGGTCGTGGGCATCGTTGGCGAATCGGGGTCGGGTAAGAGCGTCACCGTGCTGGCCGCCATGGGGCTCTTGCCGCCAACGGCTTCGATCTCCGGTTCGGTTCGATTCCGAGGTGAAGAGCTGTTGGGTATGGCTTCGGACGAGCTCCGGAAGTACCGGGGTCGACGAGTCGGCATGGTCTTCCAGGATCCGCTCACTTCGCTCAACCCGGTGCTCACCCTTGGGCAGCAGTTGGCAGGCGCACTCTCGGCTCACCATGGTCGCCAGCCCGCAGCCACACTGAAGAATCGCGCTGCCGAGCTGCTCGACATGGTCTCGATCTCCGAGCCCCGTCGGCGGGTCGACAGCTACCCCCATGAGCTGTCGGGGGGCATGCGTCAACGGGCGATGATCGCCTTGGCCATGGCCAACGAACCTGATGTGCTCATTGCCGATGAGCCGACCACCGCCTTGGATGTCACCATCCAGGCTCAGATCCTCGATGTCCTGCGTACCCTCCAACAAGAACGTGGTCTCGGTATCATTTTGATCACCCACGATCTCGGCGTTGTTGCCGGGATGGCCGATCGGGTGGAGGTGATGTACGGCGGGCGTGTCGTTGAGCATGGTGCGGTCGACGACGTCTTCGCCGGAACCAGACACCCGTACACCCGTGGACTCATCAGCTGCCTTCCGAGGCTCGATCGGCGCGACCTGGCGATCGCCCCGATCGCTGGTTCGCCCCCCTCGGCGTCGGCAATCCCCTCCGGTTGTGCCTTCCACGATCGCTGCCCGGTCACCATCGACATTTGCGCCGTGGATGATCCCGCACTGCAGGCCACCGGGCTGGTGTGGTCGGCCTGTCACCGACGAGTAGAGCTTGAAGACCCGAGCTTTGCCCTGGCCACGGTGGCCGACCAGCCAGCGACCGTATCCATCGGTGAGGTCGCGGTTGAGATCGCAGGGGGAAAGGACCGTCGGCCGATCCTCCAGGTATCGGGACTCGAGAAGAACTTCGATATTCGGTCGACGGGACTTCTGCGCCGCGTCGTCGGCCAGGTCAACGCGGTCTCGGAGGTCTCGTTCGACCTGGGTCCCGGTGAGGTCTTCGGACTGGTCGGCGAGTCCGGGTCGGGGAAGTCAACCGCCGGCCGGAGCATCCTGCGCCTCATCGAACCGGACGGCGGCACGGTGCGGTACAAGGCCGAAGACGTCCTGGCCAAGGGGCCGAAGGAGATGCGGCAGCTACGCCGGAGTCTGCAGATCGTCTTCCAGGATCCGTACTCGTCGCTCAACCCACGTATGAGAGTGGGGGAGATCATCGCCGAACCGCTGATCGTGCATGGCATGGGCGCCAGCCCCGCCGAGGTCCGGGCCGGGGAGCTCCTCGACCTCGTGCAGCTGCGCCCGGAGCACGCATCCCGATTCCCACACCAGTTGTCCGGCGGGCAGCGGCAGCGGGTGTCGTTGGCGAGATCGTTGGCATTGGAACCTGATGTGCTGGTGCTGGACGAGCCGGTCTCCGCCTTGGACGTCAGCGTCCAGGCAGGCATCATCGAACTACTCGATCAGCTACGACGACGTCTCGACCTGGCGGTGGTGTTCATTGCCCACGATCTGTCGGTTGTCCGACATGTGTCGGATGTGGTGGCCGTGATGTACCTCGGTCGGATCGTGGAGATCGGCGCCAACGAGGACGTCTTCGAACGACCCTCGCATCCCTACACCCAGGCGTTGCTCTCGGCCGTGCCGATCCCCGATCCGATCCTGGAGCGTGGACGCAACCGGGTCATTCTGACGGGTGACGTTCCGAGCGCCATTGATCCTCCCAGCGGATGTAGATTTCGTACCCGATGTTGGAAGGCGGAAGATGTGTGCGCCGAGCAGCAGCCGGAGCTCATCGACCGTGATACGGGCCACCCTGTGGCCTGTCACTTCCCCACCTTGGACTCGGTGCTCCCTGGAGACCTCAGCGTCCGAACTTGAGGTGTTGGCGTACCTGGCGACAACCACCAAACCACACGCCAGAAACAGGGTCAGCCGCCGAGCAGCTGCTTTGAAAGTCGCCACCACAGCCAGCAAGTTGGGTAACGATTGACTCGGAATCGCGGGCTCGAGAGGGGCGCACAATGGAGATCATCCACCAACGTCGACGCTGACCCTCTCGGGGTCGGGCGAGACGTTGCGGGTCTACGACGGCGACGTCGTGCTGCGCCTACCGGTCACCCAGAACGCCCGCGCCATGCACAAAGACGACGACGGCCGCTATGTCACGATCAGTGGCTGGGTGCGCTGGCAGGCCTGCAACGACGTCGAGTGTTTCCTGCCCGAACCGCAGCCGTTCAGCTTCCGGGTCGAGGCCGGCTTTCCCGTGCTGGGCGACATGGGGCCAGGGGATGGTCGGGTGCCGGCCATGAACGGTGCCGCCCACTTCCAGAAGATGATCAATCACCGCCGCAAAGCAACACCAAGCGGTCCGGTAGTCGAGTGAGGAGTGGGGGCGGCGCGATCAGGTGAAGTGCACCCCTTGGTAGCCATCGTTGGCCACGTCACGGATGCGGGCCATGTATCGGGGAGCTCCGCCCTGGTAGATGTTGTAGCGGGTCTTGCCGTACTCGTGGCCTTCGAGGTTTGAGTTGTAGCCGGTGATCCAGCTCTGGGCCTTCCCGGCCAGGACCAGGTCGTAGGTGGCGGCCACATCGTCGTGCCATTGCTGTTCGGCGTCGGCGTCGGCGTCGAAACTACGGTGGCCCTTCTCCCACATTTCGGCCAGCAGATCAGTGGCCCAGTCGACGGCCGGTTCGATGGCGCGGGGGAAGTTGGTGGCGGCAATTTGGGGACCGGCGAGCATGACGAAGTTGGGGAACTCATTGACGAGAAGCCCGAGATAGGTCTTCGGGCCGTCGGCCCATTTGTCGGCCAGCTTGGCTCCGCCGGAGCCGACGATGTCCATCTGGTCGAAGGCGCCGGTGAAGGCGTCGAACCCGGTGGCGTAGACGATGAGATCGAACTCGTACTCGGCGTCGGCGGTCTGTATGCCCGTTGGGGTAATACGCTCGATCGGAGTTTCCAGCGCATCGACGAGGGTGACGTTGTCGCGGTTGTAGGCCTCAAAATAGTGGGTCTCGAGGGGTACCCGCTGGATCCCGAAGCCGTGGTCGCGGGGGATGAGTTTCTCAGCCAACACGGGGTCGTCGACCCGCTGACGGATGCGGTCGGCGATGTACTCGGAGAACTCGGCGTTGGCTTCGGCGTCGAGGAAAATCTCCAGGAAGTTCTGCAGCCAGATGCCGAACCCAGGACCGTCGTAGAGGCTGTCCCAGAACTCCAGCCGCTCCTCCCGTGGCACCTTCCAGAAACCGCGGCGATCGGAATCGTGCTCGAACCCGGCGGCAGTCTGGCTGCACCGCTCAAAGATCTGGTCGTAGCGGGAGCGGATGTCGGCCATCTCCTCAGTCGAGATCAGGCCGTTGTTGAGTGGGGCCGCCCAGTTCGGGCGACGCTGGAACACGGTGAGGTGTTCGGCCTCCTTGGCCACCTCGGGGATCAGCTGGATGGCGGTGGCCCCGGTGCCGATCACGGCCACCCTCTTGCCCGCCAGATCAACGGGTTCGGTCGGCCAGTCGAAGGGATGGAACGAGGGACCATGGAAGCTGTCCATGCCTTCGATCTGGGGATAGGTGGGCACCGACAGCACGCCGATGGCGGTCACTACGAACCTGGTGGTCAACTCCTCGCCCCCGTCGCTCAGCTTGACCCGCCAGATCGCCTCGTCATCGTCGAAGGTCATCGACTCGACGGCGGCGTTGAAGCGGATGTGTTGGCGGAGATCGAACTTCTCGGCCACGAAGTTCAGGTAGCGCAGGGTCTCGGGCTGGGGTGAGAACCTCTCCGTCCAGTGCCATTCGTCGAGCAGTTCCTGGCTCCAGGAGTAGCCATAGGTGTAGCTCTCGGAATCGAAGCGGGAGCCCGGGTAACGGTTGCGGTACCAGGTGCCCCCGAGGTCGGGATCCCGTTCCAGGACGACGGCGCCGACCCCCATGTCGACCAGTCGCTTGATCTGGTACAGCCCGGCTACCCCGGCCCCGATGATCACGACCTCGTGGTCCGGTTGGGCTCCAAGGCTTGATCCACTGCGCTCTGACATCGTCGACTCCATCCGCTGCACGCTCACCACCGACCGTAGCGACGACGGAGATTCGAGAGCCAATTCGCCGAGGTGGGTGGGGGGTTCGCGCCATGAACTGCACCGTCAACGTCAGGTTCGGCCCCCTATTGCGACGTTGCACGTCGGGGGATGGCCCCCTGCTGCCGCCTAGTGATCTGGGGTAGACCTCAGGTGTGAGCTCAGCACGGCGTTGGGCCACGACCCACCGTGGAGCGAGTCATGTCCACTACCAGCCAACGCACCAAGGCCGAGGCGTGCACGAGGCGACACTGGCGGCCGTTCATTCTGCTTGCCACCCTTGCCCTGGTTGCGACAACGAGGTATCGGTGGTCGGCGGGTATGAGTCCGCCGTCCACTTCAATCTGATCGACCAGCTGACGGTGGTGTCGCTGGCCTCGGGTGAAGGTTTCCGATGGTTGGAACGCCACGACCTCGTGACCGGAGATGAAAGCGAGTGGTGAGGTATGGACCCTCCCAGACTCCGCCTTCGTCCGGCCCGCCCATCTGACGTAGTTGGTTCAGCCCCAGGTTCATGGGGGAAGGGGGCCCTCCGAACGGGAGGTCCCCCTTCACGGCGGACGACGCCTCAGCTCGACTGGTGTCCGGAGGTCGAGCCGACCGGCACCAGCTCCGGCTCGGACTCCCGGCCCGGTCCATCGGGGCCAGGAGAATACCGGCCCTGGTCGGCTTCGAGCACGGGTTCCGGCAGGCCGGCCTCACCGTCGATGTCGATGGTCGGCAGCAGGCGGTCGAGCCAGGTCGGTAGCCACCAGTTGGCGTCGCCCATGAGCTTCATTGTGGCCGGCACGAGCACGACCCGAACGATGGTGGCGTCAACCAGGATGGCAGTGGCCAGGCCCAGCCCCATCATCTTGATGACCGCATCCTCGCCCAGCACGAACCCGCCGAACACCGAGATCATGATCAACGCCGCCGAAGTGATGACCCGGGCGGTGCTGGCAATCCCGCTGATGACCGACCGGTCGTTGTCACCGGTGATCAGGTACTCCTCACGAACCCTCGACAGTAGGAACACCTCGTAGTCCATCGACAGCCCGAAGAGGATGGCGAACATGAACATTGGGATGAACGACACAATCGGCACCGTGGTCTCAAGGCCAATCAACTCCTTGCCCCAGCCCCACTGGAACACCATGACCAGCACCCCGTACGACGCCCCGATACTGAGCAGGTTGAGAACCGCGGCCTTCAGCGGCACCAGGATCGAGCGGAACACGAACATCAACAG
>Ga0316190_10000706_pt1 | contig 23453 bp, 24 predicted proteins | sample Eddworburrow2_MG_FD_204929 | JGI IMG/M metagenome (GOLD analysis project Ga0316190, IMG submission 204929) | Coastal sediment microbial communities from Maine, United States - Eddy worm burrow 2 | ecosystem: Environmental > Aquatic > Marine > Coastal > Sediment | place: USA: Maine | collected... | reverse complement strand
CGCTGATATCAGTTCACGCCTGATCGTTAACAAGGCAGCCATGAAAATGAAACATGCGCGGGTCAAGGCCTTTATAAACAAGATGACGCAGGCCGTTGCTCGGCAGCAATCCCAATTGTAACTGGAGCAAGACATGATTGAGATTACGCGACTTGATACGGCGACGCCGGATTTTTATCAGCAGCTTGATAGACTGCTGGCCTGGGAGAGTGTCTCGGATGCCGCTGTCAGTAAAAGTGTAACGGAGATTCTGGCCGCCGTGCGGGAGCAGGGTGATGCGGCCGTAGTGGATTTTACCAATCGCTTTGATCGCATGCAGGTTGCGTCGATGGCCGAGCTCGAGATTCCGCAGCAGGCGATGGATGCCGCGCTGAAAAAAATCGACCGGGCGCAACGCGAGGCGCTGGAGCTGGCTGTGGAACGTTTGCGGGCCTATCATGAACACCAGACCATGAGTTCATGGTCCTACACCGAGGCCGATGGTACAGTGCTGGGGCAGCAGATTTCGGCGCTGGACCGTGTTGGCCTTTATGTTCCCGGCGGTAAGGCGGCCTATCCCTCCTCGGTATTAATGAATGCTATTCCAGCCAGGGTAGCGGGTGTCCGGGAAATCATTATGGTTGTACCAACACCGGATGGTGTGGTTAATGATCTGGTGTTGGCCTCGGCCAGCATAGCCGGTATAGACCGGGTCTTTGCCATTGGCGGGGCGCAGGCCGTGGCGGCGCTGGCCTACGGCACCGAAACGGTGCCGGCCGTGGACAAGATCGTTGGCCCCGGTAATATCTATGTGGCTACGGCCAAGGGTATGGTGTTCGGCACCGTGGGTATTGATATGATTGCCGGCCCTTCTGAGATACTGATTATTTGTGATGGCAGGACAGAGCCAGACTGGATTGCAATGGACCTGTTCTCGCAGGCCGAACACGACGAGGATGCCCAGTCGATATTGTTATGTCCGGATAGCGTCTATCTCGATCGAGTGCAGGAAAGTATCAATCGCCTGTTGCCCGAGATGGAACGCAGTGATGTGATTCGCGCCTCCCTGTCGAAACGTGCGGCATTGATCCAGATCGCTGATCTGGATGAAGCGGCGGCGGTTGCCAATCATGTCGCGCCCGAACATCTGGAATTATCCGTAGAGGACCCCATGGCCCTGGCGGCAAAGATTCGTCATGCCGGGGCCATGTTCCTGGGGCGCTACACGGCTGAGGCCATTGGTGATTATTGTGCCGGCCCCAACCATGTCCTGCCGACCTCACGCACGGCACGTTTTTCATCACCACTGGGTGTGTATGATTTTCAGAAACGCTCAAGTGTGATTATGTGTTCCAAACAGGCAGCCACCACGCTGGGTCATACTGCATCCCTGCTGGCCCGCGGCGAAGGTTTGACCGCCCATGCCCGTTCGGCCGAGTACCGTATAGCCGCCGATGACTGATGGACCTTGTCCATGACTGAAACTACTAAGCAGCAGCGACTGCAGCGCTGGATACGGCCCGAGATCCGGGCGCTCAGCACCTATCATGTGGCCGACGCCAAGGGCATGGTCAAACTCGATGCCATGGAAAACCCCTATGGCTGGCCGCCGGGTCTGGTCGAGCAGTGGTTACAGGTGTTGCGTGCTGCCGAGCTGAATCGTTATCCGGATCCGGAGGCGCGGGCGCTGGTTACTGCCCTGCGCGAAGTGCACCAGGTCCCGGCACAGTCGGCAGTGATGCTGGGCAATGGTTCCGATGAGCTGATACAACTGATTATGCTGGCCGTGGCGGCACCGGGGCGTGTGGTGTTGTCTGCGGAACCCGGGTTCAGCATGTACCAGATGATTGCATGCTTTGTTGGGCTGGATTATGTCGGCGTGCCATTATCGGCACAGGATTTTTCTCTGGACCTGCCCGCCATGCTGGCAGCGATTGAACGACACCAGCCGGCAGTGATTTTTCTAGCCTATCCCAATAACCCGACGGGCAATCTGTTCGATGACGCTGCCATTGAAGAGATTATCAGGGCGGCACCGGGTCTGGTGGTGGTAGATGAGGCTTATCATGCCTTTGCCGATGCCACAATGATGGGTCGTTTAGCGGATTATGATAACCTGTTGGTCTTAAGAACATTATCAAAGATGGGGTTAGCGGGTTTGCGGCTGGGCTTGTTGGCGGCCGATGCCTGCTGGGTGGATGAGATCAACAAGATTCGTCTGCCCTATAACATTAATAGCCTGACGCAGATCAGCGCCCGCTTTGCTATGCAGCATGCGGCCCTGCTGGGCGAGCAGACGGACCGGATCAGCCGCGACCGCGAGGATCTGTGCACGCAGTTGCAACAGATTGCCGGATTAACGGTGTATCCGAGCCGGGCCAACTTTATCCTGTTTCGTGTCCCCGGCGGGCGCGCGACGGAACTGTATGAACTCTTGAAGCAGGATGGCGTATTGATCCGCAACCTGCATAAAGACGGTTCAGCATTGGCTGATTGTTTACGTGTGACGGTGGGCACGGTGGATGAAAACAATGCCTTCCTGGCAGCATTGCACAAGGCGATGTAACACTACCGGGGTTGCGGCATTGTTCCTGTTGCGGGTGATAAAGATATATTGAAGGAGATAACCATGGCTGGACGCAAGGCCACTGTAAAACGCGATACGCTGGAGACACAGATTCAGGTCAGTGTCGATCTGGATGGCAACGGCACAGCAAATTTTGAAACCGGCGTGCCATTTTTTGATCACATGATGGACCAGGTCGCGCGTCATGGCATGCTCGATATCGAGATCAAGGCCACGGGCGATTTGCATATCGATGCCCACCATACGGTTGAGGATATCGGTATCAGTTTTGGTCAGGCCGTGGCCGAGGCCGTCGGGGACAAGCAGGGTATTCGCCGTTATGGTCATGCCTATGTGCCGCTCGATGAGGCCCTGTCGCGGGTCGTGATTGATCTGTCCGGTCGCCCGGGCATGGAATTTCATGTCGATTTTCCGCGCGCCCGTATCGGCGAATTTGATGTCGATCTGTGCCATGAGTTTTTTGCCGCCTTTTGTAATCATGCTCAGGTGACATTACACATTGACAGTCTGCGCGGCAAAAATGCCCATCATGTGGCCGAGACTATTTTCAAGGCCTTTGGCCGCGCCTTGCGTATGGCGCTGGAGAGTGACACTCGTATGGCCGGTCAGTTGCCTTCAACCAAGGGCAAGCTATGATGGCCGGTATGCCCTTGATGGTAGTCGTTATTATTTAATTCAGAATGGATAGTCTCTGATGAGCGTTGTTGCAGTAATCGACTATGGTATGGGTAATATCCGCTCTGTAGCCAAGGCCCTAGAACATGTCGGGAACAATGTCCGGGTGCTGGTCAGTAATGATGCCGAACAGATCTGCGCGGCCGATCACGTGATTCTGCCTGGTGTTGGTGCCCTGCGTGATTGTATGGCGGATCTGCTGCAGCTCGAATTGATCGATGCCGTGCGTGAATGTGCGCGGACACGGCCATTCCTGGGGATCTGTCTGGGTATGCAGGCCCTGCTCGATTGTAGCGAGGAGAATGGTGGTACCAATGGTCTGGCGATTATTGCGGGTGAGGCGCAGCATTTTGACCGCGGACAGGATTGGGATACGGCCCTGAAGATACCGCACATGGGCTGGAATCAGGTTCACCAGCTACAGCCCCACCCCTTATGGCAGGATATTGAGCAGGACAGCCGTTTTTATTTTGTACATAGTTATTATGCCGCACCCGCACAACAGCAGGCCGTGCTGGCAACAAGCGATTATGGCGTAACGTTTGCGTCGGTGATTGGTCGGGACAACATCTTTGCCGTACAGTTTCACCCTGAGAAGAGCCAGCATGCCGGACTGCAGTTGCTGGAAAATTTTATCGGCTGGGATGGCGCTTGTTGACGACATGTTATGATACAGGGGACTGTCACTGCAGGGGGGGCAGGGGATCAGGGTTGAATCCTGAATATATAGTTAATGACACTTCTAAATGATCCAATGTTGAGGAAACGATCATGTTATTGATTCCGGCCATCGACCTGAAAGATGGGAAATGCGTGCGTCTGCGTCAGGGGCGTATGGATGACGATACCGTATTTTCTGATGATCCCGTTGCCGTCGCCGAGCGCTGGGCCAGGGCCGGCGCGAAACGCCTGCATCTGGTCGACCTGGATGGCGCGGTTGCCGGGCGGCCCGTCAATGCCGATGTGATTCATCGCATTGCCGAGGCCTTTCCTGATCTGCCGCTCCAGGTGGGTGGTGGTATCCGCGATGATGACACCATTCAGAGTTATCTCGATGCCGGGGTCAGTTATGCCATTATTGGTACCAGTGCCGTGAATGAACCGCATTTTGTCGCCGACGTCTGTCTCCAGTTTCCGGGGCATATTATTGTTGGTCTGGATGCCCGCGATGGCAAGGTGGCTATAGATGGCTGGTCCAAGTTGTCACACCATGATGTCATCGATCTGGCCCAGCATTTTGAGCGTGATGGTGTTGAGGCCATTATTTATACCGATATCAGTCGTGATGGCATGATGCAGGGAGTCAATGTCGAGGCCACGGTTAAACTGGCTCAGGCCATCACCATTCCCGTGATCGCCTCGGGCGGGGTGAGCAATAACAAGGATATCGAGGCCTTGCAGGCCGTCGCCGGCGAAGGTATTAGTGGTGTTGTGATAGGTCGGGCCTTATATGAAGGCACACTGGATTTTGCCGAATGCCAGAAACTGGTGGATGGTTGAGGCGCGACGATGGGGCTGGCCAAACGTATTATTCCCTGTCTCGATGTTGACAAGGGCCGGGTCGTCAAGGGCGTACGTTTTGTCGATATCCGTGATGCCGGTGATCCGGTAGAAATCGCCCGCATCTACGATGAACAGGGCGCCGATGAGCTGGTGTTTCTGGATATTACCGCCAGCTCCGAAGACCGCGAAACCATGGTACATGTGGTTGAGGAAGTCGCCAATCAGGTTTTTATTCCCCTGACCGTGGGCGGTGGTATCCGCGAACTGGCTGATATCCAGCGTATGTTGCTGGCCGGTGCCGACAAGGTGGCGATCAATACCGCGGCCGTGTTTGAACCGACCTTTGTGCGCGAGGCCGCCGAACGTTTCGGTTCACAGTGTATCGTCGTGGCCGTGGACGCCAAGGCCGTGCATGAAGAAGGCGCAGCGCCGCGCTGGGAGATATTCACCCATGGCGGCCGCAAACCCACGGGTATCGATGTGCTGGAGTGGGTGCAACGTATGGCCGAATATGGTGCCGGTGAGATATTGCTGACCAGTATGGACCGGGATGGCACCCGTGACGGTTATGATCTGGCACTGACTCGCGCCGTCAGCGAAGCCGTAGCGATTCCCGTAATCGCATCGGGGGGTGTTGGTGGACTGCAGCACCTGGCCGAAGGTGTTACGGTCGGTCAGGCCGATGCCGTGCTGGCGGCCAGTATTTTTCATTTTGGTGAATACACTGTTGCTCAGGCCAAGACCTTTATGCAACAGCAGGGCATCGAGATGCGCTTGTGATAGGGTAGGAGCGGCTCCGCCGCGATGTTTTTAGCTTTCGGATAACCTATAGCTTATGAACGAACAATGGCTGGATCAAATCAACTGGAATGAAGCGGGGCTGTTGCCGGTGATTGCCCAGGAGATTGCGACGGGCGAGATCCTGATGCTGGCCTGGATGAACCGCGAGTCCCTGCGTTTGACGCTCGCTAGCGGCAAGGCCGTGTACTGGTCACGTTCACGCCAGCGCCTGTGGCGCAAGGGTGAGGAATCCGGTCATGAGCAACTCGTGCGTGATATCCGGCTTGATTGTGACTATGACACCCTGTTGTTAAAGGTTGAACAGCAGGGCGGAATTGCCTGTCATACGGGGCGCAAGAGCTGTTTTTATAATCAGCTGCAGGATGGCCAGTGGCAGGATGTAGAACCCGTGATCAAGGCGGCGGATGATATTTATGGCAGATGACAGCTGCCGACAGGGTATGGATGATGAGTGATAGGACAAATACAGATATTCTGGCCGCGTTGGCGGATATCATGGAGCAGCGCAAGGGTGCCGATCCGGATAGCTCCTATGTGGCGCAGCTGTATGCCCGCGGTCTGGATGTGATTCTCAAAAAAGTAGGTGAAGAGGCTACGGAGACCGTGATTGCCGCCAAGGGTGATGATGCCGAGCAGATCATCTATGAAACGGCGGATTTATGGTTTCATACCCTGGTGCTGCTGGCGCAGAAAAACCTGCGCCCGGAACAGGTGCTGGCTGAGCTGGAGCGCCGTCACGGAGTATCGGGTCTGGAAGAAAAGGCCAGACGTAGCGACGCCTGAAAACACGTCGTGTTAGACTAGGCGTCTGATCTATAATCATCCGGTGGCATTATGTTAAGGCTGCCGGACATTATTCTGGAGAGAGATATGGGTATAAGTTTGTGGCAGTTGCTGATTATTCTGGCGATTGTATTGTTATTGTTCGGTACCAAGAAACTGCGCAGCATCGGTGGTGACCTGGGTGGTGCCGTCAAGGGCTTCCGCAGTGCCATGGATAAGGATGATGCCGATGCAGCGCCGGAGTCCAAGGAAAAGCTGGAAAGCGATGATGCCAATCGCGTCATCGAAGGTGAGGTCACGTCCGAAGAGAAAGACAAGGTCTGAGCTTCCATGCCGGCCGCTTTGCTGCTGAAGGTCGATCATGTTTGATATTGGTTTCTGGGAAATAGCGCTGATCGCCGTGGTGGCCCTGCTGGTCGTCGGGCCTGATGAGTTTCCGGCCCTGGTGCGCAATATCGGCGCCTGGATCGGCAAGATCCGGCGTTTTATGAGCGACACCAAAAACGATCTGGATCGTGAGTTCCGCAAGGCCGAAGAAATCAAACAACTGATGGAGCGTGAGGCCAATATGGCGACCCTGCATGAGCAGGTCGATGCCAGAAAGATCAAGGCCGATGAAGACTCGATAGCCAAGCCGGTCGGCGGCGCAGCTGCAAAACCCCCGGTAATAGAAAACACGCCCACAGAAAACCCGGCGGTAGATACCACCCCGACACAGGCCAAATCGTCCCATGGCGCGCAAGAATAAATACCCGCCGGACCCTGGTCAGCCGCTCGTCACCCACCTGATTGAATTACGTGGTCGTTTGATCCGTATCCTCGGCGCCATCCTGATTGTTTTTATAATCCTGTTCCCGTTTGCCAATGACCTGTATGCGTTGCTGGCCCGGCCGTTGCTGGCGCATCTGCCCGAAGGCGCCTCAATGATCGCCACGGAAGTGGCCTCGCCGTTTCTGGCGCCGTTTAAATTTACGCTGGTGCTGGCATTTTTTGCCGCCATTCCGCTCGTGCTGTATCAGATCTGGGGGTTTATAGCGCCGGGCTTATACCGCGATGAACGGCGGCTGATCCTGCCGCTGTTGTTTTCGAGCACCCTGCTGTTTTATGCCGGTATGGCCTTTGCCTATTTTGTCGTGTTTCCGCTGGTGTTTGATTTTCTGATCGGTGTGGCACCCGAAGGTGTTACGGTTATGACGGATATCACCAAATATCTCGAATTTGTACTGAAACTGTTTTTTGCCTTTGGTATGGCCTTTGAAGTACCTATAGCCACGATTGTCCTGGTCTGGACCGGCGTCACAACACCTGCAAGCCTGGCGGCCAAGCGCCCCTATGTGATAGTGGCCGCCTTTGTCATCGGCATGTTGCTGACACCGCCCGATATGATTTCACAAACGCTGCTGGCGATACCAATGTGGTTATTGTTTGAGACAGGGATTGTTTTTTCACGGTTTTTTGTACCGCCGCAGGAGGCTGCGGAAGTCGATACCGATGTTAGTGAAGACCTGCCAGTTAATGAGGATAAGCGACAGTCGGATGATTAACTGGTCGCTTGGCTTAACTGTTTTGTCACTCCGAGTGCAGGGTAGCGAAACCCCGGAATCCAGTCGTAGTGTGCTTTTCTCGTTCCCGGACTCAGCCATGGAACCTCCTTCATAACAATACTGGCCCAGACCGCCTTTTTCATAAATCACACGAAGCAGTTTTCTCCTTTTCTCCAATAAACAATAATCTCAGGCCGATTTTTTAATTATATTTATTAATGTGTTGCGGGATTTAAGCCTCGGTACATAAGGCTCAGGTGCTCGGAAATCAGGCGGGTACTAGTAGTTGCTGACGGTATTAATAGGTTGATTTTTTATGCATTAAGCACATTATATTGTCGAGAGGTACTGCATTTGGTGGTGGATTTAAATCAACTAACAAAGGGGGTATGTCATGGATATCAAGAAATTTTCACCATGGAACTGGTTTCGTGATGAATCTAACACGGCGGGGAATATCCCCGTTCGTACAGCAACCGATAAGTTAACTTCTGTTAATCCAATCATGCAGTTACACAGTGAGATGGATCGTCTTTTTGGTAATGCAATGCGTGATTTTCCGAGTATGCTGGGGCGGGGCTGGGATTGGCCGGAAATATCTGCCGTGGAACTTATGCCTAGTCTCGATATCAAAGATACTGATGCCAACTATCTCATCAGTATTGAGATACCAGGCGTCGCCAAAGAAAATGTTGATATTCGGGTCGACGGTAATATATTGACGATTAGTGGTGAGAAACAACAGGAGAAAAAGGATGATAAGGAAAATTATCATTGTATTGAACGGCGATATGGTTCCTTTGAGAGGACGCTGACGCTGCCTCAGGATGCTGATACGGACAATATTGACGCCAATTTCAAAGATGGCGTATTAAATGTGGCTATTAAACGCAAGGCCATTGGTGCAGCCAAAGAAGCCAAAAAGATTGAAGTAAAAGCCGCTTAACTGGTCTTAACTGTTGCCCTTCGGGGCAACAGTTTTAGTCAACTTAATAGAAGCAATCCTTGCCCATAATGGCCATTATAGTGATCGGATGAGGAGGAAAGATGGTTGCCACTGCTGAAATATCACGAGATAGGGAAGCCTTGCTGCTCGCTATCGCCATAGAACGGCACAATAGTCGGTTGTTTCGTGAATGGGCCATGAGGTTCCGTCCATATGATGCCGCGGTAAGTATTTTCCTGGAAGAACTGGCCCTGGAAGAGCTTGCTCATGAACAGGATTTGCTGGATATCTATCGCAAGTACTTTGGTAATAACGTACCGCCTGCCGTCCCTTTCCCCGATGAATTGCTGTATTTCACCAAAGGGCTGGATGCAATAAAGGATCATTTTTTTGTTATAAGTTCCTGTGTGGCTCAATCGTTACTGGAGATGGCGATTAAAATCGAACGTTATACGCAACAGTTCTATCTGAACCTTCTTGCCAAAACAACAGACCCGGAATTATCCGCCATTTATCGTACCCTGGGGGAGTTCGAGAATGGGCATGAGAACATTTTGCTGGAGCGCCTCGAAGCAGAACAAATCACCTCAAGTGAAGAGTGCATGGTCTCAGAAAAGTATGCTTCTGGAGAGGTGCAATGGGATGAAAGCTAAGCGAAGGTAAAAGACGTTGAGTCCCAGGTCTAAGTTGCAACCCAGGTTAGTCGGGCTCAGATACATATAAGCCTGAGACTGTAGTCCGATAATGTTTACCTGCTCTCGTTGTTTTCAGTGCTAGTATCCATTCGGCGAGGAGTCCTTCGTGACACACAAACCCCGGGCATTATTTTTATCGCATGGCGGTGGGCCCTTACCGCTTTTGGGTGATGATGGGCATAGGGAGTTGGTTGATTGTTTGAAAGGGATTGCGGTGCAAATAAAAAAACCATCGGCCATCATTGTGGTAAGTGCGCACTGGGAAGAAGATATACCCGCTATCACTTCGGGAAAAAATCCGTCGCTAATCTACGATTATTTCGGGTTTCCGGATGATGCTTACAATATTCAATATCCCTGTCCAGGGGAGCCCTTGTTGGCTGGTCGGGTTCAGCGGTTGCTCGAAAACGCAGGTATTACATCCAGGCTCGATGATCAACGAGGTTTTGATCATGGTTTATTTGTGCCGCTCAAAATTATGTATCCGGATGCCGATATTCCGTGTGTTCAGTTGTCGCTTGTTAACAGCCTGGATCCCAGGCTGCACCTCGAAATAGGCCGGGCCCTTCAGGGTCTGGGTAATGATGTGCTCGTTATTGGCTCGGGTTTTTCCTTTCATAATATGAAGGCTTTTTTTGCGCCGGTAACCAGCGAATCAAAAGCGATGAATGAGTCTTTTGAGGGCTGGTTGCTGGCGGCCTGTTCGGATTCCGGTATTGATGAAGCAGAAAGGGTCCAAAGGTTCATCCAGTGGGAAAAAGCCCCGGCGGCCCGTTATTGTCATCCTCGAGAAGAACATTTGTTACCATTACATGTCTGTTATGGTATAGCCCAGACGAATTGTTTCAGGCGTTTTGAGCTGCGGATTTTAAACAGGAAGTCGAGTATGTATCTCTGGTAGACAGTGTGCGGCGAGGGTCGGCTCTGCAATAAAATGTGGGTATTCGGCGGCCTGATATATTAATTGTTTTATGTGTAGATAACGAAGCAGACGAACGACCAACAACTGGAATATAGCGATCCTCGAAACCGAAAGACTTGTGCTGAGGGGCTTTGGGGAAGTGATCTGGACGCCTATGCCGCAATGTGTGCGCTGTCGGAGTTTATGGCGCATCTGTCAAATGGCGAGCCTCTTGGGCGGGAAGAGGTGTGGCGGCAAATGGCATTATTCAACGGTCACTGGGCACTTAAAGGTTAGGGTGCCTGGGCAATCATAGACAGGAATAATAACTTGCTTGGGCGCATTGGCTTGTTTAATCCTGAAGGCCGGCCTGGAATAGAGATCGGCTGGGCCCTGCTGCCTGTTGGGGGCAGGGGTTTGCTACAGAGGCCGCGGGGCGCGTGATCGAGTGGGCGTTTACTTTGTATTGAAGGCTGATCAGTTAATCAGTCTAATTCGGCCTGAAAATACTGTTTCTATCGCCCTGGCGGGGCGTTTGGGCCAGCATTATAGTCACGATGAAACATAGAATGGCGTCCCGGTAAAGGTGTCTGTCATTGAGCGAAATAAGGGGTTAGACTCCTTTTAGGTTAGGTCCCGGCTTCTTGCGGTTTTAAACAGAAGGTTAATGTGGTGAGGTGCTGAGAGCGGGTTGTTTTGCTACGTGGAGGTTAGTGCTGCTGCGCAGCGGAAATAGTGTACGCTGAATAACTGTGCCGGATCGGTCCAGACCTTGACCGGCTCAAATCCTGCCTGGCTGGCCAGCGCCTGAAATTCATTGATGCTGTATTTGTAGGAATTCTCGGTATGGATGTTTTCCCCGGCGGTGAAATTATAGCGCTGGTCATTGATGTGAGCTGACTGGTCAGTCTTGCTGACCAGATGCATTTCAATGCGCCCTTTGTCGGCATTATAAAATGCGCGGTGACCAAATAACTGCGTGTTGAAGTTTGCGTCAAGCTCCCGGTTTATTCTCTTCAGTATGTTTAGGTTAAAGTCGGCGGTGATACCTGCGGCATCGTTGTAGGCGGCATTGAGGATTGCAGGGTCTTTTTTAAGGTCTACGCCGATAAGCAGGCCGCCGTCTGGTCCTACCAGGGTGGCAATATTGGATAAAAATGAGACTGCCTGATGGGGTTTGAAGTTCCCGATGCTCGATCCCGGGTAAAATGCAACTCGGCGTAATTTTTCCGGGTATGCGGGTAGGTTGATAGGGGCAGTGTAATCAATGCAGCTGGCATGGACGTTTATTTCGGGGTACTCAATCACCAGTTCTTTGGCAACTGTGAGCAGGTAATCGCCGGAGATGTCTATTGGCATGTATGTGTGGGGGCGGATAGCCTCCAGCAGTACCCGTACCTTATGGCTGCTGCCGCTGCCGGGTTCAATCAGCAGGCAATCGGGGCCTATGTGCGCGGAGATTTCATTGATATTGTTTGTAAGGATGGCGATCTCTGTGCGGGTAGGATAATACTCGGGTGTTTCGCAGATCGCATCGAATAGCCTTGAGCCTGTTTCGTCATAGAAAAACTTGGGTTGAATGGCGCGAGGGCATTGCTTCAAACCGTTGATAACCTCATCATGTAGATTCGAAAGTGTGGGTTGATGGTCATCGAAGCGCAGGCTTGCCATCGCCGGGGCACTCATTAGCCATCCTCCGCCAGACGAAAGCCGCTGAATTGCCAGCGTTCCTGAGGATAGAAAAAGTTACGATAGCTGGCGCGGATATGGTCTGCAGGTGTCGCGCAGGAGCCGCCGCGCAATACCATCTGGCTGCTCATGAACTTGCCATTGTATTCTCCCAGCGCACCCCGGGCCTGGCGATAACCAGGGTATGGGGTATAGGCGCTTTGCGTCCATTCCCATACATCGCCATACATCTGTTGTAGTGTGTTATCTCCCTGGCTTGCCATGGGCTGAAACAGCCCTGTGTCGGCCAGATTGCCTGCAACAGGAAGTTGTTCGGCTGCGACTTCCCATTCGGCTTCTGTGGGTAGGCGTTTTCCCACCCAGCGGGCGTAGGCGGCGGCCTCGTAGAAACTTATGTGGCAAACAGGGGCGTTGATGTCTACACGCTGCATGCCGGAAAGGGTCATATACCACCAGTCGCCGTGAATCTGCTCCCAGTACAGGGGGGCATGCCAATGTTGTTGATCCAGTGTCTTCCATGCATCGGAAAGCCATAGTTCCGGGTTCCAGTAACCATCGGCTTCGATAAACTTAATAAATTCACCATTGGTCACCGGGCGGGAGGCGAGGCGAAAGGCATTCAGGTAGGTCTTGTGACGTGGCATTTCATTGTCATAGGCAAAGCCACCCGCTTTGTGTCCGATGGATATCACCCCTTCATTAAAATTGATCCACTCCAGGGGCATTTCTTTTGTTGCGGCTGTGGCGGGGCGTTCACGGAAGAGCGGGCGTAACGGGTTGTTGGCGAAGTTGTGTTTAATGTCTGCCAGCAACAGTTCCTGGTGCTGTTGTTCGTGATTAAGTCCTAGTAAGGTACGTTTGATGATGTCGCTGCTGTGATCAGCGGTGGAGAGTAACGTTATCATCTGCTCGTCTATGTACTGGCGATAACGATAAACCTCTGCGACAGTTGGTCGGGATAACAGTCCGCGTTCAGGGCGTGGGTGATGATCTCCGAGGGTGTCGTAGTAGGAATTGAAGAGCTGTGAAAATAATGGGTGAAATTCACGATAGCCGGGCAGAAAGGGTTTGAGTAATAGTGTTTCAAAAAACCAGGCGGTATGGGCTAGGTGCCATTTGGGGGGGCTGGTCTCCGCCATGGTCTGTATGCCGTAGTCTTCGGTTTCAAGTGGGTCACACAGGTATTTGGTTTGTTGGCGGATTTTTTTGTAATTGGCGATGAGGGGCGTATCATTATCTGATGGCATTAATTTCTGATGAACGGCCGTGATGCTTGTCATCGGTAGAATCCTCCCTGTTAACCGTTATTTATCATGCTGCTTGTTTAGAGGCAAGTTACCAGGCGGTGTTATTCTGTGACGTCACATTGATCCAGGGGCATAAGATTGCAGAATGGGGTTGTACATAGTGTGCTAGGGAGCAAGAATTATAGGGTCAGTGTAAAAACTTATGTCTAAAAAAAACGGGTGATAACATCGTAATAAATTATAGTGTATCCGGATGCTGCGCGACTAAAAATGATAGCATATATATTTTCTGCCCCATTTGAAATATGATCGCCTGAAGTGTCCGGTGAGGCGGGGCGCGGACTGACCCTGTTGATTCCGCAATAAGTTCAAAAGGAATGTTATGTTAAGGTATGGCTTGTATTGTTTTGTGCTTTTTCTGTCTCTTTCTCAAATAAGTTTGAGTGCAAGTGCTGTTGAAAGACTTGCCTGCGCCGCGACATTCCAGACGTTTCTAACAAACAATTCCGAGCTCAGTCTGTCTAGGAAAATCAATTCTTGGCAAGGCTTGAAAGAAAAATGCCGGCCAGCGGGTTATTATTATTACAGGCTTTCAAAATTCTATCTGGCAGCCAGTGATCTGGATAATGCAAAAACAAGTCAGCAGCAGGGTTTGAAGCTGGGTGATGACGCGTATGAATATAATGAATTAATGGGGCTGGAGATAGAGTTTAGCGAGATCTCATCTAAAACATTAGATGATAAAGGCTGGCCAGTACTCGAAACAACCATCCAGAAATATATCGATAAACACCCGGATCTTGGTGATGCTTATGCCCTGATGTCATCTGTTAATCTTGCGCGCAGAGATTATGCTGCTGCCGTAAGCAATGCTGAAAAGGCGGCTGACCTTGAGGGGGATATAAGCCCGGCGCTTGGGCGAACATTGACGATCGCCTATACCTGGACGAAACAATATACCAAGGCGATCAATACAGGAAATAATGCCTCGGCAATGGCTGATGATCTCATTGCTGATAAATATTTCATGCTGGCATTAATGCGGGCATATGTTGGTAATAATGAGGTTGATAAGGCAATGAGTACGTTTAATCTTTTAATTACAACCACCCCCGGAGTCAAATCCGATGCGGATGTTCAGAGGTATTCGCGTATCCTGAAAAGGCTGCTGAGAGGAAGTGGGAAATAATAAATACCTGACCATCCACTGAAATCAGGGGTATCGCGACTGTAACGAAAGAGGCGGTTTCCCTCGTATCCTTATGCGACCCATATGATTGACTGCCGCACCACGGGCAGGAAGCTAATCACTCGCCGGCCGTGTACCTACCGTGGCCTCCAGCGTCATCGTTTCACCATTGCGCAATAACTGAATCGCGATTATCGAGCCGGGTTTGGCCTGGCTGATGAGGTTCAGTGCATCACTGGCATGAATGATCTGGGTATCATTGACGTGGGTGATGATGTCGCCGGCTTGCAGGCCGGCCTTGTCGGCCGGGCCGTCACGTAAAACACCGGCGATGATCATGCCCCGGGTGGATGTCAGACCGAATGATTCAGCCAGTTCTGTTGAGAGTGGCTGGGCCTCGATGCCGAGCCAACTGCGGGTTACCTGGCCCTGTTCGATGAGTTGGGTCAAGACGTTTTTGGCCAGGCTCGTGGGGATGGCGAAACCGATGCCCTGAGAACCACCGCTACGTGAATAGATGGCCGTGTTGATGCCGATGAGTTCGCCGCGGGCGTTAATCAGGGCGCCACCAGAATTGCCGGGGTTGATGGCGGCGTCGGTCTGGATGAAGTTTTCAAAGGTTGATAATCCCAGTTGATTACGGCCCGTGGCGCTGACGATGCCCTGGGTGACGGTCTGGCCGACGCCGAAGGGATTACCAATGGCCAGCACAACATCGCCGACGCGGAGTTTGTCTGAATCGCCAAAGACGATGCTGTGCAGACGATCGAGTTGCACATGTAATACGGCAATGTCGGTTTCGGGGTCGGTGCCGATGATGCGGGCGACGGCGCTGCGACCATCATTCAGGGCGACCATGATTTCATCGGCGCCATCGATGACGTGATTGTTGGTGATGACGTAACCCTGTTCGCTGACGATGACGCCAGAACCCAGGTGGGTCTGCTGCTGTTCACGCGGCTGCGGTGCGTGACCGAAAAAACGGCGAATGGCCGGGTCGTCAAAAAACGGGTGGCTGCTGCGGCGAATGGTTTTGGTGGTGTGGATGTTCACCACGGCAGCGCTGGTTTGTTCAACGGCATCGGCATAAGAGACGGCCGTTGAGGTGGCGACGGTTTTATTGCTGGCCTGTTTTATTTCAATAACACTGGATGACTGAAACGGCTTGAGCCATAACAGCAGGACAATGGCCAGTCCGCCAATGACGCCAACGGAGATACCCTGAGCAAAATACGGTAGCAGTTTACGAATCAAGTGTGTGTCCCCGGTGGTGTGGTCATGGTGCGGTGTATTTTGATTATTATTTTGATCACAGGGGTAATATACTACCTTGGCCTTGCAATTTCATAGGCCTTTGAATGTTATGGTTGCCGCATGATTTTTTGTTGCCCTGCGGTCAGCCTGAATCGAGATAGAGTGTGGTGATGGAATTAAAAGATCTGCTGGCGTATCTGGATGCCTTGCTGGATAGCCAGGCGTTTACAGACTATGCCCCGAATGGTTTGCAGGTTGAAGGCCGCTTGCAGGTACAAAAAGTGGTTGGTGGGGTCACAGCCAGTCAGGCCCTGGTCGATGCGGCCATCGAGCGCCAGGCCGATGCCATCCTCGTGCATCATGGTTATTTCTGGAAAGGTGAAGATCCCTGTGTGACGGGCATGAAACGCCGCCGCCTGCAATCCCTGCTGGCCGCCGACATCAGTTTACTGGCCTATCATCTACCGCTCGATGCCCATCCGCAGCTGGGTAATAATGCCCGGCTGGGGCAGTTGTTCGGCTGTGTTGTGCGGGGCAGTTTTGACGCCAATGGTGGCCCCGGCCTGGGTCTGTATGGTGATCTTCCCGGGCCGCTGTCGGCCCGCGAGCTGGAGCAAAAACTGGCAGGCTGTCTGCAACGTCCACCTTTACACATAGCAGGAATGGATAAACCCCTGCAACGCCTGGCCTGGTGCAGCGGTGGTGCACAATCCTATTTTGAGGCAGCCGTGGCCCTGGGGGTGGACGCCTTTATCAGTGGCGAGATTTCCGAACAGTGTACCCATATCGCCAGGGAGACTGGCGTGCATTATTTCGCGGCCGGACATCATGCCACCGAGCGTTACGGGGTGCAGGCGCTGGGCAAACACCTGGCCGATGAACAGGGTCTGACATTTGAGTTTGTGGATATCGAAAATCCGGTGTGACATTTCTTAATCGAGCGGTCTGAAATGCCGGTTTTACAGGCTGGTATATTTTTGCGCATGAATGAGGCTGTTTTTCAAGTGTTATTGTCATAAAGGTGCTTTTTTTAATTTCCTAATGCAAAGCTTAGCTTTTATCGTTGACACGATTATGGGACTTGTTCTAGCATGTGGCGTTCGTGCGATAGATACGAAAATAATAATATTTCGGTTTGAATCACTGGATGTTGCCGCAAGCATCGACACTGGATGGTTCGATCCGGGGTGTCAGGGTTAGTACTCTGGCAGCCGAAACGGGGGACTGTTTAGCATTCGACGTAAGTAGTTGTGCCGGTTAGGTGTCATAAAACCGTCGCGCGCTATATGTCGGCAAGCAGTGATCTGAATCCTTAAAAACAGGAACGAGAGGGGAGATGTCAGTTACTCAGCATTTTTCAACAGGACGTTCAACGTTCTGCGGCTTAAAGCGGACCAGTCAGGACCGCAAGGTGCCGGGCCCGGTTGCGTTCTTATTGTTCTGCCTGGCCCTGCTTATGATGTCTGCGCCGGTGTTTGCGGCGGGTACGGTGCCCGGTGCGGTTGCACCCCCGGACACATTCAACGGTGATGATGTGGCTCAGCCTATCGAGTTTCCGCATGATATCCATGCCAAGGTCAATCAGATCAATTGCATGTACTGCCACACTTATGCGCGACGGAGCAAGGTGGCCGGTATCCCGCCAACCAGTAAGTGTCTGGGTTGTCACAGTATTATTGCGACCGATAAGCCGCGTATCAAGCAGCTGACAGAATACTGGGAAAAGAATGAGCCGCCAAAATGGAAGAAGGTGCATGATGTGCCGGATTTCGTTCATTTTACTCATGAAAAACATTTGAAGCGTTTTGTCTTCGATAATGATGAGATGCCGGTAGAGCGGGTATCTGAGGTATGTGCCTTCTGTCATGGTGAGGTTAAGGAAATGACCGTGGCCAAGAAGACCAAACCATTAACGATGGGCTTCTGTCGCCGCTGTCATGAAGCGAATAATGGTCCCTTTGATTGTTGGAAATGCCATAAATAGTTGGTGTCGCAAGACATGGTTACATGTGATGCGTGATGAAAACAGGATGAAACAGGTATGAGTCTGGATAAAGTCAAGCGCAGAGATTTTCTGAAAATAATGGGCTGGGGTGGTGCTGGTGCGACGCTGGTTGGCTGTGATATGCCAACAACAGTGACCCTGGAGGAAGGCAAGGAAGAGGTCGTTTCATACCTCGCTCCGGAAGAATTTGTCATTCCCGGTATTGGTGTCTGGTATGCCTCAACCTGCCAGCAGTGTCCGGCGGCCTGTGGTATGCACGGTCGTGTCCGCGAAGGCCGGGTGCTGAAGCTGGAAGGCAACCCCGATTCATCGGTGAACGCCGGTGCTTTATGCCAAATGGGTCAGGCAGGCTTACAGGGCCACTATAATCCTGATCGTGTGACCAAGCCGATGGCTCGCAAAGGCGGCACTCTGGTGGAAATCAGCTGGAGCGAAGCGCTAGCCATGCTGGACGAAAAGGCCGGTTCGAAATCTGGTCTGAATGGTGACCGTATGGCCTGGGTTACAGGCGCCGTGAGCGGTCATCAGTCGGTTATGATCAATGCCCATCTGGCCTCGGTCGGCTCCAGGAATCATTATGTCCAGGAAGTTGTAAATGACGCTGTTTGGCGTGCAGTATGTTCTGACATGCTGGGTAGCAGCAATCCACTTCTGCGTCTTGATAAGGCCGGTGTTGTGCTGTCATTCGGCGCGGATTTCCTCGGTACCTGGGGTTCACCTGTGCACTTTGCCTCACAGTACAGCAAATTCCGCACTTCACCACGTGGCACCCTGGTTCAGGTAGAACCAAAAATGACGCTGACCGGATCGAATGCCGACCTCTGGCTGCCTGCACGTCCGGGTACAGAGGGTGTGCTGGCATTGGGGATCGCCCATGAGTTAATGACGGCCCACGGTATCACCAATGTACCGGCACAGTTCAAGGAGCTGATTTCGGGGTACGGTTTGAATCGTGTAGCCGAAGAAACCGGGTTGTCTGCAGAGCATATTCGTCGTGCTGCCAAATTGTTGAAAGATAGTGCTCCGAGTCTGGTGCTGGCGGGTGCCTCCGCACAGGGCCATGAGCATGGTTATCAGTGTGTTGCCGCAGCCATGATGTTGAATATCATGCTGGGTAATGTTGGTAAGACCATCGAGGCCGGTTCTGAAGTGCCATTTAACCAGATGCGCCCCAACACTGGTGGCAGTCGTGACTTGCTGACATTTGCCGAGGCGCTGGATAAAGATGGTTATGATGTGGTCTTTTTCTATGGCGCTAACCCGGTCTATACCGCACCTGAAGCGCTAAAGATGGCAGACAAACTTGGCAAGGTGGGTTTTAAGGTCGCATTGTCACAGTTTGAAGATGAAACCACCGCCATGGCTGATCTGGTATTGCCACTGGCATCTACACTGGAAGACTGGGGTACCCACGTGTCGGCGGTACAGACCGGCGCAGCTGAAATCAGTGTGCAGCAGCCACTGATGGAGAAGCTCTATGCGGATACGCGTGGTTTTGGTGACATCATGCTGGATATGCTGAAGATGCGTAAGAGCAACGCCTATTCCGGTTTTGACGATTATTACGCCTATTTGCGTAATGCCATCAAGAATATGCCGGCTGGCAGCAAGAAGAATGCTACGGCAGATGACTGGGACAAGGCGCTGCAGACAGGTTTGCTGGCAGTGAATGGCAAGTCCGGTGCCCTGACATCACGTTCAGTGAACATCGATATGCCGAAGACAGATAGCAATCAGCAATATCCTTTACATCTGATCCCTTCAGCGCGCCTGGGTCTGTGGGATGGCCGCCATGCCAACCTGCCATGGTTGCAGGAAGCGCCGGATCAGATCACCAAGATTGTCTGGGATTCATGGGCTGAGTTGCATCCGAAAACAGCGGCGCGTCTGGGTATCAAGCAGGGCGACAATATCCGTATCACATCAAGTCAGGGCTCGATAGAAGCCAGAGTCTATCTCTATAAAGGTATCAGCCAGGACGCGGTTGCTGTGCCGCTGGGGCAGGGCCATGAAGGTTATGGCCGATATGCGAAGGGTATTGGTGTTAATCCGCTGAAGATTCTTAATCCGGCGACAGATCGTAAAACAGGTGAGTTGGCCCTGTTTGGTACACGGGTATCGGTCAGTGCAGGCTCAAGTAACGGCACTGAGGCGCTGGTCAGGCTGGGTGGTAGTGAGACCCAGGTAGGTCGTAAGCTGGTTGCTACCATCAGCGCTGATGTGTTTGAGCGTACAGAAGGAGGCGCCTAATGTCACTTAATCATATACTCAATGACTGGTCGAAATATCGTCGTGGCCGCGAAGAAGGTGGTTTCCATGACTATGAGCATATGTGGGGTATGGTCATCGACCTGGATAAATGTACGGGTTGTAATGCCTGTGCAGTAGCCTGTTACGCTGAGAACAATCTGGCCGTAGTGGGTAAGGAGCGTATCGGTAAGGGCCAGGGTATGCACTGGTTACGTTTGGAGCGTTACTGGGATGAGCCTGATCTCGGTGAAGAACGGGTGAGTGATTACCAGCATCATGGAGCCAGCTATGTGCCAATGATGTGTCAGCAGTGTAATGCCGCGACCTGTGAGCCGGTATGCCCGGTTGCCGCTACCTATCATACCCCCGATGGCCTGAATGCCCAGGTATATAATCGTTGTATCGGTTCACGTTATTGCTCCAATAACTGCCCCTATCGTCTGCGTTATTTTAATTTCTACTCCTATTATGAAGAGTCATGGCCATCGCCGTTGAATCTGCAGTTGAACCCTGATTTGTCAGTACGCGACAAGGGTGTGATGGAAAAATGTACCTTCTGTGTCCAGCGTATACGTACCGGTAAGGATGCCGCGCGGCGTGAAGACCGTCAGGTACAGGATGGTGACATCCAGACCGCCTGTGCCCAGACCTGTCCGACCAGGGCCATTACATTTGGTGACCTGTTGAATCTGCATGATCCGGCGTCCGGCAATGCCGACAGTAAGGCCGCTCGGTTGTGGCGCAAACATCAGGTTGAACTTGGTAAGACCAAGCAAAACAAACAGACGGCTGATCTGCGTGGCTACCGCATTCTGGAAGCGCTAAATACAGATCCATGCGTCATGTTCCTGGAGCGGGTAAGGGACGTTTGATAACGGATTCCTGAGAAATAACCGGTCAAGATTGAAATAAATCGCTGATCGGAATTGCTAGATAACGAAATAATATGGAATAGGTGTTGAGATGCCAACCAGAGATATTAATGAAGACATAAAATGGGCGCAAATTAACAAGGATGTGCTCCGCTCGATGGAAAAACCGCGCATGGGCTATTGGGTCGCGGTTGTGGTCAGTATAACCCTGTTGATGTTTGCCGTTGGTGCTGAAATCTACCAGTACAATGTCGGTATGGGGCCTGCAAATCTGAACTGGCCGCATATGTGGGATCTCTACATTGCGACGTTCATTTTCTGGATCGGCATGAGCCACTCTGGGACATTATTGTCGGCGATTCTGCATATTATCCAGGCGGACTGGCGTAAACCGATTTATCGTTTTGCCGAAGCCATGACCACGTTTACCCTGATGACAGCCGGATTATTCCCTATTATCCATATAGGCCGACTGTGGAATATGTACTGGGTGCTACCGTATTTTTCTGATCGCGGTATCTGGCCAAATTTCCGTTCACCGCTGGTGTGGGATGCCTTTGCAATCAGTACCTACCTGACCTCATCGGCATTGTTCCTGTTTATCGGCATGATCCCGGATCTGTCGATCTGTCGTGATAATGCCCGTGGCTGGCGCAAGAAACTGTATACCGTGTTATCACTGGGCTGGCGCGGTGATGATCGTCAGTGGCGTAATTTCCGTAAGACGTATATGTTGATGGCGTGTTTCCTGATTCCGCTGGCGGTATCGGTGCACTCGATCGTATCGTCTGACTTCGCCATGTCTATCATGCCGGGCTGGCACGTAACGACATTCCCTCCCTATTTTGTGGCGGGCGCGCTGTATTCAGGCTGTGCGGCGATTATCACGCTGTTTATTTTGCTGCGTTATTTCTTCCGTTTCGAGCAGTACATGACTATGCCGATTCTGGATAAGACCATTAAGCTGACATTTGCCATTGCCATGGTCTGGACCTACCTGAATATAATCGAATTCAGCTCTATCTGGTATGGCCATGACATGGTTGCCAAGGAACTGTTGCTGAGCAAATTTAACGGTCCTTATGCCCCGTATTTCTGGGCCATGATCTTCCTGGGTTCGGTGCTGCCGTTTGCGCTGGCTTTTGAAAAGGTGCGTCATCATATCCCAACGATGTTTGTGATCTCGTTGTTATTGAACGTTGGCATGTGGCTGGAGCGGTGGATGATTGTAACCCCCACCCTGTCATTGTCTTACCATCCGTTTGCATTCGACGTTATGTGGCCGAGCTGGGTGCAGTGGTTTATCGTGCTGGGTAGTTTCGGCTGGTTTGGCCTGCTGTTTCTGGTGTTTGTCAAGATTGTGCCGTCGGTTTCTATGTATGAAGTGAAAGAGATGATCTTCCACCGTAGACATCTGGCCAATAAAGATATTGCAGAGGTTATGCACAGACGTGAATCTGATAGAAGTCCAGATTCCGCTGGGCGTGGTCTTGAGGGAGCGTGATCAATGAAAAAATATCATATGCTTGGTTTGTTCAGTAATTTTGACGAGGCTTTTTCCGTCATATCGGATATACGTCATTATAAAATACCCGGTGTGTCAGTAGATGACGTCACACTGATCTCGCCGATTGAACATCCGGAGATCGAAGAGATTCTTGGCGAGCGACCTTCGCACGTACCGAAGTTTACTCTGGCTGGTGCGCTCTTCGGCGCCTCGGCAGGTTTTTTGTTTCTGGCCTCGGCGCAGGCGAATTTTGCCGTACAGCCGCAGGGTGGTAAGCCGGTAATACCCATACCGTCAAATATAGTCCTGAGTTATGAGATGCTGATTCTGTTTGGTGTGTTGGCGACACTGTTTGGCTTCCTGATTGGCGCACGTTTATTGACCAAGAGAAAACCACTGTATAGTGAAAATGTTGCTATTGATCAGGTAGGCATCGAGATGGAGATCGAAGAAAAATACATAGAACCTCTTAAAGAGCTGTTCAGACAACATCAAGTGTTAGAGATTCGTGATGAGGTAGTCCAATGAGATTAAAGCTGATACTTCTGGCGGCATTATTCCCGTCGCTGGCCCTGGCCTGGCCCTGGAGTACTGATATGATGAACCAGCCAAGCATAAAACCTCAGGAAGGTGAGATGCGTATATTCCCGCAACGTTCAATTCCGGTGCAGGGTATTCCGACTCAGGTTGCCAATCGTGAAGAGGCCAAACCATTGCGTAATCCCTATAAGGCAACCGCGGCATCGTTAAAAAAGGGCAAAACCCTGTTCAAGATTTACTGCTCTGCCTGTCATGGTTTGACAGGTAAGGCCGACTCACCCGTGTCGGCGAAGATCGGTGCGATAAGCCTGGTCGACAGTTATGTGCAGGAAAATCTGACCGAAGGCTGGGTATGGGGCACTATCACCTTCGGCAGTTATGTCATGCCTGCTTATGGAGTACCTACAGGCAAACGTGGATCCAATGATTTGTCAGTAGAAGAACGCTGGCATGTTGTTAACTATGTCCGTAATGGTCTGGTTAATG
>Ga0316190_10000704_pt1 | contig 23481 bp, 18 predicted proteins | sample Eddworburrow2_MG_FD_204929 | JGI IMG/M metagenome (GOLD analysis project Ga0316190, IMG submission 204929) | Coastal sediment microbial communities from Maine, United States - Eddy worm burrow 2 | ecosystem: Environmental > Aquatic > Marine > Coastal > Sediment | place: USA: Maine | collected... | reverse complement strand
CTCTACCACTTCGGGATACAAACTGGCGCTGTCCAGGAAAATACCCACGTAGGCACAAGTGTTAAAGCCGATCTTCTTGGGACTGATGCTGAACTCCGATCCCGTAATAACCCCCATTTTCGTCAACCTCTGGATCCGCTGGTGAATGGCGGCCCCACTTACTTTGCACTCCCTGGCAACTTCCAGGTAAGGTATCCTTGCATTTTTGGTTATTAGCGAAAGGATCTTGGAATCCAGTTCATCTATAACGTGTGTATCCTCCATAGGTCGGCACTTTGATGATCAGTTAATAATCGCAAATGTAGTTACAATTTGAAAGAACATCACCATGTTTGATGTGATATTAAACATAAATGATTCAAAACACTTTCAAACTAGTTTACTGAAATCGCTGCCTGTGGGGTCCTGGAAGACACGGAGACCAAACTCGGGCAGGATGGCCAGAATGTGATCAAAAATATCGGCCTGGATGGCCTCATACTTCGCCCATGCCTGATCCTTGCTGAACACGTAGATTTCTACGGGCAAGCCTTTGTCGGTGGGCTGCAGGTGCCTTACCAGGAAGGTCAGGTCCTTGTTAATTTTCGGATGGAGCTGCAGGTATTCTTCAAGGTATTTCCGGAAGGTCCCCAGGTTGGTCATCTTCCGCCCGTTGGTGACCACGTCTTCTTCCAGTTGGAGGGACTTGTTGAATTCGGCAATCTCCTTTTCTTTTTGGTTGATGTAGTCCCTTAAGACATGGAAGTTTCTGAATTTCTCGATCTGTGCCTCATCGAGGAAACCCACGCTGTTCATATCGATGTTTATGGATCGTTTGATCCTTCTTCCGCCCGACTCCTCCATCCCCTTCCAGTTGTTGAAAGACTCCGAAACCAGGGCATAGGTGGGAATGGTGGCAATGGTTTTGTCCCAGTTCTGCACCTTAACGGTGTTGAGGCCAATGTCGATGACATCGCCATCGGCATTGTATTTGGGCATGGAGATCCAGTCGCCCACATTGACCATTTGGTTAGCCGATAGTTGGATGCTGGCCACAAATCCCAGGATGGTATCCTTAAAGACCAGCAGTAGAACAGCTGCCATGGCTCCAAGTCCTGTAAAAAGGCCACGTGGAGTACTCTCGCTAAAGATGGAGATGATAAAGATCACGGCCACGAAGTAGAAGATTATCTTCACCACCTGAACGAAGCTTTTAATGTTCCTTCCTTCGGAGATCGGCAGTTTCATATAGATCTCGTGCAAGGCGTTGAGTAAGGCATCTATTACCAGAAGGACCACCAGCACCATATAGGCCTGGGTGATGTTCCCCAGGAAGGTGACCAGATCCGGAGCCTCAAAAATGTATTGAAGCGATGCATAGATAATCCAGGCTGGAGCCAGGTGGGCCAGACGGTTAAAAACCTTTCTCCTCACAAAGACATCGTCCCAGTCATTTTTGGACCGCTGGGCAAGTTTTTTGATGGAAGTGATGATGATTCTTTTCACCAGGAAATCGGCCAGAATGGCCACGCCAATCGTGATTATAATGATAGTGGAATTTTCGAGAACTACCATCATTGTATCCGACATACCAGTCCCGATCAGTATTTGCTTATACCATTCAATCCAGCGTTCAATCATGAGTCTATTTTTAAAATTCTTATACTAAAATATCAATATTAAATCATTTCTTTCCAAGATAGGATGCGCCGCTTCCATCCAGGAAATCTTCCCTCACCGGGCTGAATACATCGATCAGAACCCCTTCCTCCAGGCAAACAGCACCATGGATCACATTGGGAGGAATGTATACTCCGTCGCCATACTCCACCACTTGCTTTTCATTGCCCACGGTAAATTCAAATTTGCCCCTGGCGCAATAGCTTGTCTGGGTGTGCTTATGCTGATGGGGGCTCCCCTCTGCTCCTTTTTCAAACTTTACTTTCACCATCATAATTTTCTCGTCCCAGCCCATTATTTTCCTGGAAACTCCTCCGCCAAGTTCTTCCCAGTCCACTTGCTTCGCTTTGCAGAAAATTTCACTGTTTCTTTTCATTATTTTCCCTTTAGTATGACTCCTTTTTAGCTGTAAATCAAATTTAGTTTATTTTTGAATCTTGTGATGTGAATTTGAGTCAATCTAAATACAATATCCTGTTATGAATAATAAAGCACCCCTTCTTGCCTGGATTTTTCTAATGATATGCTTTCAAGCACTGGATGCACAAAAGTTCGAACAATGGTTCGATGCCGGAGTGATGCGTGTGGATGTGGTATTTACCGGAACAGCCGATGAAACGTCCTATGCTTTTTCAGGATTGAAAAAGGAGCTTTACTACAGTGGTCCCCATGGTCAGCTGGTGGATCCCTTCGATTACGGGGATCATAAGTTCCTGGTAAAAGATGCGGCATCGGGTGAAATTATTTTCAGCCAGACTTACTGCACCCTTTATCGCGAATGGCAGACCACCACAGAGGCTCAGAGCATCAGACGGGCTTATCCGCACGTACTTCGCTTCCCCTGGCCCCTGGCTGAAGTGAGCTTGGAAATTCATGATCGTGATAGGGCCGGGGAGTTTCAAAAAAGCTGGTCACTCCGGATAGATCCTGCCTCCATCTTTTGCGATACCGGAAATCCGCTTGAATATGAAACAGTCGATCTGGAGATCAATGGAACTCCGGATGAGAAAGTGGACATTCTTTTTGTGGCTGAAGGATATACGGCAGAGGAGATGGATAAATTTCTGGGGGACGTCCGAAGATCTGCCGGATACATTTTTTCAGAGGAACCCTTTCAAAGTCACAGGGATGAATTCAACATCAGGGCGGTCAAGTCGGCCAGCAAGGATTCAGGTACCGATATTCCCGGAGAGGGGATTTGGAAAAACACGGTAGTCAACTCGTCCTTCTACACCTTTGGCATTGAACGCTATATGACAAGCATGGATTTTAAGGCTGTATGCGATGTGGCATCCAATGCACATTATGACCAGATATACATATTGGTGAATACCGATAAATATGGCGGGGGTGGCATCTATAATCACTACAGCATCTCTGCGGCCGACAATGAAGCATCCCGTGCGGTGGTAATTCATGAATTCGGGCATTCTTTCGGGGGACTGGGCGATGAGTATTTCAACTCTTCAGTGGCTTACAACGATTATTTTCCTCTGGATGTGGAGCCCTGGAATCCCAATTTGACCACCCTGGTGGATTTTGACTCCAAATGGAAGACCATGGTGGGAGAGGAGATCTCAGTCCCAACTCCCGGTGAAGAACAGTACCAGGATGTAGTGGGCGTATTTGAAGGCGGAGGTTATGTGGCTAAAGGGGTATACAGACCCATGATTGACTGCAGGATGCATACCAATGATGCCACCTTCTGTCCGGTATGTTCAAAGGCTCTGATGAAGATGATAGCCGTCTCCACAGGAAAGTAGAACAATTCTTTTTTATCCCTTAAGCTAAGCGAGGGTAGGACTTAATTTTTATATTTGTCGTTCAGCAATTTGCAACCCTCTTGTAGTGAAAAGGCTATCAGATGAAGAAATATTAGCCGGACTCAGAAAACGGGACAATCGTGTTCTGCAGTTTATCTATAAGAATAGCTTTAATCCGGTAAAGCAGCTGGTGCTTCACAATGCTGGTTCGGAGAATGATGCCGAGGATATCTTCCAGGAGGCTTTGATAGTGATCTTTAAGAAGTTACGGGATGACCAGACCTTTGAGCTCAATTCGGCCTTTTCCACTTATCTATACTCCATTGCCAGGCTGCTCTGGCTGAAGCATCTTCGCAACATCAAGAAGATTGAGATCGATCCCCTGAACAGAGATATGGAGGAGCGCATCGAATTTGAGGAGCCTTTGCCCGTTGAGGATAAGGACCTCCGTATGGCTATCTACCAGCGCACACTCTCCTTGATACCGGAGGATTGTCAAAAAATTCTCCAACTCACCGGACAGGATCTCAGCTCCTCGGAGATTGCAGAACAACTTGGATTCAGAAGCGAAGGTTATGTCCGCAAACGACGACATTTCTGCAAAGAATACCTGATCGCCAAGGTCAAGGAGGATGCTGACTACCAGGCCATGATGATGGATTGATCAAGCAGGACATGGTTAATTGTCTGGTTGTCATTCTGATATCCCGATTACAGATTGCCTTTCCCTGTTAACATGCAGTCTGGTGACATCCGGTCTGGAGTAATGGCCCGAAACATCCAGATTTTGTCTCTCCTCCAATACCCGGTTGAAATCGATGGTGCCTGTAAACAGCCCTTCCTTTCCCACCACCGGTTCCACCACCCATTGTCCATCGGGACCGGCAATGCAAGAGCCTCCATCGGTGAGGGGATCCACTGCCTTGCGGATGATCTCGTCCCGGTAGGGAGTATCCTCCGGAAAATCTTTGATGCTCATCAAGGCTCCCACGGAAACTACAAAGGACCTGGCCTCTTTGGCGATGAAGAGGCTAATATCTTCGGTATTCCGGATCGATCCCGGCCACACGGCCACATGAAGATCCTCTCCCTGTGCATATAGTGCTGTCCTGGCCAGTGGCAGCCAATTTTCCCAGCAATTCAGTCCCCCGACCGTAAACTCCTTCAGAGGGTGTACCCTCAGACCATGTCCGTCACCATGCGACCAGGCAAGCCTCTCTTCGTAGGTAGGTTGAAGTTTTCGGTGTACCGAAAGGATTTCGCCCTCTTTGTTGATATACACCAGGGAGCAATATAAGCTGTGTCCGCCCCTGTTCTGTGCCCGTTCAATAATACCCACATATGCGGCCACTTTATGGATCCTGGCAGCTTCGCAGAGGGTATCCAATTCGCCCGCTTCCACCATAATGGAGTTTCTTACATAGTGTGCATGGATCTCCTTCTGCATTTTCGAATTGAAATCTGTTCCATGGGTAAGCCCCAACCAGAAAGGATATCCGGGTAACAGTCCCTCCCCGAAAACCACCAGGTCACAGCCTTCTTTTCCGGCTTTTTCAATGTAGGACCTGATTTTTTCGCGCGTCTTTTCTTTATTTAGCCAGATTGGAGATATCTGGGCCATTCCGATTTTTAGCAAGTTGGATTCTTTCATTGTATCAATATTCGGATTTCTTCAAAAGAGTAAATTAGTCAATTCCCAGTTCTATACGTTTTTTCCGGGTCAGTTTGGAGGCCACCAGTTGGTGGGATTGGGTGATGTATTTTACCCATTCTTCTTTAGTGAGCAGGCTGATATTGTCCAAAGACACCCACTGACGCTTGGCAAAGTACCTGGCCTGGATGATGCCTTCCCGCTCGCACAAGCTATCGAAGTCATCATCTGTTACTTTAAAAGATGCATTGGGCGGGACCTGGTCAGGTGAGGTAATCAGATATATCTTATCTCCCACATTGAAGCAGAGGTGATCCTCCCATTTGATGTCCGTTGTGGTTCCCTTAAGCTCCTTACAAATTTTCATCAGTTCTTCAATGGTCATATCAATGGATTTAGGGTGGGCATTTTTGCATGATTCGATGTTCGCCAGGTCTGGAGCTTCTCTTGCAGGGCTGCTGCTTTCTCAGGAAGTTCTGAGGCCAGGTTGTGAACCTCCCCCGGATCATCCACCAGGTTGTATAGCTGGACTTCTCCATCCTCAAAGTACTCGATCAGCTTGTAGTCTCCCTGCCGGATCACCCCGCCAGGCATCCCCAGGTGGTAATGGGGATAGTGCCAGTAAAGAGTTTCCCTATCGATGCTTTCAGAGTGCAATAAGTGAGGCAGCAGGCTGATCCCCTCAATCTCATGATCTATGCCGACTCCGGCCAGCTCTGCCAGGGTGGGATAGAGATCCGTACTGATGATGATTTCGTCCGAGAGCCGGTTTCCTTCAATGTGTCCGGGCCACCTGACAATGGTCGGAATCCTTAGTCCACCCTCATACAGAGTACCCTTGCCCTCGCGCAGGGGATGGTTCCAGGATGCCCTGATGAATCTATTGTCCAATCCCCTCCTCAATAGGAGTCCCCCGTTATCGGAGGTAAATACCACCAGGGTATTTTCATCCATTCCAGCCTCCTCCAGGAACTGCATAATCCGTCCCAGGTTTTCATCTACCGCTTCAGTCATAGCCAGGAAATGGGGATTCCTGAGGATGGTGTCTCCCTGGTGGGACTCTAGTTTTGATTCATATTTTTCCACCAGATCGGGCCTGCCTTCCAGGGGTGTATGCACATTGTAGAAGGGCAGGTAGAGAAAGAAAGGTTCGTTCCTTTCCTCAGCCATAAAGCGGATGGCTTCATTGGTGAGCCGGTCGGTTAAATAGAGGCTGTCACCTGTGAGTTCCAGGGGTGTAATGATGTCATCCCGGCTTTCACGGGTGTAGGGATAATAGTATGAGGGGGGACTGCCCTTTCTGTAGCCAGCCACATTCAGATCAAAGCCCTGATCGGTGGGTAAGTAGCCTTCTCCTCCCAGGTGCCATTTGCCAATGGATGCAGTGACATAACCTGCCTCCGACAAGATCTCGGCAATGGTGATCTCTTCCAGAGCCAGCTCCTGATTCATTGGGGGAACCACAAACATTTCCCCGGGTCGGGGTCCGCCCCTTGAATCCTGGTGACCTGGAATCCAATCGGTGATATTTACTGTCACAGGATTTCTCCCGGTCATCAGGGAAGCCCTGGTGGGGGAGCATACCGTGCAGGAAGCATAGGATGCGGTGAAGCGGACTCCTTCTGAGGCCAGGAAATCGATATTCGGGGTTTCCACCAGCTCGTTTCCATAACAGTGCAGGTCGGAGTAGCCCAGGTCGTCCACCACAATCAGGAGAATATTGGGAGGATCCAGTTCCTGCTTGCAGGAGCAGAGTGCTGCAATTAGAACAAAAATGAAATATTTAGGCATGCCCGGAGGTTTAACTGCTGATCTGTTCAAGATAGCAATATTAGCCCATCCAGCCATTTTTATCCATGGTATTCTTGCCCACTATTCATACCTCAGGCTGTCGGCCGGATTGATCTGTGAGGCCCGGTAGGTATGGAAGAGCATACTGCCATAAGCTACAACAAGGGTAATTGCAAAAGCAGCCAGGTAGGGCCAAAGCGCAGCTTGTACTTTGTAGGGGAAGGACTGGAGCCAACGCTGGTTCACAAAATATATGGCCGGCCATGAAGCCAGGTTGGCAATAATGACAAGAAGGATGAATTCGCGCGAAAATAATCTTGAAATTAGTGCAAAATTGGCACCCAGCACCTTTCTCAGTCCTACCTCACGTGTTCTGAGTGAAGTGGTATAGGCAATCAGCCCATAAAGTCCCAGGGCGGCTATGATATTAACAATGATGGCGATGTATAATACGATCTTCGACATCAAGCGCTCCTCTTCATACATCTTGTTGTGAAATTCATCCACAAACTCATAATCAAAAGCCTGGCCGGGGAAGATGGCCAGGAACTCCTCCTGGATAAAATCCCTGATGTCTGCAATATCGCTCGTATTGAACCTGACTGACAGACTCTGGCCGGTCTGAGCTTCATTATATAGTCTGAGCATAAGTGGGGTGATGGTGTTGTGGACCGAGAGGAAATGAAAGTCATCAATAATTCCGACAATAGTAGCCTGATCACCAACCACTCCACCCCGGTAATCGCCGCTATAGCGTAACTTTTTACCCAGGGGATTATCCAATCCTATTCTTTTGAGCGCAGACTCGTTGAGGATAACCCGGTTGCCTTCTGCCTCGGTACCCTTTTGTTTGCCAGCAAAGCCATCTCCCTCCAGGAGCCTCATCTGGTACATTTCCAGATAGTGATGATCGCAGTAATTCACGTTCATGCGGATAAACTCCCCTTCCTGGGCTCCATCCCAGGACACCCGGGTCCAGTTGGTCGATTCACAAACGGGATAATCATGTACCGTAGATCCTAATACATCGGGATGATTCCCAAGGATCGCCTGCAGGCGCTCAATTTTCACCATGGATGTATCCGCAAACTCCACCCTTAGTACCCCTTCGGGATTGTAGCCCAGGTCCTTGTTCATCATGAAATTGGCCTGGCGGAGAACTCCCAGGGTTCCCACAATCAGGGCTGTTGATATGAAGAACTGAATTCCAATAAGGGTTTTTCGAAGCAAGGGATTCTTATTGCCTTTGGATATCTGTGTCTGAAGAAATTCGCTGGGTTGGGACTTTGAGATAAGCCAGGCAGGGTATCCACCCGAAAGCAGCCCGGTGAGCAGTCCGGCACCCAGGATGAGTACCAGAAGGGGAAAGTTTGAAAGGTATTCAAAATCCAGCGATTGGTTTATGAGCCTGTTAAAGGCGGGCAGGAAAGATTCAAAAATTACAAATCCGAGGAGAATCGCCAGAAGGGTCATCACCAGAGATTCGGAAAGATACTGGGTGAGCAGGATCCTCTTGCTGGCCCCGTTCATTTTCCGAAGACATACCTCGCTTGCCCTGACCGTGGTATAGGCAATAGCCAGGTTGGTGAAATTAATTCCAGCCATAAACAGGATAAATACAGCCAGGGTAATCAGGATGTATATGTTCCGCATGCTCCCTTTTACAGCATAATCGCTGGAAGCCTCGGAAAAAAGGTGAATATCCAGTAGAGGGATGGTCAGAAGTTCGTTTTTGGTATCCTCCTGGAAGTGTTCCTTGAGAAGGAACCTGATTTTTTTATTGAAATCGTCGATATCATGTCCATCCTCCAGCATGACAAAGACCCTGACCCAGTTGTTCCACCAGGAGGTAAATACATTCTGTCCCCCTCCGTACAGATTATTAATGGATTCTACCGAGATGAGCAGGTCAAATTGTATATGCGAGTTTTGTGGAACATCTTCCAGGACGCCGGTGATGGAAAAGATATCACCTCCTAGATCGTAGTCTTTGCCTACCACATCGGACCGGCCAAAGAGCTTCAGTGCGGTGCTTTCTGTCAGGACCATGCACATGGGTTCGCTCAGAGCACTTTCAGGATCCCCATGGAGAAAAGGGAAACTGAAAGCACTCAGGAAATCATCTTCCACAAAAAACGATTCCGTCACAAAAGGCTCCCCTTCCTCGGGAGTAAGTTCAAGCTCCTGTTCCACAAGCCGCATGGATGCTTCCACCTCGGGGAAGTCTTTTTCAAGTACCTGCCATAGGGGTTCAGGCGTGCCTACCATTCTCTCCATGCGGTTTCCTTCATCCATTAATTGTTCCACACGATATATACGCTCTGCATTGACATGAAACTTGTCAAAACTAAGCTCGAACTGGATGTACAGGGCCAGTGCAATAAATACCGAGATACCCAGGGCCAATCCAAGTACATTCACCAAAGAAAATGCCCGGTGACGGACCAGGACCCGAAATGAGGACTTTATAAAGCTGCGCCACATGATAATAATATTATGGTTCTGTTTTGTGGGATATAAAACCAATTCTTATGCCAGTAAGGCTTATTTGCTGATTAACAGAACGATATACTTGATTGCCGTTGATAGAATGTATATATTTGTTTCAAAACTGAACATTATTTGTTTTAATATTGAACAAATGATACTAAAAATTAGAATTGGTGTTAGGCAAATTATTAATCATTGATGATGACCTGGCGGTTCTGGAATCGCTGGAATTGCTGCTGAGGGGAGAGTCCAAAGGAGTGGTCACCCTGTCCGATCCCCACAGGCTCAAGTCGCTGCTTGAAACACATTCCTTCGATGCAGTATTGCTGGATATGAATTTTACGGCCGGGCGAAATACCGGGATCGAAGGTATAAGCTGGCTGACGGAAATCCTTAAGACAGATCCTTATCTTTCAGTGATTATGATCACTGCCTATGGAGACGTGGATCTGGCTGTGAATGCCTTAAAAGTTGGGGCCTTTGATTTTATTCAGAAGCCCTGGAAAAATGAGAAGCTGATTTCCACCCTGAATGCTGCCAGCCAGCTTACTCATTCAAAAAGAAAGGTGAAGCAACTGGAGGAAAGGGGGGAGGTTCTTCAGGAAGAAATCGAGAGGCAGTATCCGGAAATAATAGGACAATCTCCTCGTATACAGGAAGTCCACCGGACCATCACCAAGGTGGCCAAAACAGATACCTCAGTTTTAATCCAGGGGGAGAACGGTACTGGAAAGGAACTGATCGCCTGGGAGATTCACAGACAATCTAAGCGTCGGAATCAATTATTTATCACGGTGGATCTGGGCTCTCTCAGTTCCACACTGTTTGAAAGCGAATTATTCGGCCATAAGAAAGGAGCATTCACCGATGCCAGGAACGACCGGACAGGTCGCTTCGAAGCTGCAAGCGGCGGAACTCTGTTCCTGGATGAGATTGGGAACGTTCCCCTGCACCTTCAATCAAAATTGCTTTCAGTTTTGCAGAACAGCGAAGTCACCCCTCTGGGTTCCAATGCACCCGTCCCCGTGGATGTACGGATCATTACGGCCACCAACATGGATTTGCACCAGATGGTGAATAAGGGTTTATTCCGGGAAGATCTTTTCTATCGCATAAATACCATCCGCATTGAATCGCCTGCACTTAGAGACCGGGACCTGGATATTGGCTTGCTGGCTCAAAAGTTTCTGGAAAGACATGCAGGAAAATATGGCAAACCTGGAATCAAGCTTAGCAACAAAGCTCTTGAAAAGCTTTACCGGCATACCTGGCCGGGTAACATCCGGGAATTGCAGCACACTATGGAAAACGTGGTAATCATGTGCGAAACAGCAACAATACAACCCGAAGATATTAATCTTTCCACCTCCATTCCCCTGGATGAATCCAGTCTGAACCTTGAGACCGTTGAAAAGAATACCATCCGGAAAGCTCTGACTAAATACAGTGGCAACTATGCAAGCATTGCCTCTGAACTTGGAATATCGCGAACCACCCTGTACCATAAAATCAGGAAATATGGTCTATAACAGTTTTCAAACCAGTATTCTGACCAGGATCACCCTGCTGGTAGTCAATATTACAGCCCTGGCTTACCTGTATGTAAGGCATGAGCGCTTCTTTACTTTAATTTTCCTGGCCCTGCTGGTCATACTCCAGATCGTACTATTGTTCGTTTACCTGAACAAGACCAACCGCAACCTGGCTCGTTTTCTGCTGCTGCTTACACAGGAAGACACTTCGGTGGTACACTGGAAAGATAAAGTGGAGAAGACTTTTCACGGACTTCATCACAGCTTCAAGAAAGTGAATGACGAGATTAACCGGATACGGCTGGAGAAGGAAAAGGGTACCATCCTCCTGCAAAACGTTATTGACCATATGGGTACAGGAATCTTTGCCATCGACGAAGAGGGCAGAGTGGAACTTGTGAATAAGGAGACTATGGAAATTTTCAATGTAAGCCGGATGGAAAAGCTGGACGACCTTGATCATGTTCAGGGTGGTCTGGCCTCGGAGCTTTTGAATTTGCGCTATGATTCTGGGAATATCATATATGTCAGCCAGGATGACGGAGGAGTTCTCCCAATCCTGGTCAGGGTCTCCGTGTTTACACTGGAGGAGAAAAGACTCCGGCTATTTTCGCTTCAAGGCATAAAAACAGAACTGGAGGCAAAGGAGATTGAATCGTGGCAGCAGATGACAAGAGTCCTGGCACATGAAATTTCCAATTCGATCACCCCGATCTCAACATTGGCCGATGGAATACACAGGAAATTGAAGCAGCTAAAACCGGAGAGAGACGGAGGATTGCATGTTGCCGGGAACGCTGCCCCTGATCTCCTTCGCAGTTCAGAGCTGATCGTACAGCGTGGCAATGCTCTGGTTGATTTTGTGGAGAATTACAAAAGCTTTACCAGGCTTGCCGATCCTGTGATAGTACGGGTGGATATAACTCAGCTGTTTGAAAATATTTCAAGGTATTTCAGCGATGAATTTAAGCAGCATGGTATCTCTCTTGTGATGGATGTATCCGGAAATGCCAGGGAAATCCAGGCAGATCCAAACCTTCTGGAACAGGCCCTGCTCAACCTGGTAAGAAATGCCATAAGCGCACTATCTGATCGGGAGGACGGAAGGATAGAACTTAGTTCAAGGCACGAGGGTAAGAATGAGGTGATCCTGGAGATCGCTGACAACGGATCCGGTATCCCCCCGGAGATTCAGTCACAGATATTTATACCCTTTTTCACCACAAAACAGAAAGGCACCGGCATAGGCTTGAGTATTGTCAGGAAAATCCTTAATATGCATGGTGGGAATATCCACTTCAGAACCCGGGAGGGGAAGGGCAGCACATTTATCATAAGGCTGCCACATTAATTACAGGAGGTGTCTATTTTGTCTCTATGGAAACACATGGCCATTTCGATGTAAAGAAACTGCTTAAGATAGCAGGGGAGTAGCAGTCAATTACTTGCTAAGATTCGAACCAGATCATTGTTGATGTAGACATTTTCATTTCCGATATGCTTTAATTCAAGTACATGAATGTTACATAACTGGTCCAGGTATTTTCTCGCTGTATTCCTGCTTTTTATCTTTTCGCTAACGAGATGTATCGCCTTTATATAAGGTTGAGTGAATATGGCTTCAATGATTGCGAAATTAAGATTTGGGAGTTGCTTTTCGACATGTGCCCGGGTAAGCTCAAATTGCTGTGTGATCTCTTCAATCTTTAACGCGGTGTAATGGGCAGTTTGTTCCACCGCTGTTAGCATAAACATCAGCCAGTTTTTCCAGTCTCCCCTGCTGGATACTCCATTTAAATATTGGTAATAACTATCCTTGTTGTCGATAATATACTTGCTCAGGTAAAGAATGGGATGACTTATTAGGCTTTTTCTCATCAGGATCAGGGTATTTAGAATTCTTCCTGTTCTTCCATTGCCATCAGAAAATGGATGTATGGCTTCAAACTGATAATGACTGATTGCCATCTTCAATAATGGATCCACATCGAATTGCTGGTCATTATCGATAAATGCCAATAGATTTTTCAGCAATTCATTAAGAAGGTCATCACCCTTTGGTGGAGTGTATACAACATCACCACTTGTGATGCTTTTCCCTCCTTTGATAATCCTGACGTTCGAATGCTCTGCTCTGATTCCTGTTTTAGTTTGCTTAATGTTTTGATAGATCCGAATGATTATATCTAGACCTATACCCTCATTTTTCTTTAAATAATCTATTCCTGCCCACAGAGACTCCCGATACCTCAGGACTTCTTTTGCTGCCGGTGAAATCAAGTTTCCCCAATGATCTGTGTGCTTTCGCACAAAAAATCCAAATATTTGTGCGGACGGCAATTATCCTGTCAATTATTACAAAGGAGTGGCTACTAATTGGTTAACCCGGATTTGTCCTGAATCTATTCTATTCTGGAGATATCGTTAACTATTAGCCATTGTTTGTTGTAATAGCGCCATTCGGACATATACATCCCTGAAATCTCACCCGCAAGTGTATATATCCTGAAGGTGCCTTTTTCCACAGCTATGGTATCACAAACACTTACGGATTGAGTCTTCAGTTCTTTGAATATATATCCGTTTTTCACTTCGGATTGAAGATGGATACGGAGTTCTGCTTTTCCACAGGCCCATGGCAATGCGCAGGCATCGTCACGATACATGGTCATTATTGAATCTACCTGACCTTCATTGAACCATCTTATAAAATCGGAATTATGTGCAGAAACGATCTCTGTTACTTCAGCAATGGTTTGTGCTTCGCTCTTGGTACACAATGCAAAAAGGCCAAAACCTATCAGGATGGATGTAATAGTTAAAATCGTAAGTTTTTTCATGGTGTTGGTTTTTAAGTTAAACAGGTCCAGAAAACTTCTGAACAGGCGCTCGAGCCACTTGCCCAGAACTGAGAAGGTTCTTTCGATTTTCATCGACAGACTTCCAGCTGATTCATGAATATCATACTCCAGCGCTTTAAATATCAGTCGCTGAGTATAAGACCTTGGTGATACATCTCCAGATTCAATTCGTTGGAGGGTACGTACATTTAAATTGCACTTTTCTACAAGCTCTTCTTGGGTAAACCCTTTCGCTTTGCGGAGTTCTGCAACTTTTCTACCAAGGTGGGGTTGTTTCATCATTCAGTTGATTCTTAGGCAAGATTATGATTAACTTAAAACCTGACCAAGCAAATTCCTTGTATTTTACCCGACAATCGGGCGACATTTACCTGACATTTTTGATACCGGTTTTGTCATGAAGTACATGGGAGGTCTCTGGTATATAAAAGTAGGCAAATATCCAGAGGAAGATAGCTTGATTATACAGGAAAGCTTAATTGATTGCCGGAATGATGTAGGTGTTAAGCAGTCGTTCCGGAGTGGTCCATTGTAGATTATCCCCCTCAACAAAGTCGTTATTGAATACCACCACAAGGTTGTGTTCAGGTACTATCATGATCCATTGTCCCTCAAAACCCACGGCTGAATAAAGCCCGAAATCACTTACCCAGAACTGGTAACCATAGTAATTGTCGGGGATGTATTTCCGGGCCATATGTTTTTGCTGGGATACTTCCACCCAGGTTTCCGGCACTATCTGATTTCCATCCCAATTCCCATTCATAAGGTAGAGATAGCCAAATTTGGCCATGTCGCGAGCTGTCATGCGCACTCCCGATCCGCCAAAGGCCACCCCTTCATCGCTGATCGGCCAGTAATACTCTTCAATACCCAGGGGGGTGAAAATATTCTGAAGGGCAAATGAATCGGCCCTCATCCCGGTCACTTCCTGTACTATGCCGGAAAGCACATGTGAAATCCCTGAGCTATAACTATATTCTTCACCAGGCGCTGCAACGGAGGGCTGATCCAGCACAAAACCCAGCCTGTAACCGTCATCGGTCCATTGCCTGAAGGTATTTCTGTCGTCGCCATATGGGAATTCCAGTTCATACCATTCCAGGCCGGCACCCATGGTGAGCATGTGATGCAGGGTGATATTGTCTTTGTTGGCTGAGGGATTTAAAAATTGGTGATCGGGGAAGAAATCGGTCATCTCATCATCAATACTCCCTATCAAACCCCTTTGCAAAGCAATCCCGATCATGGCCGATGTAAGGCTTTTGGTACAGGAATAAATTCGGTGCAAATCGTCCTGTCCATAATCGTCCGAATAATATTGCTCCGCGACTATATAGCCGTCTTTGACTATGACTATGCTCTGGAAATCAATTTGCATCTCCAACAATAGTCTGATCTCGGCATTGAGCTCTTTTAGTTTTTTCGGATCCATTCCCACCGCTTTTGGTTCGCAGGTCCTCCATGCTTCAGTGGGCCAGTAATCTCCCTGATAGTCGCCGGTGGCGATGAAATCAGAGGCTGGGAATATGGGGTCGTCATCATATTTTTCACATCCCGGAGCACAGAAGAGCAGTATGGCTGCCAGCAACAAGGTCATATATTTTAGGGTCTTCATGGTCTAAAACTGTATTTTGTAACTTACAATCAGAATAAATGGATTCTGTAGTTCTGCCTTAAATTCGTTGTTGCTGCTATCCCAGTATTCGGTAAGCTGGTTCTGGCGGTTTAGAATATTCAACATGTCCACGCTCCATTCACCTGCATAGCGGGATCGGTTTCTCCTAAATTTAACCATAAGATCGATTCGAAAATAATCAGACAACTTTTCGGAAAATCCATCGTCCCAGTATCGGATGGTGGAGCCAGTCGCTATGGAAGCTTCCTCGTCAATGGGCAGATAGCGCATCCCACCCGCTAAGATATACCGGGAACTGATCCCAAGGGTATGCTGCTTGCCCCTTCCAATCTTGAACTCCTTGCCAATTAGTCCGTTCGAAGCATAGGATCCGTTGTACTTGGTATTGAGCAATTCTCCCAACTTGTTCTCATATTTAGAATCGTAAACGGTTCCATTCCACATGAAATGGAATCCATTGGTCATATGTCTCTCCAGCGATATTTCTATCCCGGTATTGTAGCCCGATCCATAATTGGTGAGGACGTTTCCTTCGAAGCCATAATCGAAATTCTGAGAGGAAAAATAGGGTGGAAATGGATATGCAGGAATGTCGTACAGATCCTGGTAGTAGGCCTCAGCTCTTAGGTGCATATTCTGCCCAATCTTGTAATTATACCCAAGAACATAGTGTCGTGCTTTGGACAATTCCAGGTCCAGGTTAGGAGTAATCACACTACCATCCGGCAGGGTGTATTCCCCTGTATAGAGGGTCATGGATTCTTTTCTGCTGTGGATTCCGAAGCCTGCGCTCAAAGTATGTCTCTGATTTATGTTCCACATAAAACCCAGACGGGGTTCTACGGAGTAATTGTTATTCAGGTAGAACTGTATAAAATGCAGGCCCGTATTGAGGGTCAGATTTTCTCCAATCCGATACCTCCAGTTGGCAAAAGTCTGCAGGGTTGCAGCCTGTACAGAGCCATCCACGTAAATGTGTTCGTAGTCCTGGCTTTGATAACCTGGGTGTGCCGGATCAGAAAACCAGTTAAACATGGTATCGGAATACCAGCTCATATGGGAATCATTCCATGCCATTTCATAGATGAATCCCGCCTTTAGCTTATGCTTGTTATTGATCTTTCGGTTTAAAATGAAAGAGCCCTTGGCCGTGTAATCAGCAATGTTGGTCTTCCATATCCTGTTGATGGGCGATTCAGCTGTTCCAATGTTCTTATCATCGTCCCAGGTGTATGTCCTCCCGGAAACTGCAAGCACCGTGCGCAAATGGGTCTTTGGATTTAAAGTCAGGCTATTGGTGAGACCCACTGTGGCCATGTCAGAACTCATTTCATAGCCACTGGTCCCGGTTTCATTGCTCATTCCCCCAAGACCAAATAGGGTGAAAACCCCAAGCCTTTTAGTGGGATGGTAAATCTTGAAAGACAGGTCCTGAAAGTCGGGGACGCTCTCGAGCTTTACTCCCATTTTTTCTATGATTTTCAGGGTGCTATACCGGAATTGAGCAATATAGGTGGTGTTAGAATTCCTGCTTATGGGGCCCTCTACCATGGCTTCGGTTCCCAGAAAACCTATCTGAAAGGTTTGTTCATGCTTTTCGTTGTTGCCCGATCGCAGCCTCAGATCAAATAGTCCTGACAATGCATTGCCGTATTCCGAAGGGAAGGCCCCCGTAAGGAAATCGGATCCTCCCAGCATGTTATTGCTTACCACATTCACTCCGCCACCTGAAGCTCCAATGTTTGAGAAATGGTTCAGATTGGGAATTTCAATGCCCTCCAGACGCCATTGAAGGCCTTTGGGGCTATTGCCCCGGATCACAATATGATTCTGTCCGTCGTTAGGGGAGACTACCCCCGGATAGGATACTGCAGCCCGTGAAATGTCTGAAAGGGCTCCGGGATAGTTTTCTACTTCATAGGCTGAGAAACTCCTTCCGCTCACCACTGCCAGATCGTTGATGGGTAGTGATCGCTCTTTTCTGGAAGTAATCTTCACCTCAGAGATGGCGTAGGCCGATTCCTCCATCTCAATGTTGGCCATATACTCCTTTCCAGAGGTAAGTTGAAAATTAGCCAGTACTCTGGATTCGTATCCTATATAAGAACATTCAATGTCGTGCCTTCCCACCGGTATATCATCGAATCTGAAATAGCCATTTGCGTCAGTAATGGTTCCCTTTTCGGGCCCTTCTGATCCCAATAGCACATTCACTCCCACCAGAGGCAATTTTGTATCCAGATCCACAATCCTTCCACGGACCGTCTGCTTCGGTTTGTCATTGATCGAATTGGATGCAGGAACAATAAGAATCTTTCTTCCCTTTTCCAGGTATTGAAGAGAATCATTTCTGAACATATCGTCCAGATATTCCCGTACGCTTCTCTTTCCCTCCGTCACGTGATAGGAGCGATCTACAGGTACGTCCCGTCCATAGCTAAAGGTAAAAGCACCCGCAGTCTCCATGGCAGTGAGCATAAAATGTATGGTCACTGTATTTTCCCGGAAATATACCTCTGAATCCAGAATGCTGGTCTGAGACCAGGCAGGCTGTGACGCCAGTGAGAGAAAGAGAATAAGGCCTATGGAGGCATAGGATTTCATTGTTGTACTATTCTGATAATGTGAAAACTACTTTTTCATTTTCATAGCTGTAATCTAATCCCAACACCAGGGAAATTTCATCCAGCACGCTTTCCAGTTCCTGCTTATCCAGTGTTGAGGTGAATGAGAGATTGTCAGGGACGCTCTGATGTAGAACGATTTCGATTTCATAGTGCGCCTGAAGTTGTTTGAGAACCTCCTCAATGTCAGTATTTTCAAAGAACAGCACTCCGGTTTTCCAGCTCATGGAATTCCTGTCCATCCTATCGTCCAGTGTGATACCATCTGCTCGAAGTGTTGCCTGTTCGTCTTTTACCAGGATAATCTCATCCGATCCTTCTAAAGAGGAGAATGCCACCTTTCCATCAACAACCTGAATTGATATGGATTCTCTGTTCTGGTCCTGACTGATGTTGAAGGAAGTTCCCAGGACCTTTACCTGGGCTTTCTCATTCACATCCACAATGAAGGGTAAGGAAGGATTGCTTACAACCTCGAAAAAGGCCTCACCTCTTAGCTTAAGCTCTCTTTTTTTGCGGTTGAATTTCTCCGGATAGACCAGCTCGGCCTGCCTGTTCAGGGTGACCATCGATCCATCAGGAAGCAATACGTGCTTCATTTGCTCACCGGATAAAACCGCTATCATATCGGGGGAAGGAGCAAGGTACTTTTGTGCGATGAATCCCACCCCCAGGAGCAGAATTACAGCAGCGGCTGTTCGCCAGAAAGGATGGAGCCGTATGGATTTTTCTTGAGTCATTCGTTTTCGAACCTTCTGCCAGTCCTCCTCAATATCAATGGACTGGTAAGTTCCCAGGTTCTTGAATAAGTGTTCTTCAAAGTTTTCTTTAGGTTTCATGGTCGTGTGGTTTCTACATACAGGACAAGCGGGAATAGGAATGCACGTATAGAATGTTAAAAATCCAGTTTTTCTCTCAGGACTTTTAAGGCATTGGAGATCTGAGTCTCTACGGTTCGCTTGGAAATCTCCAGTTGTTCAGCTATTTCTCCGTTGGAGAGACCAGTGACCCTGCTCATGATAAATATTCTTTTACACCTGGGCGGGAGCTGATCCACCACTTTACTCACCATGTGCTCCAACTCGTTTTCCCTGATCTTGTCTTCCAGGTTGTCAGTGGAATCCAGTTCAGGTTTCATTTGGTCGTGGTGCATCTTTTGTACCTGCTGATGCTTTAAATGATTCAGGCAGCGGTTGCGTACGGATTGGTACAGGTAGGATTTAAGGGAGGTACTTATCACCAGGGTTCGCCGCTTCTCATACAGGTGCACAAACAGATCCTGGACTATTTCTTTCCCTGTTTCCAGATCCTTGACATAGCTGTTGGCGAATACCGTTAGTGGCTTGTAAAATTCTTTGAAAAGCTCTTCGTATGCACTGTCACGACCCGATCGAAGGCCTTTGATCATATGAATTTCACTATTCTTCAAGAAAGAGGTATTTCTAGGGATCAGTGAAAGTTACAAAATTGATCGGATTTGACTTCACCGATTTTGTATCGATCCTTTATCTTTGGATAAACAAAATGTACTGGTGTGAAGAATTTATTTAGTATCGAAGGAAAAATTGCTCTTGTAACAGGTTCAACCGGAGGACTGGGTTTTGCCTTTGCCAGGGGATTGGCGCATCATGGGGCTAAAGTCATATTGAATGGACGCAATTCGGACAAGCTTCAGGCCAGATTAAAGGAGTTGGAAAAAGAAGGATTCAATGCTTCCGGCTATGTGTTTGACGTAAGCAGGGCCCAAGAGGTCAATGCAGCAATTCAAAACATGGAGAAGGACGTGGGACCAATTGATATTCTTGTGAACAATGCCGGGATCACCGTCAGGACAGTCCTGGATGAATTCGAAGATGAAAATTGGGACAACATTCTGGGTGTAAATCTTACCGGGGCATACTTGGTGGCCAAAGCCATTGTACCATCCATGATAAAAAGGAAGTCTGGCAAGATCATCAATATAGGTTCGGTCCAGAGTGAGTTGGGAAGACCGGGCATCGCTCCTTATGCTGCTTCAAAAGGGGGACTCAAGATGCTCACCAAAGGGATGGCAGTGGACTGGGCCAAATACAACATACAGGTGAACGGAATTGGTCCCGGATATTTCAAGACTGAAATGACCCGGGCATTGCATGAAAATCCTGAATCCGATGCCTGGCTGCGCGGAAGAACCCCCAGCCAGAGATGGGGCGAGGCAGAAGAACTCCTGGGAGCTTTGCTGTTTTTAGCTTCAGATGCCAGCAGCTATGTTAACGGCCATATGCTTTATGTGGATGGTGGGCTTATGGCAAGTGTGTAGACTCAAAAATAGTATGGTCCAGACCTTACTGTTCCACTTTTTGCCCTGTCCTGGACCTCCGGTATTGCATGTATAACATGCCTCCAATAAATAGCGTGACCACAATCATCCAATAGGCAAGCCCGGATTTTTTGTAGATGGGGCTGCTGTCGCCAAGAACCACAAAACCAGACCAGAAATAGGGATTTGAGGTAAGGTCGTCAGCCGATTCAAGGTAGTCCATTTTGGCATGCCGCATGGCTTCCTGCTTACTTTGCCCTTTTTTAAGATATCCATAAAAGGATGTCATCAGTTCAGAGCTGGATTTATCAGCCACTTGCCAGAGGGTCATAACGATGGAGGGGCATCCTGCATAGATGAATCCCCTGGCCAAACTCATCATTCCTTCCCCTTTTTGCATTTTACCAAAGCCACTGTTGCATGAGCTTAGCACAGCCATTTCTGCATTCAGCTTCAGGTTGTAGATCTCATAAGCATACAAGCGGTTATCTTCAATGGTATCCCCCTCTTCAACATCGGAGAAGGCCAGCAATGATTTGAGAGGATCATCGTCCTTCATGATCGTATGCATGGCCAGGTGCAGGACATTGTAATCCGAAGCGTACTTTTTAAAATTGGCTTCTGTGGCCTGCTCATTGATAAACACATCTGAAGGAACCGTTTCATCAATGCTTTGTACTTCCTTAATGGTACCTAATAAGGGCGCCATGTATTCCTTATCTGCCAGAGCCTGACGCATCAGTACCGAATCTAATTTATAACTCGGGTTACTGTACATGGGAGCAAATGCAAGGACCTTCTGTTTTGGAGATTTTGATTTTAACCTTTTACTGAACATCAAGGTTGATGAGTGTGAGTAGCCTATGGAGTACTCCTTAATCATGTAGGGAAGTGTCAGATAGTCGATATACTCGGTATCTGCCTCCTCCATCACCAGGCTTTCAAAGGGAATATAGGTAATGGCACCATCAGGTACAATGGTCAGGTTTTTACGATCGGTATACTTAAGACTTGGCTCAATCAGGATGTTGTAGAATTTCCTTCCGAGGCTTACAAATCTCTTATACGTATTATGAACATCTCCACTGAAATTCTGGTTTTGAAGAATCAGGTAATATTCGAGACATTCAGCTGCAAACTCCGGTCCCACTGATTGAGAGATTACATTAATTCCTTTCCTGTCGATCACATAGGTTATCAGCACGGTATCAGACAATACATATTCAATCAGGGCATCTTTATAAGGCAGTTGATCCTGTATATCCTCCAGAGTCACAAACTGGGGTTTGTATTTTAATTCGTAGTACTTGGCATTGTTCTGCTCTATCTCGTGTATCAGATCGCTGTAATCATCGTTTAAGTGGAATTGCAATTCCTTCAATGATTCAATTAACTCGTTATCAGGATTCTCTGACATTTGTTGCTCATAAAGAGTTTCCTCAATTTTTTGTCTTTCACCTAGAATGCGGTTTTCCCTGTTCCTTATTTCTATTGGAAGGTCAGAGAATTGCATGGCTTCAATCTCCTTGATCTCACTATACAGTGCGAAGGATTTACTGGTCTCCGCAAACTCAAAGGATTGCTCGAGGTATTGATTGTCTCCGGTTTGCTCATATAACATTCTTGCCACATTGATGGCCTCGTAATAGATTTCCTGAACTTGAGATGATGCAAATACTTTGCTGCTCTCTTCACCCATGGCCAGCTTCATATAGTTCAAAGTCTTGATGGCCTTTTTAGAAGATTCATAGGATGATCTCAGATATTCAAATTCATTAGTTTCTTTGCTTAATTCTAGAAAGACCTGGCTCTTTAACACATATAAATCCGGAAGCGTGGTAGTATATTCCTGTTCCTCTGCTGCTTCACTGTCTCCAAAAGATAATCTGAGTAGAAATTCCTGAAGGTTTTCAATTCCAATTTCTGCAATGCTAAGAACTTTGTCCAAATTTCCCAATCGAAATTGGATGGATGCTAATCGATAAAGAATATCTGAATGGTAGATGATCTTACTTTTGGTTGATTGGGGATCCAGAGTTTCAATGTACTTGAATGCCTTATCACAAGCTAATCGCGCATCCTGATATTCATTAAATAGTATGAAAAAGTCAATATATGCATAATAGAATATCATCATTTGGCTATTCTGCTCTAAAATAATCTGATGCTGTTCAACGATTTTTTGAGCTTCAATAAAATGATTGGCCGCTAATGAATAACTACCCAGTTGTGCATATGCAGTAGCATAAGTAATATGAAGTCTATGCTCGATGAAAGGATCTCCCGTGTAACCGGCCATGTTGATCATAGCTAACTTCTCTTCAGCCAACTCATTCAATCCTAACTCCAATAAAAGCTTAATATAATTTGTGTAAATAAATTCAAAATCATAGGTATACTTTAACTCATTCCTGGTTAAGAAATCAAGGGCATACTCATAATATTCCTTGGTTCTGAAATAATCTCCCTTGTCCTTATAAAGATTTCCCTTGTTGTGGTACAAGCGCGCAAGAGCTTGGTGGTTGGGATCATATTCTTTCAAGATCAATTCCGCTCTACTATAGTATTTTAGTGCTTCATCATAATTATATATGGTCCTGTATATGGAAGCAAGGTTTATATAATTAATTGCCACTCGGTCATCAATCTCATAATCCTGGGTTATGTATTGCATGTCAATGGCCTTGTTAAGGTAGTACTCGGCAGAATCCAGGTTAATATCCGTTGTGAGATAATCAGCACCCAGTTTTCCATACTTATGAATAAGCAATATCTCAGTTGAATCCTTGATTTCCTTTTCCTGGGTGAAGGCATGTTGAGGCAATCCGGCTAAAATCAGGATCCAGAAAAAATGTCTAAGATGAGGAGGCCTTTTCATTATAAACTAAAGTATAAATGAACGGATTTATAAACTATAAAACAATATTTCTCAATAGTTTGAGATAAAATAATATTTATTAATACTCATTAAATCAGGGAGATGTGATGGTTGATAAAAAGAAATGAAAAAATAATTCATTTTTCCGGGTAACGTTTCATGCTTTTCTGGAATTAATACTTGAAAACAAAAACAAACGGAAGTTGAACCCCTAATTGAGAAGCCATGAAAACTGTAGATTTTAAATCATTCGCAAAAGATGCCATCCAGGAAAAAGAATTGAATTTTCTGAAA
>Ga0316190_10000703_pt1 | contig 23483 bp, 21 predicted proteins | sample Eddworburrow2_MG_FD_204929 | JGI IMG/M metagenome (GOLD analysis project Ga0316190, IMG submission 204929) | Coastal sediment microbial communities from Maine, United States - Eddy worm burrow 2 | ecosystem: Environmental > Aquatic > Marine > Coastal > Sediment | place: USA: Maine | collected... | reverse complement strand
GGCGCAGTACCGACGGGTAGGAGGGATTGCCGTAGCGCATTGCCAGCTCCACATGCGCCTGTTCGAAGAGTTTTTCCTGTAAAGCGTTTCTTTGCTTGTTGGCAAAAGCCAATAGCGGGGAACCGTCTTCGCCCCAGACCCGGCTGTAGGCCTGCAGTGTCTTGCCACTGCGCAACGGCAGAATAATGCCGTAGAGCAATGGTAGCCAGAGTATCCTTGGTAGCCGAACCACCAGGGGGTCGGAGAGGAATTCGCGCAGAAACCGCTTGATTGAAGCACGCTCCAGGCGATCAGGTGTGCCCAGGTTGGTCAATAGTATCGCAGTATTGGCGGGCATCGCACTTGACTCTGGTGAAAAAACGCGGCCAGTTTAATCGGCGCACAGGGTAAAGTCACTGGGAATCCAGTGTTGTTAAATTTTGTGCATTGATATTTTAGTTAAATTCAATGATTAAATGATATTCAATATCTAAAAATATATAAAAAACATTCACCTCAGGCTTGACACGGCCAAGATATACACATGGACCAGGTCAGGTATATAGCTGTCCCTATTTTTATCGGTCGATATCGATCATATTTTGATCAGTCTATATAAGTCATTGAAATATAAAAGAAAATAAAATCGCTGCAAAAATGAACAATCTAATAAATTATCAGCAGGAATGCGGCTCGCAGAGGCTTATATTCATTTCATGCACAGACTTATCCACAGAAAATGTGGATAAAACGATTTGTTACCATTTCTTAGCAATTTAGCTTTTACTTACTAGAAATGACTTTAACTTTCAGCGCTAAGTTAAATGTCTTTTCGACCCGTTTATCAGGCTGAGCGAAGGGAATAATTCGAGTATGATTCAACTTTCCGTTTGAGTAACTTGCGTGTCGCCACCCCGCTTCGCCTGCTTCGCAATCGCGCTGCCTCTGTACCGCGTTTTCGAATACACCATTGATGATAAGGAGCCCGCCATCGTGGGAGCCCGCTACCGGTTGCCCTTCGCTAACGGAATCAAGACCGGTGTCCTGCTCGATGCAAGCGACCATAGCGAGTTTGACCCGGCGCGCATCAAACCGGTACAGGAGCGGCTCGACCAGCACGCGATACTCGGTGAGCATATGCTCGCGCTGGCCCGCTGGATGTCGGACTATTACCTGCAGCCGCTGGGGGAAGTCGTGTTTCAGTGCATCCCCGGCTACCTGCGTGGTGCCCGCGCGCACCATCCACTGCGGGTCAAGCGTTGGCGCCTGGCGGAAGTTGACGCGGACCTGATAGACGAGCTCGAACAGCGCTCACCCCGCCAGTTCGAAATCTGCCAGGTCCTGCGCAAACAGCCGGGCGGATTGACCGCAGCCGACTTAAAGGAGATCAATCCGCACTGGCATCCGGTGGTGAAGGCGCTACAGGCAAAGCAGATAGTGCGCTGGGAGTGGATCGAAAAGCCGGTTCAGAGTGCACCTGCCGCGGAGCTGCCTGTGCTCAGTGACGAGCAACACGGGGCCCTGGTTGGTATTGAATCAAGGCCGGATCGTTTCGCGGTACACCTGCTCGATGGCATCACCGGTAGTGGCAAGACTGAAATTTACCTGCGCCTGATCGCCGGGTGTCTGGCGGCGGCAAAGCAGGTTATTTACCTGGTGCCGGAAATCGGTTTGACCAATCAGTTAATCGAACGGGTCAGGTTACGTTTCGGCGACTGCTTCGCGCTGTCGCACTCGGGCTTGACCGAGTTACAGCGTTACCAGGCCTGGGACCGTTTTCGCCGCGGCGAGGTTGATATCATGCTGGGTACGCGCTCCAGCCTGTTCTCGCAATGCGATCGGCTGGGCCTGATTATCATCGATGAAGAGCATGATCACTCCTATCGCCAGGAGGATGGGGTTCGTTACCACGCTCGCGACGTTGCCATCAAGCGCGCCCAGATGCTTGATATTCCGATTGTGCTCGGATCGGCCACGCCGTCGCTGGAAAGCATCGCCAATTGTGCGCGCGAGACTTATTTTCGATATCGGCTTGATCAGCGCCCCACCAGTTTTCCACCGCCGCCGATCCAGTTGATCGATGTGCGTAACAGCCGCTTCGACTTTGGTTGCTCGGCGCAGACTTTCGCTCGTGTCGAAAAACACCTGCAGCAGGATAGCCAGGTTTTGATTTATTTGAATCGTCGCGGGTTCGCGCCGATAGTAATGTGTCATGAATGCGGCTGGCAGGCGTTGTGCCAGAACTGTGATTCGCGTATGACATTGCATCAATCGGTGCAAACCCTGTTGTGTCATCATTGCGGCTCCAGGCGGGCGATCCCCGAAACCTGCGCAGAATGCGGTCACCAGGAGATCAAGCACTATGGTATCGGTACCGAGCAGCTCGAACAGGGACTGCAGCAGCGCTACCCCGACACCCCGATATTACGTATCGATCGCGACTCGGTTGGTTCACGCGAGGCGCTGAAATCACGTTTGCAACAACTGCAAAGCGGCGAACCCTGCATCCTTATCGGTACCCAGATGATTGCCAAGGGGCACGACTACCCGGCGATCACCTTAAGCGTGATTCTCGATGCCGACCAGGCTTTGTTCAGTGCTTCCTATCGTTCCAGCGAACGTCTCGCGCAAACCCTGTTCCAGGTTTCCGGGCGTTCGGGACGGGGTGATCGCCAGGGCGAGGCGATCCTGCAAACGCGGTTTCCCGAGCACCCGCTGATGCAGGCGCTGGCCAGGCAGGATTATCGGGCTATTGCCGACGACCTGTTACAGGAGCGTCGGCTGCTTGGCTTTCCGCCCTACGCGCGGGTAGTTATATTTCGTGCCGATGCGGTTGAGCTCAAGGCGGCGTTGGCCAAACTGGACGAAATCAATGCCTTGCTGCAACCGGCACGAGGCTTCGAGGCGCTATCCTGCATTGGGCCGATGCCAGCGTTGATGACGCGCCGCATCGGTCGTTATCGCGCCCAATTGTGCCTGCTGGCACAGGACTACCAGGTACTGCGCTCGGTACTGGCCCAGACCATGCCCGCGATCCAGCAGATACCCAGCAGCTCCCGTGTCAGCTGGAGCATCGACGTCGACGCTTACGATCTTTAACAGCTAAAGTATTCGCCACCTCAAACGGCGTGGTCACCGGTATATTGTTTCAGAAACGCCGTGAATACTTCCAGGTAGCCGAAGGCCACCCAGACAGTCACGAGGTGTTCCACCGCTTGCCTCGGGGGAAACGCTTGTGGGTGGAGTTCACGCCGGCGAGAGTTTTGTTTGCCAGGTTGCCCGTGGGGAAGGTGGAAAGTGAAATGATGGGTGGCCCAGCCTGACCAGCTCGGGTAAAATCCCGGTTCATTTTTCCCGGCCGGTTGCAGGTTTTAGCTCTTGAAGCAAATCATTAACGATCTGATCGCGCAGGCTCTGCACGAGCTTGCGCAGGCGTCACAGATTCCAGCAGAACTCAGTGTCAATATCCAGGTAACTCCGGCTCGCGATGCCAGTCAGGGTGACTATGCCTCGAATATCGCGCTGATGCTGGCCAAACCGGCCGGCATGGCACCCCGCGCACTGGCTGAAATGATAGTCGGCAGATTAGCCACCGTTGACGCGATCGAAAAAATCGAAGTGGCCGGCCCGGGATTCATCAACTTCTTTGTCGCCAGCAGCACCAGCCATTCGGTGATTAGCAGGATACTCGAACAGGCTGAAGACTTCGGGCGCAGCGAGTTCGGGCAAGGCAGCAAAATCCAGGTCGAGTTTGTTTCCGCCAATCCGACCGGGCCATTGCATGTCGGGCATGGCAGGGGCGCTGCCTTTGGCGCGACGCTCTCCAACCTGTTGAGTTATGTCGGTTACGAGGTACAAAAAGAATACTACGTCAACGATGCCGGGCGGCAAATGCACATTCTCGGTACTTCGGTCTGGCTGCGCTATCTCGAGCTCTGTGGCGAAACCATTGTCTTCCCCAGTAACGGTTACCAGGGTGACTACGTGTGGGATATAGCAGCGACCCTGCACCGCGAAAATGCAGATCGCTTTCACCGGCCTGTCGCGCAGGTGATGGCCGATGTGAGCGCGGATGCGCCCGCGGGTGACAAGGAAAAGCACATCGATGATTTGATCGCGAACGCGCATGGACTGCTGGGCGAGGATGATTACCGTATCGTTTTCGATCTCGCCTTGGTGACGCTAACCGATGTGATTCGAGTCGATCTGCAGAACTTCGGGGTTGAGTTTGATCGCTGGTTTTCGGAGCGCTCGTTGAGTGACGAGGGTTTGATCGAGCAGGCGATTACGCGCTTGCAGGACAATGGTCATGTTTATGAGCAGGGCGGCGCGTTGTGGTTTCGCTCCACTGATTTCGGTGATGAAAAAGATCGCGTGGTAAGGCGCGAAAATGGGCAGACCACGTATTTTGCCTCCGATATTGCTTACCATATGAATAAATTCGACCGTGGTTTCGACAGGGTCATCAACATCTGGGGCGCGGATCATCACGGCTACATCCCCCGCGTCAAGGCCTCGCTCAGCGCGTTGGGCTATATTGCGGACAATCTCGAAGTTCAATTGGTACAGTTCGCCAACCTGTTCGAAAATGGCGTCAAAATATCGATGTCGACTCGCTCCGGGGAATTCGTCACGCTGCGCCAACTGCGAGAAGACGTTGGCCTGGATGCGGCGCGCTTTTTCTACGTCATGCGCAAGGCCGAACAGCATATGGATTTCGATCTCGACCTGGCGCGTGAGCAATCCAACGATAACCCGGTTTATTACCTGCAGTACGCATATGCCCGAATTTGCAGTGTCAGGCGTCAGTGTGTCGAAAAAGGCATCAGCGTTTCAGCAAGCGATGCCAACCTGGCACGTCTCGACAATACCCACGAGCAGGCCCTGGTGAAACAGCTTGGCCTGTTTCCCGAGCGGGTGGAAGCGGCAGCCATTCGCCGCGAGCCTCACCTGGTAGTCAATTACCTGCGTGAACTCGCGCATCAGTTTCACTCCTGGTATAACGCGCATCATTTCATAGTGGATGACACCGAACTGCGCGATGCGCGTCTCGCCCTGGCCTCGGCGATTGGCCAGGTGCTGCGTAACGGGCTCAATTTGATGGGTGTATCCGCACCCGAGAAAATGTAGCGCGGCTTATGGTACAGAAAAAGAAATCGACATCGCCGTGGGTCTGGCTATTCCTGATATTGATACTGGGCTCATTCGTGGCCTTCGTGTTGTTTCTTGATCAAAAGATTATTAAAAGCGGGACTGAAGACCGTCAACAGCAGGAATCGACCGCTAGCGAGAATAAGCCAACCATTGATTTCTACTCGGTGCTGCCGCAACGTAAAGTCGAAATTCCGATTGATGAAGAAGATCGCGAGGCCATCGAAAATCCGAGCATCAATAAAGAAGCCGTCGATAAATCCATATTACAGGTCGGCTCGTTTCACAGTAGCGGTGAAGCCGACAGTCTGAAAGCCCAGTTGGCATTTCTGGGGCTGCAGGCCACCGTCAAATCCGCTGTCGTCAACGATGAGACCTGGCACCGCGTTCAGTTGGGGCCGTTTTCGAGCGAGACAAAGTTATCGCGCGCCAAGAACCTGTTAATCGAAAACGATATCAGGTTTATGCAACGCAGCGTGCCCTGATCGGGCCCTGCATCAGGCATAGAGGTCGAGCAGAAACCAGTCGGGTACCAGGTTACGTGATTCACTGAGCTGTTTTTCGTGGGAGCGATAATCGGCACAGTGATGTTCCACCAGCGTCCAGAAAGCTTTTGAATGGTTGAGATGACGAGTATGGCAAAGCTCGTGAATCATCAGATAGCGCACGGTTTTCTCCGGCATGAACAATAACTGATCATTAAGGCTGATGTTGCCGCGAATCGAGCAACTGCCCCAACGTGTCTTCTGGCTGCGGATGCTCAATCGATTGAAGTCGAGCCCGGTCCGGGTCGATATCTCCGTGAGCAGTGCAGGGAATGATTCCCGGGCCCTGAGTCGCACCCAGCGGCGTAACTTGTTGATGCGTTCACGCTGGCCGTCAGCGTCGATCAATATTTTTTCAGTAGACCGTTCCGCGAACAAATCGAAGTTCATCTGCAGCGGGTCTGCCGTGTAAATCACCGGGGTCGAACTGTTGTCGAAGGCCAGGTTGATATGCGACGGCAGCTGTACGGACTGCCGCAGCTGTGCCTGCCGGTTGAGCTGGCGTCGAGCCCAGCTGGAGTGCTTCGCCACCAGGCCGGGAACCTGGTGGCGAGGAAAGCGTGGCGGAATAACGACTTCGAGTCCGCCGAAGGGCTTGATTTGCAGGCGGGCATAGCGAACCCGTCGCGATACCCTGAGTTCCCATTGCAGTTCTCCGGGACAGTCCTCTGCTTCAATAGTCACATAGATACCCTGCAGCCTCGCCATGAGTTCCTTTAGCATGTTAAGGCCGGTTAAATATTATTCGGGCCTGTATACCACACAAAGGCAGTTAGGAATAAGTTAACTTCGAATCCATAGCCGAGCATTTCACAGTTGAAGCATTTACCCGGCTAATCCCCAGCCTGGCTGTTATCCTTGATTAATCCTGTCAATATGATGATATTTGCCCGAAAATACCTGCCATGGAAGTATCTGCCATCGAAGATTTTGTTCTGCAACGCGAAGCCGAGGTTCGCCTGGGATTTTTCGCTTTTGTGTTTATTACCATGCTGGCCTGGGAGCTACTGGCGCCGCGCCGTGGTCCAAGCGTATCGAAGTCTCTGCGCTGGCTTAACAACCTCGGACTTTTTGCGCTTAACAGTATCGTATTGAGGCTGTTGTTTCCGGCCGCCGCGGTCGGGATTGCGCTATCGGTTGGGGAAATGGGCTGGGGTCTCTTCAATCTGCTGGCTTTACCTTTCTGGTTTGAGGCCGTAGCCGCGGTGTTGCTACTCGATCTGGCGATTTATCTGCAACATTTGTTCATGCACCGGGTGCCCTTGCTGTGGCGGCTGCATCGCGTTCACCACGCCGATCTGGATATCGACCTGACCACCGGGTCCCGCTTCCATACGATCGAGATCGTTGTTTCAATGCTGATCAAAGGGGTGGTGATTTTATTGCTGGGCCCGGCCTTGATCGCGGTGCTTGTCTTCGAAGTGCTGCTAAATGGCATGGCAATCTTTAATCATGCCAATGTCAGTTTACCGCCAGCTGTGGAACGGGTAGTGCGTTACCTGTTCGTCACTCCGGATATGCACCGGGTGCATCATTCAGTTATAAAACGTGAGACCAATAGCAATTACGGGTTTAATCTCTCGATCTGGGATCGAATGTTCAGGACTTACGTCGCTCAGCCTGCAAAGGGTCACGACAGGATGGCCATAGGAATTACCGAATTTCGTGATCCTAAACAGGTAGATCGGCTGCCAGGCATGCTGGCTTTGCCGTTTATTGGTAAACCATGAACAAGCCGCTGTTGATCGATAGCCGCAAGACTCTGTTGGTACCACAGGGTGAGTTCGAGCTGGCCTGTAATCCACCCGATGATAACTTGCAAGCCTGGGACTCGGCCGATGAGTTCCTGCTCAGCCATATCGATGGTCTGCAGATTTTATCTGCGCATAGCAAACTATTGATTTTAAATGATGCCTGCGGTGCGCTGGCAGTGGCGCTGGCTAACTGTCCGGTCTATTCATGGAATGATTCATTCCTGGCGCAACAGGCCCTGCGCAACAACCTGGTCGCTAACGGTTACCCGGCAGAGCAGGTCAAAACCAATTCCACTATCGATTTCCCCTCGGTGGCAGTAGATTGCGTTCTACTCAAAATTCCAAAAACCCTGGCCCTGCTCGAATACCAGCTTTATGCCTTACGCGAGGTCTTGCATCACGATACGCATATTTTTGCAGCGGGGATGTCGCGCCATATTCACAACTCCACCCTGGAATTGTTTGAAAGTATTCTCGGACCAACTACCACCACCCGCGCGCGTAAGAAAAGCCGGCTGATCATGGTGGATCGAGACCATTCCATAAATGAGGGTCAGAGTAAATTCCCTGATAGTTATGAACTGGAGGTCGACCGTGGTTATCGAATTGTCAACCATGCCAGCCTGTTTAGCCGGGATCGACTCGATCAGGGTACCCAGTTACTCATCGAACATATGCCTGTCGGAGAGCAGTATCGACGCATCGTTGACCTGGGTTGTGGCAATGGGGTGCTAGGCATTATCGCAGCCTCGCTAAACCCTGCGGCAAGCCTGCTGTTTAGTGACGAATCACATATGGCGATTGCTAGTGCTCGTGAAAATTTTCATCACGCCTTTGCACAGGCGCGCAGCGTCGAATTCAATGTCGATGACTGTCTGCAGGCGGTAGCATCCGCTAGTCGCGACCTGGTACTGATAAACCCACCCTTCCACCAGCAGCACAGTGTTGGCGATGCTGTCGCATGGAAGATGTTCAAGGATGCGCGACGGGTGCTGGTAACTGGTGGTGAATTGCGCCTGGTGGGTAATCGCCATCTTGGCTATCACGCCAAGCTGAAGAAACTGTTCGGTAACTGTGAAACCATCGCCGCCGACAGCAGGTTCGTAATCCTGAGTTCAATCAAATCCTAGAAGAATTTCGAGGGGGACAGGCCAGTTTTTTCGGTGCTTTGTGTGCCGGCAAAGTAATCTGCGGCGAAAAATGGGGTCTGTCCCCGCTTTTTGATAGGGGTGCTAATTTTCAACGATTTTGCTGTCGGGTACCGGGAAAGTTCGACGACCCTCGTAAACAATCTGCCAGTCCGTATCAGCCTTGCGCCAGTAAAGTTCCTTGGATGATTCAAGGTTCAAATTATTGCTGCGATAGTTTTGCTCAAACTGCATCAACATCAGGTTTTCTTCACCGGGATAATTGAATATATTCAGCTTGCTGTACTCGACATCGATCCAGGTCTTGTTACGGTTTACCCAGCGCTTGTGCCCGTCCCAGCTCTTGAAGTTTCGTCCAAAAGCGTCCAGCTCGGAGCGCGAGTAGTGCCGGCGATAGCTTTCGTGATCGAGGCTTTCCCAGTCGATAAACCAGCTCGATAGTAGCTGCATTACCTGCTGGCGTTTTGCCAGCCATTGCTCGCGAGTTATCCAGTTAACCTCTTCCGCGACGATAACAGGGGTATGCAGGCTGGGCTGGATGTAGTTTTCTATATGCCGGAAATCGGGATTGCTGACAACGATGCAACCATTGCTGGCCCAGGGTGAACGATTATAGGTATAAGACGGGGTGCCATGAATCCAGATTCCGGCACCGGTACGTTGCTTGCGCAGGTCCCATGCGTTCGGATAGTTGATCGGGAAAGCACCTTCACCATACAAATCGGGCAGTTCGGCGCCATCGATATAGCGGGTCACGTGGTAGATTCCTATCGGTGTCTTTTGATCGCCCCGTTTTTGCTTACCGTAGCCCTTTAAGCCGATGGAAATGAAATAATCTGTTTCGAGCAGCAGGTTGCCCCCGTCGTTGCGGTAAACGTAAACCCGCGAACTGTGTTGATCTACCAGGACGACAAAGGGCTGATCCTCGGAGAGGAACAAGATGTTTTCCGGGTATAAATCCCGATGCGCCTGGTTACTATCGTTTTGCCAGCGTTGCTGAATTTCGTATCTGAAATCCTGTATTGCACGGTCGACTTCGATACCGGAACCAATTTCGGTGAGCGGTTCGGCCTTGGCCAGTAACAGGTCGGCATACAGCATATGCCCGAGGCGGCTATGCGGATATTGCTTGATCAGATCACGGGTACTACTCAGGGCCTGTTCATGATTGAGGCTTTGAATTTCCCTGATCGTGTCGAGCAGAGTTTGTTCGTAACTATCGCCCGGTGGGCTAGCCGCGTAGAGACTGCTGTGCAAACCGAGCAGTAGCAAAAGGATTAAAATTCGATTCATAGCACAGATAATACCCGCTCTTCAGTAATTTTCCATTGTGAGCCGGTAAGGCTAAAGCCGATTCGCTTGATTACGCGGTCGCTGTAACGGGGCGAATCGAAGGCCTGTTCAAAGTCTATAATTGCCCGGTTTTCGCTGCGCCACTTGATTTGAATGTCGCTGACTTCGACGCTGATCGAGCCTGGACGCGTGATTCGGTTACGCCGCTGTTCCAGCCACTGCTGGTGAGATTCGAACTTGGCCCGGTACTGATTCGTATAAAAACCGGTATAGGCAGTGAAGTCCTTGTCGCTCCACGCCTGTGCCCATGATTTGACTCTTTCGATCAACAGGGTCTCCTGGTTGGCGAAATTAACCAGGGTTGGTGCTGCCGCGTTTTCAGTTTCAGTCAATTGCGCCGGCGCCATTTCCAGGTCCATGATCGCGGTCAGCTCAATTTTATGGGTATATCTGGATGGTTCGCTCGATTCGCTGACCGCTCGCCGATAGGCTTCACTGGCGATGCCCTTGTACACCTGGCTCAGGTTGTCATAGGCAATTGCATAGCTGGAATGGGTATTGAGCGCCTCGACCAATAGTTGGCTGGCACGATCATAATCGCCCTGTGCCAGGTAAATCATGGCCAGGTTATTAAGCGGCTCGGGTAGTTGCGGATTGTCCTTGATTAAACCCTGGTACAGGCGGATGGCCTGGTCGGTTTGTGCGTTCATCTGGTATGCATAGGCGGTCAGGAATCTGGCCTGGCTGTGTCGGGGGTTCTGCACTAGTAATTGCTCACCGGCGCTGGCCGCGTCAACAAAGCGTTTCTGCGTAATCAATTGCTGCATTTGCTGCACTGAAGCGGCAGCCATGGCGGTGCCGGTCACGAGCAAACAGAGAATAATAACGACAAAACGTTGCATCATTAATATATAGTCGAAAATTAGCGCGCGATTATAGCAAACCCCGTTGTAAAATCTTCATTCTTAAAATTGCGCTGAAAATTAGCTAATGCGTCTATTCCTGGTTGATTCCAGCATATTTGTTTTCCGCGCCTGGTTCGGCCCGGAGCGCGACCGGGTAAACCTGCAGCAGCAGCCCAACCAGGCTTTCGTCGGTTTCAGCGATTTCGTGTACCGGCTGCTGACCGAACAGGCGCCGCAGCGGCTTGTATTTGCTTTTGACGAAAGCCTGTCGAAATCGTCACGCAAGGAGATTTATCCCGCATACAAAGCGAATCGTAGCCCGGCTCCGCAGGAATTGAAGCGCCAGTTTGCCTGGTGTCGGCAATGGCTTGAAGCGCTTGGCATCAGCTGCGTTAGCAGCAAGCAGTGGGAAGCGGATGACCTGATCGGTTCGCTGGTAAACTACCATGGCTCGGCGCAACTGCCGGTTGTGATTCTGACCGCGGACAAAGATCTCGCGCAGTTGATCGCCGAACCGGATATCTGGTGGTCTTACCTCGACGATAAAAAACTCGACTATCGGGCGATTTGCAGGAAGTTCGGTGTTCGCCCGGAGCAGATTGCCGATCAACTGGCATTAACCGGGGACAAGGTCGACAATATTCCGGGAATACCGGAAGTAGGACTGAAGACCGCCGCGCGTTTACTCAAGAAATACGATTCAGTTGATAACCTGCGGCGGCATTTGCACCAGGTCGGGGAAATGAAATTTCGCTATGCCGCTCGCGTGCAGCGCTCATTGATCGAGCATGAGTCGCAGCTGGATATCAGCCTGCAATTAACCCGGATTAATCGTAAGATCAGCGAAATGCGGCAGGTCGATATTTCGCGTCATGAAGCTGATGCGAGACAACTTGAGCGCATGATGCGCGAGCAGTCCTTCGATCCGGCGCGCAGCGAGCGTTGGCTGGCTTACTTGCAAACGCCTTTGCCTGGAGCCGGATAACATGGCGCGCGTATTACTGTTCAACAAACCCTTTCAGGTATTGAGCCAGTTTTCGCCGGTGGCGGGTAAACAGACGCTAGCCGACTACATTGATGTTGCCGGGGTTTACGCCGCAGGTCGACTGGATTTCGATAGCGAGGGTTTAATGCTGTTGACTGACGATGGCGCCCTGCAGGCACGGGTTTCGAACCCGCGCTACCGACAATCGAAAATCTACCTGGCCCAGGTCGAGGGCAGCCCTGAACCTCATGCTTTGCGGGACTTATCGACCGGAGTGGAGCTGAAGGATGGTCCGACCCGGCCGGCAAAAGTAGAGCAAATCGATGAGCCCGACTGGTTGTGGCCGCGCGATCCACCGATTCGCGAGCGTAAGAATATCCCCACGCAATGGCTGCGGCTTGAAATTACTGAAGGGCGCAATCGGCAGGTACGGCGCATGACCGCTGCCGTCGGGCACCCGACCTTGCGCCTGGTCAGAATTGGCATCGGTGACTGGACCTTAAACGGTTTGTCGCCGGGTGAGTATCGACTGCTGTGATCAACTGGCAATCACTCGGTGCTTCACTGGCAGGGCTGCTGCAACTGCCGCCGGGAACTATTCGTGCGACACCGGCACACGGGGGTGATATTAACCAGGCCTGGCGGCTCGAACTCGGTAGCTGCCGATTTTTTGTTAAACTGAATCGGGCCGATCTACTGCCGATGTTCGACGCTGAAAGAGCCGGACTCGATGCAATCCGGCATAGCGCTGCGTTGCGTGTGCCCGAGGTGTTCATGACCGGGCGTGAGGGCGACCATGCTTTCATAGCAATGGAGTTCATCGAGCTTGCCGGGCAACCCGACGCTACTCGTTTCGCGCGAGCGCTTGCCGCGATGCATAACTGTTTTAATGAACAGTTCGGCTTCGCTGGCGACAATACCATCGGTAGCACAGCGCAAGTGAATACCTTCAATCACGACTGGGTCGATTTCTGGCGCCGCCATCGGCTGGGGTATCAACTTGAGCTGGCAGCACAAAACGGCCTCGATGCCAGCCTGATTGATGGCGGTCATCGCCTCGCCGAGCAGCTGGACAAGTTTTTTGTGACCTACCAGCCGCGCCCATCGCTGTTGCATGGCGACCTGTGGGGTGGCAACCAGGCCGCCGATACCCAGGGCAACCCGGTGGTATATGATCCGGCCTGTTATTTCGGCGATCATGAAGCCGATCTCGCGATGATGGAATTGTTCGGCCACCCGGGCGCGCGTTTCTTCGCCAGCTATGCTGAACATTTCCCGCTGGATGCCGGTTATACCCTGCGCCGTGAGTTATACAATCTCTATCATATCCTCAATCACGCCAACCTGTTTGGCGGTGGCTATGCTGCGCAGGCGCGGCGGATGATCGAAATATTGCTGCTGCAATAGATCCCGTTCCAGGCCAGTAAAGTGTTAGTGCTGCGAGCTCTAAAAAAGTGTTACCATGCGCGCATAATTAGAAAATATCGCTAAAGCGATAACCTCGGGAGGGGTAAACCGAATGAGCGAAACATCGGGCGATCATGCGGCGCTTGAGGTCGTGGACCTTCATAAAAGCTTTGCTGATGTCGAGGTAATCCGGGGCGTGTCCCTGCAGGCGCATAAAGGCGATGTCATCTCGATATTGGGCGCCTCCGGATCCGGCAAGAGCACCTTCCTGCGCTGTATTAACCTGCTTGAAATCCCCACTGCCGGCGAAGTGTTTATCGCCGGTGAAAAAATTCGCATGCGCAACGGCAAATCCGGTAACTATGAGCCTGAAGATATCCACCAGGTCGAGCGCCTGCGCGCGCGCCTGGGGATGGTGTTTCAGAGTTTCAACCTGTGGTCGCACATGACCGTTATCGAAAATGTTGTTGAAGCGCCAATCCATGTGCTCAAAATCCCGAAAGCCGAAGCGATTGAACAGGGCGAAGCCCTGCTCAAAAAAGTGGGTATTTATGATCGCAAGGATTATTACCCGGCACAGCTCTCCGGCGGTCAGCAGCAGCGGGTTGCGATTGCCCGCGGACTGGCAATGCGTCCCGAGGTAATGCTGTTCGACGAACCCACCTCCGCGCTCGATCCCGAGTTGGTGGGCGAGGTGCTGAAGGTTATGCGCGATCTCGCCGAGGAAGGGCGTACCATGCTGGTAGTGACTCATGAAATGAGCTTTGCTCGCGACGTCTCGTCAAGCGTCGTATTTTTGCACGAGGGCCAGATCGAGGAACAGGGTCAGCCACAGCAGATGTTCAGTAACCCGAATTCTGATCGTTTTCGACAGTTTCTGTCGAGGACCATGCAGTAACCGCCCACGGGGCACAATAAAAATTTTTATCATGCAACACAATTGAAGAGAGGAAAGAAAATGAAACTCAGTAAAATATTCACCACCCTGGTGGTAATGGTTCTCGGCATGGGAGCTGTACAGGCTGCCGATCTGCGTATCGGTGTCGAAGGTGCTTATCCACCGTTTTCCTGGAAAGAGTCCGACGGCACGCTGAAGGGTTTCGATATCGAAATCGCCGAAGCCCTGTGCGCGCAAATGAAACGCAAATGTACCCTGGTCGAGCAGGACTGGGACGGTATGATACCGGCCCTGATGGCGAAGAAATATGATGCCATCGTCGCCTCGATGTCGATCACCGAAGAACGTAAGAAGCGTGTCAATTTTACCGGGAAGTACTACAACACTCCGGCCAAGTTCGTCGCCAAAGATGGCTCTGGACTCGAAATCAGTAAGGCCGGCCTCAAAGGCAAGCGAATTGGCTTGCAGCGCGGCACCACTCACCAGTGTTTCATGGAAAAAATGTACCCCGATGCCGAACTGGTACTGTATGCATCACAGGAAGAAGTTTTCCAGGATCTCGCGATCGGACGTATCGATGCACAGTTCTCTGATTCGATTGCTGCCGATGACGGTTTTCTTAAAACCGATGCCGGCAAAGGCTTTAGCTTCGTCGGCGGCGATATGCACGATATGGAGTGTCATGGCGAAGGTGCCGGCATCGCGGTACGCAAGGGAGACGACAAACTGCGCAATGAATTCAACGCTGCAATCAAGGCTATCCGCGACAATGGCGTCTACCAGAAAATTAACGCCAAGTATTTCGAATTCGATATTTTTGGTGGCTAGGATTTCGCCTAACAACGGATTACCCGGCCTGCGGGCCGGGTAACTCCCGCCGGTAATTATCTTGGACGCAATCCTCGAATATCAGGGTCAGCTGTTACAGGGCACCTGGGTTACTATTCAGCTGGCAATATATTCGCTGATGTTTTCGGTGCTTTTCGGCCTGCTCGGTGCCTGGGCCAAATTATCGAAGAACCTTGTCGCACAAAAAACCGCCGCCGGTTATACCACCATCGTGCGGGGTGTGCCTGACCTGGTGTTGATCCTGCTGGTATTTTTTGGCGGCCAGGAACTCGCCAATTCGATCGGTGCCATCACCGGTCTGTGGGAGTACGCGGAAATCAGCCAGTTTGCTGCCGGGGTTTGCACGATTGGCGTGGTTTTCGGTGGTTACATGACCGAAACCTTTCGCGGCGCAATTCTATCCATTCCAAAGGGTCAGATCGAAGCCGGCGTCGCCTGCGGTATGAACCGCGTGTTGATTTTTCGACGCATCATTGGACCGCAAATGGTGCGCTACGCGTTGCCGGGATTTTCCAATAACTGGCTGGTACAAATCAAATCGACCGCGCTGGTCTCGGTAATCGGCCTGCAGGATGTCGTTTACAACGGTTTTGTCGCCGGGCGTTCGACGCGGTTACTGTTCACTTTCATGTTTGCGGTGCTGATGATTTACCTGCTGTTGACCGCGATTTCCGATCTCGCCCTGCGCTGGCTCGACCGCAAATACAGCAAGGGGATTGTCGTGAGGCCTGACGATGGGTGAATCTATCATCCAGTTTCTCGAAACCTGGTCGCCGCTCGATGTGGTGTTGATCGCGCAGAATTTCGATCGCTTTCTGCTCGGCGCCTGGGTCACGCTGCAATTAACCGTGGTTTCGTTGGTCATCGGTGGTGCGCTGGCGATTCCGCTGGCAATTGCGCGCACCAGCAAGAATCCGTTCATTAACGGACCCGTCTGGATGTTTACCTATACCTTCCGTGGCACGCCACTACTGGTGCAGACTTACCTGTTTTATTACGGCCTTGGCCAGTTCGAAGCGGTGCGTGAATCTGTCTTATGGGGGCCGGTACTGTCACAGGCCTGGTGGTGTGCGTTGATTGCCTTTTCATTAAATACCGCGGCCTATACCACTGAATTGCTGCGTGGCTCGATCATAAACACCAGCCGCGGTGAAGTCGAAGCCGCCAAGGCCTGCGGTTTCAGCAGCTGGATGCGTCTCAAGCGCATCGTGCTGCCGAGTGCGTTTCGCCGCGCACTGCCGGCCTATTCGAACGAAGTCATTTTCATGTTGCATGGCTCCGTCGTGGCGAGCACGATTACGATCCAGGATTTACTCGGTGTCGGACGCTGGCTGAACGGCCGTTACTACCTCGCCTATGAAGGCTTTATTACCGCCGCGGTACTTTATTTCATTATTGTATTAATGGTTTCCCGTGGGTTTCGTTACTGGGAAAAGCACTGGCTGCAACACCTTTACCCGCATGATGCGATTAAGGTCAAACCCAAGAAGGGCCTCGCAAATTTCCGCATATAGCCGCCTGCAGCAGGACGGCGTTACCTGTTCGCGCAAGTTTCCTGATTGCCATTGAAACCCGGGCAGGTCGTTGCGCAGAGATTACCGTGGCCGATGCGGGGCGCTGTGCATCCTGAGATATCTCATAGCAGGAGGACTACATGAGCGAAAAGAAATTTAATCAACCTCTCGGTGGCAACGAAATGCCGCGCTTCGGTGGTATTGCGACGATGATGCGTTTGCCCCATAACCCCAACGCTGCGGGGCTCGACGTCGCTTTCGTCGGGGTACCGTTTGATATTGGAACTTCCAATCGATCCGGCGCACGTTTCGGTCCGCGGCAGATTCGCACCGAGTCCTGCCTGATCCGGCCCTACAATATGGCTACCCGGGCGGCGCCGTTCGACTCGTTGCAGGTGGCGGATATCGGCGATGTCGCGATCAATACCTTTAACCTGGAAAAATCTGTTGCGATTATCGAACAGGCTTATAACGAAATCCTCGAGCAGGGCTGCAAACCCCTGACCATGGGCGGCGATCACACTATTTCTCTGCCGATACTACGCGCCTTGAAAAAGCAATACGGGCCAGTTGGCATCGTTCATGTTGATGCGCATGCCGATATCAATGATCACATGTTCGGTGAGCGTATCGCGCATGGCACACCGTTTCGGCGAGCGATCGAAGAAGGGCTGGTAGAGCCCACCCGAATGGTGCAAATCGGCCTGCGCGCCAGCGGTTACGAAGCCGATGATTTCGACTGGCCGCGCGAGCAGGGGGTGCGCGTGGTACAGGCCGAAGAGTGCTGGTACCAGTCGCTCAAACCGCTGATGGAAGAAGTGCGCACCCAGCTTGGTGAGGGTCCGGTCTACCTTACTTTCGATATCGACGGACTCGACCCGGCCTACGCACCGGGTACCGGCACGCCGGAAATCGGCGGGCTCACGGTTCACCAGGGCCTTGAAATCGTGCGCGGATGCCGCGGCCTGGACATTGTCGGTGGCGACCTGGTGGAAGTCGCGCCTGCCTACGATACTTCGGGCAACACCGCCCTGGTAGCGGCCAACCTGTTATTCGAAATGCTCTGTGTATTTCCCGGTGTCGAATATCGTAGCTGAAGGGGGTGACAAGATGAAAATCGCTTTATACCAGGGTCCGGATGCCTCCGGTGACATCGAACAGAACCTGACCCGCCTGGCAGAGCTGGCCGAGCACGCTGCCGCAGAGGGTGCGCGCCTGTTGATTACCGCGGAAATGTTTTTATGCGGTTACAACATTGGCGCCGAAGCGATCGCCGCGCGCGCGCAGAACGCGGATGGCGCGGCTGCGCAGCGGGTTGCCGAGATCGCCAGCAGCCAGGGTATTGCGATTCTGTATGGCTATGCCGAACGTGACGGTGATGCCATTTACAATGCTGCACAAATGATAGATCGCGACGGCAGCCGGCTCGCAAACTATCGCAAAACGCACCTGTTCGGGGATATCGATCGCGACGCGTTCAGCCCCGGCGAGCAGGCTAACGTGACGCTGCAACTGGATGACTGGCATATTGGCCTGTTGATATGTTACGACGTCGAGTTCCCTGAAAACCTGCGTCGCCTCGCGCTGGGCGGGGTCGATTTTGTCGCGGTACCGACCGCGTTGATGCATCCCTACGATTTCGTCGCGCGCGGCATGCTACCGACCAGGGCTTTCGAAAACTCGGTGTTTATTGCCTATGCCAACCGCTGCGGGATCGAGAACGGGCTCGAGTACTGCGGCCTGAGCTGCGTCGTCGCACCTGATGGCAACGATCTGGCACGCGCGGACACCGACAGCGGTCTGATTTTTGCCGAACTGGATAAAGCTTTGCTGCAGCAGTGGCGCCGGATCAATACCTATTTACCGGATAGAAAACCCGCGCTTTACCAGTCACTATGCGATGACATCAACCAGGGAGTCCAGTCATGACAGCCCCCCATGCAACGATAACCGGTGCCGCAGCGGAGCAGGACCCGGTAACGATTTTCGGACCTGATTTCCCTTTTCCCTACGACGACTGGCTCAGGCATCCTGCGGGGCTCGGGCAAATTCCCGCGGCGATGCATGGTAGCGAGGTTGCAATTATCGGCGCGGGTATGGCGGGGATGGTTGCAGCCTATGAATTGATGAAGATGGGCCTGAAGCCGGTGATGTACGAATCGCGACGCCTCGGTGGGCGGCTGCATTCCGAGCCGTTCAAGGGCGCGCAGGGCGTAATTGCCGAACTCGGTGGTATGCGTTTCCCACTTTCCTCGACGGGTTTTTATCACTACCTGAATCGATACGGGCTGGAAACGCGTCCGTTTCCAAATCCGCTGTCGGCGGCGGCTTCGAGCACAGTGGTGGATCTGGAAGGTAAGTCGCTTTACGTGGAGAGCAGCGACCAGCTAACACCGTTATTGCAGGAAGTGGGCGCGGCATGGCACGAAGCCCTGGAAACTGAAGCCAGTTTCAGCGCGATGCAGGCGGCGATCAAGAGCCGCGATGTCGGCGCCATCAAGCAAATCTGGAATGACCTGATCCCGACCTGGGACGATCGAACCTTTTACGGTTTTATCGCCAATTCGGAAGCCTTCATGCGGCATTCCTTCAAGCATCTCGAAGCCTTCGGGCAGGTCGGCTTCGGCACCGGGGGCTGGGATACCGATTTCCCCAACTCGATGCTCGAAATCCTGCGCGTGGTCTACACCAATTGCGACGACGACCAGTACTTTGTCGTTGGCGGGGTCGAACAGGTACCGCGCCGCATGTGGCAGGACGAGCCCGGGAATATGGCCCACTGGCCCGCGGGCACGTCATTGGAGAAATTACACCATGGGGCACCACGTCCCGGGGTCGCCCGCATCGAACGCTGTGCCGACGACCGCATCCAGGTTACCGATGTCTGGGGAGACAAACGTGAGTTTGCTGCTGCGCTGGTGACCTGTCAGAGCTGGTTGCTGACGACAAATATCAACTGTGATGAAACACTGTTCTCGCAGAAAATATGGATGGCCCTGGACCGCACTCGTTACATGCAATCGGCCAAGACCTTCGTTATGGTTGATAGACCTTTCTGGAAGGACAAGGATCCGGAGACTGGTCATGATGTGATGAGCATGACGCTCACCGATCGCCTCACCCGGGGTACTTACCTGTTTGATCTCGGTGAAGGCAAGCCCGGCGTGATCTGCCTGTCCTATTCGTGGATGAGTGATGCGCTGAAAATGCTGCCGTTGCCAGTGGAAAAACGTGTCCAGCTGGCGCTTGATTCGTTGCAGAAGATTTATCCGAAACTCGATATCAGGCGGCATATCATTGGCGACCCGATCACCGTTTCCTGGGAGGACGACCCGAACTTCCTGGGCGCATTCAAGGGTGCGCTACCGGGGCACTATCGCTATAACCGCCGCATGTTTTGTCACTTCATGCAGCGTGATCTGCCGGCCGCGCAAAAAGGTATTTTCATGGCGGGAGATGATGTCGGCTGGATTCCCGGCTGGGTCGAGGGTGCGGTGCAGACTTCACTGAATGCGGTCTGGGGTATCGTCAATCATTTTGGTGGCACGAGCCCGACCGACAATCCCGGTCCCGGCGATCGCTTCGAAGAACTCGCGCCGCTGGAATTACCTGACTAACAAGTGATTAGCGTCTTCTGCGGCGGCGTGAACTGCCCCGAGTCTGCACCTGGTGCTGGCCATCGGCCTGCGCCTGTGCGCCTTTGGTGACATCGCCAAGCTCGCGCCTGACATCATCGATGCTCGGCACCGGTCCTGGCGCCGTGCTGTCGAGCGCATGACGCATGGCGGCGACATGTTCGGGTGAGGTGCCGCAGCAACCACCGATGATGCGCGCGCCGGCATCGCGTGCCATGGTGGCATAGCGCGCCATAATTTCAGGCGTGCCGTTATAATGAATTTCGCCGTCGATAAACTCGGGAATACCACAGTTTGCCTTGGCCACCAGGATGGGGTCGTCGCCCTCGCCTGGATTGCTCGCCCGCATATTTAGAATCGCGGCTACCACTTCGGAAGCACCGATGCCGCAGTTGGTGCCGCAGGCATGCACCCCGAGGCGTTGGTGCAAGTTCATCATATCGGCGGCACCGACGCCCATCATGGTGCGCCCGTTAGTGTCGAAACTCATCGTAAACACAATCGGTAAACTGGTTTGCCGGGCACCCTGTACCGCGTACTCAACTTCTTCCTGCGACGACATGGTCTCTATCCAGATGACATCTGCGCCGCCCTGTTCCAGCGCCAGGGCCTGTTCGGCAAAAGCCGCCACCGCGTCTGCAGCCTGCAAATCCCCCAGCGGCGCCAGGATTTCGCCGGTCGGGCCAATCGAGCCCGCGACGATGATTTCGCGATCGCTCTTACTGGCAACCTCGCGCAGCAGCGCCGCCGCAGCGATATTCAATTCGGCTACGCGATGTTCAGCTTTGTGTAATTGCAGGCGATAGCGGGTGCCGCCGAAACTATTGGTCAATATCAGGTCTGAACCGGCATCGATGAATGACTGGTAATGGGTGATGACACGCTCTGGATAGTCGACATTCCATAATTCCGGGGCGTCACCGCTTTGCAGCCCCATGGCGAAGAAACTGGTGCCGGTGGCGCCATCGGCGAGCAGCGTAGACTTTTCACCGAGCAGTTTTTCGAAGGGGTTCAATAGCGTCTTTCAACCGCGTAGTCGGCGAGAAAAATGAGCGCCCGCTTGTATTCGCTTTCGTCCAGGCAGTCGATGCTCTGTTTTGCCTGCGCGGCTTCGAAATTAGCCCGATCGATGGTGTACTGCAATGCCCCTGTGTCTTTGATGGCCTGGTTGATGGCATCGAATTGCTCGGCATGTCCGGTTTCGATGGCTTCCCGGATTAATGCTTTCTGCTTGGCATTGCCAACGTCCAGCGCTCGAATCAGCGGCAGGGTTGGCTTACCCTCGGCGAGGTCATCACCAACATTTTTGCCTAATTCTTCGCTATCCGCAGAGTAATCGAGAGCGTCGTCGATCAGCTGAAAAGCGACTCCCAGATGTTTGCCATATGCCTTCAATGCCAGCTCTTGCTCTGTTTCAACGCTTCCCAGCAGGGCACCGATGAGTGCTGCAGCTTCGAACAGGCACGCCGTTTTGGCATAGATAACCTCGTGATACTTCGCTTCGTCGGTATCGGCATCACGGATATTGAGCAGCTGCAGTACTTCACCCTGGGCGATGGTATTGGTGGTATTCGCCAGCAAATCCATGATCGTCATGGATTGCGCGCGTACCATCATCTGGAACGCCCGTGAATACAGGTAATCACCCACCAGCACTGCGGCTTCATTACCCCAGATAGTGCTTGCGGTTTCTTTGCCACGGCGCATATCCGAATCATCGACGACGTCATCGTGCAGCAGGGTTGCGGTATGAATAAACTCGACCACGGTCGCCAGCAGTGCGTCGTCTTCTCCCTGGTAGCGGCAGGCTTTCGCTGCGAGGATGACCAGCATCGGGCGCAGGCGTTTGCCACCACTCAAAATAATGTGCTGACTGAGCTGGTTGATCAAAACCACCTCCGATGCCAGGTTGTCGCTAATTACCTGGTTCACCCGTAGCATATCGGCACCGGTGAGGGTCTTGAGGTCTTCCAGGGTGAAAGAATTACTCGTAGTTACTGCTGCTTCAGACATAGTGCGGAGTATCGCAAAGACACTGCCCGCGATCTAGCTTTAGCGTCAGTTTTATTTACAGGGATTGATAATAATTTATCAGTATTTCGGCGACCTCGGGACGAGAAAACTCTTTCGGAGGCGCGATCCCCTCGCTCAACATTTCGCGCACGCGCGTACCTGAAAGCAGAACAAAATCGTCTTTGGTATGATTGGGCGCTTCATTCATCATCACCACCCGGTTCAACTTTTTCGACCAGGCGGTATGATCGGCGCGGAAGATTTCGATCTCGAGCGCGTCGGCGGGAACTTCGGTATCGAAAATGGTCTGCGCGTCGAAGGCGCCGTAATAATCCCCGACCCCGGCGTGATCGCGGCCGATGATGAAATGACTGGCGCCCATATTCTGTCGAAAATAGGCGTGTAAAACTGCTTCGCGAGGACCGGCGTAGAGCATATCGAAGCCGTATCCGGTTACGATCGCGCTGTTTTCCGGGAAGTACAGATTCACCATGGTACGGATTGCGTTGTCGCGCACATCGGCTGGTATATCGCCCGCCTTGAGCTTGCCGAGCAACATGTGGATCACCAGTCCGTCGCAGCCTAGCCGCTCCATCGCCATGTGACACAGCTCCTCATGCGCCAGGTGCATCGGGTTGCGCGTTTGAAAGGCAACCACGCGGTGCCAGCCGCGTTGCTCGATTTCGGCGCGAATTTGTACTGCAGTTCTGAACGTATCGGGAAAGTCGGTTGCGAAGTAACTGAAATTGAGCACCTGGATGGGACCGCTGATGGCGTAACGCCCATGCCCGTTGAAGGCGGCAACACCTGGATGTTCGTGGTCGCTGGTGCGGTAGACTTTTTCGGTCATCAGTGCCATTTGTTCATCGTTAACCGATTCGATAGCTGTTACCTGCTGAATCGCGATTACCGGACTGCCCTCGACATTCGGGTCGCGTAAGGCGATCCGCGCCGCGCCTTCGATCGCCTCGACTGATTCCACCAGGTTCAGGATCGGTACCGGGAAAAAGCGGCCCTCACAGGTATGCATGTTTTCGGCCACGCTGAGTCCATCGGCAAGGTTCATGTAACCCTGTAGCGGTGTGAAGTACCCACCGCCGAACATTACCGCGTTGGCCGCAGCGGCGGAACTGATCTCTACTGAAGGTAACCCCCGGGCCTCTTCGAGCAGGGCATTGCGCTCGGCTTCGTCATCCACGAACAGGGGGAGAAGCTTGTCTGAGCCAACTGGATTTATCATTTTTCTATGCCCGGTATTTTGATTTAACAGAATGTAACGACTGCTGACAAAGATCGCAATCGAATCTGGTGTTAGGTCCATTCAGCGGGTTTATGCGCTGCCGCTCAAATGCACTCCTCCAGGGCCGCCGTGAGTTGTGCGAGACGTTGCAGTATAAGTGGCTGTGC
>Ga0316190_10000700_pt1 | contig 23531 bp, 21 predicted proteins | sample Eddworburrow2_MG_FD_204929 | JGI IMG/M metagenome (GOLD analysis project Ga0316190, IMG submission 204929) | Coastal sediment microbial communities from Maine, United States - Eddy worm burrow 2 | ecosystem: Environmental > Aquatic > Marine > Coastal > Sediment | place: USA: Maine | collected... | reverse complement strand
GCCGACAAGGGCTATCATATGGTGATCCCGGAAGACGGCTGCTCGACCATGAATGCCGAATGGCACAATGCGTCGATAAACTTCGCCCTGCAGAACGTGTCGAAAGTGGTGAAGACAGACGAGGTGATCGCGGCACTGAAAGGCTAGAGTGCGGGACGGAATATGTCAGTCCGGCACAGTCGTCACTCCTGCGAAGGCTGATATATCCACACTCGGCGGCATACTCCGCACTAACTGGTATTGGATCCCCATTTTCATGGGGATGACGGCAGTGAAGATTTCTAATCCAGGGCACCAAATGCGCCCAGCAGAGCGCAGCCGTCGGGTTGCTGGCACGAGCAAAAAGAATGCCCGTCCTTTGATCCTGCAACCCTGTCATCCCCATGAAAATGGGGATCCAATCCCAGTGCGAACAAAGTACGCGTTGATAGATAGATTCCAGCCATGACGGCACACACCCGTGGCGCGCTTTTGGCGATCCTGCAGATTAAACGCCTGATGCTCTAATGCCGACTTTGATCCTGGTCCTTCAGGCTCATGACGATCTCATGGGTGAGCTCGAGTATTTCGCGGGCTGCCAGGCCTGAGCGCTGGCTTTCCATGACCGAGCGGCCATCGCCCATGCACGATGCAAATATGATGCGGTTGCCGATCATGGTTTCGGCTGCCGTGGTCCCCAGTTCCTTTAAGGCTTCGGCGATTTCGGCGGTCAGCCGGGCCCGCTGGTTGGCGCGGTTGAGCACCATCAGGGCTGGCTTTTTCTCACCCCTGGTCATTTCGATGGTGGGTTCGGTGGCCCACAGGTCAACCGGTGACGGGGCAACCGGGATCACCACCAGGTCAGCTGTTTCGATTGCCGGCCTGCCATCCACGCCCATTTTCGGCGGGGTGTCGATGACGACGATGTCGTGGTCTTCCGCCAGGGCCTGTGCCTCATAGCGCGCACCCCATGCACTGGCGGTGCGGAAGGTCATGTCAGGCCCGGATCCGTTGGCGTTTTCCTTGCGCGCCATGAACCAGCGCCCGAGGCTGCCTTGAGGATCGGTATCGAGAATAGCGGTTTTCAGTTTGCGGTTCCGGGCGCACGCGACAGCTATGTGAGCCGCCAGAGTGGTCTTGCCAGACCCGCCCTTTTGCTGCGTAACGGTAATGATCTTGCCGGTCATCGACAATGCTCCCCTGTTACATGGTGCCTGAGCCTAGCACTTTTAGGGCGAAAACCGGATTCAACAGGCAAAGTTGTGCACAGGCTGGAAATCAGGGCCGGTTAACCAGATTGAGTGCCCCCATGCCGAAAATCATCGCCGCGATGAACACCAGTACCGGCACACCGCCAACCAGAAGTCCGGCCAGCGCCGGGCCGGGGCAAAGACCCACAAGGCCCCATCCAAGGCCGAAGACGGCGGCACCGCCAATGAGTTTGCCGTCAATCACGCTGGACGCAGCGCCGGGCATGTCTCCGCCGAAAACCGGAGCCTGCTTTGTACCGGCTATCAACCATGCAATGGCCATCACCAGCACGGCTCCGATCATCACAAAGGCTAGCGTCGGATCCCACGCGCCGCCGAACAGGTCCAGAAAGCCGAGCACACGGGCCGGATTGATCATGTCTGAAACCACCAGGCCGAGGCCGAATACCAGACCGGCAAGGAGGGCGATAAGTTTGCGCATTTCGAAGTCCTTCCTTCAGCCGGCAATCAGGTGGCGGGAAACGGTAACGACGATGATCGCGACGGCCATAAAAGTCAGTGTCGCCAGGATGGAGCGTTTCGACAGGCGCGACATCCCGCACACGCCATGCCCGCTGGTGCAGCCTGACCCCAGACACGACCCGATGCCGACAAGCACACCACCGGCAATCAGCAGGGGCAGGGAGCCGGTTATGGTAATGGCAGGCGGTGCCATAACCAGCGCATACAGCGCAGGCGCTGCAACGAGACCCGCCAGGAACAAAAGGCTTTCAGCCCAGGCAGCAGGCAGTTTCAGGGCGATCAACGATCCGGCGATACCGCTGATCCCGGCAATGCGGCCATTGGCCAGCAGCAACAATGCTGCCGACAGGCCGATCAGGATACCGCCGGCCAGGCCGAACAGCGCGTTGGTGAGGTCGAAGTTCATGGATGTGTAGCCTCTAACAGTGTGGATCTTGTCTGTCCGCACATATGAGGAAGCCGCCGTGCCGGGTCAATGCGACAGATCAAGCAGTGCCGAAGGGCACCTGTTATTGTACAATAATGGTCTTGTACTGCTTGTCGGCACCGGACAGCTTGTCGAGCATCAACTGGACCTTGCCGAAGAACACCTGCTTGCCGGGATAGCCGACCATCCGGTCGATCTCGCGGCCGTTTTCGACAAGCACAAAGGTCGGCGTGCCGACAATGCCGCCAATGCCTTTAAGGTCCTTGGGCCGGGGCGAGGCAACATCCAGCACCCGCAATGGGGCAGCGCGGCCCTCAGGCCCGGCATTGTAAGCCTCCACACCGATCTCCGCATGCCATTTGGCGCACCACGGACAGCCCTTGCGATCAAACATCACAAGACTGGCTGCGCTGACGCTGAGCGACATCAGGCACAGAAAGAGCGCGGTGGCGAGGGTTTTTGAAATCAGCTGCATGGGGTCTGTATAGCCGATCCGCCATGCATGCGCATTCAAAGATTTGTTATTGGGAAGCGATCTACAGATTACCGCCGCAGTCGCGCCTTGTAGCCAATTACGCGCTGCCATGATCGGTACAATTGTTTGAAATCCAGCCTGCCTTCCCTGACGCCGCGGGCTATGGCGCGGACGGCGAATTCCGGGTCTGACGGGGCCTGCGCCAGCACATTGCCGATCAGCACGATGTCGTTACCTGCGGCCAGGGCCATGATGATGGCTTCATCCAGCGTGCGTCTGGAGCTGATGCTGCGCATCTGCAGGTCGTCGGTGATGATGACGCCGTCAAACCCCAGATCGTCGCGCAGCATGGTCTTGATGGCGACGGGCGACAGGGAGGCGGGCAGTTTTTCGCCGTTGCCCCAGTCGCGATGATAGATGTGCGATGTCATCACCATGCCCGAATATCCCTTGGCAAACAGCCGGCGATAAGGCTCGATCTCGATTTGCTGCCAGTGTTTGGTCACGTCAACAAAGTGCAAATGGCTGTCCTTGGTCGACGACCCGTGCCCCGGCCAGTGCTTCAATGCGGTGCCGATACTGGCGGCATCATGGGCGGCGACGAAGCTTTGCGCATAGCGCGCGACATATAGCGGGTGGATGCCGAACGAGCGGTAATTACGGGCAATGACCGGGTTTTTCGGGTTGAGGCGCAGATCTACCACGGGTCCGAAATTGGTGTTAAAGCCGGCCCTGACCAGCTCTTTCGCCATGCCGTCATAGCGTTCGCGGGCCTGGGCAACGGTGCTGCGCTGCTGCATGCGAAAATGTCCCGGTGTGTAGGTGAACCCCTTGGCCCGGGTGAGGCGTTCGACAGCGCCGCCTTCCTCGTCCACCGCGATGATCGGCGTATGGCGGGTGTCGGCGGTCCGGAAAACCTGAGTCAACGCAGCGACTTGCTTCGGGTTTTTGATGTTCTTCTGGAACAGGATAACCCCGCCGAGCAGGCTCTGCTCAAGCGCCTTGCGCACGGTACGAACACGCGGGTCGTCTACCGTCAGACCGGCAAACCCCTTGATCACCAGTTGGCCATACATCTTTTGCAACCCCTGATCGCGGGTGACCGGACGTGCATCACACGACGGCACCGCCGCTGACAAGGCAGTAAACAGGCAGGCCAGCAATGTAATCGGTTTGAATGACATGGACCTTGAGGGGCGATTATCGCAGTAATTTCCATTTATCGGTTGCTGGTTGTGGTCTGGCAACCCCCGTTTCACGGCTTGACGTTTTCCGATTGCCGGATCAGGTTCTGGTTTATGAGACTGTATCACCCCGCCGCCTTTGATTTCACCACTACCGTGCCAAGTTACTGGGAAGCATCTGCTGACCCGTTGGGCCGGACTACACAGTCACTACACGGTGCACAAACGGCCGATGTCGCGGTTATTGGCGGCGGCTATGCGGGCCTGCATGCTGGCCTGCAATTGACGCAAGTCCACGGTCTGAAGGTGTGCGTGCTGGAAGCCGGTGATATCGGCTGGGGTGCATCGGGGCGCAATGGCGGGTTTTGCTGTCCCGGTGCCACAAAACTTTCCTACGGCCAGTTGATCAAACGGTTCGGTCTCGATGAAACCAGGCGGTTTTTCAATGTGCAACGCGGTGCGGTCGAGTTTGTTGGTGAATTCCTTGCCGCCAACAACATCGATGCAGACCGCACCGGTGACGGCGAGCTTCAGCTGGCGCACAGGGAAACGGCGATCAGGGAACTGAAACAGGAACAGGCTTTCCTGCGCGACACTTTTGGCGCCCAGTCCACATTTTTGAGCCGTGAAGAGCTTGCCGCACGCGGCAATGACAGCGATGCGTTTCATGGTGGACTGCAGAGCGACGTTACATTCGGATTGCACCCGCTGAAATATGTTCGCGGTCTGGCACGGGCGGCCATCGATGCTGGCGTAACGGTGTTTTCAAATTCCGAAGTGAGCGACTGGACCTCGGAAACCGGGCTGCATACGCTGAAAACCGGCAATGGACAGGTAACCGCGAAAACCGTTCTGGTGGCCAGCAATGGCTATACTGACGAAACGCTGCCCGCGGCCCTGGGCGGCAGGCTGCTTCCTGCATTGACGCGGATCATCGTGACCCGCCCGATCAGCGACAACGAACTGAAGGCGCAGGGCTGGACGCGTACCGATCCGACCTACGATACCCGGAACCTGCTGCACTATTTCAGGCTGTTGCCAGACAACCGGTTCATGTTCGGCGGGCGTGGCGGCACCGATGCGTCGCCTGAGGGCATGAAGGCGATCCAGCTCTCCCTGCGGGCCAATTTTGAAAAGTTCTTTCCCCGGCTTGCCCATGTCGAGACCGAGTATTCATGGGGCGGGCTGGTTTGCATGACGTCGTCGAGACTGCCGTTTGCCGGGCCGATTGACGGTATGGACAATGTCTTCGGTGCGTTCGGCTGGCACGGCAACGGCGTGGCCATGGCCAGCTATGCCGCCAACCGTCTTGCAGATGTGATCGCAGGTGCCACGCAACACTCCGACGCGCTGCCTGCCATGATGCGGTCGCTGCCCGGGCGTTTCGTTTTACCATCCTTGCGGGTTCAGTATCTCAAGGCGGCATATCTGGGCTATGGTGCGGCGGACAGATGGCGTTAGTTTTTGTTTATGAAGGGCGTTGAAGATGGTTGACAACAAGATAGCTGCAAAACTGTGGTCGCTGGAATTTGATGATCTGCCACCGGAAATCGACGCCCTGACATTCCCGCACGGCGACTATATTCGCGACAAGAAAATCAAGAAGTCGAAATATGAAGATCAGCTCGAAGCCCTGCAAATCGAACTGGTCAAGCTGCAGCGCTGGGTACGCGAGAACAATGAACGTGTAGTCCTGGTGTTTGAAGGCCGGGATGCAGCCGGCAAGGGCGGCACGATCCGCCGCTTCCAGTTGAACCTGAACCCGCGCGCGGCGCGCACGGTTGCCTTGTCCAAGCCATCGGATGTCGAGCAGGGCCAGTGGTATTTCCAGCGCTATATCGATCATCTGCCGACCGAGGGTGAAATGGTGTTCTATGACCGCTCCTGGTACAACCGGGCCGGCGTTGAACGCGTGTTCGGTTTCTGCAGCGAAGACCAGGTGCAGGACTTCTTCATGGAAGCACCGGTGTTCGAAGGCATGCTGGAGCGTGAAGGCATTCACGTGTTCAAGTTCTGGCTGACCGTGGAACGTCCGGAACAGCTGAAACGGTTTTACGAGCGCAAGACCAATCCCCTGAAGCAATGGAAACTGTCGCCGATCGACACCAAGTCAGTGCGCAAGTGGGATGCCTATACCAAGGCGATCATTGACATGTTCCGCCACACCGATACCGATCACGCGCCGTGGACCGTGCTCGACGCCAATGACCAGAAACGCGCCCGGCTCAATGCCATCCGGGTTGTGCTGAACGCGTTCGAGTATGACGGCAAGGACGCCGCCAATGTCGGTGAGATGGACGAAGACCTTGTGTGGACCGGGCAGGGTTTTCTTGACCACAAGGGCTGGTAGCCGCCCCAGTTCTCTAGATTGAGGCGTTGAACAGTCCGCCGTCAATCAGGATGGACTGGCCGGTGATGTAGCCGGCCTGTGCCGAACACAGGAACGCTGCCAGTTCACCGAACTCTTCTGCCGTGCCAAAGCGCTTGGCCGGCACTGATGCGGCTCGTATTTCAGCCATCTCGGCTTCGCTGACACCGCGCAACTGGGCCTGTTTGGCGGTTGAGCCCTTGAGCCTGTCGGTGTCAAACATGCCCGGCAGAATGCAGTTGACCGTGATGTTGCTGCCGGCAAATGAGCGGGCAGGGCCTGCCATGAACGCGGTCAATGCGGCGCGGGCACCGGATGACAGGTCGAGCCCGAGAATCGGCATTTTTACCGACGCCGACGTAATGTTCACGATGCGGCCAAACCGGTTGGCCTCCATGTGCGGCAGCACGCGCTGGATCAGTTCTATGGGCGTGATCATGTTCTGAACCACGCCGTCGATGATCGCCTCACGGTCCAGTTCGCGGAAATCCTTCAGGGGCGGGCCGCCATTGTTGTTGACGAGAATGTCACAGTGCGGTGTCGCCTCCAGCAGCGCGTCCTGGCCTTCCCTGGTCGACACGTCGGCCTCGACGATTTTCACGCTGGCCGCACCGGCTGCATGGCACAGGTCGGCCGCCTGTTTCAGCTTCTCGGTGTTTCGTCCGTTGATGGTGATATGGGCACCTGCTGTCGCCAGCGATATGGCGCAGGCTCGGCCAAGGCCTCTGCTCGATGCACATACGATTGCGTTTTTTCCGGCAATGCCGAGGTCCATGTCACGTCTCCTGAAAGCTATGAATTATCGTCTGCGTGACGAGTAGAAACAAAAAGGCCCGGACGCAAGGTCCGGGCCCGTTATTCGGGATGGTTGTTTGAAGATCAGCTCTTGAGGCTGGTCTTTTCGGCTTCGATTGCAGTGCTGCGGTCTGCCATGAAGCGTTCGAATTCTTCACGGTCGCGGGCGTCGCGCAGTTTGGTGACGAAGCTGTCGAATTCTGCCTGTTCTTCTTCCAGACGGCGCAGGGTTTCTGCCCGGTATGCGTCAAAAGCCGCACTCCCGGTCGTGCTGGATGATGTGCTGGCGGGCTTGATGGCCGCCTTTACCTGGTCAATTCCGTCGCGGGCCAGATCGTCAATGCTGCCGCCCCACATGATGTAGGCAATAACGGCGAGGCCGATCGGCCACCAGGTTACAAAGCCGAGTACCGCAGCTGCAACTGCAAGCGGGGTCCAGCGGCCCTTGTTACGCGCAAGCGTAGTCATGTGTAAATCCCTCCGGTTTTTCGATAACTGATGAAACAGATGTGGTAACGTCTGGCTAAATGTTCAAGATGGATGATGCAAAATCATGGCCGTGCCGCAGTTTAAGACGCCGGAGTTCAGCGATATTGTTGAAGCATCTCAACGCCTTAAAGGCCGTGCTGTACGTACGCCGCTGATGCGTTCCGATGTATTGGACGAGATGACCGGCGGGCGAATCTTTTTGAAACCGGAATGCCTGCAGCGGACCGGATCTTTCAAGTTTCGCGGCGCCTGGAACTTTATCTCACGGCTCAATGCCCGCGATAACAGCGGTGGTGTGGTGGCCTATTCGTCCGGAAATCATGCCCAGGGCGTTGCCGCGGCCGCCCGCATGATGGGCATACCGGCGCTGATCGTCATGCCGGAAGACGCCCCTGCCATCAAAAAACGCAACACCATCGCGCTGGGCGCGGAAATCGTCACCTATGACCGGTTTGGCGAGAACCGTGAGGAAATCGGCGATGCCATTGCATCTGAGCGCGGCGCGCAACTGGTGCCGCCTTACGAACACAAATGGATCATTGCCGGGCAGGGAACTGCCGGGCTTGAACTGGTCGAGGACCTTAAGGAACTCGGTGAGACGCTGGATACCATGCTGGTCTGCACCGGTGGCGGCGGGTTGACCGCCGGCGTGGCCCTGAGCGTTCAGGCAATGGCGCCGGATGCAAAGATCTATGCGTGTGAACCTGAAGGCTTTGATGATTACGGCCGCTCACTGGCGGCGGGAGAGCGGGTCAGCAATGAGCCGGGCGCCATGTCGATCTGCGATGCCATTGTGACGCCAACACCGGGCGAATTGACGTTTTCGGTCAATCAGCCACGGCTGTCGGGCGGGCTGGCAGTGTCGGAAGACGAAGTGCGCACGGCGGTGCGGTTTGCCTTCGAAACCCTGAAGCTTGTCGTTGAGCCGGGCGGTGCCGTGGCACTGGCTGCCCTTCTGGCCGGCAAGATAGACTGCACGGACAAGACCGTTGCGGCAACGCTTTCCGGCGGCAATGCAGATGCGGAAATGATGCTCGATATTCTGGGGTCAGCCTAATTTCGGACGATGCCTAATTCGTTGCAGTAACCATTGCCGATGACCTAACATCCAGGCAGAACCAGCCGGACAAGGCTGGTGGGAAGTCATCAACGCCTGGCATCTGCGAGGTGTCGGCGCGGTGCAGACAGTGATAGAGAAACCGGCTTGATGTTGGCGGGCTGTTTTTAGCTCGAAATCAAGGCTACCATATGCACGGCTCACGCTGCTGAGGGACTGTCGTCAGGCATGTCAGGCGCACTGTCGGCCAGCGGAATGTCACCAGGGTGATCGGCAGGGCGGCGGATTACTATGATCCGCTTTTTGGGCTTTTCCGCCGGCTCTGCATCGTCCGGTGCGGCGGATGTGTCTGGGGCTGCCGGCTGGTCTTCGGGCTGTTCCGGGGCTGCTGCGGTTTCATTGCCGGTGTGAACCTGATTTGCAGCCGTTGGGCTGTTCATGCTGATGCGGCCGCCGGCGCTGGTGTCTTCTGCAACAGTTGACGGCGGAGCGGACGGTTCGTCTGCCTGCGATGATACCGGTGCCGTTTCTGCCTGCTGATCCGAGTGATCTGCGGCACTGTCGTCACCGGCGTCTTCGGCATCGTGCTGTGCTGTGACATCGGGTACTTCAAGATCGGTAAAGTTCAGCGTGTCCCCATCGATGGGCGACGAAACAACTGTGTCTGACGCCGCTTCCGCCTCATCTGCTGTGGCATCTTGCTGCTGCTTTGGTTCGGACGCATAGGCACTGTTGTCTGCGAAAATGTCATCGTCGGACCCGACAAAGCCCGGCACGTCGCCGCTGGCAGTGGCCGAATTTACCGGAACGGTCTTGGGTGACGTCAGCGGTTTGTCGGCAGCTTCGCCGATGAGTTTGTGGGAACTGCGCAGGCGGCGAACCAGTTGCGTGGTGCGATCAAGCTTGTCGGCGATCTCATCATAGCCCGAACCATCATCGCTGTCGCCTGAGGCTTGCGCGTCAACCTGTTCCTGCTCTGCATGTCCGTGCGGCTGTTCCGCCTCAGGCGGAGCCGATGCTTCAGCCGACATTGACTGGAGCTGGCCTTCAAGCCGCCTGATTGCATCAAGCAGCACCGCCGTGTCGGCCGCCTTGTGGCGGCGTGCAAATTCTGTCAGAAACCAGCGCCCGCGACTGGTTTCCATAACGGCCTGTTCGATTTCCTCGTAGTCGAGACCATCGATGGTATCTAAAGCCGAACTGTCCGACATGATTCTTTATTCCCTGCGTCCCGACGCATTACACACTATTGCGGATAGTATTGACGAGTTTGGTTACTGAAACCTTTCCGTACGAACTGATTTGAAACAATAGGCGTTTTAGTGAGGTGACATGATCAACCCGATGGCAGTGCGCACAGGAGCGGTTTATGGCTCCCTGCTGCTCATGGTCGGGGTGATGCTGCCGTTCCTGCCGGTATGGCTGGCGGCGCGCGGGTTTTCGATCGGCGAGGTTGCGTTTGCGCTGGGCTGTCAATCCGTGGTGCGGGTGGTCGCCACGCCGGTACTGACTTACATGGCAGACCGCTACCGGGCCCGGCGCAGGTTCATCATCGTGCTCTCGAGCCTGGCCGCTGTGTTCATGCTGGCTGCAGGGCTGGTTGAAGGCAGGGATGCCATTGTGGCCATGATCGTGCTGGCGGCCATGTGCTGGGCGCCGATCATGCCGATGCTGGATGCAGTGGCGGTGGAACAATCCGACGCCGGGTTGTACGACTATGGCCGGGTGCGTATCGCCGGCTCCATCACCTTCATTGCAGGATCGCTGGGGGCAGGGGCGCTGCTTTTTGTGATCGACAAGGCCAGCCTGATCTGGGTGTTGCTGGTAACCCATGTACTCATGGCGCTCAGTGCTCTTGCCCTGCCGAAACTGGGGGCGGCGAGGGTTGGTGACAACAGGCCACCGACAATAGCCGCTGCCGGTAAAGTACTGATGACGGGCAGTTTTATCCTGTTGATCCTGGTGGCGGGCCTGACCCAGACAAGCCATGCGGTCTATTACAGCTTCGGCTCGCTGCACTGGGAGAGCCTGGGGTATTCGGCGGTGACCATCGGTGCATTGTGGTCCATCGGTGTGGTCGCTGAAATCGTGCTGTTCATGTATGCACGTGGATCAATCGAGCGAATGGGTCCCGTCCTGCTGCTGCTGGCAGGTGCCGGTTTCGGTGTGCTTCGCTGGGCCGGAATGGCATTTGATCCGCCTCTGGCGGTGGCCATGTTGCTGCAGGTGCTGCATGCGGCCAGCTACGGCATGACCCATCTGGGCACCATCTACTTCATACGCCGCTTCATGGATGCTGATCTTGCAGGAACGGCGCAGGGCGTGTTTGTGGCGATCTCAGGCGGGGTGTTTATGACATCTGCCATTGCTCTTGCCGGATGGGCCTATGGCGCCCACGCGGCACTGAGCTATTTGTGGATGGCCGCGATGTGTGGCGTCGCGCTGGTATTGGGTTTGGTTCTGAAAGCGAGAACTGCCGGTTAACCCCAAAGGGCAGGTGGCGGCGGGTACATCAGCGATCCTTCAAACCGGATACCCGGATCGCGGTCCCTGGCCAGCAGCAGCGGGCCATCGAGATCAACCACGCGCGCGTTCTGGCCCACAATGTGACCGGGTGCCATGGCCAGCGAAGTCGCCAGCATGCAACCGATCATGATTTCAAATCCCTGCTCACCAGCGGCTTGCGCCAGTGCCAGTGCCTCGGTCAGTCCGCCGGTCTTGTCCAGCTTGATGTTGATTGCGCTGTATTTGCCGGCCAGCTTGTGCAGGTCTTCCTTGCCGTGTGCACTTTCGTCGGCGCAGATCAGCACATCGGTCCTGCCCAGGCCGGTCAATGCATCATCATCACCAGCGGCAAGCGGTTGCTCAACCAGTTCGACCGCTGTCTCGGCACACACTGCCAGGTGGTTGTCCAGGTCGGCAGGCCTCCAGGCCTCATTGGCATCAATGATCAGCCGGGTATCCGGGGCAGCAGCACGTATCGCACGCAGGCGCTCATGGTCACCGTCGCCGCCGAGCTTGATCTTGAGCAATGGCCGTCCGCTTGCCTTTGCAGCGGCTTCGGCCATTTTTTCCGGTGTCTCAAGGCTGAGCGTATAGGCAGTGATGATCGCTTGCGGTTCCTTGTCCAGCCCGGCCAGTTGCCAGACCGGGGTTCCGGTCAGTTTGGCTTCCAGGTCCCACAATGCACAATCCAGGGCATTTTGAGCTGCGTGCAGGCTCAGGATTTTGGGCACTTCCGCCCGGGTGCACCCCGCTTCAATTTCGGAACGGGCGGTCTGCATTGCATCCAGGGTGGCTTCGATGGTTTCGTTGTAACGCGCGTATGGCACGCACTCCCCGACACCGATGGCGCCATCCTGCTCCAGTGTGACCTTGATCACCTCGGCAGTGGTCTTGGTGCCGCGAGAAATGGAAAAGCTGCCGGCAATGGGCCAGCTTTCATGAGCAACGGAGAGGGTGCGCAAGACTGTCATCAGGATGGAAAACGTTTCTGGATCTCGTCCACAATCGGCGCCGTACCGATCCGGATCGGATCAACGCAAGGCATGCCGTACTCGCTTTCAAGCTTTGCCAGATAGTCTTTCGCTTCGGTGTCTGACAGGTTCTGTGTATTGACGCAAATACCGACACACTGAATGTCCGGATTGGTCAGGCGGCCTTCCTCGATATTGCGGTCAATGACCTGCCGGATGGTCGGCAATGGATGTTCCACGCCTCGCATCCTGGTGCGTGTCGGTTCGTGACACACCACGAAAGCATCCGGCTGAGAGCCATGCAGCAGGCCGAGTGACACACCGGCAAATGCCGGGTGGAACAGCGAACCCTGACCTTCAACACAATCCCAGTGGTCGTCTTCGTTGGCGGGAGTTATCCATTCAGCTGCGCCGGAGATGAAATCGGCGACAACAGCATCCAGAGCAATGCCGCGGCCGGAGATCAATACGCCTGTCTGTCCGGTTGCGCGGAAGTCGGAATTCATGCCGCGCTTGCGCATTTCCTGATCAAGGGCAAGTGCTGTGTATTTCTTGCCGACGGAACAGTCGGTGCCAACGGCCAGTATCCGCTTGCCGGACCGCTTTGTACCCTTGCCGGTGGCGAAGGCAATATCTGAAAAACGAACGTCATGCAGTTGTGCACCGTGCTTTTCGGCAGCTTCAGCAATCTCGGGAAATGAAGACAACCGCTTGTGCAGACCGGTGGCTACGTTCATGCCAGCCTCGATGGCCTTTACAACTTCTGAAATCCAATGGTCCGGCAAAACGCCACCGGAGTTGACAACACCCACGACCATTGTACGTGCCCCGGCGGCCACGGCCTCATCAATGCTCATGTCAGCCAGGCCGGTGTCGGCCTGGCAGCCTTCCAGCCGCATCTGGCCGGTGCACCAGTCGGGGCGCCAGTCGACCACGCCTTGCGCCGTCTTGGCTGCCAGCTGGTCGTGAACATCACCGAGAAACAGGAGGTAGGGGCGTTCGATTTCCATGTGTCGCACTCACGAGTCAAAGGTGGTCTTTTCGCGCCATAGGCACCACAAGATGTGACGTTGCGCAAGAGGGCAGTGTATGGCGGCAGATGGAGCCAGATGTTGGTAATTCTGTTTGCTGTCAGCAGCCAGCCCCTGGTTTCAGAACCTGTTGATCAAGGTAATCCCGACATCTTCATGATTGTCCATTTTCGCCAGCGCGGTTCCGGCATCTTCGAGCGCGATACGGGTTCTGATCAGTTTTTCTATGTTCAGACGGCCGGCGGAAATCATCTCGAACAATGCGGGAAACCGCAGGGCAGGCAGACCGCGTGACCCCATGATCACCAGTTGCCGGTAGTAGACGGTTTCCAGCAGCGGGATTTCAGGGTTGGCATGTGCATCCAGCGGCTGTCCGATCTGCACATGACGGCCCAGTTTCTTCAGACAGCGCAATGAATTGTGGAAAGTGTCAGTGATGCCAAGCGCTTCGATGGAGGCGTCGGCACCGCCGCTGGTCAGGTCACGTATGGCTTGTCCGACATCATTGGTTCTGGCGGCGTTGATGGTGTGCGTGGCGCCTACCTGTTTCGCGAACTCAAGCTTTTCGTCAATGATGTCGACTGCGATAACCGTGGCGCCGACGGCGGCACCTATCATGATTGACGACAAGCCGACACCGCCGCATCCGTGTACTGCCAGGGTTTCGCCCGGCCTTACAGCCGCCTTGTCGACGACCGCGGAAAAAGAGGTTGTTGTGCGGCAGCCGAGAGCGGCTGCAACTTCATCAGAAATGTCATCGGGCAATTTGAGTACATTGGCATCAGCCAGCGGGATTGCCACACGTTGGGCAAATGCGCCCCAACCATTGAAACCCACAACGTACTGATCATCGCAGATGGTCAGATTGCCGGCCCGGCAGCATGAACATTCACCGCATCCAAGAATGACCGGGACAGTGACGCGATCACCCTTGCGGAATTTCCGGCAGTCAGCACCGACGCCGACCACTATTCCGGCAAGCTCATGACCTGGAACATGCGGCAGCTTGATAACGTGATTGGTGCCTTTCCAGCCATGCCAGTCTGACCGGCAGACGCCACAGGCTTTCACCTCGATCACCACGCCATCAGACGGCGTGTCCGGCTCGGCGACTTCGGTTATTTCCAGCGGTTTTGAGAATTGGGTAATCAATGCGGCTTTCATGGCCATCAGGATAGAAGCTGTTCAATCAACAGGCCAGCAGAAAGGGTGAGGAGTGCCGCAATCAAATCAAAGCAGACCTTGAGGCATGAAAATCACCTTGCAGGGGTGTTAGTATGGCTTCCTGGAAAGCAATTTGAGGATGTTTGTTCATGACACAGTTTAGCGGATCCTGCCTGTGCGGCGCGGTGAGCTATGAAGCTGATTGCGAGATACAACGCGTCGTCAACTGTCAGTGTCTTGATTGCCAGAAAGCAACCGGCTCAGTACACACAACAATGGTTTTCGTGCCGGAGGACGGTTTGAAAATCAAAGGCTACCCGTCCAGCTACACGCATACCGCAGACAGCGGTTCAACCATGACCAAGCGGTTTTGTTCGTCATGCGGTACGCAGTTGTTTTCAATCAATTCGCGCCGCGCCGGTGCTGTCGGTATTCGGGCCGGAACCATCTCGCAAAAGCACATTATAACGCCGCAAATGAACATATTCTGCGACAGCGCGGTGCCATCCACTCCGATGGACGACAGGTTGCCGAAATACCCCAAGATGCCGGCGTAGGGATCAGAGCCACCTGGAACTGGAGCAATTTGGGTGCATTTGAACCCATAAAACCGATCTAGTGCTTAACCCGTCCGGCAGCTTCTGCCAGCATGAGGTATACCTTGCCGGTTTCCGACCCCAGGCACTGATCTACCAGTTCCTCACCTGCATCTGATGTTGCTACCGTATCGAGCAGGCGCTCGAACAGGCGGATGAAACCGTCAATGCGTGTTCTGGCCTGCTTGTCATCACGATAGGACTTGCGGGTCAGGTCCATCAGCTTGCGCCCGCGGTTCTGGAACAGGTCATGGGTGTAGGCCTGCGCATTGCCTTTCCGGAAGGACACTTCAAGCTCCTTGGGCAGGTCGTCATACAGAACCTGGTAGATGTCGCGTGTGGCCGCATTCAGCTTGGCGACAAGCGTCTCCGTGGCCTGACTGGTCGAGCCTTCCGATGATGCATCAGTCTTTTTCGACTTTTGGGCAGGTTTTTCACGCGCAACAGGGGTATCTGCGTCAGAAGACAAAAGGTCACCGAGAAATCTCCGGACAGACCCGGATTCGCTGGCAGAAGCCGGGGTATCTTCACTTGCTGCAACGCGGCGTTCGGATTTCTGGGCACCGGACGTTTGCTGTGACGCAGCAATGGACGCGGTGCCCCTAGTTTTTCCCGGCGATCGTCCTCCGGCCTCCGGTGGCACATAGATACCCGGCCCGGACATGGCGAGCGAGGATGACTGGCGCTTGACCACGTCGGCCAGTGCGTTGAGGGCGGTGATCTGGTCAGTTACGACGCGGCGCATGGCGTCTGCGGAGTTGCGTGTTTCTGCGGGCAGTTCCAGCACGGCACGGCGCACCTCGCCACGGGCAAACTCGATTTCGCGAACCACGCTGGCCGCAGCTTCGCGCATTTCATCCGCGGTCGAGGAGAACTCTTCGGTGGAACCGGACATGGTGGTGTTGAGCTGGCGCACAACCTCTGCGTGCTGGGAGATGATGTTGCGGGCAGCACGGCTGACCTGATCATCGGAGATTGCCTCGATCTTCTTGATCTCTTCCTGCATGTTGTCGGCCGCAGCGGTAAATTGTGACGTTATCAAACGGCCGAGTTCGTCGGTGCGCTTGTTGGCATCGGACAGCGAGTGCTCCACCCGCTCCATGTAACGTTCCATGATGCCGTCGACTTCTTCCGATTTCTTGCCAAGTTTCTGCAAAAGACTGGCCATCTGCGTGTCGCGGCTTTCCATCAGGCGATCAAGGCGCTCGTTGAAGTTTGTCACTGCGCGGTCGACCTTTTCCGATGCGCTTTCCAGGCGTTCGGAAATCTTGCCTGACGTGGTGTCGAGACGGCCTACGAGTGCTGTCGACACGGTGTCGATACGCTGATCCAGTTCACCGGCTGTATCCTTCAGGGCTTCGGCCATCATGGTGTAGGCCTGGTCGGTATGGGTGGCGAACTTTGAACCGGTATCCTCCAGGCGCCGCGATGCTTCACTGGCGCGGGTTTCAAATTCTCCGGCTGACTGGGTGAGGTGGTTGATGACGCTGGCGGCGTTGGATTCAAACCGGGCCGAAATCGACTGGGTGTTTTCTTCCATATTGTCAGCGAATGATACTGATGCCCGCCCAAGCTCGGCGACCAGGTCACGCGCGGCGCCGTCCAGACCTTCGGAAAAGGCAGTGCGTGCGGTTCCCAGTTCGTTGAACACGCGTGCTGCGCGTTCATCCAGCATCTTGGAGAACAGTTCTCCGGATGCATCCATGCGGGTTATCACATCAGTGGTGATCTCTTCGAGCAGCGTGCTGGCCAGGTCAAAACGCTTGCCCATCTCACGGGAGTTGTTTTCAAGGCGCATGAACATGGCTGCGCCTGTCTTTTCCATGGTCTCGGCGACTTCCGCTGTCGTCGTCTCGAAACGGCTGGACATCTCCTGATTGGCGCGTTCCACATGGGAATACCATTCGGACGTGGTGTTATCCAGCTTGCCGGACATGCCTTCGATCTGGCTCAACACCGTGCCTGACCGATCCTTGAGCTGGGTGATCAGATTGCTCATGGTGTCAGCAACCGTGTCGAGGCGGGTCGTCAGGCTGGATGATGTTGAATCAAGACGGTCGGTCAGCAGCAGGGACACTTCATCAAGCCGTCCGGTCATGGCGCCGGAGGAGGCATCAAGGCGGTCAGCCAGAGCATTGGTTGTGGTGTCCAGCTTGCCGGTCATTTCAGCTGTTACGTTGTTGAGCAACTCGGCCATACGTGATGTGGAGCCTTCCAGGCGTCCGGAAATGGAGGCGGATGAGGTGTCAAGGCGCTCAACCAGTTCATTCGTCGTGGCATCAAGCTTGCCGGTCATTTCCGATGATGCACTGTTCAACAGTTCGGCCATGTGTGACGTGGCGCCTTCGAGGCGGCCCGTCAGTTCGCCGGTGGAGCTGTCCAGGATCGATGTCAACCGGTTGGTCAGCTGGCCGGTGGAGCCATCGAGGCGCTGAGCGATCGCTGCGGTCGTGGTGTCCAGCTTGTCTGACATTTCAACAGACGCCTGATCCAGGGCATCGGCGACCCGTGACGTCACATTTTCCAGCCGGCTGGTCAGTTGCGTCGAGTTGGTGCTCAGGCGTTCGGTTACTTCCTTACTTGTGCTTTCCAGCTTGCCGGTCAGTTCTTCCGAAGACGAACTCAGCAGTGCAGCGAGTTCGCTTCCGGTTGCCTGCAGTTTGCCGGTCAGTGTTTCAGACGACGTATCAAGGCGGTCCGCAAGCGCATTCGAGGTGGCCTCGAGCTTGCCGGTCATGCCAACAGATGCTGTGTCCAGAAGTCCGGCCATGCGGGTTGTGGCGCCTTCCAGGCGAACCACCATGGCGTCGGAAGTCTCCTCGATCTGCCCGGAGAGACGGGCGGTTGACTCATCCAGATGACCGGACATGTGCGATGTTGCCGTTTCAACCCGGTTGAACAGTGTTCCTGCAGATGTCTCCAGTTTGCCGGTTATCTCTTCGGTAATGACCTCAAAGCGCTTGAACAGATCACCGGAGGCGACTTCAAGCGTGCCCGACATCTTGCCTGACACGTCTTCCATATAGGCATAGACCTCATCGCGCGCAGTGGCGACGTTCTGGACAAATTCGCCCGAGATTGACAACAGCCGGTCGGTGAGAGCGGAACCGGACAGATCGATCTGTTCGCCGACCGCCGAAGACGCTGCGGTCAGTCGCTGGGCAACCTTCTCGACCGATGAATTGAGCAGGTTTGCCATTTCACTTGTGGTGCCGAGCAGGCGCTCGTTGACCTGGGTGCCGGCTTCGGCAAGGGCTGCAGATGCCTTTTCGCCGCTCTCATTGATGAAGGCAAGCATGGTTTCCGAGGACGCTTCGGTATCGCGGGCAATTTTCTCACCAGACTCCATAAGGGTCTCGACAACCTTGACACTGGTTGTCTCAAGGCTGGACGCAACGGTGGTGCCGGTGGTCTGCAGATTGGTGACCACATTGTTACCTGCTGACTGAACACGGTCAGTGACTTCGGTGCCGACTTCATTCAGGTTGCGGAGCACGACTTCGGATGTGATCTGAACAGATTCCGCCACGTCGCTCCCGACCAGCTTGATCTGACCGAGGATGTCGTCCGAGGCGGCTTGCATTGTCGTGACAACGGAACCGGAAGTTGAGCGAACCGCCTGGGTAACACTTTCGCCGGTGCTCTTGACCATCGCCACGCTCTCGTCGGCCACAGAACGCAATTGTCCGACCACAGCCTCGGAAGACTGTTCGATCGACGACACCATTTCACCTGATGCAGCGCGCACATTGTCAGTAATGCGGTTGCCGGAATCAGCGATCATGGTGGTGTGGGCGTCGGCTGCCGACTGTAATTGCTCACTGACGGCCTGGGTTGAATGCTGCACCGCCTGCACGACGGTGCCGGAGGTGGACATTACTGCCTGTGCAACGCTGTCGCCTGTTGCCTGCAGTTGCTCATTGACCGATTGCGCCGTCTGTTGAACGGACTGGACAATTTCTCCGGACGCGGAGTGCACTTTTTGCGCAACCGTGTCGCCGGCGATCTTCATCATCTCGGTGTTTTGTTCCGAGGCCGCCTGCAACTGCTCATTGACCGCCTGGGCTGATTGCTGAACGGAATTTACAATCTCGCCGGACGTGGTGCGGACCGAATGGGTGACGCTTTCACCGGTAAGCTTCATCATTTCGGTGTTCTGTTCAGCTGCAAGACGCATCTGATCGGTGGTTGCCGCCGTCACCTGCTCAATGCCCTGGGTAAGCTCAGCGCGCACGCCGCGCACTTCTTCAAGGCTTTCACGAATGCCGGAGGTCACACTGCCTTCAAGCTGGCGCAGGCCGTCACCGAACTGCATGCCTTCGGCGTTCATGCGCTGGGCGGTTTCCTGCATTGTCGCAACCTGACCGGTTACGCTGTCGGAGAACACCCGCATTTCATTGACCAGGGTACCCGACATCTGTTCCATGCGCGCTGTCTGGCCGGAAATCTCGGTGCCGACAAAACTCGCGCGCGTGGAAATTTCATCAACCGTCTGGGACAGTTCCGATGTTGTGTTTTTCAGGCTGTGCTCAAGCGCTGCAAGGGTTGAAGACGCGGTTGATATAATCCCCGACAGGCTCTGCGTGTTCTCTTCAATGCGCGACAGCAGGGGAGTTGCCTCAATGCCAATGACACGACCGGTTTCGTGCAGTGAGTTGCGCTGATGCTCCAGGCCTTCGAGCATGGTGCGAATACGCTCTTCATTGGCACCAAAGGCACGTTCAATATTGGCTATTTCCTTGTGCACGACACCTTCAAGTTCGCTGGCACGCTGCACAGCATGTTCAACGCCGCCGACAAGCTGGTCCACTTCGGATCGCACCAGTTGCGAGACCGATGCAAGGCTTTCGGTTGCAATGTCCTGCGGGCGGACAAGGCGCATGGCTGTCTGCATCAGCGCCTGGCTTACGTGGCTGATCTGGTTTGTGCGGAAAATCAGATAGCCAATAACCATGAAAGACAGGACCGGAATCACCGCCATCATGATGGTCCGCAATGTGACCGGCAGGTTGGTCAGGCTGAGCGGGCTTCCCGCAAGCTGGGCCAGGGCAGGGACATACAAGACGGTCCAGATTGCCAGCCACACAAGCGAAATTGCCACTGCCGACCATATCGGGGTGGTCGATGTGCGCTCACGGATTGCCTGCAGGCTGCTGGCCGCAAAAGCATCATTTTCGTTGGCGGGCCGGCCCCGCAGTTTCGCTTCGCGGCGGCGTTGATCGATCGCGTCTAGCCTGCGACGTTCAGCAGCGTCGCGGCGTGCGACCTGTTCTTCGTTCTGTTCTTCAATTGCCCTGCGATTGCCCCTTCGCGAAGCGCGGCGCGGCTGGTTTGATTCGCTTGACATATTTTGCATCCCCGCAACTGAAACTTACTAACCGGTACTCACACCCCAGGTCCCCCCGGTGCCTCGTGTGCGCCGTATACTGGTCACTCCCACGCTTGATGATCTGACTCATTCGGAAACGAAGCAAGCCCAATGGCCATTTCGTTAACCAATTTGTTCACACCCATCACACGTCCCGCCGAGGATTCTAATGCAAATCAGACACTTGAAGAAGCCATTAGCATTAAAAGGTTTGGGAAAACTAGCGAATTGGTTAACGCGGTGGCCGAAAATGATTCAAATTTTAACAAAATTCATAACGCATTTTTGTCAGATTGGCGTCTAATTTGTGTAATTCGGGTTAGAATCAGTCACTTAAGGACCGGTTCCTGGAGCCTGCATTATTCGAAAAAGGGACCCCGTGCGATGAAGCCAAAACAGGCTGCTGCAAGTAACGTCGAAGGCGATTCCGGAGAGGCAGTTGTTGATCTTGCACATCTGGATCAATACACGCTGGGTGACCACAGCCTGCAAGCGGAATTGCTGCAATTGTTCCGTGTTCAACTCAAGAACCAGACCCAAGAGCTGGTATCGTGCGCCGATGCAACGGACTGGAAATCCGCCGTTCACACACTCAAGGGGGCGGCACGTTCGATTGGAGCGATGCAGATTGGAGAAGTGGCCGAAGCAATGGAACTGGTGCCGTTTTCCGATGACGCCGGGCGCGCTGCGGTTTTGAGCCGCCTGATCGCGGTCCATGCTGCATTTGAAGCGCAGATAGAAGAGTATCTGTGAGACCTCTTTTCGCGCTCTGGCCGGAACCTGTGAGCGCGTAGAACAACCGATTGCAAGGCGTTATCCCAACCCCGTGATTGCAGATCAAACACTGCGGCTGCCACCCGCAGACCGCCTGGTTTCGCTCCTATTGTCGCACAAGGAGGTGAAATGCAACTTGCCGGGCCGGAAATTGTTGCATTTTGTGCTCTGTCGGCCTAGCTAATGACCTGAATGGTAATTGAGTGTATGCAAACAAGTTTGCATGCGTTGGAGCAACATGGGTTCGATCGAGCTCATAAAATTGCTCTAACACTTTGAAAGCGATCAGGTTTATGATTTCTGGCTGATTGAACCAGAAATCATCCTGATCTAGAGCATGGCAGGACCCAAAGACATGGCAAAGATCACTTTTATCGAGCACAGTGGCAAAGAACACGTCGTTGATGCGGAAAACGGCATGTCGGTCATGGAGACCGCAATCAAGAACATGGTGCCGGGCATCGATGCAGATTGTGGTGGCGCGTGCGCCTGTGCCACGTGCCATGTCTACCTTCAGGGCGATTGGGCGGAAAAGCTGGCAGAGCGGTCCGAAATGGAAGAGGACATGCTGGATTTTGCCTTCGAGGTGCAGGACAGCTCGCGGCTTTCGTGCCAGATCAGGGTGTCTGATGACATTGACGGGCTGGTTTTGAAGGTTCCAGAAAAGCAATTCTGAGACCTGTCCCTGAATTCACCAACTCAACACACAAGCTTCGGCGGCCCGAAACAGGCCATCCGGCGAGATGATCAAGGAGGCCCATGTCGATGGCCAGTCAGACGATTGAAACCGATGTAGTTATTGTTGGGGCTGGTCCGTGCGGACTGTTTGCCGTTTTCGAACTGGGCCTGCTCGACATCAAGTGTCATGTGGTGGATATTCTCGACAAGCCGGGCGGGCAGTGCGCCGAGCTTTATCCGGAAAAGCCGATTTACGACATTCCAGGCCTGCCGATCGTGACCGGTCAGGAACTCACCGACCGGCTGCTGGAACAGGCGACACCCTTCAACCCGCAATACCACTACAACCAGATGGTTACCTCGCTGCGGAAACTGGACGATGGATCGTTCGAACTGGAAACCGACGGGGATATTCTGTTCAAGTGCAAGGTCGTGGTGGTCGCGGCCGGCGGCGGCAGCTTCCAGCCCAAGAAACCGCCCATGCCGTCAATCGAGGACTTTGAAGGCACCAGTGTCTTCTATTCGGTCAAGCGCATGGAAGATTTCCGCGACAGGGACATCCTGATTGTTGGCGGTGGTGACAGCGCGCTTGACTGGGTCATCAATCTGCAACCGATTGCCAGGTCCATGACCCTGCTGCACCGGCGCGACGATTTCCGGGCGGCGCCGGACAGCGTCAACAAGATGCGCGAGTTGGTCGCTGCGGGAAAAATGAACCTCCACATCGGCCAGGTTACAAATCTGCACGGCAGTGACGGTGTTTTGAGTGGCGCGGCCGTGAAGGGCAAGGAAGGCGAGTTCGAGGTCGCCTGCAACACCATGCTGCCGTTCTTCGGTTTGACCATGAAGCTTGGCCCGGTTGCCGAGTGGGGGCTTAATCTTGAAGAAAACCTGGTGCCGGTCGATACCGAGAAATTCGCGACCTCCGAACCCGGCATTTTCGCCATTGGCGATATCAACACCTATCCGGGCAAGCTGAAGCTGATCCTGTCAGGTTTCCATGAAGCGGCCCTGATGTCCCAGGAGGCGTTCCGGATCATCAATCCCGGTGAGCGTCTGTTGTTCCAGTACACAACCTCCAGCTCGAACCTTCAGAAGAAGCTGGGTGTGGCATAAAGCAATACGGGTTCAATCGAACCCATAAGCCCGATCTTGGAATATTTCCCGGCACTGACCGGAAAATGCGAAGCCTGCAAGCGACTATGTAAATTCGCCTGCGGGCTTTTTATCCGCTCCGTGCCGGGGTTTTGATCTGGATCATTGATCTTCCAGAATATACATATACTTTATTGAATGTGTTTTCGGATCTGCCGGAATCCAGAACCAAGGAGGTTCTTTCAATGAAACGGAATATCGGAACAATTGATCGCGTGCTGCGTGCCGTGGTTGGTATTGCACTGATTGCCTGGGCATTTTTCGGTGCCAGCGATTTTGCCTGGGCAGGCTGGATCGGCGTCGTACCGCTATTGACTGCGGTGATAGGCTGGTGCCCGCCATATAGCCTGCTGGGGATCAATACCTGCGGCACAAAGACCGCGTGATACAGACAGGCAGGGCCTGCTTCCGGGGTTCTGCCCCTAAGCCCTGCCGGTTTTTCTGAGCAGCTCGAGCAGATCGTCATGGGGCAGGGCGCGCACGGCAAGTCCATTCCTGCCGGTCATCGTTTCATTGGCGATCATGGCGTCCAGAACAGCTTCTTCAACGGTTTCCACGACAGCCTGGAACAGCGGATCAAGCTCGCTGTCTGCCAAAGCATCGAGATGACGAACGCCGCCGGATTGCAGCGCCTGCCCGTTGGCGGTGGACAAGGCCAGGAATATGTCACCGGATGAGTTGTGGCCTATGGTGCCGGTTCGCGCCAGGCCAAGGGGTACCCGGCGCGCCAGCCGCTTGCATTGATGCGGCAGGAGCGGCGCATCTGTCGCTACAATGGCGAT
>Ga0316190_10000698_pt1 | contig 23578 bp, 21 predicted proteins | sample Eddworburrow2_MG_FD_204929 | JGI IMG/M metagenome (GOLD analysis project Ga0316190, IMG submission 204929) | Coastal sediment microbial communities from Maine, United States - Eddy worm burrow 2 | ecosystem: Environmental > Aquatic > Marine > Coastal > Sediment | place: USA: Maine | collected... | reverse complement strand
GTATGATTTTCTCCTCCACCGCTCTCTTTGTTTTCTGCCGGCGAAGCTAGGGACAACGGAGCTCGCTTTCAACCGCCCTTCTGTCAGTCGCGACCCCCTCGAAAACCTCCCAGTACTTCAAATCAATCATTAAATGGTTAATGCTTAACAATATGAAAGCCTCCTAAGTGTGCCGAAATTGCTACAGTTTTTACAATTCGCACGACTCGAGATTGCGAAGCATGCACTGCAGGTCTAATCTGGCGGCATCGCTGTCTTGAGGGGGCCAAATGGACAAGCTAGCAACATCCCGAAAATCCAATCGTCAGATCGAAGCACAGGCCAATGACCTGCTCAAGACCCTGTGGAACAAAAGGTTGGAGCACTGGGACGGGAATCCGCCGTCCGATCCAGTCGCCATCATCGATCCCGTCAAGGCCCTCGGACTTCTCGGCTTCACTTTCTCCTATACGGAGGATCTGGGTAAATACGACGGTGACAACGGTTTCCTGAAGGTAGCAGGCACGATTAACCGCGACACAAAAACCGTTCAGGTATCCGACCACTTTCCGCAAAGCGTACGCTTGTTCACAGTTGCACATGAACTGGGACATGCCGTCATGCACGATGTGGGCGGCACCATCCATCGCGACAGACCTTTGGACGGGGCAATCGCATCCAGAGACGGCATGGAAGTGGAAGCGGACAAGTTTGCCTCCTTCTTCCTGATGCCGGAAAAGCTGGTTAAATCCCGCTTTGTCGAGGCATTCGGAAGCGAACGCTTTTCCTTGAACGAAGACACCGCTTTTGCACTTCTGTGCGAACCTTTATCCGATGTTCGGAAAAAACTCGGAAAGCGGAGAGACCTGTCACGATTCCTCGCCAGTGCCGGAAGCTACAACGGACGTTTCTTCCATTCGCTGGCCAACCAGTTCCGCGTGTCCTTCGAGGCCATGGCTATCCGTCTGGAGGAACTTTCCCTGATTAAGCCTTAACAAACGTCAGTAAGACCTGTTAATGCATTAAGTCAGATAAGGCTTCAGATAACGTCCGGTATGCGACGCCTCACATGCGGCAACCTGCTCCGGTGTACCCGCAACCAGAACCTGGCCACCCCGGTCTCCACCCTCCGGCCCCATATCCACCATCCAGTCGGCGGTTTTGATGACCTCCAGATTATGTTCGATGATGATTACCGTATTGCCACGATCAACCAGTGAATGCAGCACATCGAGCAGCTTGGCGACATCATCGAAATGCAAGCCTGTGGTCGGCTCATCCAGAATATACAGGGTGTCGCCGGTGGCCCGGCGGGCCAGTTCCCGGGAAAGTTTGATGCGTTGTGCCTCACCCCCGCTCAATGTGGTGGCCGATTGGCCAAGGCGGATATAGCCCAGACCGACCTGCTCCAGCGTTTCAAGTTTATGTTGAATCGTGGTGACCGACGAAAAGAACTGCGCCGCCTCTTCCACGGTCATGACGAGCACGTCGGCAATGCTTTTACCCTTGTAGCGAATATCCAGAGTTTCGCGATTGTAACGTGCGCCATTGCAACTCTCACAGTGCACATACACATCCGGCAGGAAATGCATTTCTACCCGAATGATTCCATCACCCTCGCAGGCCTCGCAGCGCCCGCCTTTCACATTGAAGGAGAAACGCCCCGGCTTGTAGCCGCGTGCGCGTGCCTCAGGAACCTGTGAAAACAGGTCACGGATCGGCGTAAACAGACCCGTATAGGTCGCCGGATTGGAGCGTGGTGTACGCCCGATCGGGCTCTGATCAATATCAATCACCTTATCCACCAGATTAGCACCCAGGAGCTCGTCAAAAGCACCCACCCGCTCACGCACCATGCGCGTGCGTCTGGCAAAAGCGCGATACAGGGTATCGAGTACCAACGTGGATTTTCCGGATCCGGAAACGCCTGTCACACAGCTTAATCGGGCCAGTGGGAAACTCGCATCCACATGGCGCAGATTATTGGCCCGCGCACCGAGAACACCAATGCAGGGGTGGCCTTTTTCCACAGCGCGACGCACCGGCATGGCAACCATTTTCTTCCCGTTGAGATATTGCGCCGTCAGGGATTCAGGATGTTGCAAAACTATCTCTATGGGGCCGGCAACCACAACCTCGCCACCATGCTCGCCGGCTTTCGGGCCCATATCCACCACCCAGTCGGCACGTCGAATGGTGTCTTCATCGTGCTCCACGACCAGAACTGAATTACCCAGATCACGCAGGCGCTCAAGCGTGCTCAACAGACGCTCATTGTCGCGCTGATGCAGACCGATGGATGGCTCATCAAGAATATATAGAACGCCGACCAGTGCCGAACCGATCTGTGTAGCCAGACGAATACGTTGCCCCTCTCCGCCTGACAAGGTGCCGGCGGTTCGATGCAGACTCAGATAATCCAGACCCACCTCAATCATAAAACCAAGGCGTGCATCCACTTCCTCCAACACGCGCCCGGCAATGGTGGTGTCCTGATTGCCAAGACTTAGGCCCCGCACCCACTTTTGTGCATCACGCAGCGGCATCTCGACCAACTCAGGCAGACTCAAGCCTGCAATGAGTACGTGTCGCGCAGCCATATTAAGACGTGAGCCGCTGCAGGCAGGACAGGCGATGTCGTTGATGTAATGCGACAACGATTCGCGCACCTCATCCGAGGTGCTTTCTCGATACTTTCGATCCAGGCCAGAAACCACCCCCTCAAACGGGCGCATCACCTCGCGTATCGAACCACGGTCATGGAAGTGAAAGGCAATGCGCTTGCCATCGGAGCCATAAAGCAGAAAGTGGCGCGTATCTTCCGTCAGTTCACCGAACGGGGTATTGATATCCACATCCAGATGACGGCACACCGCATCCATGGTCTGCTGGAAAAAAGGTGTCTCCTTCCCCGACCATGGTGCAATTGCACCTTGTTTCAGGGATTTACTCGTATCAGGAACAATCAGATCAGGATCGAAAACGGTTTTCGATCCAAGCCCATCACAGGCCGGGCATGCTCCGACAGGTGAATTGAACGAGAACAGACGTGGCTCGATTTCCGGATAGGAAATGCCGCAGTCGGCACAGGCAAAGCGTTCGGAAAAAGACAGTAATTGATCCTCCAGCAATACCAGCAACATGCCATCGCCGTAGCGCAGACAGGTTTCCACCGAATCAGCCAGACGCGTGCGCAGCCCTTCCTTGAGCACCAGTCGATCCACCACCAGTTCGATGTCGTGTTTTTTATTGCGTTCCAGCGCCGGTACATCCTCGATCGACATAATCTCGCCATCCACACGCACGCGCACAAAACCATCCATGCCGGCCTTATCCAACTCACGACGAAATTCACCCTTGCGAGCGCGGGCAATCGGCGCCAGAAGTTGCAAACGACTACCTTCCGGCAGTTTTTCCAGCTCATCCACAACCTGGCTGGCACTGGATGAGGTGATCGGCTTGCCGCAATCATGACAGTGCGGGCGGCCGATTCGCGCAAACAACAGGCGCAGATAATCATGCACCTCGGTGATGGTGCCAACGGTTGAACGAGGATTGCGGCTGGTGGTTTTTTGCTCAATCGAAATAGCCGGTGAAAGGCCATCAATGGCATCCACGTCGGGACGCTCCATCATGCCGAGAAACTGCCGTGCATAGGCTGAAAGTGACTCGACGTAACGCCTCTGCCCCTCGGCATACAGGGTGTCAAAAGCCAGTGATGATTTACCCGAACCGGAAACGCCGGTAATCACCACAAGTTTGTCGCGTGGCAGATCGAGGCTGATGTTTTTCAGATTATGCACGCGCGCGCCGCGCACATTGATCCATTGTCCGTCGGGTCTGCTGCCACTATCCGTTGTCCCTGCGCTTACATGCGCAGTGTTATGAGCTGATTCTTTCACCAAGTCTCCTGTCGATCGCAAACGCGCGATACTATCCCCTTTTCCTGCACATAAAAGGCGCATGTGCTAAAGTAGCCTGAAGTTCGCGCAGCACATCGCAGGCAGTGGTATAACAGGAGGCAAGAGCATGTCGGAAAACACCAGTGAAAATAGAGCCAAAGAGGAAGTTCAAAACAACGGCAGTGAGCGCCCCGGCAACTCCCTCCCCCTTGTTCTTTCGGGTATCGCCGTGCTGCTAGCTGCGCTGGCTCTGATTGCCAACCAGATGGGACAACCGGAACCGCGCATGGACCCGCTTGATGCGGTTAACAGCAAGCTCGGCCAGATTGAAGCACGCATCGGCGATATGGAGTCTCAACTGACCAGCGACAAACTGGATGTGGTGAATATGCAGTTGAAAAGGATTCTTCTTGATCTTGAGCAATTGTCGGCAGTAGCCGATGATGCCACTCGCCAAAAGATTGATCAGGCCTATGGTTTGCTCAAATCCCTAAGCGGACCTTCAGTCAGAGTTCAGGCGGAAGTCGATATCCAAGGCACTGCGATGCCAGAAAACCAAACACCGACGCAAGAGCCTGCTGCCACGATAGAAGAAGACACATTCCCCGCTGAGCAGCTTCCGACAGAAGCAACTCCGGCAGAACCGGCTCCGCTTGATCCTCTTCCCGCTTTACCAGAGGGCGAGAGCAGCGGCATAACCGAGCCCATCACGCAGTCTTTAGAAACCGACAGCGTGGAAACAAGCCCGACAGAGGCGGACCCATCCTCGGTCACCCCTCCCGTGAAGCATGAAAGCATTGAGGAAGCTATGCAGCAGATGAATGGTGCCGTCCAGGGCGTTAGCCCAAGCGAGGGCCCTGCACCCAAGCCCTAGGCCTCCTGTCCGCTACATGACCTCGGCGGCATAGGCCGCAAGACGGGAGCGTTCGCTGGCCTTGAGGGTCACATGCCCGGAATATGCCCAAGAGGCAAAGCGCGTGGCAGCCATCGATAAGCCATTGGTATAGGCCGTCAGATAAGGTGTATCGATCTGCGCATTATTACCCAGAATAATGATTTTCGATCCCTCGCCGATGCGCGTAATCAAGGTTTTCATTTGATGTGGAGAGAGGTTTTGTGCCTCATCCACAAGCAACCAGGTTCGCATATAGGTGCGCCCACGGGCATAAGACAGCGATGAAATCTCCATCTTATATTGGGCCAGGCTGTTACCCAGCCCCTCAAACTCATCACCAAGCAGCAAGGTTAGATTATCACTGACTGCACCCATCCATGGCTCAAGCTTTTCCTTCTCTGTACCGGGAAGAAACCCGATGTCCTGCCCCATGGGCACGGTCGCACGGGTAATGATAATCCGGTCATACAAATTTAGATCAAGGGTCTGGTGCAAGCCGCAAGCCAGTGCCAACAGTGTTTTGCCTGAGCCTGCCTTGCCCAGCAGGGTGACCATATCGACTTCAGGATCCATCAGCAGGTTCATCGCCATATTCTGCTCTGAATTCTTTGCCTGAATGCCCCAGATCGCATTGCGTTCGCTACGGAATGAATGCACATCATGCAATTGCATATACCCATCTTCCTCAATCGCTGTGCAACGCAATACCTGTCCCTTATCACCCGGCAACACAACAAAACCATTTATCGAGGGTTCAAACACGCCTTCCGGCCAGCGGATACGATAATGCGTGCCTTCCGGGCCATCACTGACCTCCATATCAGCGGCCATCGAACCCCATGTCTGCTCATCCAACTCGACATAACCGAGCGGTAAAATCTCCATGTCATCATCAACCTTGTCGGAACGGTAATCTTCCGTCACCAAACCAAGGGCGCGTGCCTTGATGCGCATATTGATATCCTTGGATACCAGAATCACTTCGCGGTCCTCATGCTCCTTCTGCAAGGACATGGTGACGGCAATAATGCGATTATCTCCGCTGCCATGCGCCAACGACTCGGGCAGGATTTCCAATGCGCGATGATTTAATTCGAAAAACAGACAGCCACCACCGGGCAAGGGGCAACCTTTCTTCAGGTCAGTGGTCCCCTCGCTCAATAATTCCAGTTGCCTGGATGCCTCGCGCACATTTCGTGCCAGCTCATCGAAACCACGTTTTACCTTATCCATCTCTTCAAGCACCACGATGGGCAGAATCACATCATGCTCATCGAAACGACTTAAAGCATGTGGATCATGGATCAACACATTGGTATCAAGCACATAAATCTTGCGTTGGGTATCGTTTCCGTCCAATCCCGACTCCTGTTTTCTTAAGATGCATGGTTTGCTGCCAGAAAAGCCCTGACCGGCACAATATTGAGACAGCATAGCAAGCTGTAAGGCGCATGACAAAAGGCCTTTTGCGCAGCTTGACAGTCAGTGGTCCGCTGGCATTATTCGCCTCCTTCGCGGGAATAGCTCAGCTGGTAGAGCGCAACCTTGCCAAGGTTGAGGTCGCCGGTTCGAACCCGGTTTCCCGCTCCAGACAAGTTGGGGGGCATGATGCCCCCCTCCTTTTTAAAGTGGCAACGAACGGCAGGGTGGCTCAGTGGTACGGCGGAGGACTGCAAATCCTTTATTCGCGAGTTCGATTCTCGCCCCTGCCTCCACTTTTCCCATTATTATTAAACTTCACCAACTCTCAATTCCACTCCAAACACTAACATTTCCTTGTCTCAGTCCTTCTTTTGGTCAATCATCACGAATTGGCTTGCCCTGTCGGCCTGTATTGGCATCATTCACACGCCAGCCAAGGCCGGGATGGCGGAACTGGTAGACGCACGGGACTTAAAATCCCGAGAACTAACGTTCGTGCGGGTTCGACTCCCGCTCCCGGTACCACTATCTGCAACAGGCTGGCATGGAGGGAAACATGCAGGATGCTTTGTTTTTACGCATCTACCTGAGCGAATCGGATCGTCTTGATGGCGAACCGGCGATGCAGGCTGTCCTAAATCTATGCCGCGAGGCAGGCCTGACCGGAGTCAGCGTCATACGCGGCATTGAAGGCATGGGACTGCACGGCGTGCACTCCAGCACCCTCCTGTCGCTTTCCAGCGATCTACCACTGATTATAGAAGCCATCGATTCACAGGCAAAGATCGAGCGTGCCATTGGTATACTCAGACCCCATATCGGCAATCGCCTGCTGGCCACCTGGCCAGTGTCTGTTATGCGCAAGCAGGAGGTAAATGCATGAAGGAAATTATCAGCACCGTCCCGCTGTTTTCCGAACTCGATGAAGCGGAACTGGGAGCTATCGTCGCCCTTGTGAGCCGCAAACGCGTCGGTAAGAACACCATTGTTCTGCAGGAGGGCGAAACAGGTGATGCGATGGCCATCATGCTCAGCGGTTCGGTCAAGGTGTCACAATATGCCAACGACGGTCGCGAAGTGGTGCTCTGCCTGCTGGAAACCGGTGCCTTTTTCGGTGAAATGGCACTACTCGACACCGAACCACGTTCGGCCACCGTCACCACCATGGAAGAGACTGAGCTCGGCTTTATCCGGCGCAAGGACTTCTCCCGCCTGATGCTTGAAATGCCCGGCCTGACCAGCAAGCTATTGGCTGAAATCACCCGCCGTCTTCGCCGAACCAATCTGGTGCTGGCCCATATCAGCACCATGGACGTGAATCACCGTCTGTATGCTTACCTCAATGATTTTTGTGAACAGTTCGGCAGGTTGCGCCCGGACGGACGCATCGAAATCAAGCTGCCCACACATCAACTGGTTGCTGATCAACTGTCGACCAGCCGCGAAACCATCTCACGCGCCATCAGCGCGCTAAAAAAGGACGGTGTCATTATTCCTCTGGCCGGTCGTGGGCGCGTTAAAGTTGATGTAAATGCCCTCAACGAAATGATTGAGGACTTCGACTAAACACCCCCTTTCACGGGGCTTGACACTCATGCATCAGTGACTAATGTTCGGCCTCCCTAACGCGGGGTGGAGCAGTGGTAGCTCGTCGGGCTCATAACCCGAAGGTCGTCGGTTCAAATCCGGCCCCCGCAACCAAACAAACAAAGGGCTCGCAGCTAATCACTGCGAGCCCTTTTTCTTTATAATTCTCAGGGTAATTTCTTTGCCAGATTGACCGTTAGCAGAGCATGCGGGTCTGGCTTCACCGGCATGGGGATTTTAACCTGATAGCCACTGCCGGGAGCCTCATGCATCGGTTTGCCGGAACGGGCATCACTCATGGCTTCAAGTATGAAGGTGCTATTGCCTTGCGGATCGATCAATTCGAGGGAATCGCCCACTGCGAATTTATTTTTTACCACCACTTCAGCCAGTTTGGTCTCTTCATCATAAGCGATGATTTCGCCGATAAAGCGCTGCAAATCGGAGTCTGAACTGCCGGTTTCGTAGTTCTGACTGGCAGAGCTGCGCTTGCGCGTAAAAAAGCCGTCGGTGTAACCCCGGTTGGCCAGCGAATCAAGCTGGGGTAACAGGGATTCATCAAAGGGTCTGCCGGCCAGCGCATCATTGATAGCCTGTCGATACACCTGCGTGGTGCGGGCCACGTAATAATACGATTTGGTACGCCCCTCTATTTTCAGTGAATCAACGCCGATATTCACCAGGCGCTCGACATGCTGAGCGGCACGAAGGTCCTTTGAATTCATGATGTAAGTACCATGCTCATCTTCAAAGATCGGCAATTGATCGTTCGGGCGTTCCCTTTCGGTCAGCATATAGACCTGATCAGCCAGCGGGTGACGCTCTGTATCACCGCAGTCGGCAAACGGCTGCGCATTCATGCCATCGAGCACTTGTATCGGAATCACATCACCGCTGACATCTTCGGATGCAGCTTCGACGCCGTATTCCCAACGACAGGAATTGGTGCATGAGCCCTGATTCGCATCGCGGTGATTAAAATAACCGGATAACAGGCAGCGGCCTGAATGGGCCATACATAAAGCGCCATGTACAAACACTTCCAGCTCTATATCCGGGCACTGTTGGCGGATTTCCTCGACCTCATCCAGGGACAGTTCACGCGACAAAATAATGCGCGACACACCCACCGACTGCCAGAATTTCACTGCCGCCCAGTTCATCGTATTGGCCTGCACGGAGAGGTGAATCGGCATTTCGGGCCAGCGCTCACGCACCATCATCATCAAGCCGGGATCGGCCATAATCAGCGCGTCGGGCTGCATATCAATCACCGGCTGCATATGTTCCAGGTAGCGTTTTAATTTACTGCTATGCGGCAACAGATTGCTGGCAACAAAAAACTTTTTGCCTAAAGCATGCGCCTCATCAATGCCGGTTTTTAGGTTCTCCAGCTGGAAATCATTGTTGCGCACGCGCAAGGAATAGCGCGGCTGCCCGGCATACACGGCATCTGCTCCAAAGGCGAATGCATAGCGCATGTTCTTGATGGTTCCGGCCGGAGCCAGCAACTCAATCGATGGATTTATCATTTACTAGCGCTCAAACAGCCAAGTTTAGGGCAACTGAAGAGGCAAATAATCATACCCCGCTTTCGAGCAGGTGTGAAACCACCCCGTCGGCCAGTTTGGGTTCAAACCATGTCGACTTGGGAGGCATCACTTCGCCGGAATCGGCCACAGACATCAGGGCTTCCATTGAGGTGGGAAACATCGAGAAGGCCACAGCCATCTCGCCGGAATCAACGCGCTTCTCCAACCCTTCCAGTCCACGAATACCGCCGACAAAGTCGATACGCTCGTCCTTGCGCGGGTCACCAATGGCCAGTAATGGCGCCAATAGATTTTCCTGCAACAGACTCACGTCTAGTCGTGCCACCGGATCATCATGGGCAATCAGCTCATCGTGGATGGATAGGATATACCACGAGCCATCGACATACATGCCGAACTCCCCTTCCTTCTGCGGATGAACCGGGATTTCAGAAAGTTCGATATCGAAGGACTCGGCAACTCGAGCAAGAAAACCGGCGGGCTGCATGCCGTTGAGGTCACGCACCACGCGGTTGTAATCGAGGATATGCATCTGATCGTGCGGAAAAATGACGGACAGGAAATAATGATAGGCCTCCTCCCCCGTTTCCTGCGGATTTGCAGCTGTACGTGCAGCAGCAACACGTGAAGCAGCAGCTGAGCGATGGTGTCCATCAGCCACGTAGAGTGCGTCCATGGCTTCAAATGCATTACTGATGGCGGCGATCTGTGCCGCATCGCGTATCACCCATAAGCTGTGCTGAACACCACTGTCGGCCATGACATCCATGTCGGGCTCACCCTTGGCAACCTCGGCAAGAATCCCGTCGACAACTTCTTCGGCTCGATAAACCAGAAACACCGGGCCGGTCTGGGCACTCAAGGCTTCTACCTGACGCACGCGGTCATCTTCCTTGGTCGGGCGGGTGAATTCGTGTTTCTTGATTCGACTCTCATTGTATGCGGCCACTGAAGCGGCAGCGGCAATACCGGTTTGCACATGCTCTCCCATCACCAGCCGATAAACGTAATAGCACGGAGCTTCATCCTGAATCAGGATGTTTTCAGCGATCATATGTCTAAAATTCTTCGCCGATTTCGCATAAACGGATACGTCATACGGATTGGTGTCTTCCGGCAGATCAATCTCAGCTTTGGATACGTGCAGAAAACTCCACGGCTTACCTTCTACCTGCTCTCTGGCCTCACTGCTATTCAGCACGTCATATGGCGGCGCAACCACAGCAGCGGCGTGCTCGGGTGCAGGTCTGAGGCCTGCAAAGGGGCGGATCAAAGGCATGGGGAAAGCTCCTGTTCGAATCGTTCAATGAATGGTGCCGGATGATAGCAGAGTGCCACGGACGGCACACCGCCAGTAATTAGGGTTTACAGCAACCTGTCCAACTCGGATTTACTGAAGCCAGCCTGCTCACGCGCCTCAAGATTGAACGGTCCAAACAAGCCCTTGGGATAGTGTTGATCCAACAAAGCGAAGAACGTCGCTTCAGGCTCTACAGAACGCTGTTTACAACAGAATTGAAACCAGCGATTGCCGATAGCCACATGACCAATCTCATCGCGCAGGATGATATCCAACAGGCTCACCGCATTATGATCGCCCGCTTGAGCCAGTTTCACCTGAATGCCCGGGGTGACATCAAGGCCCCTAGCCTCAAGGACTCTGGGCACAAGCGCCATGCGATGCAGCACATCATGCGCTGTCTTCTCACACATTTCCCACAAGCCGTCATGAGCATCAAAATCTCCATATTCAAAACCCAGATGACGCAGATGCGCCCGAACCAATTCAAAATGGTAGGCCTCCTCCTGTGCCACCTGCATCCAGTCCCGGTAGAAGTCTTCCGGCATTTCGGAGAAACGCTGCACTGCGTCCAGGGCCAGATTGATGGCATTGAACTCGATGTGGCAGATGGCATGCATCATGATGGCTCGCCCCTGCACTGTACCGAAACCACGCTTGGGCACCTTCGCGCCGCGAACCAGATGCGGGCGATCCGGTCGCCCGGGGGCGTCAACGTGAAGTGGTTTGCCGAAGTCGGCAAAGGCCAGAGAGCCATCTGCAAATCCGGCAGCAGAATTGCGCACGAGTGAAATCTTTTCATCCACATCTGTTGAAGCAAGGGCCTGTCTGACCTGCGTAAACAGATTATTCATACCCTGAACCCACATTGAGAAAATGAATGGGGACTTAAGAAAAAAACCTCATAAATGATTGCCGCGACTGTCACTTGCATTCTCCCTGCGCTGTGGCTAGAAACCGCCTCATGCGATTGATTGCTATTCTCTTACTCACCCTCATCCCCTTTGTGTCCCCGGCTGCGGAATTTGAAATATTCCAATCCGGCTATCAACCCCTGAAACTTGCCTGGATGAGCGATGGTGAAGACCTCAACACAAGTGATACAAGATTAATGCACGCCATTGTACGCAAGGATCTGGAATCCAGTCGCTCATTTGTTGCACTTAACCCGTTCAGCTTTCTGGCCGACATCAAACAAGTCAGAAGCAATGTGGATTACGGCGATTGGCGCATCATCGGCACCGACATTCTGGCCATTGCCCACCTAAAGAAAACAGCTGATCAGTGGAATGTCGATATCGAGGTGCACGACCCCTTCCGCAACAAGCTGTTGTCCAAAACCACGCTAACCTACGATAACCCTGCCCTTCGGCCGCTGGCGCATCGCATTGCCAATCATATCTATCAGGCCGCCACCGGCATTCCCGGGGATTTTGACAGCCATATACTGTTTGTCAGCAAACGCGGTAAAACAGCCGATCTTGTCTACATGGATCAGGACGGTGCCAACCGCCAACTGGTGGGTCGCAATTTCAGGCTGTTACTGTCACCGGATCTCTCACCCGACAACAATGTGGTGGCTCTGAATACCTATGTAGGCAACCACCCGCGCCTTGAAACCTTCGAATTGAGTACGGGTAAACGACAGACGTTTGGCGACTTTCCGGGCCTGAACAGTACGCCGGCATGGTCTCCGAATGGTCGCTATATCGCCGCTACACTATCGCATACCGGTTACACGCAGATTCATCTGTTTGATACCAAAACTCACCGTTGGCGCCAGCTGACCCATCACAGGGGCATCGACACCTCGCCAAACTGGGCGCCGGACGGGAAAAGCATCGCTTTCACCAGCGACCGTAATGGCTCACCACAAATTTACAGTATTCGACTCAGCGACGGTCAAGTAGAACAGATCTCCAAGCAAGGCCCCTACAACACATCACCGATCTGGTCTCCGGCAGGCGACCGCATCGCTTTTATCGCCCTGAAAAACTGGCAATATGCCATTAGCACCATGCGCAGCGACGGTACGGATATCCGTTATCTGATTAGCGGTGGTCAGGTTGAAACACCTGCATGGTCATCCAATGGGCAGATGCTTCTCTTCTCACGCAAGGTCAGAGGTGTGCGCAGTATTTTCAAGGTGCCCAGTTGGGGGGGCAAGGCCGAAGCCGTGACAGGGCCAATGGAAGATGCCTCAGACCCAATCTGGACGCATTAATGGGCTTCTCTTGCATTCATCTCTGTTCCGGCCTTCGCTGAACAGCTGTCATAGTCATACAAGCCATTGAGAATAATGACTCAGCCATGCTAGGCTAGCTGCTTATGGGGGATGTAAATAGCCTCTTCAGTGATGTACGATGCGGTATATAAAGAGCAGCGATTTCGATCAGGTTCAATTAAATATGGAGGAAATTATGAAATTCAACAAATATTCTACCCTTGCCATTGCAGTTTTCGCAGCTGCCGGTCTGATGATGGGTGGTTGTGCCAAGAAGACTGTCGACGGAAGCGGCCACGGCGGCTCCAGCGTGCATAAAGTAGGCAGTGCTGCCATGTCAGCAGAACGCTCGGTCTACTTTGACTTCGATAAGTCCGAGATCAAGGCTGAGGCCAAAGCTATTCTTGATGCCAATGCTGCATACCTGAAAGCCCACCCACAGAGCAACGTAACGGTTGAAGGCAACTGTGATGAGCGCGGCGAACGCGAATACAACCTGGCTTTGGGTCAGCGTCGTGCTGATTCAGTGAAGGCCTATCTGGTTGAACGCGGCGTAGCAGCAGGCAATGTCAAAACAGCCTCATTTGGTGAAGAAAATCCAGCATGTCGTGGAAGCGGCGAAAACTGCTGGAGCCAGAACAGACGCGCCGACCTTGTGGTTCGCTGAGTCAAAACCAGTTGAATCGGTTTAGTTTCTTTGCGCTTGGCTAAACACGGCGGATTGTTCATGCAACTGCGGCCATCGGTTTTTCCGGTGGCCGCTTTCGCTGTGTCTATTTTGCTAATCGGTTGCGCTACGGGGAAAAAAGATGCCGAGAGCTGGCAGCAAGACAAGCAGGTGGTGATGCAATCCATCGCACAGCTGCAAGATAAGCAAAAACAACTCGACGAAACCCTGAACCTTGTTCAAAAGCAACTGGCCGAGAATGCAACCGAGAAAAAACAACAGGATGCAGCCTATGCCGCATTGCATGAACAGCTTGCACAAATGAAAGGGCAAATCCGCAACCTGCGCAGCGCAACGGCCCGATTGAACGCATCACGAAAAATCACCAAGAAAAATCTGGATAAAAAGATTGAAAAGATTGCACAGGCCATCAAACCGGCCGAAGTAGTCGAACAGACTGGCAGTGTGGAAGATGTAAAAGACCACTATACCGCAGCTTATCTCGCCCTTAAAAGCGGCCGCTATGAAGAGGCCATCGAAAAATTCCGCGATCTTCTCAAGACCCATCCAAAAAATAATTACAGCGATCAGGCTTATTACTGGCTGGGTGAGAGCTATCTTGCCCAGAACAACATCCCGCGTGCGATTGGAAACCTTGAATGGATGGTGGCCAACTATCCGGATAGTACCAAGCATGCAGCGGCCATGCTCCGTCTGGGTATGGCCTATCAGATGCAGGAACGACCAAGCGAGGCTCGCGATATACTGTCACGCTTAGTTGAGACCCATGCCGAATCTGCGGCTGCGCAAGAGGCCCGGAAGCTTCTCCAGCCGACAACCACCCCCATTCAGTAAGCCGTTTTATTCTGCTATGTCTTTGTTGACGCGTGTTCGTATCCATGAGATTTACGACTGCATTCAGGGTGAAAGCACTCTGGCCGGCATGCCCTGCACACTTGTCCGGCTGGCCGGCTGCCCATTGAATTGCACCTACTGCGATACAACTGACGCCATTCCTTTCGACAGCGGCGAATGGATGAATATTTCCGATATTGTCAGCGAAGTCGCTAGTCGGAAACGCCCCCTGACGTTGGTCAGTGGCGGAGAGCCGCTGGCTCAAAAGACTTGTGGAAAACTGCTCGATGCTCTGGCAGAGATTGCTCCCTTATTGCAGTTGGAAACATCCGGTGCCTTTGACATCACAGGACAACATCCGGCTGTGCGCCGCATTATCGATATAAAAACCCCCGATAGCGGCGAGGAAGCGTCCAATCGCTGGGATAATATCACGCAGCTAAAATCCGGTGACGAGCTGAAATTCGTACTGTGTAGTCGCAGTGATTACCAATGGGCGCTGCAAACGCTCAACCGCTTATCCACCTCCCTTGCCCCGGAAGTTGCAGTGCTTTTTTCCCCCGTGGAAAGCAGCCTTCCGGCAACCGATTTGAGTCAATGGATGCTTGATGATAACCCACCAGCTCGCCTGCAATTGCAGATGCACAAACACATCTGGGGTGCAGAGGCCCTCCATGTCTGAAAAGACGTCTGAACAGATGCCTGACCCGGGAAACTGCACGGCGGTTGTACTGCTCTCCGGTGGGCTGGATTCAGGCACGGCCCTCGCCTGGGCTGTCAAAGAGATGGGCTGGGATTGTGCAACGCTGGCCTTCGACTACGGCCAACGGCACCGTATTGAGTTGGAAGCATCTGCACGTGTTGCCGCTTCTCTCGGCATCCATGATCATCGTGTGCTGCATGTTGACCTCGATGCCATTGGCGGATCGGCTTTAACCAGCAAACAGGCCGTTCCCAAGGATCATCAGGACAAAAATGCCATCCCCGCAACCTATGTGCCGGCTCGCAACCTGATCTTCCTTTCCATGGCCGCCGCCTTTGCCGAATCGAGGCAGGCAACGAAACTGGTTATCGGGGCCAATATTGTCGATTACTCCGGATACCCTGACTGCCGACCCGAGTTTTTCGAATCATTCACCGATACGCTAAGACTGGGAACCAAGGCCGGCGTTGAAGGCCATGCGACGAGCATCGAAGCCCCTTTGATTCATCTGAAGAAATCAGAAATTATCGCCATGGGCCTGAAGCTTGGCTTCGACTACTCCCTCACCCATTCCTGCTACGACCCGCTGCCCAAGGGCAAAGCCTGCGGGCACTGCGACTCCTGTCTCTACCGTCGCCAGGGCTTTAGCGAACTCGGTCTTACTGATCCGCTCACTTACGCAGATTAACTTCAGTTCCATCATCCATGCCTGCCGTAGCCACCCGCCGACGAGTCCTCTAGGATTCGCAGCAATGAGTCCTTCTGAGCCTTCAATGACAAGCGCAACAGCTCCCCGCTGCGATTTATGCGGCAGCAGTGATTTGAGTATTGTCTCCGCCACTGATAGACACGGTGAATCCTTGCAAACGGGACTGTGTCGAGGCTGCGGTCTGGTCATGCACCTTCCCATCCCCTCTGAGACAGAGGTTGCTGAATATTATGCAACCCGATACCGCCATGAATATCATGGAGAACGCGTCCCGAATGCGCGTCGTGTCATGCGCGCCTGGGGCAATGGTGAACGCATCCACAAACAGCTGACCCCTTACCTGACAGGCGATGAATTTGTTTTTGAAATTGGGGCTGGTATCGGCTGCACAGTCAAGGCCTTTGAAACCCATGGGCATAAGGCTGCAGGCATTGAGCCGAATCGGGATTTCAATACCTATTCCAGAGAGCGCCTATTCACGCGAATTGAAAACACCAATCTGTTCGATTTAGAAGATGCAGGCTCACCCGATTTGATTCTGTTGATTCATGTCATTGAGCACTTTTCCTCACCACGCCGGGCGCTGAAGCATATTCATAGCCTGCTGGCAGATAATGGTCTGTTTTACGTTGAGTGCCCGAACCTGACCGGCCCCTTCGCCACCTTTGATCGCATGTTCCACTACGCGCATATCTATAATTTCAGCCCGCAAACCCTGCAAGTGCTCGCCGAGAAATGCGGATTCGAGATGGTCGCTACCCTCAGCTCGGATCATGAGCCTGATATCCACATGCTTTTCCGCAAGTCAAAAAAGACCAAGCCGGCAGCTGTTCCGTCGAGCCGGCACGCCGCCGAAGTCGAAGCCGCGATTAGTCAGCACAATGGCCTTACCTATCACCTGCGTCCGGCCTATCTGCTTCGCCGCGTGCGCAAGCTTTGGTCCTATCTGCTTGAGGGCCTTACTGCCAAATTATTTGTCGCCAGGCTGCTAGCCCGTTTGCAGAAAAAGGAACGCCCGAAGGCATAAGTATCAGTTGCCTGTTTAAGGCCACTCACCAGCCCCCTGACGTATCAGTTGTGGCGCATCACCACATAGATCCACGACCGTTGTCAGCTCAACTCCTCCCCAACCCACATCCATAACAACAAGATTCAGGCCCTTAAGCCGCTCGATAAATTCATCGGGATCGATTGCCGCATACTGCTCATCAGGAAAAATCAGCGTGGTGGCGAGCAGAGGTTCGCCCAATTCCTCAAGTAGCATTTGGCAGACTGTATGTTGCGGCATGCGGATGCCCACATCACGCCGCTTTCCGAAGACGCGCTTGGGGAGTTGTGAATTGGCCGGAAGAATAAAAGTGTACGGGCCCGGAAGACTGTGGCGCAGAATACGATGCGCCTGATTATCCATTCGCACACAGGTCGCCACCTGCGACAGATCACTGCAAATAAGCGACCAACAGTGATGCTCATCTAGTCGGCGCAGGACTGAAAAACTGGATAGTGCATCATGCGCTGTAGGCAGGGCCATCAGCGTGTAGGTCGTATCGGTAGGCACCACGACACCCACACCCTTGCGGACATACTCGGCAGCATGGCGAATCAAACGTGCTTGTGGCCTGTCTGGATGCAATCGAAGACGTTCAAACATCGCAGGCTTACTGTCTCCGGCTTCCTACAATCTCGGTAGAAACTGCTTCAACAACTGCTCAACTTGTTGGGCCGGCTGGCTTTGCGTTGGCGTTTGCTGCTGCTCTGCTGGTGCTTGGGATTGGTCTGCCTGAGGTTGAGCCTTGGGTTGAGCCTTGGGTTGAGCCTTGGGTTGAGCTGCAGGCTGGCCGGGCAGCGCAAGCCCCCCACCCTGCAAGATGTTATTGAGGATGCTCTTGCGATTTTTAATAATATCCCGAATGGCTTCCCTGTTGCCAAGCAGGCTTTCAAGACTGACCTCCAGTTGAATCTTCGGTGCGTCAAGTGGCCCGATCAGGCGGATTGGCACCTCCAGCCCCTTGCGTACAGCCTCTGAATCCCCTTGCCCGACCATACTCCCGACCAAACGAGGCTTCAGGTGATAATCCATCTGCTTTGCCACCAGATTCACCATGCCGTAACCGGTCAGGCGAAACAAAGGTGAAGCGATGAAAAGGTCATCGTTCTTAGCCACCCCGTTGGTGATGTTAAAGCTGCCCGACATTTGTGAGAAATCGGTCTTCTTCTGCTCACCGGTATTCTGACCGAGGTTTTGTATATTGCGAAGCGCTCCGGGAAGGTCAAAACCCTTGATACTTCCATCTCGCAGCAAGGCATTGCCCTTACCGTTCAATGTCGTCATGGCCGCATCAGGTAGCAGCCCCCGACCAGAGAGATGGGTATCCATTTGAATCAGTCCACTCAACATATCGTTATCGGCCAGTGCCTTGAGTACAGGCTGCACCTGCACGTCGCGTATCTTCACAGCTTCTTTCCAAGTGACCGGGTATACCCCGACATTCAGACTGGCCTGCTCCTCAACACGGCCTCCGGCTAATTCGAAGCGCATGGGACTTATATGGATAACGCCGTTCTTACCGTTCACATTGGCTTGTAGTCGGCCGATATCCAGCCCACGCAACCATAGTCGATCCACCTGCATGACCGTTGCTATCTTCCAAGTTTTCAGGAAGCGCAGGTCGGGCTCCACAGCCGCCATGTCATCCTGCGCAACAACGCTGCCGCCATCATCAGCCGACACCTGTGCAGCGGCATGGGCCTTGGGAAGCATTGCAATATTGTCGAGCATGTACACATCCGAGACCGGAATAGAACCGACTTGCGGTGTTCCGGTATTTTCGGCAGGTGCAGGCTGGGGCAACCACGGGTCGATATGCAAAAGATGCGAGGCGATTCGTAGACGGATATCAGGATCGCTGGCGAATTTGATATTCCCCGAAACCTGAACCAGTTCGCCGTTGAGCACCAATTGTAGGTCACGGATATCCACTGCCTGGGTGTCACCGGCGGCCAGCATACCCAGTTTCAAGGTCTTCCATGGCGCGGGATGAGCCGCGTACATACTTTGCAATTCAGGCATCCACTGACTTAATTTCAAGCGTGATAGTTCAGGCGTGTTGACACGCAATTCATAACGCATCTTGTCGCCGATATCAGTAAGCTTGCCTTTGATATCAGCCAGTTCAATGCCATCCACGCTGAGCATCAATTGTTCAATCTGCATACGCTTGGCATCCGGCATCTGTGCTTTCACATCCAGCACCAGATCATGCGCTGCCTTCAAGCTCAGTGAACCGGCCATCACCCGCATCCCGTTGGGCCGCTGTTCAAGCTGCACATCAAGACCAACTGTACCCTCGCCCAAAAGTTGTAGTTCAGATGCCAGCAAACTCAGATTGGCCAACCGTGCTGCAGGTACGTTCAGATGCCCTTTGAATGGTAATCGCGTTGCATCAAGTTTGGAAACATCCCCGACAGGTCCAAGCATGGCGTCCATGGCAAAACCATCACCGCCCAATTCGCCGGAAATGCGCAGGCTCACGGGCCTTTCCATCTGAACATCATCCATTGCGATATTCAGCGCCTTAAGATCGACATTGCGCCCGCTTTGAGCATCAGAAAAATGTATCTCACCATCGTTCATATGTAAGGATTTGGCGCTAAATGCGGCAAGAACCCCTACCCCTTCTGGAACATCCGTGAGTGTTATGCCCTGTTTAGCTGCGGTTCCGGCTGCGTTGGCAGCAGTAAGACCGGTCTTTTCTCCGGAAGATGCGCCAGCCCCTGGAAGCAAGTCCTCCCAGTTGCTGAAACCATCAGCGGAACGACTCAGTTGCACTTTGGGCGTATCCAGAACAAAACGTTCGATCTGATAACTTCCGCCCAATAGTGGCAGCAGTGCTACCTGTACATCGAGACTTTTCATCTGCAACACATCACCCTCAGCAAATCCCTTCGGATTGGCGATATGCACATTCTCGAGACGCAGCCCGACCCAAGGGAAAAGTGAAGCATGCAACTCACCGATTTCGACATGTCGGCCGATGGCTTTTTCGGCCTGATCAACAACCAGCGATTTGTATTGATTGGCATCGATAAAGAACGGTGCTGCAACCAACAAAGCAAACACCAGAGCAATGAAAATAAGGCTGTAACGGACGGTTTTTCTGGCTGCATTCATCATTAGCGTATCGTGGGCAAAGGTGGCTCGTTCTGCAAGGGTGGAAAGTACTCCAGCAAGGCATCAAAAGCATCGACGATGCCCATGGCTCCCTCAGCTTGAAGAGCAACACCTTCTGCCACGCCAAAAGAAACACCAAGTGCCTGAACACCGCTGGCCTGAGCCATTTGCATATCCAGCAGGGCATCGCCCACGACCGTCGTCTGCTCAGACTCAACACCCATTTCAGCCATACACTCATTCACCATGCCCGGATGGGGCTTGGAGGGACAATGATCCGCTGTACGTATCACAAGGAAGTAATGCGCCAAAGAAAATTCATCCAGCACCCGCTCTAAGCCGGAAAGTGATTTTCCGGTTACCACCCCCATCCAGTAACCGCGCTCGCGCAACACATCGAGCGTTTCACGCACGCCAGCATACAATGCATAATCGCCAGGCAAATCCCGATATAGATGTCGATAGGTTTCAACAACAGCAGCAATCAGAGTGGCTTCTTCCCTTGGCAACAGTTTCTCTACAGCTGTGGGAAGAGACCGGCCGATGACTTCAGATACCGCAGAGGCTGACGGCTGTGGCAGGTCGTGTCCGGCAAAAGCCAGTTGCATCACCCGAATAATATGGTGATGCGAATCCATCAGTGTCCCGTCACAATCAAATAAAATGAGATGGGGCCGAACAGCAGCCTGTCTTTCAGACATGTCCCCTCCAATGACTAATTAGTGAAAGAAATCTTCCTCTCTTTCACCAAAAAATCCAGATGCTCATTCAAGCAAAAAATAGCAGCCCACCTAGCTGCAAGGGTATCGCCAATCACCTATGTATGATTATACTCTGACCAGTTGAGTTAGGGGGCGGGGCATCACAATCAAAGGTGGGTGAATGCCTAACAGGATAGATCAACTGAATTTTCTGGTTGTAGAGGATGACGACTTTCAACGCAAAGTGGTCATGGCAATGCTGCTTTCGCTGGGCGCGACGTCCATATTCCATGCAAGCAATGGTAAGCAAGCCCTTGAGATTCTAGAAAAAGAAAAAATCAATCAGATAGACATCGTAATCTGTGACTTGAACATGCCTGAAATGGATGGGATGGAGTTTCTAAGACATCTGGGTGAAGGGCAGCAGCATGCTTCAATTATCATCACCAGTTCTCAGGAAAAGAAGCTGATCGACTCCGTCGGAAAAATGGCCAATATGCACGGCATCCAACTGCTTGGAAAGATTGAAAAACCAGTCACGTCATCTGCACTCAAAACACTTCTTTCTAAATTCCTCAACAAAAAAACCGCCCGGAAACAAATTGCGCCTCAGGCTTCGTCATACTCTCTTTTTGAGATTCTAGATGGTGTCCATACCAGACAGATGGAGCCGTTTTTCCAGCCTAAATTGAATATTGAAACCGGAGACGTCATGGGCGCTGAGGCTCTGGCCCGATGGGCACACCCGAGAAATGGCATCGTCGGCCCTGATGCGTTTATCCCTCAGCTGGAAGAAAGCGGCAATATCGATGGCCTGACTTTTCTTATGCTGGAAGAAGCTGCAGAAGCATGCAAATTATGCCATTCCAAAGGTTTTTATATTTCCATTTCTGTCAATCTTTCTCTGGCTTCGCTGGATGATACCAGCTTGGCAGACCGACTCATTCAAGTTGTGAAAAATGCGGGGGTTGAGCCCCAATATATTATCCTTGAAATCACCGAATCAGCAGCGATGACTAATGCCGCACATTCTTTGGAAAATCTTGCCCGCTTACGCATGTCAGGCTTCGGACTTTCCATCGATGATTATGGAACCGGCTATTCCAGCATGCAGCAACTTACCCGCATCCCTTTTTCCGAACTGAAAATAGACCAGTCTTTCGTCAAGGACGTTTCAGATAATGATGCATTGCGGGTTGTTGTCGAACAAAGCATTAGCATGGCAGGAAAATTAGGAGTTAAAACTGTTGCCGAGGGAATTGAAGGCCGCCAATGCTGGGATTTACTAAAAGAAATAGGCTGCGACACCGGGCAAGGATACTTTATTGCCAAACCTATGAATTTAGAATCCTTCCTGAGTTTTCTGACCTTGACTTCAGCAGCGAGAAAGAACGTCGACTGAGTCTCAGGGAATTCCTTTTATGGCTTCACTCCTGCCCCGAAGAAACATCATGCATTGCATTAGTGATAGATTGTAAGTCATTGGTTTCAATAATATAAGGTGGCATAGTGTAGATTAGCTTCCCGAAGGGCCGCAGCCACACGCCGCGCTCAACAAACATCGGTTGCACACGCGCCATATCGACCGGTTGATGCATCTCAACAACCCCGATCGCTCCGAGTACACGTACATCTGCCACTCCCTGCAATGCCCGACATGGCTCCAATTCTCGAGACAATTGTGCCTCAATTTTTTTGATTCTGGACTGCCATGGTGAATCAAGCAGGAGGTCGACACTGGCCAGAGCCACGGCACAGGCCAGCGGGTTGGCCATGAAGGTCGGGCCGTGCATGAGCACACCACCATCTGCATGGACGCCCTGCGACACCTTCGCCGATGTCAGCACCGCAGCCAGCGTCATATAACCACCGGTCAGCGCCTTACCAACACACATAATGTCCGGCGCAATACCTGCATGCTCACAAGCGAACATACGACCTGTACGACCAAAGCCAGTGGCGATCTCATCAAGGATAAGCAACACGTCATGCTCATCGCATAGGGCGCGTACCTGACGCAGAAATTCAGGCGCATAAAGACGCATGCCTCCGGCCCCTTGCACAATCGGCTCAAGGATAACCGCAGCCAGTTCTGCCTTGTGCTTTTGTATTTTTTCCCTGAAGTCGGCGATTTGGGATTCATCCCAATCCGCATCTGATTGTGCGCTCGGCGCATCGGCAAAGATGTGTTCGGCAAGCACGCCAGAAAACAACTGATGCATACCGCTAACAGGATCACACACGGCCATCGCTCCGAAGGTGTCGCCGTGGTAACCGTGGCGTAACGTCAGCAGCCGATTTTTATCCTTGCCTTTATTGCCATGGCCCTGCGCTTGCCAGTATTGCAGTGCCATCTTGATAGCCACTTCCACGGATACTGAGCCGGAGTCGGCAAAAAAAACGTGTTGCATCCCCTCCGGTGCGATTTCCAGCAAACGTGCAGCTAGGCGGGCTGCCGGTTCGTGCGTTAAGCCACCAAACATCACATGCGACATCTTTCCCATTTGTGCCGCTACAGCAGCATTCAACTGGGGAACATTGTAGCCATGAATCGCACACCACCAGGAAGACATGCCATCAATCAGCGTTTGCCCATCTTCAAGGTGTAAACGCACCCCTTCAGCCCGTTGCACGGCAAACATCTGTGCCGGAGTCTGCATCGATGCATAGGGATGCCAAACATGCCGACGTTCAAAACCCTGCCAGTCACCACCTGAAATCTGTTGATTCTTATTCATGTTATCAATTCAAGGACAAAGCGTTCCAGCACGACACCTTTCTGCTCGCTGCTAGCACCTTTAAGCAACATTTCCACCTGCATGATACGCTGCATGGCGCGCATCAGTTCCTGCGGCTCCCAGCGACCTGCCTCCTGCGGAACCAGTCGTCGTGCATCACCAAATACGCCTG
>Ga0316190_10000696_pt1 | contig 23595 bp, 19 predicted proteins | sample Eddworburrow2_MG_FD_204929 | JGI IMG/M metagenome (GOLD analysis project Ga0316190, IMG submission 204929) | Coastal sediment microbial communities from Maine, United States - Eddy worm burrow 2 | ecosystem: Environmental > Aquatic > Marine > Coastal > Sediment | place: USA: Maine | collected... | reverse complement strand
CAGGTGTTCTTTCCGAAAGGCCTCTAGATCTGTAATGTCTGCCTCATCAAACTGAGTGACATGGGGTATGTTAGACCAACTGTGCTGTAGATGAGCGCTGGAGATATTTTCAATGTGTGAAAGTGGCAGGGTTTTAATTTCACCAAACTTACTGTAATCAACATAAGCCTCTTCTGAAGAAGATTCAGAACCCACTTTTGTCATGCTCCTTTTAACATGCTCTTGGATATCTGCTTGCAATATACGATCCGCAGGCCCTGAACAGGCAACCTGAGTCAGATCGACGCCAAGTTCTCTGGCAAAGCGGCGTACAGAAGGGCTGGCGTGTGGTTTTTGATCAGATGCTGTTGCTGAATTGGTGGTTGTAGATGGGGTTGCCAATACAATATCTGATTGAGGTATATCTGAAGGCTTCAGTGGTTCAGGCTGGGCCAATGTTGTCTCTGACGTAGCTGTAAAGCTGGTGTTATGTTCAGGAGATGCTGATACTTCTTGGGCTGTCTCCTCCAGTATCAATAGCACCTGACCCTCAACAACATTCTCCTCTTCTTTTACTTTTAACTCTTTAATAACGCCTGCATAGGGGGATGGGACCTCCATGGTGGCTTTGTTGCTCTCCAATGTTAGAAGTGAATCTTCCACTGAGACCGTATCGCCAGCCGCTACCAGAATTTCGATTACAGTAACATCATCAGCATCACTAATATCAGGTACCAGAACCTCTCTTATAGTGCTCAAAACATTGCTCCCTGTGCCATTATCTTAAAATGAAGGGCCGAAGATTAGTTAGACTTTTAGTGGGTCTGGCTTTTCAGGATCAAGGCCATATTTTGTTATAGCCTCTGTAACCTTGTCTGAGGATATCTCTTTCTCTTCCGCCAGAGCTTGAAGTGCTGCTACAACAATATAGTAACGATTGGCCTCAAAGAAACTACGCAGTGCCTCCCGGGTATCACTGCGGCCAAAACCATCTGTACCAAGAACAGTATATTGACGTGGAATAAAAGCTCTGACCTGATCTGGATGTTGTTTTATATAATCAGTTGCAGCGACCACTGGCCCCGTGCTCTCTTTTAAACATTGCTCAAGATAGCACTCACGTGTTGGCTGATCAGGGTGCAGTAGATTCCAGCGTTTCACGGCATACCCGTCACGCCGCAGTTCTCCAAAACTGGTAACACTCCAAACGTCTGAAGTAACGCCAAAGTCTTTTTCCAGGAGTTCTGCAGCAGCTAATACCTCTCTCAAAATAGCGCCGCTGCCAAGTAGCTGCACCTTGGGTGATTGTTCTCTGCCTTGTTGTAGGAGATAAATGCCTCTGAGAATCCCTTCATTTACACCATCGGGAAGGGGTGGGTGGCTATAGTTTTCATTCATTACAGTAATGTAATAGAAGATATTCTCCTGCTCCTGGTACATGCGCCGAAGCCCATCATGGATAATGATGGCCAACTCATAGGCAAAAGTGGGGTCATAAGAAATACAGTTTGGGATGGTGGCTGCAAGATGGTGGCTGTGGCCATCCTGGTGTTGAAGCCCTTCACCTGCCAGGGTTGTCCGACCTGAAGTGGCCCCAATCAGAAATCCTCGTGCCTGGATATCCCCCGCCGCCCAGGCCAAATCACCAGTCCGTTGAAAACCAAACATGGAGTAATAGATATAGAAGGGGATCATATTGATCCCATGGTTGCTGTATGCGGTGCCAGCAGCTATCCACGAGGCAAAAGAGCCTGCTTCATTAATACCCTCATGCAGGATTTGCCCCTGTTTCTCCTCTTTGTAATACATCACCTGCTCAATATCCACCGGTTCATAGAGTTGTCCGACAGAAGAGTAGATGCCAAGTTGGCGAAACATGCCCTCCATACCGAAGGTGCGCGCCTCATCAGGCACAATAGGCACAATGTAACGACCGATCTTTTTATCCCGCGTCAGTGCTGCAAGCAACCGGACAAAGGCCATGGTGGTGGACATCTCTCGCTCTTTCGAGCCTTTCAACAATAACTCAAAAGCATCAAGAGTGGGGATCTCCAGTGGCTCTATCTTGTTTCGCCGAGTTGGCAGGTAGCCGCCCAAGGCCTTGCGCCGCTCATGCAAGTACTGCATCTCTGGGCTATCTGGGGCTGGTTTATAGAAGGGTGCATCGCCGATTTCGTCATCAGAAATAGGAATATTAAAGCGGTCACGAAAGACTTTGAGTGCCTCTTCCCCCATCTTTTTCTGTTGATGGGTGATGTTTTGTCCTTCACCAGCGATGCCCATGCCATAGCCTTTGACTGTCTTTGCCAGTATTACTGTCGGTTGCCCCGAATGTTTTACCGCTGCAGCATAGGCGGCGTAGACCTTGGTTGGGTCATGCCCGCCCCGGTTGAGTCGCCAGATATCCTCATCGCTCATGTTGGCGACCATATCCTGCAGCTCAGGATATTTGTTGAAAAAGTGTTCACGGGTATAGGCGCCACCTCTCACTTGATAGTTTTGATAATCGCCATCTACAGCCTCCTCCATCCGTCGAAGCAGGATGCCATCCTTGTCTCGTGCCAGTAGTGGATCCCAATAGGAGCCCCAGACTACCTTGATCACATTCCAGCCTGCACCACGGAAGACCGCTTCCAACTCCTGGATGATTTTGCTGTTGCCGCGTACCGGACCATCCAATCGCTGCAAATTACAGTTCACGACAAAGATCAGGTTGTCCAGTTTCTCCCGTGCAGCCAGTGATATGGCACCAAGAGATTCCGGTTCATCCATCTCACCATCTCCCAAGAAGGCCCACACCTTGCGCTCTTCTGCACAGAGGATGTTGCGATTGCAGAGGTATTTCAGGAAGCGCGCCTGGTAAATGGCCATCAACGAACTCAGCCCCATGGATACGGTAGGAAATTGCCAGAAATCCGGCATCAACCAAGGGTGAGGGTAGGAGGAGAGACCGCCCTTGTTGAATGTCTCTCGCCTGAAGTGGTGTAGATTGTCCTTGGTTAGACGCCCTTCGAGATAGGCGCGGGCATAGATGCCAGGGGCAGAGTGGCCTTGGAAAAAAACAAGATCTCCACCATGGTTTTCATTGGAGGCATGAAAGAAATGGTTGAAGCCCACTTCAAACAGTGTTGCCGCAGAGGCAAAACTAGCAATGTGACCACCCAGACCATCAAACTTTTTATTGGCCTTCACCACCATGGCCATGGCATTCCAACGGATAAAGGCCTTGATGCGACGCTCCATCGCCTGATTGCCGGGGAAGTGTGCCTCTGATGAAGGTGGAATGGTGTTGATATAAGCGGTATTGGCTCTGTAGGGGAGATAGGCGCCAGAGCGGCGGGCCTTATCGATTAACCTCTCCAGCAGATAGTGGGCACGTTCAACGCCCTCATGTTCCAACACCGAATCCAGAGCCTCAAGCCACTCCTTTGTCTCTTGGATGTCAGAGTCTGATTGTGTATCCATTGTTTTAGCTCGCTATTTCAGAGAGCCAGCCGATGCTTCATTGTGGTGTCACTAAAGCATTTAGTTTGGCCGCACAAATAAAGTCATTATCGGAGAGTCCGTTTATGGCATGGGTGCTGTAGTGTACTTTGCAGAAGTTGTAAGCCACCTCTGCTACGGGGTGGTGATCTTCCTGGTGTGAAATCCAGGCCATTGCATTTACAAAGGCTATAGTTTGGTAATAGTTCTTAAAGTGGAAGGTACGGGTTATCTCGGTGTTTTCCTCATTCAGATCCCATGCCTGCAGTTGCTGCAGGTATCTTTGTGCCTTGATGGCATCCATTGGGGCTGTTTTGCCCATACATGGCGTGCAGTGTCTTGCATTAAGATCACTCATTTGAACCTCTCCTTGTTCTTAGTCCATCGGTGAATAACACCTATACTTAGCTATAATAGTCGAGAATTCTATAAATAACGCGAGGAGAGCGGAAGTGAATATCATTGAATATGCACTGAAGATGGAAAAGGATGGCGAGGCCTATTATCGTGATTTGGCCGCAAATGCTGAAAATAAAAGTATTGAAGATATTTTCAATATATTGGCAGATGCTGAGGCCCAGCATTATGAAGCCTTTCTTCAATTAAGAGATAACCTCCCCATTCCTCTGGTGGAGGAAAAAACCCTTTCTCAGGTAAAAAATATCTTTCAGCAAATGCAGTTGAGGAAAGAGAAGCTAGAGGTAGATGAAAGCCAGGTCGAAGCCTACAAAAAGGCACGCAATATTGAAAAAGAGAGCCGAGAGTTTTATCTACAAAAGGCTGGGGAGCTGACTGATCCAATGCAGAAGTCTTTATGCCTAAAAATGGCTGCTGAAGAAAAGCAGCACTATATTATCCTCAGCAATATCATTGATTTTATGTCCAGACCTGATACATGGTTGGAAGATGCTGAATGGCACCATATGGATGAGTACTGAGTAAAAATAAGCCCAAGGAAGGGGAGTGAGCCGCTTGGTTAGATGTATTAGCCAAGTATAAGTATAGGAAGTGCTTTGCGGCGTATAGGAAACAACAATGTTGAAGCCTGAGTATCGAGTTGTAAGGGATAGCATGGGTGAGCTGAAGGTTCCCGCCAATGCCCTCTATTGTGCCCAAACCCAAAGGGCGATAGATAACTTTCAGATAAGTTCGCTCACCCTGCCACCCCATTTTATCCAGGCTGTTGCCATGATCAAAAAGGCAGCGGCAGAGACCAATGCTGAATTAGACCTGCTTAGCCCTGCCACTGCAGATGCCATAGTGGCTGCTGCTGATGAGGTGATAGCTGGCAATCATCTTGCCCAGTTTCCGATTGACCTCTTTCAAACCGGTTCCGGTACCAGCACCAATATGAATCTTAATGAGGTCATCGCAACACTGGCGAGTCGCAGTGTTGATGAGATAGATCCCAATGATCATGTCAATATGGGACAGAGCAGTAATGATGTTATACCCACGGCTATTCATCTGAGTGCTGCCATTGCCATTAATGAACAACTATTGCCGGCATTGAATCATCTGGCTGGAACAATAGAGAAAAAGGCCATTGAGTTGGAGGGTATCTGTAAAACTGGCCGTACCCACCTTATGGATGCCATGCCCATTCGAATGGATCAGGAATTATCCGCCTGGTCCACACAGATTCGCAAAGGCATAGCGCGTATTCAGCATAGCTGCACACACTTGCATCAGCTGGCACAAGGCGGCACTGCCGTCGGCACCGGTATAAATACTCCAGCTGAGTTTGCTGAGAAAATAGCGGCTAGACTGAGTGAATATACAGGTCTAAAGTTTTGCCCCAATCACTCCTTCTTTGAAAGCCTCAGTTGTCAGGATACGGCACTTGAGCTATCCGGTCAGCTTAAGGTGGTGGCGGCTAGTATTATGAAGATCTCTAATGATCTGCGCTGGATGAATAGCGGCCCCTTAGCAGGCTTGGGAGAGATTACGCTGCCACCGCTACAACCGGGCTCAAGTATGATGCCGGGGAAGGTAAATCCAGTAATTCCAGAGGCTACAGCAATGATTGCTGCTCAGGTGATGGGGAATGATATGACGATTACCGTCGCTGCCCAGTCAGGCAATTTTCAGCTCAATACCATGTTGCCACTCATTGCTTATAATCTACTGCAAAGTATTGAACTTTTGAGTAGTGCAGCTCGAGAGCTTGCGGATAAAGCGATCGATGGGCTTAAGGTCAATGAAGAAAAACTTCATTTTGCATTAACACGCAATCCAATTCTGGTAACAACACTTGCCCCCATCATTGGTTATCTGCAGGCAGCTGAGATTGCTCACCGTGCTTATGCAGAGGGATGTCCAGTGATTGATATTGCACAAGAGCTTACTCAGCTCTCATACACAGAGTTGGAGCAGTTGTTAGATCCTATCAAATCAACTCTGGGTGGGGTTAAAAACTGATTTTACAAAAGCAGAGATATTCTGATGAAAAACAGCTTCAATGCAAAAACTACACTCAATGTTGGCAAAGAGGCGTATGAGATATTCAGTCTTAAGATATTGGAAGAGCAGTATGAGATAAGCCATTTACCTTTTTCGCTGAAAATACTGCTTGAGAATCTTTTGCGACTGGAAGATGGCATCAATATTGTTCGTGAGGATATTGAAGCGCTTGCCCAATGGCAATCTAACAGCATAGCTGAGCGAGAGATCGCTTTTACTCCGGCTCGGGTGGTTCTGCAGGATCTTACCGGTGTTCCTGCCGTGGTGGATCTAGCAGCGATGCGTGAGGCAATGAAAGATCTTGGAGGCGATCCTGCTTGTATTAATCCACTCTCACCAGTCGATCTGGTTATCGACCATTCGGTACAGGTTGATGCCTTTCGCAGCAACAAAGCGTTTGATCTGAATGTCCAGATTGAGTTCTCACGCAACCGTGAGCGCTATTCCTTTCTGCGTTGGGGACAGAAGGCATTTTCTAACTTCAGAGTTGTGCCACCGGATACCGGCATTGTGCATCAGATTAACCTGGAATATCTGGCTCAGGTTGTCTTTTGCCGGGAAGAGGGTGGTGTCAATCAAGCTTATCCAGATACGTTGGTGGGCACAGATTCACATACAACCATGATCAATGCCCTGGGTGTACTGGGTTGGGGTGTGGGTGGCATAGAGGCCGAGGCTGGGATGCTGGGACAGCCGGTCAGCATGCTTATCCCGCAGGTCATTGGTTTTCGCTTGAAGGGAAAACTGGCTGAAGGGACTACCGCGACTGACTTGGTGCTGATGGTGACCCAGCTGCTGCGGAAACATGGTGTGGTGGGCAAGTTTGTAGAGTTCTTTGGTGATGGTCTGGATCACCTGCCGTTGGCTGATCGTGCCACCATCTCCAATATGGCGCCAGAGTATGGCGCAACCTGCGGTATCTTCCCTATTGATAATGAAACCCTGCGCTATCTAAAACTGACAGGACGCACAGTGCAACAGCTCGCACTGGTTGAGGCCTATGCCCGTGCCCAGGGGTTGTTTCGCGAAAAGGGTGGAATAGAGGCCAACTACAGCGAAGTGCTGGAGTTAGATCTTTCCACTGTAGAACCCAGTATGGCTGGCCCTAAACGCCCTCAAGACAGGGTTTCGTTGCATCAGGCTAAGTCTGAATTTAATGAGAGCATCAAAGAATTTTTGGAGAATAGGGCAGCTGATACCAATACCCGAAGTGTTGAAGTGGAGATGGAGGGTGAACGTTTTGTGCTTAAAGATGGTGCGGTAGTGATAGCAGCCATAACCTCCTGCACTAATACCTCCAACCCATCAGTTCTGATAGGTGCAGGTCTATTGGCACAAAAGGCAGTAGCGCTTGGACTCAGTAGCAAACCCTGGGTCAAAACCAGCTTTGCGCCAGGGTCTCTGGCAGTCACCGATTATCTGGAAAAGGCGGGGCTTCGAAGTTCGCTGGAGGCGCTTGGGTTTTACCTTGTTGGCTACGGCTGTACGACATGTATCGGCAATTCCGGCCCACTGCCTGATCCTATCAGCCGAGCTATCCAGGAGCAGGATCTGATCATGGCTGCTGTGCTTTCTGGTAACCGTAACTTTGAAGGGCGCATCCACTCTGAAGTAAGAATGAACTACCTAGCTTCACCTCCGCTGGTAGTGGCCTATGCCATTGCCGGAACCATGGATATTGATCTCTATAATGATCCGCTGGGAAGCGGTAAAGATGGAACCCCAGTCTACCTGCGTGATATCTGGCCAGAGAGTCATGAAATACAGGCGGTGGTTCAAAACAGTGTTGGCGCTGAGATGTTTACCAAGGCCTATAATTCAGTTTTTACCGGTGATGCCCTGTGGCAATCGCTACAGGTCTCAGCTACCGAGTCCTATGCCTGGGATCCAGATTCAACCTATATTCGAAAGCCAGCCTTTTTTAGTGGCATTAGCAAAGAGCCGGAAAAGATCCAATCGATAACAAATGCCCGGGTTTTGGCCCTGCTGGGTGACACTGTGACAACAGATCACATCTCACCCGCAGGCGCCATTGCAATGGATACTCCCGCTGCACGCCATTTGATAGAACATGGTATTGAGCAGAAGAACTTCAATACCTATGGTTCTCGCCGTGGTAACTATGAGGTGATGGTGCGTGGCACCTTTGCCAATATCCGTTTGCGTAACCAGTTGGCTCCAGGTACAGAAGGAGGCTGGACAACCCATCAACCATCCGGCGAGCAGATGAGTATCTATGATGCTGCCATGCGCTATCAGCAAGAACAGATACCACTGATTGTTTTAACAGGAGAGGAGTACGGTACTGGCTCATCAAGAGACTGGGCTGCAAAAGGTACACGGTTGTTAGGTGTTCGTGCTGTGATAGCTCGCAGTTATGAGCGAATCCATCGTTCAAACCTTGTGGGGATGGGAGTGCTGCCACTCCAATTTATGGCGGGTGAAAGTCTTGGGCTGGATGGCAAAGAGAGTTACACCCTGGATGATTTAGAGACAGGCGCAAAAGAACTGAATGTTGTAGCAACCCCTCAACAGGGTGAGCCAATCAGCTTTTCAGTTACGGTACGTATTGATACGCCAAAAGAGTGGGAGTATTACCTAAATGGCGGCATTCTAAACTATGTGCTGAGACAGCTTGCGGGTTAAAACAAAAAGCCAGCATCACTGATCGCTGGCTTTATATGTTGATCTATTTCTTTATAACGCCAAAGTGGTCAAAAGCATCAACCTGAATAACCTGGCTGCGTAAATTACCCATCTCTTCAAGCAGGGCAACTTCCTCAGCTTGAATAATGCCTTTATCCTGCGCATCAGCAGCCAATTCGTAGATGGTTTTGCCGGTTATCAAACCATCACGCCGTGCCTTGCTCAGTGCTTTTTCAATGGGTGCTACCTTCTCTGCCATCGCTAATGCTAATTCGTGGCGTCCCACTGCCATAGCTGGATCATTGTTGGTGTATATATCCGCAGTCAAACGATCCCTGGCCTCAGAAGGGCGCAATAAGAGTCGTGCAGCCTGATGTCCTTTTTTATCATCGGGCTCAACATAGGGTAGTCCGGTTGGAAATATCAGATGACGCAGTACCCAAGCCAACGGACGAATGGGTAGATTGCGCAACAGTGAACGCAGGCTCTCTTGCATGCGGTAGAGGCCATCATCCAGCGCCCATTGAAGCAGTGGAAGATCCTCTTCCTGGCACCCCTGATTCTCATAGTGCTTGAGTACCGCTGAAGCAATATAAAGCTCGCTGAGAACATCTCCCAAACGTGCAGAAAGACGCTCTTTACGTTTTAGAGTGCCACCCAGCGTCATCATGGCAATATCAGCACAGAGTGCAAATGAGGCGCTCATCCAATTAAGGCTTTGATAGTAATGTTTATTTACGCCATTAGTGGGTGATGCTGAGAATTTTCCTCGCGTCAGACCGAGGAAAAAACTGCGCGTTAGATTACTTAATAAGAAGGAGACGTGACCAAATACAGCCTCATCAAACTCTTTTAATGCCTTGCCATTATGCCCAGCCTGCGCAGCTGTAAATTCTTTCAACACATAAGGGTGACAGCGTATCGCACCCTGACCAAAAATAATCATGCTGCGAGTTAGAATATTTGCGCCTTCAACGGTGATGCTAATAGGAATGGCCTGATAGGCTCGCCCCAATAGATTATTAGGTCCAAGGCAGATGCCACTTCCACCTTGAATATCCATCGCATCATTGAGGACCTTCCGATAGCGCTCGGTGAGATGGTATTTGATGATGGCTGATACCACAGATGGCATTTCACCCTGATCCAGTGCGCCCAGCGTGATTGTTCGTGCAGCATCCATTTGGTAGGTGAGGGCGGCGATACGGGCCAGTGCCTCTTCCACACCTTCAAAATAGCCTATAGGCATATTGAACTGGCGACGCACTCGAGCATAAGCGCCGGTGTAGCGACAGGCTGCTTTGCCCGCACCCGTTGCCAAAGCAGGCAGGGAGATACTGCGCCCTTCAGCCAGGCAATCCATCAGCATGCGCCAGCCTTCACCAATCCCTTTTTGACCGCCAATCACCCAATCCATAGGCACAAAGACATCTTTGCCATAATTAGGGCCATTCTGGAATGGAATGTTAAGCGGAACGTGTCGTTTGCCGATACTGACACCGGGCGTGTCTGCTGGGATCAGTGCTACGGTAATGCCTCGTTCCTCTTCTTCACTCAGTAGGTGGTCTGGATCAAACAGCTTAAAGGCTAAGCCAATAACCGTGGCAATTGGCCCCAGCGTGATATATCGCTTTTCCCAGTTAACCCGAATACCCAGTACTTCTTTGCCTTCATGCTCACCGTAGCAGACGACACCACGATCCGGCATAGCACCAGCATCGCTTCCCGCATCAGGGCCAGTTAGAGCAAAGCAGGGCACCTCTTTGCCTTGTGCCAGACGGGGGAGGTAGTGATCCTTCTGTTCCTGGGTGCCATCATGCAGCAATAACTTGGCGGGCCCGAGTGAGTTCGGAACCATAATGGTGACTGCCGCGGTGACACTGCGGCTGGATATCTTCATCACAATGGTGGAGTGAGCAAGGGCCGAAAATTCAAGTCCGCCATACTCTTTGGGGATGATCATGCCAAAGAAGCGGTGTTCTCCGATGAACTCCCATACCTCTGGAGGTAGGTCATGGTGCTTATTGGTAATCTGCCAATCATCCAGCATGCTACAGAGTTCATCGACTGGGCCATCAATAAAATCCCGCTCTTCTTGAGTCAATGTAGGGATTGGTTCAGCCATTAGCTTATTCCAGTCGGGCTGACCGCTGAAAAGCTCACCATCCCACCAAACTGATCCTGCCTCCAATGCCTCACGCTCGGTATCAGACATGGGGGGTAAAACTTTACGAAACTTCTTAAGTAGAGGGCGGCTTATATAGCGCTGACGAAGCCCAGAATGCCCTAATAAGCTGCAAACAATGATAGCTGCTGACCAGGCTAAAAAGAGAGAGATGGTACCCAGAACCCCAGATGCGGAGATAATAACGAGAAGGGCGCTGACCCCAAGCAGCCAAGCCTGACCTGATACACGTTGATAGGCCAAAATCCCGAGGACACTGATGGCAAGTACAGCAACAAATAATTCCACTGCATATCTCCTTCTACAAAATTAGTTACTTATATAATTAGGTATAAGTATCGACCAAATTAAAAATTAATATACTTTTTATTCTTAACAATTTAGCAGCTGTTGTAGCGGCCTAAAATCTCTATCGCTTTGTGAATATGATCCGTTTTAGTGTAGAAGTGAGGGGAAAAGCGAATGCCACCACCCCGTTGAGCGCAAATGACCCCGTTTTTCATAAGATAATGGTAGAGTTGAGCATGATCAGCTCCTGCAATTGAAAAAGTGACAATGCCGGATTGGCGCGCCCGATCTCTTGGACTTAACAATGTTGAGCCTTCAATATTGTCAATTAATTCAATAAGTAGAGAGATGTTCTTGAATAATTTATTGGAAATAGTGTCCAGGCCAACCTCCTGCGTTAATGATAGGCTGGCATGCAGCGCATAGACTCCTATCATGTTTGGGCTGCCGCATTCAAAGCGGGTTGCAGTTTGTGAGGGTTTCCATTCGGTAGAGTCGTAATTGCCTGGCTTATCGACCATGTGCCAGCCAAACTGGTTAAGACTTAGCTGCTCACGGATTTCAGCTCGACAATAGAAAACAGCCAACCCCTCTGGCCCAAGCATCCATTTATGTCCGTCAGCCATTACAAAGTCAGCCTGGCACTTCTGTGCATCAAAAGGCAATGCGCCAAGGCTTTGGATGGCATCCACGCAAAATAGAATATTATTTGCGCGGCAGAAGGCGCCAATCTTGTTGATATCAATTTGCAATCCACGTGCATATTGCACAGAACTGACGGTAACAAGCCGCGTATGCTCATCACAGAGTGCAATAAGCTCACTTTCTGGATCTTCTGATGTTGTCAGTTCAACAAGACGCAGCTCAGCGCCTTTACTGGCCAGAGACTCCCAAACAATGCGATTTGAAGGGAACTCATCAGCATAACTGACAATGTTGTCTCCTGGTCGCCAATCAATACCATAGGCCACGACAGACAGTGCTTCAGAGGTGTTTTTTAAAAGTGCGATATCCTGGAAGGAGGGTGCATTAATAAGCCATGCTAATGATTCGCGCAAAGCTCGCTCAACCTTTAACCATTTAAGATAGTGTTGCGCACCATAAGTCATATTTTCTTGAGCAAAAGAAGCAACTGCATCTGCTGTTCGTCGTGGCCACGGTGCAACCGCTGCATGGTTCAAATAATAAACATCATCTGCAAGTGGAAACTCATCTTCATACAGGGACATGGGTCTGCATCCTTAAGCAAAAGTAGCCTGAAATTATAGGGTTTTAATACCAAGATAAGTACCCTCTAAAAAATATATAATTGTGCATTATCTTAAGAAGCTGTTTTCACTGCTATGAGCTGTTGAGATGGAAATAATTTATCTGGATAACCACTTTGTGGTGGTCAACAAGCCCGCAGGCTTGTTGGTGCATCGAAGCGAGATTGATCGTCATGAGACTCAGTTTGCGTTGCAGATAGCGCGGGATCTGATTGGCCAGCGGGTCTATCCTGTTCATCGGCTGGATAAACCAACATCAGGGGTGTTGTTGTTTGCGCTGAGTTCAGCGGATGCCAACAAGATGATGCAACTGTTCGCCAGTGGTGCTGTAGAGAAACGCTATCTTGCTGTTGTACGTGGCCATACGCCAGAATCTGAAACTATTGGTTACCCCTTGAAGGAGCAGTTAGACAGGATTTCTGATCGAAAGGCCCGCAAGGATAAAGCTGCTCAATCGGCTATTACTCATTATCGCCGTCTTTCCACGGTGGAGCTGCCCTATGCTGTAGGTCGTTATCCCACCAGTCGATACTCCTTAGTGGAAGTTGCTCCCAAAACAGGTCGTAAGCACCAGATCAGGCGCCATATGAAACATATCTTTCATCCAATAGTAGGAGATACCACTCACGGAGATGGAAAGCATAATCAGTTCTTCAGAAATCAGTTTGGATGCCATCGGTTGCTGCTCTCTGCTATTGGCCTGAGTTTTGACCATCCGGTAACAGGGGAGAGGCTTATTTTAAATGCACCTCTGGGTGAGTCCTTCACCCGGGTGATGATACAGCTGGGTTGGGATGATTGGCTCTAGCTTGATAATAATTAAACGAGCTTTCTGCTCATGGCTAAAGCTGAGGTATCGTGCTAATCAGGACAGGATATGCCAGCTAAGTAAAAATCCACTCTGTTTTTTCCCTAAACTCGTCTAGTCTTTAATTGCAGCACATCATTACAAATAAAAACCGGGATGTTTTGCGGGTTGTATCTACCCGTTACTCCATTGCGTATTAAGCAGTATTTGAATCTGTTTTTTCAGGAGAGGAGAAACCTGTCATGGTTACACGGAATTTGCTTGCTGCTATAGCATTGGTACTGTTTTCATTTTCATTACCTGTCCCCGCAGAGTCCAAAGGCACTTTATTCTCATTTGGTGCCAAAGAGGACTTGGTTCCAGTCAACCCGAAGAACAGCTTTACGGTGGTTGATGTGGAGGCGATTATCAAAGCGCTACCGAAAGGCGACCGCTGGATTAAACATCTGAATGATGACCTGCTGAAGTTCTGGGGAATGGGTGCTGCGTTGGGCAAACCACTGGGTGACTTTCCCACTTACCGCTGTAATGACGGAATGCTTTATAAGCCGGATAACCCTTGTCTGGAGTTAAAAAACGCAGATCCTGGCATTGTAAAACTTGACCGCGAGTACACCCGTGCCAAGAGTCGCCAGGTATTTGCCTATGGCATCAGTTATCACCTTAATGGCGATGAGAAATACCTGCGTTATGCTGTGGCAGGGGGTGAGTGGCTGCTGCAAAATGTACTGGATGCCAATGGTGCCGTCAGCTGGTTTAAGGATGGCATAGCGCAGCCTGCCAACCTGCAACGCACCAGCCAGGATATGGCTTATGCAGTCTCTGGTTTAGCTTTTCTCTACTATATTACTCGTGACACAAAATATTTGAATGCGGTAATTGGCTTAAAGAGCCATATCTTCAATACCTATTTCGATGCAGACTGGGGATTGTTGCGTTGGGTCAAGGAGGTTAGTGAGGATGGTGACAACCCCAATCAGAAGGAACTGGTATCGCAGTTGGATCAGGTCTACGGTTATATGCTGTGGACCACCATGGCCCTGCCGGAAGGCGCTTTGAAACAGGAGTGGAAAGCAGATCTTCAATATCTTGCCACTGCCATGCGAGAGCAGTTTTTTGGTGATACCTATGGCCTCTATTGGGGAGCTATCACCAATATGGAGCATCGCAATCTGGCGGATTACAACAACAAAGAGAATCCCCATACGGACTTTGGCCACAGCATCAAAACACTTTGGCTAACCTACCGTATCGGTTTGCTGACTAATGATGCCAGTCTGGTTAACTTTGCCCGCCCTCACATGTATAAAATTATTCAGCGTGCCTATATTGAAGAGACAGGCTCCTGGGCGCGGGGTTTTAAACCAAAAACGCCCGATAGTACCACCTGGGTGCTTGATCATAATAAGGAGTGGTGGAGCCTGGCTGAGTTGGATCAAACCTCTGCCACTCTGGCGCTGGTAGATCCCATCTTTGCTCGTGTACTGCCGCAGACCTATGACTACTGGTTTAAGCATATGGTGGATCATAAACACGGTGGTGTGTGGCATATGGTAAAAGCTGAGGATAATCAGCCTGACTATGCCTTTCCCAAACAGCACTCCTGGAAAAATGCATTCCATGTTTTTGAACATGCACTGATTGGCTATCTCACAGGCCAGCAACTGCATGATGAACCTATAACGCTTTACTATGCCTTTAAACAGGATGTGGTAAATGAAGAGATTCACCCCTATCTCTATTTTGGTGAAGTGGTTAACAAAGAGCATCGTGGTGTTTTTCAGCACACTGCGCTAAAAAAATATACTCCTACGCAGATCACCTTTGTGTCACTGCGTTAAAGGGCTGAGCCATGAAAACAACTCTTGTAATTTCGTTATTAATCTTTGTTTTATTTCTGTTTCAGCCGCTGGCTTTGGCTGCGCCGTTGGAGCGGCCTGCTGTTATGGCACCATTGGTGGTCAATGATTGGGTGTCATTTAAACAGCATCTGCAACAGGCCAAAGCTATTGGTGTTGTTGCTGTCAGTACAGATGTCTGGTGGGGCAAGGTAGAAGGTAGCTCTGATCAGCAGTTTGACTGGAGCTATTACGATAAAGTGAGTGATGCCATTATTGCCGGGGGACTCAAATGGGTTCCGATCTTCTCCTTCCATCAGTGCGGCGGTAATGTGGGTGATGATTGCAATATTCCCATCCCACCATGGATCTGGGAAAAACTGGGTGGTGATAAACCGAATCGACTTAAATACAAAAGTGAGAATGGCAACACCTCCAATGAGGTTGTCGCTCTCTGGTCTGATCACAAAGCACGACATCAATACTTTGAATTTATCCAGGCCTTTAGTCGCCACTATTCAGATAAAGCAGTGCATATCGAGGAGATTAACATCAGCGCCGGTCCTAGCGGGGAGTTGCGTTACCCCTCTTATAATCAGCATGATGGATTCAACTATCCCGGGCGTGGCTTTTTGCAATCCTACAGTGAGCTTGCAGTCGCTGATTTCGAGTCTTTTATCAAGGAGAAGTACGGCAGCCTGGATAGAGTTAACGCTGCCTGGAATATCCAATTGACATGTTGGGATGATGTACGTCCTCCGCCTGGTGCTGCAGCTTTCTTCGGGCGCAAGAATTATATCAATATACAGTACGGTAAAGATTTTACTGAATGGTATAACCAGGCATTAATTGAGCATGGTGAATTTATGATCACCGTAACCATTGAGGCGTTGGGTGAGTATTTTCCCGGCACACCATTGGGTATCAAAATCCCAGGTGTTCACTGGCTAATGGGTTCGTCCAGCCTGCCTCGTGCGGCTGAGATTTCAGCTGGGTTAATACCTACCCATATCAATATCAATAGTGATGATACTGCTCATGGCTACGAGCCGATTATCAGCATGATAAAAAAATTAAGCACTGAAGAGCGTAATGTGGTGCTGCACTTCACCTGCCTTGAAATGGACAATAAAAACAGTTGGCCTGAATTTTCTTTGGCAAAGAATCTGGTCTTCTGGGTCAGCAAAGGCGCTGATGCACGAGGGGTAAAGATTATGGGTGAGAATGCCTTGAATGGTGGCATAACCAATGATCAAGGATGGAACAATATTGATAATGCCATTCGCTGGAGTTCCTATAGCGGCATTACCACACTGCGCGTTGGCGATCTTAACAGCAATGGTGGCTTGGGATACCGGCGCTACCAACAGCTTATCAATGACCATCAACCATAGAAAGGATGCCAGGCCATGAATCAACCACTGCATGGAAAACGAGTCGCGCTGCTACTGGAGACTGAATATATCTATGATGAAGTGCTTTACTATCAACAGCAGGTAGAACGGTTGGGTGGTGAACTGCATCTTCTCTCCTACCTATGGGGAGAAGAGAGTAAGACCTTTGTCAACGATTGTGACAGTTGGGATCGCCCCATAACCAGCATGCACACCATCACGGTGGATCGTTGCGTTACCCAATCGAATGTCAATGACTATGACATAGTACTCTGCGCTGCAAACTATGTGGCGGTGCGTCTGCGGGAGATTCCACCCATGGGCACTCTGGGTTCAGTTGATGAGGTGAACAGTGCGCCAGCCGTAAAATTCTTTGCTGATGCCATGGCTAATCCAAAGATTGTAAAAGGTGCGTTATGCCATGCGCTCTGGATTCTCACTCCAAACCCTCAATTGCTTAAAGATCGTAAGGTGATATGCCATACCGTGGTGCTGGCTGACATCATCAATGCCGGTGCTGTTTTTGTGCCTGCTGAAGATCATGTGGTGGTCGATGATGATTTGGTAACTGCGCGCTCGTTTGCTGATGTTGAAGCCTACTGGAATGCCGTCGTGCAGCAGGCTAAAGAGATCAATTGATCCTCTTCCATAATAGCCGGATAAAGTGGGAGTGCGGTTTATGCCCACCATAGAAAACAAGCATAAAGTCTAGGTAATCGCTTAACTCTACCATAATGATTTCAATTACAAAAATGTGCCTTTCAACAATGAATAAACTGCAATTGGTAGTTTGGTTGTGGGTCTTGCCAACGAAATAATTAGGAGATAATGGTCATGCGCCCGTACATAACTTTAATTGTCTTTGGTGGTTTGGTGCTTTCTGCTTCAGGATGCACAACTATAGATGGCTACGCAAAAATTGAACATTTTCAAACAGATCAGTATTGCGGGTTTCGAGCACCAATCCATTTCACCAGTAATAGCCAGGATGTTCGATTAAATGAAGTTCTTTATGATTTCAATACTGCTAATAATGTCGACATTAATAGTGTAAATCGGACCTGCCCACCATACGGGGGGCTTCCCCCATGCAACATTCCACCTGCTCAGTGTAAAGGAGTAGTGCCATCGATACAGTCACATCCTATCGGAACACACCTTTTTGCTTTTGAAGATTTTCCTCCCGGCGAAACGCAGTGGGGCGGGCTTTATTTAAGAAAGCCTAATGGAAGTTATGGAGACTACCCAACTGGCAATGACATTGATGGTGCCCGCATTATTATGTGGTTTATCGAAGGTAATAGAGAATATACGGTAGAAGCGACTTTTGAAAAGTCGAATGAGGCAAATACTTGGCGTGCAGACTTTGAAACACAGTTTTAATTTTGGCTATGCCAACGAGCCAAAACGACAGAGTTGAAGAGCATGTGATTGTAGACGATGATTTAGCAACCGGGCGCTTGTTCGCCGATGTTGATGCCTACTGGAATGCCATTGTGCAGCAGGCCAGAGAGATCAATTGATTCTCGTCCAGTTTCACTGCTAGTAATATGCCGGCGATTTGCAGCGTTGAACAGGCAAATGAAATGGAGAGATATCTCGATAATAACGGGACAAAGCTTTGGTCGGTCACAACAGGCACTGGAGTTCCGCTTATCCTCTGCAATGGCGGGCCAGGCTGTGATGACTACCTCGGCCCGGTGGCTGAGATGATTGAGGATCTCTGTACCGTTGTAAGATTTGAGCAGAGAGGCTGTGGCCGGTCAGATTGGGATAAGCATTATGATCTGAACACGACAGTCAGCGACATTGAATTCGTGAGAAAGGCTTACGGGTTTAACAAGGTTATTATTGGAGGTCACTCAGCAGGTGTCGGGATTGCACTGGCATATGCACTCAAATATCCGGATGTAATTTTAGGGATTGTTGGCATTTCGGGTGGATGCATCATCAATGACAGTAAATGGCATAAGGTGTATCGTGAAAACCTTGAGCGGTATGGTGAGAATAGCGGCGGGAGAGAATTCAGATCTGATCCAGATGTGAGCGTAATCGGCAATGCAACCTGGCATGACTTCATAGCAAACCCCATGCTACCGCACGATATTTCCAGGCTTGATATCCCTTCATTCTTCATCAATGCGGGTAAAGATATCAGGCCAAACTGGCCGACGGTTCAGCTGGCACACCTGATAAAGAATAGTGAGTATGTAGAGATCACAGATGCGGGACATTATATATGGGTCACCCATCCCGATGAATTGAGGCAGAAACTGAGGACGGCAGTAGAACAAATTACGACACAACAAGTTCATCCTGTAGGCCAATCATGCACTCTGAAGAGTGCAGTTATACATAAAAGGAATGTAAAAATGCCTGAACATAAATCTTATCCAGATGTAGGGGCTCCAGACCCTGAGTTGGAAAATTCACCCATAGCTGACAACACCCTTGAAGAGTCTGAAGACCTGAAGCAAGAACTGCCGGGTGAGCCGGTGTGTCTCTTCAACAGCGTAGAGTATCCGAATGGTACCTATGTACTCAGTGGCAGCTCAATGTTGCGTTGTGACTACGGCATATGGGTGCCGGCAGGTCCTGGCGACCCTGAAAACCCTTAACTGCTTATTCGCGGAATAGAGGTGAAGTCTGATATAGAAAGGATGCTGCAGGACATTGAGATGCAGGTGCGTTATACGCGCACCATGATACGCAGAGATGCCTTGCACCCTCGGGTTATGGACGCCATGAGCAGGGTGCCCAGGCATAAGTTTGTCGATCCAGCTATGTTGGATCGAGCTTATTATGATGGGCCGCTGCCTATTGGTTGCGGTCAGACCATCTCTCAACCCTTCATCGTTGCACTAATGACCGATCTGGCAGAGGTAGGGGAGAGCGACAAGGTACTGGAGGTTGGTACAGGCTCAGGCTATCAGACGGCCATTTTGGCTGAGCTTGTGCAACAGCTCTACACGATAGAGATTATCCCTGAATTAGGTGAGCAGGCCGGCGAATGCCTACAGCAGCTGGGTTATACCAATGTTGAGACCCGCATTGGTGACGGCCATGCAGGGTGGGAGGAAGAGGCCCCCTTCGATGCCATATTGGTGACGGCTGCAGCAGGGGCCATCCCTCCGCGTCTAATCGAACAACTGAAACCGGGAGGGCGACTGATCATTCCAGTAGGCCCAGCTTATAGCCATCAGGATCTTATTGTGGTGGAGAAAGATGGTCAGGGTAACATCAGTCAGTGGACGGCTCTTGGAGTGGCATTTGTACCCCTAACGGGTGGTCACTGATATCTCGTTCTTTTATTAAAATGCCAAATCAATTGTAGTAATAAATAATCATGAATCTTCTTTCAATGCATATAAAACGACATCTGTTAGGCGCTATATTTGTCATGCTATTTGCCTGCAATCAGGCATGGGCTGATAAGCCGTTTAACGTACGCACAATTGTCTCAGGGTTGGAACATCCCTGGGGCATGGCTTTTCTGCCTGATGGCCGGATACTGGTGACAGAGCGCCCAGGACGTTTGCGCCTGATTGAGAATAATCGACTCCAACCCAATCCCGTAATGGGTCTCCCCAGTATTGCCGCTGTGGGGCAGGGTGGCCTGTTGGATATCATTTTGCATCCGAACTACAGTGAAAACGGCTGGCTCTATTTCTCATACAGTGCTGCGGGGCAGGGCGGCATCGGCACCGATGTTGCACGTGCCAAACTCGATGGCATGGCTCTAAAAGATGTACAGGTGCTGTTTCGCATGCAACCTAAAAGCAACGGTGGACGCCACTTTGGCTCGCGATTGGTTATTGATAGTGATCATTATCTATACATCACTATTGGTGAACGCGGTGACCGACCACGAGCGCAGCGCTTGAATGATCATGGTGGCTCTGTGATTCGGCTGCATGATGATGGACGTGTGCCCGCTGACAATCCTTTTGTGAAACGTCCGAATGCAATGCCGGAAATCTTCAGCTATGGCCATCGTAATCCTCAAGGGCTGGCCCTGCATCCAAAAACGGGTGCTGTGTGGGCGCATGAACATGGTCCGCAGGGTGGGGATGAGATCAATATCATATCAGCGGGGCGCAACTACGGTTGGCCGGTGATTACCTACGGTGTCAATTATGTTATTGGCACCAAGATTGGTGAGGGCACGGCCAAAAAAGGCATGGAACAACCACTCTATTATTGGGATCCCTCCATCGCACCTTCTGGCATGGCATTCTATACGGGTGACAAATTCCCGCAGTGGCGAAATAATCTCTTCATCGGCTCACTGAAATTTGAACTGCTTGTGCGCCTTGAACTCGATGGCGCTCGGGTTGTTAATGAAGAGCGGCTGTTAAAAGAAGAGCTGGGGCGCATTCGTGATGTACATGCCGGGCCAGATGGCTATCTCTATTTGCTCACTGATGAGCGTAATGGCAAATTGGTGCAGTTAACACCTAATTGAACAGTTGTTGATTGCGTATCAAGTACCACTCCTTCTCTCTGATCAAGTTTTAATTAAGCTCTTTTCTGAATGAAAAAATCAAAAGTCACGATTGGTTTAACAAACCCAAAAAGCCCGTCAAATGTTGGTGCAGTGTTGCGTGCTGCGGGCTGCTATCAAGTTGATGCTATTTTTTATACGGGTAAACGTTACGATCAGGCAGTAAAATTCAATACCGATACAAAAGGTGCTGCTGAAAATATCTCTTTAAGCAGAGTAGAAACGCTTCTGGAACATATTCCAAAAAATGCAAAGATTGTCTGTGTTGAATTGGTAGAGGGTGCAACACTATTGCCTGAATATAAACATCCAGATAATGCCGTCTATATTTTTGGCCCTGAAGACGGAACCATTAGTCAGGATGTAATCGATAAAGCAGATGCTGTTGTCTATGTGCCAACGATAGGTTGTATGAATCTGGCGGCCACGGTAAATGTTGTTCTATATGACAGATTAGCAAAATCAGATTTGAGTATGATAGGTGACGCCTTGATTCGCCAAAGTCGAGACACGAACAACCAGGTAAAAGTAAATAGACCCTCCGATAAATAGAATTGATTGGCAAAGGTATAAGAATGGATAGTAACGATATTGTTAAACAGCCAGGCACTATTTGGCAGCGGGGGCTTTATATGATGCTGTTTGCCTTTTTGTTAGGTGTGGCAAAATTTGTTGTTTTTACCGTAGTGGTATTGCAGTTTTTGTTTGTGCTGTTTACTGATGCTCCTAATGCTCAACTGTTGGCGCTTGGACAGAGCTTAAGTAGCTACATCTATCAGATCATACGGTTTCTTACTTTTAATAGTGAAGAGCACCCCTACCCATTCAGTGACTGGCCTACGCAATAAATGAACAAAATCCTTATTCTTAAGCAAATTCTTGCCGCATTACGGCATGATCTATCTGCACTCCAGGAAGCGGTAAAGGTTGCGCATGAAAGTGCAACACACGGAGAGAGTGTTGCTGAAAATAAATATGACACACGGGGGCTGGAAGCTGCATATCTAGCTCATGGGCAGGCTAAGCGTGCAGGAGAAATTGAAGCGTCTCTACGAGCCTATGAAGCTATTCCTCCACAAACCTTAGAGCATCAATGTAGTGAAGTAGAGTTTTCTTCTCTAGTTCAATTGAAAGACCAGAATGATTTGGACCGTTGGGTATGGATGGGTGCCGAGGCTGGCGGGCTTAAGTTTTTATTTGATAACAGGGAAAACTCTATCGTCACGCCAAAGTCTCCACTGGGAACTGCACTGATGGGGCGTCAGCTAGGGGATGTGTTTGAATTGCGTGTAGGTGAAAATCTGATGGAGTATGAAATTACTGCGCTCTACTAGCTGACTTGAATGTAGAAAAATCAGTTGAATACGCATACACAATACAATCTCTTAATCCATGCGGCTGTATTAAAGCAGCCTTGCTGTGTTGTCAGTATTTTTTACACTCTTTTCAAACGATTCACATCCTTATCATTAATCTTAATCTGCTGTTTTTATAGGGTGTTTAGGTGTAAAGGCTTATTCCATCAGTAGCTTGCTAGAGGATAACAAAGAAATAACATTCTTTTTAAGTGTCAGTATTTTTTACACTTTGAGTGGCTAGCTAGGTGACTGATGATGGGAGGTGCTTTTTGGCGACAAAAGTGTGCCGCATTCACTACTCAGTCAGTATGTTATGGATGACTGAGCTATGACTTAACTGTTGCACTCTCAGCTTAATACTATAGCAATGCTCTAGATGTGTTTTCAGTAGCTTGCCATTCGACTCATACTGCTTAGATCCAAGCTCCAATTGATTTCTTGAGATATCGCCCTGTAGTTGGTTAAGCTGATCATCGTGTATCTTTCAGACACTCCATTTCCTGTTCATCTCTGAGCTCCTTAAGATCATGTTCGTTACAGTAGTGAACCCAGTGTTCAAAACTACAAGGGTGTTCCCTAAACCATTCGGCGACCAGATTGCAACTGCTAGCCTGTACCACTAGCAGCACACAATGCAACCGGTACATAAAACGAAATTCCTTATGGTTGCTTGTTTCTTTCTTGCAAGCATATTGCAGAGATGTCTTATTCAAACCTTCCAGTTTACGCATCGCCATAAGTCACTTTGGTGCTGATTAATAAAGAATAATAATGGCACTTGCAGCCGACTATAAATCGTTACACCAGAATATCCAGCTTACGGTGAAACTTTTGTCGTTGGTGCGGAAATAACTTGGTTGGCATTAAGATTGCTCTGTATTTCTAAACAGTTATGAAGAATAAAAAACGTATTGTTTGTAGAGGACAACTTTGGTTTATATGCACATTGCTAGCCCATCAATAATTGAGGAGAGAGGATAAATAATCGCAAAAGACCTAATTGTCATTTTGGCGGTTTTAAAGGGCAATTATTTAGAGGCCCATTAATTGAAATCTAGAGTAAATTTAATAAAAAAATCATTTATTAAGCAATTTTGTAGAGGCAACATAATCACAATCAATGTAAATCAACCTGACAGCTTATTTACGGTGTTGAGGCTGTAGAAAAACTAAAAAAACACTGCGTTTTACAGGAAAAGTGAACTTATTTTAGATAAAATAAGCGTTGTGACCGGTTAATAGGAAAAACAAGGAAAATGGCAAAGAAAAAGACCTCACCAAACTTTAAAGATGCCAACTATCATCAAAATGCTTTTATCGCTGTATCGCAAGCAGATCAAATCCAGCCAGGCACCTTCGAGCATGCCATTCAACATCTGAT
>Ga0316190_10000695_pt1 | contig 23599 bp, 26 predicted proteins | sample Eddworburrow2_MG_FD_204929 | JGI IMG/M metagenome (GOLD analysis project Ga0316190, IMG submission 204929) | Coastal sediment microbial communities from Maine, United States - Eddy worm burrow 2 | ecosystem: Environmental > Aquatic > Marine > Coastal > Sediment | place: USA: Maine | collected... | reverse complement strand
CGACGCTCCGGGAACACATCGGAGATGCGCTGCTCTATCGCTATCTGGCGCAACTCCGAACCGACGTCCCGCTCCCCGATTCTCTCGCCGACCTCAAGTGGAAAGGTGTGCCGCGAGCTCGTTACGAGTCGTTCTGCGATGAGCTCGGATTCAACCGCCTCAAGGAGCGGCCTGAACGCTGGATCGACTGACCAACGACGACGACTTCTGCTCCCCAGCGCCGTCGACGCACCCTGGGCTAGGGCGTTGCAGCGCGCAGGTACTGCACGAGGCGGGTGCCTTCGGCGTCGAACATCTCGAGGGTCGTGGCATCGACGCGGTACGTGTCGGCTTCCTGCAGCACAGCGAGATACCGAGTCTCCTGGTCCATCACGTCCGCCTCGGCACAGGCCATCGCCGTGGATGCGAGTGGACCGATCTCGATCGAGTTCTCGTCGGTCTCCCATGACCCGGTGTAGGAGTTGCATCCGCCCTGCCCGGAGATGGTTCCATCCTCATCGAAGAGAGCAGTCACCGGCACGTCGATCACTGCCGACTGGAAGCCACCGGTGCCGTTGTTGTAGGCGATGAGGTCCCATGAGGATCCGGCGAGGTCCTGCGAGATCGCCTCGTACGTGAGCAACGCCGCGTCGCCTGACGACAGCGTCAACACCTCGTCGTCGATGGACCACGTGTCGACGGAGGCCAACGTGGCCAGGTAGGCGGCCTCCTGGTCCATCACACCCGGTTCCCCGCAGAACATCTGGGTCGAGGCGAGCGGCCCGAACGTGAGCGACGAACCGTCGAGTTCGTATGGACCGAAGTACTGGTTGCATGACGCGTTGCCGGACGCCGAGCCGTCCTCGAAGGTGAGCGTGGGGATCGTGAGCGGCGTGGTCATCGTCCCATCGGGCCCGGCGATCCCGGTCAACATCCAGGAATGGTCGGTTGGCATGTCATCTCCGTTTGAACTGCAGGCCGCAGCGAGCAGGGCGATGGGCAGGGCGAGTAGGAACAGTCGTTTGATCATGGTGATAGGACGTTATCTGATTACATCCGCGTTCCCGAACCCATCTACCGAAAGTCGCACAGTGTTCGCGACTCTGCCAGTCTTCGATCCGACGCAGAAGGGACCCGATGCCGGTCGTATCGGTCGAGAATCTGATCAAGAGCTACGGCGACGTAGACGCCGTGCGTGGGGTGAGCTTCGACCTCGAAGAGGGTGAGGTGTTCGCGCTGCTCGGACCGAACGGCGCAGGCAAGACCACCATTGTCGAGATTCTCGAGGGCTACCGAAAGAGGACGTCGGGCGACGTTGACGTACTTGGGTTCGATCCCTCCGAGAACCAGAGGACGTTCAAGGAACGAATTGGGATCGTGCTCCAGGAGTCGTCCGTCGAGCGAGAGCTCTCGGTCCGAGAGACGATCAGTACTTACGGCGCCGCCTACCCACAGCGTCTCGACACGAGTCATCTCATCGACCTCGTCGGGCTCGGGGAGAAGTCCGATGCCCGGGTGAAGACCCTGTCGGGGGGACAGAAGCGCCGCCTCGAGGTGGCGCTCGGCATCGTTGGTGACCCCGACCTCATTTTCCTCGACGAACCGACCACCGGCTTCGACCCATCGGCACGCCACCAGGCTTGGGAGGTCATCGGCAACCTCACCAACCTCGGGAAGACGATCCTGCTCACCACCCACTACATGGACGAGGCGCAGGCCCTCGCCGACCGGGTTGCCGTGATCGACCGCGGCCTGATCGTGGCCGAGGGAACGCCCGACACGCTTGGCGGCAGGGCAACGGCTCGCGTCGAGGTGCGGTTCACGCTGGTGGAGGAACCCGCGGAATCGCTTCCGGTACCGCCGGATGCGATCGATGAGGCGACTGTCGGATACCACACCGATGATCCGACTGCCCTGTTGCACACACTCACGAGTTGGGCGATCGACCGCGGGACGCTGCTGCACGGGCTTACGGTGAGCCGCCCTTCGCTCGAGGACATCTACCTCGGACTCACGGACAGGGATGCACCGTGAAACGGCCGTCGCCCCTCATGCTGCTCTGGCATCAAGCCCGCTACGAGTGGCGAATCTTCTGGCGCACCCCGATCTCCGCGTTCTTCACGATCTTCTTCCCACTGCTGATCTTCGTCGTGTTCTCACTGGTCTTTGGGAACGAGAGGATCGAGTATCTCGGGATCACTACGGCGCAGTTCTATGCACCGTCCCTCGCTGTTTTCGCGGCTGTCTCGGCTACGTACACGAACATCTCGATCTTCACGTCGTATCAGCGAGACGAGGGGATTCTGAAGCGGGTCAGAGGCACCCCGCTCCCGTCTTGGATCTTCTTCGGAGGCAAGATTCTCTCATCCATCTTGATCGCCCTGATCGGAACCCTCATCATGCTCGGCGTCGGAGTCCTGTTCTTCGGTCTTCAGGTCTACCCGGAGACGGTCCCGATCCTGATCGTCGTCTTCTTCGTCGGGGTAGCTACTTTCGCTGCACTCGGGCTATTGGTGGCCGCGGTGGCCCCATCAGGGCAGGCAGCCACGGCAATCGCGAATGCCACCCTTCTGCCTCTGGCGTTCGTATCCGGTGTGTTCATCGTCCCGGGTGAGGACATGCCCAGCTGGCTCACGGCGGTCTCTGACTTCTTCCCGTTGAGCCACTTCGTGGAACCGTTCGTTGCGGCCTTCACCCCGGCGGCCACCCGGGCCGACTTCGAGTGGCAGGACCTCGCGTACCTCGCATTGTGGGGTGCCGTGGCCTTGGTCCTTGCCATCCGCTGGTTCACGTGGGAACCGCCGACAAGCGGCGGTGGACGGCGAAGCCGCAACAAGTCGACGGCCGCCGCCACGTAGCGGCTCAGGTCTCGGACGCAACCCCGAGCAGGCGTTCCCGTTTCATCTTCCCTGCGCCACGCACCGCCAGGGCGATCGCGATTGCCCATGCGATGGCACCGAACAGGAACGCCGACGGTCCGGGCGCGGAAATGACTCGGAGCGTGACGGCATACGACACGATGATGATCGGAAGCGACACGAGGCTCGACGCCTGCTGAGCCGCGGCCGCCGAACGCATTCGTGCCGACATCCGAAGGACAAGAGCGATCGCGATCGCGATGATTGGCGGAATCACCGAGATGATCAGAAGGAACCAACCCGAGGTCGGGAAGAACCATCCCCCGACTTTGGGACCGACCGTCAGGTTCACCACAAGGGAGTACAAGGCGAACCCCACGATTGTGATGAGGTAGCCCGGCACCAGGCTTGCGAGGAGTTTCCCGAAGTAGATCTCTTTCATGGTGAGGGGGCTGTGGGCAAGGAATTCTCCGGTCCCGCGTTCCCGCTCTCCGACGATGGCGTTCGAAGCGACCGCAACCGAGATCGTGAGCGGCACAATGATCGCGATCGGTGCAAGCATGTAGACGGCAATGAGGTAGGCAGCCTGGGCTGCTGGATCGACCGTGGGCAGAGACTGGCTGATGTCCACCGGAATGCTCTCAACCATGCCGGCGAGCTGCTGTGCCATGGAGGTATTGGCGAGCATCCCGACCACGCCGAGGGCGAGGAGCGGCAGGAACACGAAGAAGAGCGTCGCGAGCATCATCAGAGGAATCCAATAGTCCTTGCTCTTGAACAGCCGCCGCAGGTCAACGCCGGCAATCGCTCGCACGTGATCCCACTTCACGCCGATTCTCCTCGGTGTGTGCGCTGCATCTCGAAGTAGAGCTCCTCGAGGGTGGCGCCAATTGGTTCAACTCGTGTGATTCGAGCGCCGTCGTTCACGAGCCGAGTGACGAGGTCGGGAAGTCGGTTGAGATCATCGAGCGTCACCTGGACGGAACCGTTCCACGAAACGGATACGACACCTTCTTCATGGCCGAGAGCGCTGAGTGCATCGCGGTTCTCGGCATCCAAGAGAACAACAGGCTGGGCGAGGTACTTGCTCGCGAGGTCCTGCGGCGCTCCCGCGGCCTGGGCATGTCCGTTGTTCATGAGCACAAGCTGATCGGCGATCCCTTCTGCTTCGTGGAGCAGATGCGTGCACAACACGATCGTGCGACCGCGGCCGGCGAGTTCGCGGATCAGGTCGAGGACGTTACGCGAAGACTCCGGGTCGAGCCCCGCCGTCGGCTCATCGAGGAGGAGCACCTCTGGGTCATGGATCACAGCTCTGGCGAGGGCGAGGCGCGTGCGCATCCCGGTGGAGTAGCCGCCGACCTCCTGGAGGAGGGCATCCTGGATCGAGAAACGTTCGGCCGCGTCGAGGGCGGCTGTTTCGTCCGATTCGAAGATACGAGCGGCGAAGCGAAGGTTCTCCCATCCGGTGAGTTGGTCGTAGAAGGCCGGCTTTGGCGGGACGATGCCCACGCGGCGCCTGACCTCATCGCCGTCGACCTTGGGATGGAGACCGAGCACTTCGATGTCGCCGCGGTCGGCAACCAGAGCGCCCGTCGTAAGGCGCACGGTTGTCGTCTTTCCTGCTCCGTTCGGGCCGAGCAGCACCGTAACCGCGCCTGCCGGAGCGGAAAAGGTGAGGGACTCGACAGCGCGAACTGAACCGAAGGTCTTTGAGACCGAGCCGAATCGAATCGCTGAATCCATCGCAGTTGTCATCGGCCCTGACGTCGCGAAACCTGAACCATTAAGGATCCGGCCCGAACCCCGCAGATACGCGTAGGATCGCCGCATGTGCGGGCGATTTGTTCAAACCCAGGAAGCCGAGAACTACGGGGCATACTTCTCCGTGGATGTGGTCGAGACCGACGAGGTTCTCAGGTCATGGAACGTCGCACCAACGAAGCAGGTGTACGCCGTCGCGGAGCACGGCGGTGAACGCCTCCTGGGGACCTTCGGGTGGGGCCTCGTTCCGTTCTGGGCAAAGGACCGCAAGATCGGCGCCCGTTTGATCAACGCTCGATTTGAGACGGCAGGGGTGAAGCCCGCGTTTCGTGACTCGTTCGCCGCCCGCCGCTGCATCGTTCCTGCGGACGGTTTCTACGAATGGGAGCCGAAGGATCGGGGCAAACTCCCGCACTACTTCTACGCGACCGATCGAAGCCCGCTCGCCCTCGCCGGGTTGTGGGCGTCGTGGGAGGATCCGGAGGGCGGGGATCGGGTGCGCACATGCACCATCGTGACCGGGAAGCCGTCAGAGGTGGTATCGCCCATTCACGACCGGATGCCGGTGATTCTCCCGAAGATGGCGTGGGACGCGTGGTTGGATCCCGACAACCGCGACAAGGACGCGATCAACACCCTCATCGGCTCGTTGCCGGTGCCGGACCTCTCGGAGCATGCGGTCTCGACGCTCGTCAATCGAGTCGCGAACGACATCCCGGAACTGATCACCCCCCTCGAATCCGGCGCCGTGTAGCCCTTGCCCGTTCGGCCTCTTGCTGCTCGTCAATGGAGAGGCAACACCAGTACCGGCGTGAATCGGTGTCACGATATTCCGCCAACGGCTCACGTTCGGTCGGGTATGTTTGTCGGCGGGCCAACAGAAGGACGTCCGGGTATGACGAGGCTGGCTTTCGCTGATGAGGGTGTGGGGGATCCGCTCGTTCTGATTCATGCGGGGATTGCCGACGCCCGTATGTGGCAGCCCCAGGTGGACCGATTCGCCGGAGCGTGGCGCATGGTTCGCCCCGACCTGCGGGGTTTCGGCAGAACCGCGCACAGCGAAGGTGACTACCGCCACGCTGGGGACCTCGTCGAGCTGTTCGATGACCTCGCGTTGCCTCCCGCTGTGGTGGTTGGTGCGTCGATGGGGGGAAGAGTTGCGATCGACTTCGCCCTCGAACGGCCGGATCTGGTACGCGGGTTGGTGCTGGTCGGCTCGACCTACGACGGTTTTCACTTCCTCGACGAGGAGCTGTTCGACCAGTGGCGTGTACTGACCGACACCTACGAGGCCGGGCGGCTCGATGAGGCTGCAGCGCTCGAGACCGACATCTGGTTGGGGATGAACGCTTCACCCGAGGTGAAACATGCGGTTGTGGAAATGGTGCGCCTCTCCTACGACCACGGCGAGATCGAAGAGACAGAGATCGACTCGCCCGCCTCACAGCGCCTCGGCGAACTGAAGATGCCAACTCTGCTCCTGCTTGGTGAAGTGGACCGCATCGATATTGCTCGAGCGTCGGATGAGCTCATCAACTCGATCCCTCACGCCCGGCTTGTCACGATGCCGGGAGCGGCGCATCTTCCGAACCTCGAACAGCCCGATGTGTTCAACACCATCCTGGCGGACTTCCTCGCACAGCTCCACTGAGGTGAGTGCGGATCTCCGGTTTTGAGATGTGGACGGGCGTCGCTTCGAGTGGCGAGCCTCTCAGCGAGTGAGCCAGCTCCCGAGCCAGCGGGTGACGCGCGGCATCAGTATGTAGGTGAGGGCCAGGATGCCGAGTACGTTGCCGATGAAGACGCCAAGCACCACGTTCATGTTCGGAGCGACGTCTACGCGCACGAGGGTGATGATCAAGGATGTGGGGAACAGGGCGAGGAACACGGCGATCGACTGCTTCCATCGTTTCGGGCCTTCCGGCTGATTCGGCCGGGCCGGAAACCATCCTCCGAAGCCACCGACGACGTTCACCGTTCTGTTGCCCTCGACGAGTTGGTCGGTGCGAACAAGCCACTCGCGTCGCGAGTCCGATTCGAGCCAACGGTCGAGGTCTGTCCGTGACGCGAACGATGCAACGATGACGTGTTCGTCCTGCACACCCTTCACCGGACGAAGGAGGTCGGACCCGAGGAAGCCCGAGAAGCCCCGCAGCCGTCCGACGACGTCGTCGTGGAGTTCGACGAACTCCGCTTCGTTGTGCGGGGCAATTCGTTGGGAGAAGACGACGGTGACCGGTTCCGGCGCGGTCCGCAGGCCGGCGACCTGCTGCTCGCGGCCGGGCCCCTCGATCATTCCTTCGACTTCTCGGATGAGCGCCTTGCGGTCCTCGGACTTCAGCCATGCGTCGAGCTGCTCGATCGTCGCAAATGAGTAGACGGTTACCCACTCACCCGGGTGGGACGGGGTCGGTTCCTGTACGTCGGACCCGAGGAACCCCCCGCGAGCTGCGGCAGCGGCGCGAATACGGCGATCCCACGCTCGGAAGTCGTCCTCGCGTCCGGGGATCACACGACGCGCCACGACGACGGTGGGCGACGATGCGGGCTGACTCAGGTCGTCGGTCATAGTGGGAGCGTAGGCGCACCACCGGTGTCACCCGGTGGGCGTGAGAGGTTGATCAGCCCGGACCCGAGGAAGCGTCGGTTCTGATCTCGTCCACATACTGGCTGAGGGTGATCGTCGTTACGGCATCGCTGGTGACGTCGTGGATCACCAGGGGCCCTGGCAGTCCCGGTTTGAATGCAGACCGCAGGGTCGTGTAGAGCAGGAATCGGCCGTCGGATGACCATGTCATCGAGATGACACCAGATCCTTGCCCGTCCCGCTCGCTAACGACGATGCCCGTTGTCGAGTCCACGATGCGAACGAGCGAGTTTGGGCTTTCGATGTTCGGGGTGATGTTCACGGCGACGAGCCTGCCGTCCGGAGACCATGCGGTGTCGACCACCAGTTCGGTCTCTGCCACGCCCGGCACCGGTCGGTAGTACCGGCCGTCGACGCCTTCGACCAGGATCGGGTCGTCGGGCTCGGCAACGATCTCGCCACCGTCGGCGGCGATCACGATTGGATCGGAACGCTCATCCCAGAGCAGATCCACGACGAGACCCGCATCATTCCAGTCTCTCAAGAACACTCCGTCGGACCAGGAAGATGCACAGTCCTGAGGAAGTGAGGTCACGGTCACGGGCTCGGATGCCGCGTCGGTGAGATCCAGTGTGGTGAGAGTCGTGGGTCCCGGCACGGAGCGAGAGCACGTCAGCCAGGCCAGTTGCCCGGGTTCGGTTTCGTGCCAAACAGCCGACCCCGCCCTGAGGCCGACGGCCTCACGCGTCGGTTGTGGCGCTCCGCCGTCTCGCACGGGATGCACGGTCAGGACGCCGTCGTCGAGGACCTGGGCAAACCAAGAGCCGGATGCGTCGAGCCCGATCGGCCATCCACCGGTGAGGTGGGACTCGTCGCGTTCGATGGTCAGGGCAACTTCTGTTGTCGCCTCCGATGCAGGCCATCGCGCGACGTTGAATTGGTCGCCCGGTGTCGTCAGGAGGACGAGTGTGTCGGTGAACCCCAGCACCAGCTCAGAAAGAGGAAGCGCCGTTTCCCCCAATGGTTCGGCCACCGGGATCGTTGTTGTTGGTGCAACGGTTGTGGATGTCGTCGACGCCACCGTTGTGGTGGTCGAGTCCGCGGCTGCGACGTCTGATGGTTCGGTGGTTCCCGGTGATCCGAGCAGCCAGCCGAACGCGATGGCCGCTACCACCGCTGCACTTGCCGCCAACCACGCGGTACGTCGGCCACCTCCCTCACGGGAAGGCGGAAGGAATTCGGGGTCGATTGTGATGCGGTCGTCTGCCATCTTTCACCGTCAGACTCACACTGACCTTCGCTTCCTGGGCCACCGGAGTCAAGGGCCAATCGGTCAGCTTGTCGGGAGGTCCTGAATGAAGCCTCCATCCCACGTTCGGTTCTGAAGTTGGAACCGGATGTGATGGGGGAACATTCCGACCCTCCCCGTTCTTGCGTAACTATGGGAAGCCGGCTTCCACTATCTACGCAAGAACGGAGGTCTTGACGAGATGTACGAAATACCTTACACTACGTAAGAATAATCTTTCATAGGAGGGATCATGGCAACGTTGTGGATCACACTTGCGGTTGTTGGTGGTATCGCCGTCGTGGCCTTCCTCAGCCGGCTGGTATGGAGCCTGCGGCCCCAGGCCGACATGGCTGGAACGCCGCCAGCCCCGCTGGAGCGGCTCGGCTGGATCGGCCTCGGAGTGACCACGGTCGTCGGCGTCGGCCTGATAGTCATCGTCATACTGGTCGGGACCGATTTCATCGATGAGAACACGACGGCTCGCGGAACCTTCTGGCTCCTGATGATCGTCGGTTTCGGTCTCTGGGGCGCTTCCTGGTATGTGATCAAGCGACGGAGCGGCGGAGTAGTGGTCGATGAGCGCGACCGCGCCATCCTCGCCCGATCGTTCAGCGTGGAATCTCTGATCGTGCTGCTGATGCTGGTGACATGGACAATCGCGCTCTCGGAGGCTTTTTCGGAAGACGGCGTCATGCCGATCGCCTATCTCCAATTGATCTTCTGGAGCACCTTCGTTGGTGGTGCGTTCGGCAGGTCGCTGGGCATCGTCATGGGCTACCGCAGGGGGATCGCCGTCGATGCCTAAGGCCAGTATTGCCAATGATATCCGGCGTCTGCGGTTCGAACACGACGAGATGACGCAACAAGAACTCGCGAACCGCGCAGGGTGCACGAGGCAGACGATCATCGTTCTGGAGAAGGAACGCTACGTCCCCTCGCTCAGCCTTGCTTTCAGCATCGCAAGGGTCTTCAACAAGACGATCGAGGAAGTGTTCGAGTACTCGGGCGAGGAGTGATCACGAACTGCTGTTCGGCGGTCGTACCCCCTACGCATCGATGGCGATGCGCTCGCTCTCCTGCTGAAGTCCGTCGACGAGACCTCGGAGGCCCTTGCGCAGCTGCTTGTCGGTGGTTCCCTTTGCCAGGCGACCGAGGCGGTTGAGCGTGTAGGAATAGTGCAGGGTGAGTTCGGTTCCGTCGTCGCTGGGGGCGATGTTGAAATCCGCGATGCTGTCAGAGATCGGCAGCTTGAACGTTTCATAGATGTCCACGGTCAGGCGTTCGTTCGGTACGAACCGGTCGATGCGCTCGTTGACGCCGCCGAACGGTGTGAGGTCGCAATAGCGTGTGGTCCCTTCGGTCACGGGTCCATCGGAGGTCAACGCGGAGCTGGCGACGCCGGGGTTCCATCGCTGGATATCTCCGAAGTCGTCGAGCACCGCCCACACCGTCTCGACGGGGGCAGCGATCTGGCGTGTGATGGTGAACGCAGGCATGTGATGTCCTTTGATTGTCGAAGTCACAACCCTACGCGGCGACTCCGGATTCCAGTGATCGAAACGGGGTTGCTCAATGTACGGCGCGCAGGCCCATCAGCGCAGCGAAGAGAATTGTGAGTCCGATGGCGAGAATCCGCAGGTCCGGGTTCTTGCGCGTGAGCACGAATCCAGCGAACCCAGCGAGGATCACCGCACCGAACTGCACAGCAACACCGGCGTCGGTTGTGGGCAGAAGGAGATCGATCACGTAACAAGGAACGCGCAGACGACCTCGAACATGCCGCGCCAGGCGGCGGTCGTTCGTAATAGCCTGTGGACCATGCGCGCACTCAGAAAGCTCGTTCCCGGTCCAGGCTTCACCATGGTCGACGCCCCGATCCCGGAACTCCACCCCGACGAAGTTCTCATTGAGGTTCGAGCGACGTCGATCTGCGGTACCGATCTTCACATCTACGAATGGAACCCGTGGGCCGCCGACCACATCGTTCCTCCGATCACAGTTGGGCATGAACTGACCGGCGTGGTGGTGGACCGAGGGGCGCATGTCACCGAGCCCAAGATCGGCCAACTCGTCTCCGTGGAGTCCCACGTGATCTGCAACTCATGTGCATGGTGTCGCACCGGCCAGGGCCATCTTTGCCCCAACACGCAGATCCTCGGTGTTCATCGCGACGGTGCCTACGCGGAATACGTCGCCGTACCGGCTCAGAACGCCTGGCCGGACCCGCCAGACATGCCGCTGTCGATCGCGTCACTCCAGGAGAACTTCGGCAACGCCGTGCACACAGCAACGATCCCCAACATCGCCGGCCGCAAGGTCCTCGTCACCGGGTCCGGCCCGGTGGGAGTGATGACTATGGCGGTGGCCAAGGCGCTGGGCGCCCGGGCGGTGTATGCCACCGACGTGTCTGACTACCGGCTCAACCTTGCGACCACGATGGGGGCAGACGTGACGCTGAACCCCCTGCGCGACGACGTAGCAGCGCGGATCTTGGAGATGACCGACGGTGAGGGTGTGGACGTGCTCCTTGAGATGTCCGGCGCCTCCTCTGCCCTGGAGTCTGGCTTTGCGGCCCTGAAGCCCGGTGGAGAGGCCGCACTCCTCGGCTTGACATCGGACGCGTTCCCGTTTGATCTCGACGACAACGTCATCTTCAAGGGTGCAACCGTGTACGGCGTTGTTGGGCGGCGCCTCTGGCAGACGTGGCTCGAGATGCGCGGCCTCATCCGCTCTGGGGCGGTTGATCTCGCTCCCGTGGTGACCCACCGGTTCGCTCTCGACGACTTCTCCGCGGCTTTCGAACTCATGCAGTCTGGAGAATGCGGCAAGGTCGTGATGTTCCCGGATCCCGCGTATGCAGACGGATCGCTGAGCTGATGGAGGCACGATGACCGACAAAACGGCGTTCATCCGAGACGAGGTGCAGGCCCTCAAGGATCAGGGCTTGTACAACACGATCCGCACCATCGAAGGACCGCAGGGTGCGCACCTGACCGTCAACGGTCGCGAGGTCCTCAACTTCTGTTCGAATAACTACCTCGGTCTCGCCAACGATCCTCGCCTTGTCGCGGCGGCGTCTGCAGCGCTCAACCGCTATGGCGTCGGGCCTGGGGCGGTGCGGACGATCGCCGGCACCATGACGATTCACACCGAACTCGAAGAAGCGCTTGCCCGGTTCAAGGGGGTCGACGCGACCATCTCCTTCCAGTCGGGGTTTGCCGCCAACCTCGCGGTGATTCCCGCGCTCGTCGGCGACGGCGACGTCATCATCTCCGACGCGCTGAACCACGCCTCGATCGTCGACGGCGTGCGCCTGTCCAAGGCAGCTCGCAAGATCTACGGTCACAACGACGTGGAGGAGCTGCGAACGCGCCTTGCAGAGGCCCGAGCCGAACAGGCGAACCGGATTCTGGTGATCACCGACGGCGTCTTCTCGATGGACGGCGATCTCGCACCGCTCGACCGGATCGTCGACGCGGCCGACGAATTCGATGCGATGGTGATGGTCGACGACGCACACGGCGAAGGGGTCGTCGGGCGCGGAGGTCGAGGCATCGTGGACCACTTCGGTCTGCACGGCCGGGTCGACGTCGAGGTCGGCACCATGTCAAAGGCCTTCGGCGCCGTTGGCGGCTACGTTGCCGGTTCGACGGAGTTGATCGAGTGGCTTCGTCAGCGAGGGCGGCCGTTCCTGTTCTCCTCGGCGGTGCCACCGCCCGACGTCGCGGCCTGTCTTGCTGGCGTGGAGATCCTCGACGCCTCTACCGAGCTCGTGGATCGGCTCTGGTCGAATGCCGGAGCTTTCAAGTCGATGATGACCGCGGCGGGCTTCGACATCGGGTCGAGCGAGACACCTATCACGCCGGTCATGCTCGGTGATGAGCATCTGGCTCGTGAGTTCTCCCGCAAGCTCCTCGAGGAACAGGCGGTGTTCGCCCAAGCGATCTCGTTCCCGACGGTCGCGAGGGGAAAGGCGCGTATCCGGGTCATGATCTCGGCGGCGCACTCCGAAGAGGATCTCCGAGACGGGGCAGCGGCGTTCGTCTCCGTGGGACGGGAGCTCGGCGTTGTTACCTGACCTCACTCGCCACGGTACGCGTCGGCTTCGGCAGATCTGGGTCCTCTTCGTGATCCCCGTCCTCGTTGTGATCGTCGTTGTTGTGATCGGTGCACCACATCCCTCGAGTGCCAACACATGGCTGTTCGGCGCAGTGGCGGGTCTCGTCGCCGTGGTCGACTTCGGATCTGTTTTCTGGATGCGCGCTGCCGGGGCCGCGGCAATCCTCGGAGCGGAATCGAACGCTGACATTCGCGATGCCTACCTCCGCCGGATGACCCTGGCGTGCGCGTTCGCGACTGTCCCGCCGATCCTTGCGTTTGCGTTCGCAATCGTGGTCGGGACGACGACGGTCTTCTTCGTTATCGCTGCAACATCGCTCGTCCTGCTCGTGTTTGCGGGACCACGGAGCGGCGACATCGAGCGGCTCGACGACCGGATGGTCGAGGCGGGCCGTCCCTTCAGGGTGGCCGCAGCCCTCGACGCATGAGGTGATCTGCGGAGCCGGTGGACGGGTTCGGCGCCTCGTTCGCTAGATTCGTAGGTCTCGGGGGATGATTCACCATGGCCGAGACAACCCAAGAACCGAACGGCAAACCGGCGCCGTGGGGAAAGCTCGCGCTGAGAGCGCTCTTCCTGCTGGTCGGTGGTCTCTCGCTGTACTTCTTCCTCCCGACACTTCTCAACCTTTTCGAGGTGGCGCCGCAATTGGAGAACGTGAAGTGGCGCTGGTTCCTGCTCATGGGTCTGCTGATGACCGGCGCCTTCGCATCACAGTGGGCCCTCACGCGGATCGCCGCTCCTGGAATCTCCTGGTTCGTTGCTTCAACGTCGCAGCTGACCTCGAACGCCGCCGTGAAGGTGATACCCGGCGGGGTGGTGGCAGGCGGAGCGTTCTACTTCCAGATGCTCGCGGTGTCCGGGGTTCCGATGGGCACGGCCCTTGCTGCACTCGCCGCCATCGGGATTCTCTCGAATCTCGTACTGCTCGCCCTCCCTGCGGTCGCTCTGGTTATCGCCCTGGTCTCCGCCCCGATCCCCGACGGCATGCTGCCTGTGGCGATCGCAGGGACGATCTTGTTCGTCGCGATGTTCACGGTGACGGTGATCGTCGTGCGGTTCGACCGCCCGCTCCACTGGGTCGGCTGGGTTGTCCAGCGTGTTGTTGCATGGGCGGCGCGGGTCTTCAAGAAGGATTGGTCGCTGACGACCAACGACATCATTGAGCGTCGGGACGAGGTGGTTTCCTCGCTCGGGAAACGCTGGCACAAGGCGCTCGGTGTGGCCGTCGCGAACTGGCTGCTCGACTACGCGACACTCGTGGTCGCGCTGATTGCCGTCGGGGCGGAGCCGCGACCGAGCCTCGTTCTCCTGGCTTTCGCCGGGGCCGCTGTGCTCGGCATGATTCCAATCACACCCGGCGGCCTCGGCTTCGTCGAGGCCGGCCTGACCGGCATGCTCACCATCGCCGGGATCCCGGCCGGTGACGCCCTCCTTGCCACTCTCGCCTACCGGCTGTTCCAGTTCTGGCTTCCGATCCCGGTGGGATTCGTCGCGTACTTCCTGTTCCGGCGCAAGTACGGGAGACCTTCGGAGTTGCCTGCCGTGTCGTAGGTGTCATCCCTGTCGGGGTGTAGCGCACGCTCGGACCGTGACCCCCTGTCTGCCGATCCCGATGGCTCCGAGGATGCGCGGTTCGTAGTGGTCGACGACTGCGACACACACTTCGGTCCCGTCGGCCCACGCGATCGCTGTTCGCCCTGCTCTGGATCGTGCGGATAGCGAAGCCGTCTCGGCCGCGACGACTGCCGTTGCTCGGTCGAGGGCTAGCTCTCCGCCGTACGCGGCGCCTGCTTCCAGCTGGGCTGCACCCGCTTCGGCGCCGACATCCGCTGCGAAGGCGGCCTCGCGATAGGTCGCAGCCAGCAACGCGGTGTCGAGAGCCAGGCCGAGCAGGACGAAGCCCACAAAGAACAGGGCGCCGAGGTAGGGGAGCATTGAGCCGCGTTCGTTCATGACCGGCTCCGATATGGGCTGTACGTGGCCGTGGCCCGTCCGGTGACCATGTGACGGACCGGGCTGCTCCCAGGCCCGACGAGCGGGACGTCGATCCGGACCTCGACGGTGAGCTCCGCCCCATTGTCAACGGCCACGACCACGGCGTCGGGTGACAGACCCTCGGCGATGCGGGTTGCGCCTTCCGGCCCGCCGAATCTTGCACCGTGCTGGGCTGCGTACGACGCAACCTGAGCTGCCTCGGACGCAGTTGTGCCGATGCGACCGAGCGTGATGAGCGTCTGCGCCATCACGAGCACGAAGATGAACCCGATGGCGAGCGTCCCAATCAGGGCTGTACCCCGCTCGTCGCTCATGGCGGGACCACCATCGGTGCCGTCGCCGCAGCGCGGAGCTCGATCGGAATCAGGTCGGGGCCCGGCGGTGACCACTCGATGGATGCTCTGGCGGTGACTGCCGTTGCTTCGGCGTCGAGCGAGGCGGTCACTCCAATGGCGCCTGGGACGACGCGGGCGAGCTCTTCGGTGAGACGCGCACGCTCAACCCCGAGATCCGCACCCGGCCGGCCGGCACGTCGCGCCGCCGCGGCAACAGCCGTTTGCGCAGCGTCGCGCGCGACCACCACGAATGCCACCTGGGTCACAATGGCGATGAGGAGAAAGACGATCGCGGTCGCAACGAGCGACTCCACGATCGTCGAACCCCGAGCTAGGAAAAGAAGCCTGTCATCTGCGACACGATGCTTGTCCACACATCGGCCGTTGCGCTCCGAACTGCTGGCAACAGAAATGCAATGACGAGCACCGCTATGGTCGCCAGACCCAACCACTCCACGGTGGTCGAACCTCGTTCGATCTTCCACATGTTCACCCCCTTTCTCACGGACCGCCCGCCAAACTGCGCAGACCGGCGAGCGTTGGATAGAGCAGGAAGAGCAGCGTCACAGGAACCATCAAGGCAAGAACCGGGCCGTAGGTTGCGAGCGCCCGACGTCCTCCCTCCGCCGTGAGGTCCCTGGCCAGGGCGGCCCGGTAGTCGGCGCCGAGCTCTCCGAGGGTGTCGGCGAGGCGCCCTCCGGTGTCGTGGGCGTGGGCGAGAAGTGTGTAGAGGCGGCCAGCTTCCTGGTCGGCGGTGCGTCGGACGGTGCGTTGGAGGGCCTCCGCGATTCCTCGCCCCGAAGCGACCTCTGCGAGCGCGACCGTGAGTTCTTCCGAAGCGACGCCCGACGACTGTTCGGCGAAACGCTGAACGGCGGTGGCGACCGACTCGCCGGCGATGATGTGAAGCGAGATGGCGTCGGTCACCACCGGGAGTTCGAAGCGCAGGCGGCGGGCTCGTCTCTCGCGTTTGGTCGAAAGCCACATGCCGAAGACCAACCAGCCTGTTGCCGCACCGAGGACGGCGAGGGGCACGACCGATCGACCAGGTCCCTCCACAAACAGGTCTCCTTGAGCGATGAGGATCCCGACCATCGCACTTGCCGCGGCCGCCGCTGAGCGACGGAGAAAGAGTTCACCGCGCGACCACCCCAGGCCGGCATCGGCCACAGGTTGCTCCTCCAGCGGCTGTACGTCCGAACCGTCATCGCGAGGCTCCGGACGGAGGTAGCGACCGATCCGATCGCTGAGACCGGCAGATGGACGCGTCGTTGCGATCAGGAGGACTCCGACCGCGAGCATCAGTGCGACCACAACGCTCATTGCATCACCCGCGGGGCTTGTGAGAGTCGAGCCGACCGGTGTGCGGCGAGAAATCCGAGTGTGGTGAGAACGAGTCCGATGGCGATGATCACTGAGCCGGTCGCGGTTCGATATGCAGCGGCGGCTTGCGGGTTGGTGGCGATCGTCAGGGCAAGGAGGGCCCACGGAGCGGTGAGTGCCACAGCCGCCGTCATGCGCTGTTCCGTCAGCGCCGCCGTGTGTGCCCGCCGGAGTCGAAGTTCGTCGGCGATCGAGCCGCCCAGCGACGAGATCACGACCCCGACACGATGTCCTCCTGATCGGTACGCGAATTCCAGGGTTGTGAGCACGCGATCGGACGTCGGGTCGTCGAGTTGCGCTCGGAAGCGCTCGAGAGCGGGTACAAATCCGTCTCCGAATGCAACCGACTCCTCGACCGGCCGAGCCGTCGACGAGAGCGGCTCGGGGGCTCTGCGCGCCGCTGCGATGAATGCGTCCGGCAATGTCGCGCCCGCGGAGATCCTGCCGCTCACCAGGGCGAGGAAGTCGGGCCATGCCTCCGCAACCGCTTCACGTTTGCGCCGCCGTCGAGCGGCATCGATTGCGACGGGAACTGCGGCGACGAGGAGGCCGATGGCGGTGGCGGCTGCAGGCACAGCGAGAAGACCCAGTGCGAAGAGACCGGCAGCAGTACCGGCAGCGGCTGCCGCAGGTGCGACCCAGGGGGAAGGGAATTCGGGCCTCGGGATCCGGACCGTCGGCGTCCATCCGGACACGACGATCCATGCGGCGGCGCCAGCCATCACGGCTGCAATCCCTCTCACACCGCCCATCCTCCTGATTCGAAGCGAGGATCGTCCGGGGTGCTTCCGGTCCAATGAAGGCCGGTTGGTCCCATCTCGAACAGGCGTTGCAGTGTGAACACCTCACCCGACAGCTGACCGGGCACGTACGCAATTTCGTCGATGGCTCGCGTTCGTCCGGTCCGGCGCAAGAAGACAACAAGGTCAACGACGGCGGCGACGGTCCTGCGCACGAAAGGGATCGCGACGTTCTGACCGGCCAACACGCTGTAGGAAACGAGCTTATCGAGGGCGTCACGCGCCGAGTTGGCGTGGAGTGTTGCCACACCGGAACACCCGGCGTTCAACGCCATTAGCATGTCGAGTGCCTCAGGCCCGCGGACCTCACCGACCACGATCCGGTCGGGGCGCTGTCGAAGGGCCTCCCGGACCAGGTCGCGGAGCGTGATCTCGGCGCCGCCATCGAGACCGGCTTCCCGTGTCTGCATCTGCGTCATGTCCGGCAGGTCCGCATCGATCTCGAACACCTCCTCGCAGGTAACAACTCGCCGATCGGGTGGGACTTCTCGAAGGAGGCAATTCACGAGTGTTGTCTTCCCGGCCCCCGGAGCACCGGCGACGAGAACCGAGAGGTCCTGACGCATTGCCTGGCGGAGCAGCTCCGCGGATGCAGGAGTCAGCGTCTCCCGCTCGACCAGCTCGTCGAGTCCCGTTGCCGTAACGACGAACTTTCTGATCTGGATGTTGAGGCGATCCGGGTGTGTCACCGGTGGCCCCGTGATGTGCACCCGCGAGCCGTCAGAGAGCTGCGCGGAGACGATGGGAGATGACAGATCGAGGCGTCGGCCGGTGCCGGCGAGGAGCTGGTCGGCGAAGCGCCGGAGGGTGGCCGTGTCGGCAATGACGGGGACGAGCTCCTTGATGCCGTTCCTCACCACAAAAGTGCGATGGCCGCCGATGACGATGATCTCCTCAACGGTCGGATCGCTGAGGAGCTCACCGAGGAATCCGAGTCGCTCGGGTGCACCGGTGATGGTCATAGGCTCACTCCGATCCGTGCGAGCGGCTTGCGAATGCGGGCGTCGGGTCTCTTGGCGGCCAGTGATGCGGTTCTGATCGACGAACGATCGGGGATTACGGCCGACGGCTCGAGCCCGGTCCACGCCTTTGCCGCGGTGATCACGTCTGCGTTGCTTCTTGGTGCCGCTCGATTCAGGACGAGGGTGGGCGGCGGTCCCGACCAGGCGGCGAGAAGATGCGCTGCGCGGACGACTCCGACGGCACTGGCATCGGCCACGAGTACTGCGGTGTCCGATCGTTTGATGATCGGGTGGTCGGGCTCGGAAGTGCCGAGGTCGACAATCACCCGCTCGAAGGTCAACGTGGTGGCGTCGATGAGGTCTTCGACCATTGCCGTGCGGAGCGGGGCTTCCCCGATTCGATGAGAGCCGGTGATCACGGAGATCGGACCGATTCGCTGCGCCGCATCGGGAGCAATCACGCCGGCAGCCCTCACCTGATCCGCTGCGTCGGTGATGTCGGGACGTGGAGGAAGGCCAAGTCTGATCGCAACCGACGGCGCATCGATGTCGAGATCGACGAGAAGTGTTGATCCGCTGCGGCTGGATTCCCAGGCAAGGCCGAGTGCCACCTCAGTTGTTCCTGGTGCACCTCTCGGACCAACAACTGCGGTGACAGAGCCCGTTCCCTCGCGGTCCACGGATCCGGAGAGCGGTGAGATGAACCGGATCGCCGTCACGATTGTTCTCACGTCTGCCGTGTCGGGGAGTATTTCGTCGACGCCGGCACTGCGGAGCACGGAGGCCGCCGGTGCATCTTCCTGCGCGTGAATGCCGAGCACACCGAGGCCGGCTCGCTGCCACAGTGCGATCTGGACCGGTGTTACCCACGACACTTCGCCGCCCGCGACAACAACATCGATGTCTGCCGCGCGATCTTCAATCTCGTGTGGCTGAAAGGCTCGGAGAACGATCAGGACCTCAGCTGTCTCCCTCGCGTAGGCAACGAGCCCTGGTTCCCAGTCCCGGGCGGAGAGCACCGTGGCGACGCGCACGCTCATCCGCCGACTCGTACAAGGTCGAGGTCGCCTCCGTTCATTGCTGCGGTGAGCGTCGCGGCGAGTTCGTCGTCGACGGCAAGGAGCAGCTGGACCTGGCTGCTGCCGACCGACGAGTCTGAGACGGTGGCATCAACGACGTAGACCGAGTGTGCAATCAGCCGTGTCTCCGTCGGAGCGCCCAGTGCGGAGGTCGATGCGTAGATGTCGACGCGATCACCGGGATCGAGCCGACCGAGCACCGCGTGCGCCTCATCGATTTCGAGCGCGAGGAGGTTGGGCGCCGTCTGCACCTCCGGTGGCCGGAGCAGGCTCGGGAGGAGGGGTTCACCGGCGGCGAGCGGCGCGGCAAGAACCCAGGCGGACAGATCACCGGGGGAATCGCCGACGACCATGCCCGTCGCATCGGCGGTGTGTCGGACGGAGAGATCAAGCTCCGAGATCGGTGTTGCTGCCGGCAAGTCAGACCCGGCCACGAGGACGGGGACCGTGGGTGCGGGCCTAGTCAGCCACAACACCAGCAACGCAGCGGCTGCAGCAAGGCCAATGCCGACCAACGTTCGCGTGTCTGGTCGAGGAATGGAGATGCCGCGGACTCGAATGTCGGTCGCCATCAGCGGGCCTCCACTGTCACGATGTGGGCGATCGAGATGAACCGCTCGATATCGCCGTCGACGACCACCACGTGGTCGACACCGACCGCATCGACGATGCCGCGGTGGAGGTGGCCATCCGCCGTGGTGAGCACGACCTGTTCGACGCGGTCTTCTGAATCGAGGAGGCGGTCCCGGAGTGTGCGGCGACGTCGCGCCGCGGCGCGGGCTGCGGTCTGCTCCGCGTCGAGGGTGTCGTCGAGACGATTGCGGAGGGAGCGGCCGAGTCGAACTAGATCAGGATGCCCCATCGGATCCATATCCGACCCCCTTCTGCCCATTGCCCTGGTGAACAAGTACCACGGGATGGGGTGTCGCTTCAAGGAAGTCGATTTGACAATGTTTCGCGATTCAGCATCGGAATTCGCGGTCAGGGTTGCGATGAGAGACACCAGACGAGAGAACCGTGGTTGTGCGAATGCATGTTTCAGGGGAGTGCAGACCCGAGTTTCTCCCTTGTGACATAAGGGTTCCACGTGCGAATTCGTCAACAGTGCCGGGCCGAGGGCTGACCGTCGCGCCCCGTCAATCGGTGTGGCGGCGCCTCTGAAACGGGCCGAACCCAATGGCCACCAAGCGTGGCGGAGAGACTACTGAGCGTGGCGCAAAGTGACTAGGCTCGCAACTGCGCTGGATTGTGAAGGGGAGCTCCTTGCTCGCAGAAAGAGCACGCTCGGTTGGTGAACGAGGTCTGGTCAACGCACGGTCCGATGCCCCGTTCCGCCTCACAATCAGATCACATCAACGGGCCTTGCTCCGGCAGAGTCCGCTTCTCGTCGGGGTGACCCGGCAGACGAACGCCTAGGAGGGCTTCATGAGACGTACGCGGGTTTCACTATTGCTAGTGCTCGGAATGCTGGCGGCCTTGCTGCCGATGGGAGCGGCGCCCGCGGCGGCGACGACGCCGACGGAGTTGTTCTTCTCCGAATACATCGAGGGAAGCAGTTTCAACAAGGCGATTGAGATCTACAACGGAACCGGCGCGGACGTCGACTTGTCGGCAGGTACGTACACCCTTGAGCTCTACAGCAACGGTGCCTCCACAGCGAGCAAGACGCTTGCCCTCGCCAGTTTCGTCGTGGCCGGCGATGTATTCGTGGTTGCGCACCCGGCTGCCGACGACGCCATCCTTACCGAGGCGGACTTGATCGATTCTGCGAACAACGTGATCAACTGGAACGGTGACGATGCCGTGGTCCTCCGCAAGGGCGGAGCGATCGTTGATGTCATCGGTCAGGTCGGTTTCGACCCCGGCTCACAGTGGGGTAGCGGCCTGACCAGCACTCAAGACAACACGCTGCAACGTGCGGCGGAGGTCTGCGCAGGTGACACCGATGGTTCCGACGCGTTCGACCCGGCGGTCGAGTGGGTGGGCTTCGCTCAGAACACCTTCGATGGGCTCGGAAGCCACATCGCCGACTGTGGACCTGTGGTCGACGTACCCCCGACAGTCTCGAGCACCGATCCGGCGATCGGGGACACCGGTGTCGCAATCGATGCCGACGTCGTCGTCACGTTCAGCGAGCCGGTCACCGCGACCGATCCCTGGTTCGGGATCTCATGTGCCGACAGCGGCGCTCACACGGCAGCGGTGAGTGGCGGACTGTCGGCCTTCACCCTGAACCCGGACATCGACTTCGGCAACGACGAGCTGTGCACGGTCAGGTTGACCGCAGCCCAGATCGTCGATCAGGATGGCGATCCCAACGCCATGGAATCCGACTACTCGTGGTCGTTCACCACAGTACCGGCCGGCGAGGTGATCACCCTGATCCACGACATCCAGGGCGATGGATTCTCCAGCCCGATGGTCGGCCAATTGGTCACCATCGAGGGCGTGGTCGTTGGCGACTTCCAGCAGGACGACAACTACCCGAACGCCACGTATGACAACGACATCGACGGCTACTTCGTCCAGGAAGAGGACGTCGACGCCGACGCTAATCCGGCGACTTCCGAGGGCATCTTCGTATCGGACAACGCCAACGACATAGCGGTCGGCGATGTCGTGAAGGTTGCCGGAACCGTTGCTGAGGTCTTCGGACTCACGCGGATCCAGGATGTGACGTCCGCCGAAGTCATCGTCCCGGTGAAGGACACGACCGTCACCGCTGCGAGCGTGGCACTTCCGTTCACGGACAATCTGGACTTCGAGTCCGTCGAGGGCATGTCGGTCGTGTTGCCGCAAGCCCTCGTGATCGGCGAGTACTTCAACTTCGACCGATTCAATGAGATCGTGCTCACGACCGACCGGGCGGCGCAACCGACCGCTGTCTACGCACCGGGCTCGCCGGAAGCGGCAGCGCTGGCGGATCTCAACGCACGCAGCCGGATCACGCTCGATGACGGCCGCGGTAGTCAGAATCCCGACCCCGCGATCCATCCCAACGGACAGATCTTCGATCTCACGAACCTGTTCCGCGGGGGCGACACCGTCGAGAACGTGACGGGGGTCATGGACTATGGATTCAGCGCGTACAGGGTGCAACCGACGATCGCACCCGACTACACGGGCGGTGGCGAATACACATCGATCAATGCGCGACCTGAATCACGCGCCACGGTGGGCGGTGATCTGACGGTGGCGACGTTCAATGTCCTGAACTACTTCACGACGCTGGATACCGGCCCCGACATTTGTGGTCCTCTAGCCAACCAAGACTGCCGAGGTGCCAATACGGCGGAGGAGTTCACCAGGCAGAAGACGAAGATCGTCAGTGCGATTGCAGAAATCGACGCCGACGTAGTCGGTCTCATGGAGATCGAGAACGACGCAGCCGATGTTGCGGTCGACGACCTGGTCGAGGGTCTCAACGCAGCGACGGCTGCCGGAACCTACGCAAACATCGCCACCGGACCGGTGGGTCCTGATGCGATCCGCGTGGCACTGATCTACAAACCGGCAAGTGTCACCCCGTACGGCGCCCATGCCGTGCTGGAGGGCGCGTTCCTCGATCCCAACAACCTTGGTGAGGCCAAGAACCGTGCGGCGTTGGCTCAGTCGTTCGTCGACAACGCCAACGGCGGTGTGTTCACCGTGGCGGTGAACCACCTCAAGTCGAAGGGTTCGTCGTGCGGTGCCGGGGACGACGATCCGGAACAAGGAAACTGCAATCTGACGAGGACGCTGGCAGCAGGGATGCTGGCCGACTGGCTCGGAACCGATCCCACCGGCAGCGGCGATGCGGACTTCCTGATCATCGGGGATCTGAACTCCTATGACAGGGAGGATCCGATCAACGCTCTTGCGGACCGCGGCTACACCGATCTGGCGCTGCGTGATTTGGGCGAATACGCCTACTCGTACGTGTTCAGCGGGCAGTGGGGCTACCTGGACTACGTCATGTCCAACTGGGCGGCAACGCCGCAGGTGACGGGCACAACCATCTGGCATATCAATGCCGATGAGCCCGACATCCTCGACTACGACATGTCGTTCAAGAAGCCCGCGCAGGAAGCTCTGTACGAGCCGAACGCGTTCCGGTCGTCCGATCACGACCCGGTGATTGTCGGCCTCGAACTGACGGTCACGCCGATGCAGGCGAAAGCACACGCGATCGGGACGCTGTCCGCTCTCGTGCCGACCGGCGACAAGGGCGACGACAAGCGGATTGAGAAGGCGATCGACAGCATCGAGGACAGCCTGAACCCGGCCTACTGGGTGGACGGTACGCACCTCACGGACCGAGGAAACAAGGTCTTCGACGCGGAGAAGAAGGCCGTCAAGGACCTCATGCACGTCGACGGCCCGGCCGAGACCGATGCCCAGGCCGTCATCGATGTGCTGGTTGACGCCGATCAGACGCTCGCAGCCACGGCGATTGCCGATGCCGTT
>Ga0316190_10000694_pt1 | contig 23599 bp, 18 predicted proteins | sample Eddworburrow2_MG_FD_204929 | JGI IMG/M metagenome (GOLD analysis project Ga0316190, IMG submission 204929) | Coastal sediment microbial communities from Maine, United States - Eddy worm burrow 2 | ecosystem: Environmental > Aquatic > Marine > Coastal > Sediment | place: USA: Maine | collected... | reverse complement strand
CACAGGTCGTACCTACATTCAGTCTATCCTGACTGAAGGTGACTCTACTGATGGTTCTACTTTTGCTGGTAACACTGGTTTTGCTGACGAGTCTTTCGTTGAAATCGGTGGTGGCGAAGGTATCATCTCTCGTCAGTTGTTGGCAGAGCAGGCTGTTTCTGGTGCAGTAACTGAAGACTTCAACTCTGAGTCTCAGATCTTTGCTGGTCAGTTCCGCGTAGCTGATTCTGCAGCTATCCAGATCGATCAGACTGTTGCTGAGGCGGATACTGCTGATGTTTTCTCTACTGGTTTCCAGTTGATTGAAATGGATAACAGCACGTACGGTGGTAACATCACAGCTCAGGCAACTGTAACTGGTGCTCTGAATGCAGCTGACTTCACAGCTGGTTTCAAGCAGACTACTTTCGTAGTTGAAGACACTACTGGTACTTATGCTGCTGATAACTGGAAGCGTTTGGATGCAGATCAGACCCTGGTTGGTGATGTACAGCAGACTATGGCTCTGAGAGAGCGTACTGGTGCTGCTATCAGCCAGAGTGGTTCTACTGATGGTGCAACTGGTACTAACGCTGAGTTCGCTGCTGGCGACACTATCGTTAGCCTGCGTATCGCTCAGGATGTCTCTGGTGCCGGTTCTTTCGGTCTGGATGACTTCGTGAACGAGACTACTGGTGTTGAAAATGGTATCGACTCTTTCACTACATCAGGCGTACCTTTCCAGACAGTTACTTTCTCTGACGGTAGCGATCCTTTCGCAGCGTTCTAAGTTGAAAGTCTAGCTGGTCTAGATAGAAAATACTCATAGCGGTATCATGAGTGGAAGGGGGGGAGCTTTGCTCTCCCCCTTTTTTTTGCTTAAAATATATAGCTGTTTGCTATAAACAGTTATTTGTAGTCGGCTACTATCAACTAATGCGCTGTGTGGACGTTGTATTTGTGTAGATGTATTTTTAAGGAGTAAGTTTATGGCTATCTCGATACAAAGGGCGCTGCTGTTGTCAGCAGCTATGGTTGTAATGCCAATATATGGCGCAGGGGCTGAGGAGCTGACCGGTGCGGATATTGTTCAGCGCTGTGACCTGGACAAGAACCCAGGTAAGGACCAGCGTACGCGCCTGACAGTGGTTCTGCGGGATGCCTCTGGTAATGAAAAGAAAAATGTCTATCGCCGTTACTGGAAGGATTTTAATGGCAAGAAGAAGATAGAAGACAAGATGATTCTTTATACTGAATTCCCGCCGGATGCCAAAGGTACGGGATTTATGCGCTGGGGTTATATACCCGGGGTGGATAAAAATGCCGATCAATGGGTTTATTTGCCATCGCTGGGCACGATCAGGCGGGTGACGGTGCGGGATCCGGGTGATAGCTTTCTGGGCTCGGATCTGACCTATCAGGATATCAGTCCGCGCCTGCTCAATGAGGATGAGCACCGTTTGTTGAAGGAAGAAACCCGCGATGGTGTTGCGATGTATGTGGTCGAAAGTGTTGCCAAGGAGGCGAACCCCTTGTATAGCAAGCTCATTAACTGGTATCAAAAAGCCGATCAGTGGTCGGATTGTAATAAACGTCGAATCGAGCACTTTGACGGGGCTGGTAACAAGATCAAGGTTCAATCACTGAGCTGGAAAAAAACGGCCGATGCCTGGACCTGGGATGAGGTTGTTGTTGATAACCTTAAAACAGGGCATAGCTCTATATTTACGGTGACTGATGTGACGGTTAATGTCGGTTTAAAAGACCGGATGTTTACAGAGCGTGGGTTAAAACGTCCGCCACGTGAGTAGTAGCCAGGATTTCAGACGCTTATTGTGGCTCGTTTGTAAGCTGTTGAAAATTAAAAAATAAACATGCGGGTGCCGGTCGGATTATTGACTTTCACCGGCCTTTTGGTGTATAACATTGTTTTACATGCCGGGGTGGTGGCTTGATAAGCGGCTGCCCCGGCTTTACATTTCGGTGGCCAATCCTGTGGCCAGCTAATTCTTCCTGAGTGGAGATCATTACGTGAGTGGGCAGGTATGATTCGTTGGTGCATGGCCCTATCATTTTATCAAGGTTTAAGGTGTTTGGCTGGGTCAGCGCTATTCTGTGTCAGCCGGAAGGTTGGCCTATGTTATTGATGTGGTGGTCGGCGCTGGTTCAGCGGCGCAAGTATATCTGCTTCTGGCTGGTGTTATGTCTATTCCCGCCTGGTGCCAGTGCCAGTATGTTTGACAGCCTGTCTGAATTGGCCGCAGATATAGAATTCAGTGGTTATATCAAGAACGACACCGCTTTTCGCTATCTGGAACCACGTTCATTTACAAAAATCAGAAATACACTATCACTACGGGCGAAGTATCCGATAAATGATATGGCGGAGCTGACGGTAGGTGGCTGGTATTACCATGATCTGGTCTATCAGCTATTTAATTATGATACCGTGACTGCGCGCGCTGAAAGGGATTTCCTGCAGCCGCTGAATTTTATTGAGGCGCTCAATGAGGAGCAGGACTCGAATGTGCTGGATGTGCGTGAATTCTATCTGGATTTGTTTCTTGATCGAATGGACATCCGCCTGGGCCGACAGCAGGTCATTTGGGGTGTTATGACCGGTGTCCGTATCGTCGACGAGATAAACCCCATGGATTTTCGCGAATTAATTTTGCTTGATCTGCTGGATTACCGTATACCGTTATGGACGCTGAAGGCCGATTATTACCTGGATAATAGTACCTTAGAGCTGTTGTGGATCCCTGACATCAAATTCCATAAACCAGCACCTTCAGGCTCTGAGTGGGAATTATTGCAGGAAGTGCCGGGTACAGTTTTTCCGGATTCCATGACTATCAGGAACTCTGAATACGGGATTAAATGGTCCGGTATGTTATGGGATACGGAATTATCGTTGAGTTATCTGGATACCTGGGACGATTTCCCGGTAATTTTTCGTAAGGTACGTGTAGACCGGGTTGTTGAAGAGCCGGAATTTTATCCGACCTATACCCGCATAAAGATGCTAGGTACAACGTTTCAGCGGCAGATCGGTGCAACAGTGCTGAAGGGTGAATTTAGCTATGTGCTGGATAAATTCTTTGGCCTGGCAACAGTCGATAGGGATGGTGATGGTTATCTGGATAATCAGGGTGAGTTGAAAAAAGACCACGTGCGTTGGGGGATAGGGCTGGATTTTAATCTGTTTAAGACAGATTTCTCTCCGGGAATAATGCAATGGATAATACTTGATTATGATAGTGCTATTATTCAGGATCAGTTTGATACATCATTGAATTTATTTGTGAGGAAGGAATTGCCCGAACAGAAAGCAGTTTTCCAGATGCTGGCGGTGTCACTGGTTACACTCAGGGAGTTATATCTAAAACCCGAAATAACATTTTCTGTGACCGACCGTTTTAGTGTTGGTGCGGGTGTGGATTTGTTTTTCGGTAAACCTTCCCAGGTCGGTGTGGCGGCGGAAAACGGGCGTGCGGTCGATCTGGTCGAGATAGTCCAGCGGTTTCAGTTTGTAGGGAATTTTAACAGGAATAAACGGCTGTTTATGGAGTTTAAATATAGTTTTTGATGATATTTGTTTGTTATTTATGTATGCCTCCCCTTGATACCGATTAGGGGCTGAACAAGGAATTATGAATATGTTGAATTATTTTTATCTATTACCAATTCGTTTCCCAAAAGTGACATTGTTGTTGTTGTTGCTATTAACTGTGCTGGCCTTTGCCTCTCTGGGTAATTTGCGTTGGGAAACTGATGCCCGGGTATATTTCCCGAAGGGTCATCCGGCCATCGAGTTTGACGAGCGGGTGGCAGATGTCTACGGGGTAAAAGATTCCATTGTTATTGGCATTGTCAATGAAAAAGGGGTGTTTAATACAGAGACATTGCAGCGCGTCGAACGTATAACCAAAAAGATATCAGAGCTGCCGGGGGTGTTGACGCAGCGCCGCCTGGATGTGGCCTCATTATCTTCAGCAACCGTATTTTTAGGCACGGAGGATGAGTTATCTAATGATCGCGTGATGGAGCGGGTGCCAGAGGATGATCAGGGGCTGGAGGAACTGAAGAAAAAAGTTTATGCCAATGCCGATTTATTTGTAGGTAATCTGGTCTCTCCGGATGGCAAGGCGACGATGATTCGAGCCAAGCTGAAAGAAGGGAAGGAGCATCGCTATCAGGCCTATTTCCAGGTTAAGGGGATTCTTGCCGCCGAGCTGGGTGGTGGAGAAGCGGCCTGGGGAGGAGACTGGCAGCAGGGTAAATGGGGTTCCGGTGGGGATAAAGACGAGAACAATGAAACTGCTTCCGGTGAGTGGCAGCAGGGTGATGGCAAGTGGGGTGGCTCTGGCGGCGATGGCGGCTGGGGGGGTGGTGAAATATGGCCCAAGGTGATCAGTGATCAGCTGGCCGAAAATGGTGATCGTTTTTATATCGCGGGGCGACCTGTTATCGAGGTGACCTCTGGTTTGAATGCCCTCGAAGATTTGCAGGTCATGATACCGCTGTTAATACTGGCGATTGCAACAGCGTTATTTCTTATGTTTCGTACAGTGCGTGGTGTTGTATTGCCGCTTATGGTTGTGCTGCTGGCCATTGTCTGGACTATGGGGGCGATGGCGGCATTCAATGTGCCTATGTATACCATATCGACAATGTTGCCGGTGATTCTCGTTGCTGTCGGTATAGGCGATGGCATACATCTGATGAGCCATTATGAAGATATCGTGTTTGATGACCCGCATCGGGATCGGCGTACCATTGTCGCGCAGCTCATGCATGAGCTAGGTATGCCATTATTGATTACGACATTAACAACGGCAGTTGGTTTTCTGTCACTGTGGTGGGCCGATATGCCTCCATTCCGTGTGTTTGGTGTGTTTACTGCTGCGGGTATTGCATTTTGCTGGTTGGCATCCGTTACTATGGTGCCGGCTTTGCTGGCGCTGATGCAGCCGCATGTCAGTGGTTATCTGAAGCGCCGTCGTTCGATGCGAGTTTATGATGAATCAGGTTTTTTGACGCGGCTGCTGGTCAGTGTGGCGCGAACCATGATTCGTCAACGTGTGATTGCCAGCGTGGTGGTAATTGTTGTTGCAGTAGTCATTGGTTTTGGGGCGCGGGCAATGTATGTCGATTCCAGTTGGATAGCAGATTTCCGTGAGGATAGTGAGGTGGCTCAGTCCAACGATTTGTTTAACGAGAAGTTTGACGGCACGATATTCCTGAGTGTTGTTGTTGATGGTAAAAAAGAAGGGGCATTAAAATCGCCTGAGTTGCTGAGAAAGATAGAACAGTTGCAACAGCATATCGAGGCTATGGAGATGGTTGGTAATTCATTGTCACTGGTTGATTACCTCAAGAGCACCAATAAAACCTTTCATGCCGGTGATGAGTCATATAATCGCCTGCCGGATACGCGGCAGGAGATTAGTGAATACCTGTTTCTGTTGTCGGTGTCCGGGCGGCCAGAACAGCTTGATATCGTAGTTGATTTTGATTATAGCGAGGCCAATATCACTTTTTCTATCAAGACGGATCATACCCAGGAGTTGATGCGGATCATTGATGAGGTGAATGATTTTGTGGCGCGTGAATTTTCGGGGCTAGGAGTAGAAGTGAACCTGGCTGGTTCGGCCAATAATTCATCGGTGTGGGCGGATCTCCTGATTCGTAGCCAGACATTGGCTATCGTGTTGTCCAAGCTGGGGATTCTGATAATGGCGATATTGTTGTTTCGCTCGTTTACAGCAGGTGTCTACACTGTGTTACCGGTTACCTTGACAACATTGCTGATTGCCGGGATGGCTGGCTGGCTGGAAGTGCCACTGGATGTTTCTACGGTTCTGGCGGCAGGTGTGGCGATTGGTGTTGGTGTTGATTATGCAGTCCACTATATATTCCGCTACGCCTATGAGCGCGGTAAAGGGATGGCCGAGCATGATGCGTCACTGGGGGCTGTTCGCTCCGTAGGTAAGGCCATTGTCTTAAATGCTATGGTGGTGACCATCGGCTTTATGGTGCTCGGGTTCTCGCAGTTTCCACCGCATGTGAAGTTGGGGTATTTTGTATCTGCCTATATGGTTGTAGCCTGTCTGGCAGCGCTGTTGCTTTTGCCTTTGGTATTTGCCTGGCTGAAGCCGCGTTTTAATGTTAAGTCGGCAAGTTAAGCTGTTTGGCAATGAGAATTTATTGAAGCAGCTGGAGAGTGGTATATGATTTGGCGCCAGCCGCATTTTGTAAGGCAAGTGGCATTATGTTGTTGTGCGCTTGTCCTTGCGCAGACCGCTTATTGTGATGAAGAACCGCACTGGGGTTTTTCAGTGGTTCTTGGCGGCCACTTGCCTGATCTCAAGCCGTTAAGTGACGGCCTGTATAAGTCGAAACTGGTCGGTGATGCTGATGTTCTGCTCTATGAAGGGGGTGAGGGTACTGGCGCCGTGGGCGAAGATATCGATGAAAACATCACCGAGACGCAAAGCTTCGAATTCGATAACCCGCTTCCCGATGTTGGCATAGCCTCTCATGCCGGTGTTGAATTTCAGTGGCATGCCAATGATCGGCATAGTTTTATTCTGGGCGCGGGTTCAATGGAGAAAACATCAATTAGCCAGGTTGTTGCTAATCTTCCGATGCAGCAATATTACGTTAGCAATGAGGTCTTGAGTGAGCGACGCGGTAAGGTGTCCTATACGGAGTACACCCTCGGCTGGCGTTACAACTGGTTGCGCAAAGACAAATTCAAGCTTTACTCCCGTTTGTCATTACATGAAGTTTTTGATATTGATTTCAGGGATGATTTTACGTTTCATTTTCTCAGTAGTCCGATTGAAGATCTGGTGGGCGTACGTCGTGTAATGGTTGTTGAGGCACAAACTGCGGCGCTTATCATGGGGCAGCTGGGTGTTGGTGGCGAGTGGTTTTTATACGACTGGTTATCGCTGGGTTTTGAAGGTGGTATATTGTTCGGTGAGAGGGACTTTACCCTGCGGGATGTACGGACACGGGATGACTTTTTAAGCGGGGATAGCATTAACAGGAGCGGTATGCCTTATATAGCGCTCTCTGATGGTACCCTGGGTTATTTGCGTCATGATGCTACATCGGAAGATGTCTACAATCCTGCAACCCTGGAGTCTAATTACCTGCCTATGCGCCTGCGTTTTGATGGGGCGCGCTTTCTTTTTCGCGTAACCTTTTATTTTTAAAGGATAAAAAATTCAGGCCCGGAAAAAATACCGGAAAATCTGCTGCTGTTCTGTTATAATTAACATGTTGTTCGGCTAACATCGCGCGCTGATTCTGCCGCTAACGGTTCTACACAACGTCCTTAAGGTCCATTCCGGACCAGCCTCATGGTGCTCAATGTTTATCAGGATCGCATCAAACAAGAACACATACTTCCCCGGGTTTATTCTGCTGGCGGCAGTTGTCTATAGTCTGTCGACATCATCTGTTCAATGGTCTTCATCTGTGGACAGTACCTTGATGGCTGATGTCCAGGCAAAAACAGGGGTTGATTCGCCCGAATTGGCTGAGTCATTGTATTTTGAGGCGAATCGGGGGCATATGGATCGCCGCGCACGCTTTGTATTACGGGGCAACAATTACACCCTGCATTTGACTGAAGCAGCGCTTGTTATGAGCCTCTATGATGCGCATGCAACGGGAGTTGACGCTGCTGACGTGAAGAATGCTGGTGATGTGTTGCGGATGCGTTTTGTCGGGGCGGATAATGCGCCAGCGTTGATTGGTGAACAATTGCGGGTGGCAAAAAGTCATTATTATATTGGTGCCAGCACTAACGCCTGGATGCGAGATATCCCTCAATATGGCCGGGTACGTTATGAGGGGCTCTATCCGGGCGTAGATCTGCTGTTATATGGGCATCAACAACGGCTGGAATATGATTATATCGTTGCGCCTTATGCCGATCCGGCCATTATAGCCATGGATTTTACCGGGGCAGAGGTTATATCTCTGGATGACGCCGGTAATCTGGTCATTGAGACGAAGGCCGGTCGGGTGATTCAGCAGCCGCCTCGAAGTTATCAGCTCGTCGATGGCGTAGAGCAACTGGTGGAGTCGGCCTATGTGCTGGAGAATGGGCGTGTGTCATTCAGTCTGGATGTTTATGATCCGACCTTGCCCCTCGTTATCGATCCCGTCCTCAGTTATGCCACCTATCTGGGGGGCGGCGGTCTTGATAAGGCCAACGATGTGGTTGTCGATGCCGACGGTAATGTCTATGTGACGGGGCAAACCCTGTCGGCTGATTTTCCTTCCGCTGATACTTATACCCTGGGAGGGGCGGCGGATGTGTTTCTGGCCAAATACGATCCATCAGGAGTGATGTTGTATTCGGTGATTATGGGTTCAAATGCTATTGGTTATTGGGGGGGGCAGGAGCAGGGTCATGCAGTGGTACTGGCGGCTGATGGCGGTGATGTCTACCTGGCCGGGACAGCCGGGACAGCAGCAACCAGTAGTTTTCCGGTTACGGCTGATGCCTACCGGGCCTGTACTGGATTATATCCGGATGCCTTTGTGGCCCGTTTGAATGCAGCGTCAGGTGCCCTGGAGTATGCGACATGTTTTGGCGGCTCGGGGGTTGATGATGGCCAGGGGCTTGCAGTAGATCCGATGGGGCGGATCTGGCTTGTGGGTTATACGACATCAATTGATTTTCCGGTAACCATTGATGGCTCAAGCTCCAGCTTCAACAGGGATGCCTTTTTTGCCGTCATCGACCCAGCCGCCGGTGTTATGGATGAACCGTGGGTGGCCTATCTGGCCGGGACTGGCACCGATGAGGCGCAGGCCATTGCTTATTCGGCGCTGGATAATAGTATGGTGATCACCGGGGTTACGAACTCGCCGGGGGGCTTGCCCGGTTGTTGGGGCTGTGACGAGGGCGGGACGGATGTTTTTGTTGCCAAATATGCGGTGAGCAATGGCCAGCAACTATTCAATGTCATATACGGGGGGCAGAACGGGGATGACGGTGTTTTATTGAGTGTTGAGCCGGGTGGTTCTGGTCTGGCCGTCGATGCCGGGGGTAATATTTACCTTGCTAGCGGGACTACATCGGATGATTTGCCCGTGACGCAGGCGACCTCTCAAACAATGGCGGCTCGGCAAATGGAAATTGCTGGTGCGGAAGATGCGTTTCTGGCGCAACTGGATCTGTACGGTGATCTGCGATATCTGAGTTATTTTGGTGGTAGTGGTGCTGATGCCGCTGGCGCCCTTGCGGTAGATTCGTCCGGTGGGCGCATCGTTCTGACGGGCCGGACAACATCACCCGATCTGCCCGGCTCGGCGGCGTTGGCGAGCCAATATCCATATTCGACTGGCACACAGGATGCCTTTATCGCCAGGTTTGACGGGCTTATGGCCGTGAATTACGCATTCCCCTATGGTGGTGATGGCGATGATGCTGGCCTAGGTATTGCCTTGCACAGCAGTGGCGTCACGCTGGTGGTCGGCAGTACGGACTCTAGTAATTTGTTAGAGGCCTCCACGGCCATTTCCGGCCAGGAGGATGGTTTTATGGTTAAGGTCGCCCCCGCGTATCATGATCTGGCCTTGATTTTGGCCGCTGTCGATGGTCTGGTGGTCAAGGATGGGGCTATCAGCTATCGGCTAACTGTGGCCAATAATGGCCCTGATGCCGTTGCGGATATTATTTTTACGGCCGTGTTGCCGGCCGAGCTGGCCTTTGTTGACGCCTCGCCGGGTTGCATTTTTTCAGATGTGGCGCGTGTTTTAAGCTGTGATGTCCCGGATTTAGATGTCGGAGCCGAGTCGATGCTGACATTTGATGTGACGGTGGCTGTAGAAAAAGGCTTTGCCATGAGTATGCAGGTATATGCCGGCCTAACGGCTGAAGACGTGGCTACGGCCAATAATTCGTTAGTGCTGGAGGGGGCGCCGGGCTCCCCGATCATTATACGTGATGAGGCCGCCGGCAGTGGCATGGGTTCAGGTGGGGGCTGGCTGGGTTTACCGGGCTTACTGGGGTTGCTGTTGGCTGCGTTCGGCACGTCCTTTTGGCGGCGCCCGATACAAATATAACATATTGATATTTATGTGTATTTCATCATTTTTACGGACCTCCGGGGGTTTAGTTCTGGCATAAAAAGTGCTATACTTCATAGATATGTATGCCCCCTGTAAGGAGGCATAAACATGATTGCCTCGGCGGTCCCTGTCAATATTGAATATGTGGGTATTTCCAGACCAGATGAAAGCCATGAATCGATACCGCGTCATTTTCCAGTCAACATTGTTGGCAGGCATGGTTTTGTTTGCCGGTTCTGTTGCTATGGCAGCGGGTGTGGAGTTTAATTTTCAGCCGGTGGGTGCACCATTCACAGGGGGCATAAATCCAGCGGGCTCGGGAGCAGCCGGTAATGATGGTACGCGCTTCTATCAGGACACTATCGATATCGATGGCGTCAAATATTTTCATGTCGTTGTTGGTGATCCTGCTACAGGTTTTGCCATTGAGAGTTATGTCACTGCGGCAACCATTGCTACAGGACAAAATGCCGATCATCGCGCCTCATCACCGGATTCTGGTGGTAACGAGAGAGCATTGATAGGCTCACAGGCGGAACTATCCCTGGATCAGGGCGCTATAATCCAGATACCCGGACGCCAGTTTGGTAATGCCAAAGATCCGCTGGGGGTGACCGTGAATCCGGCGTCCGGCTTTAAGCATTTTGATTTATCAGGTAACGGTACGGCAAATCCAAACAGGGCAATGCTCAGGATGGTGGTGGGCGACGCACAAATGTCCCAGGAGGTCTTCAAGCCATTGTTGGGGCGTAAGCCGCTGATCAGTCAGGTGACCGTTGATAGTGATTCCCAGGGGGAGATGGTAGGACAGTTTATTGCGGATCTGCGCGGGTTAACCTATAGCGATATGAAGACGGCGGCACCGCTGTTTAATCGCCTGTCTATTTTGTCACCTGATTTTGCGGTATCAGGTATTGCCGATTTTGATATGAGTCATAGTCAGCGCAGTAATGTAACGGCTGGTCGGTATACCTTTACGCCGGGTGCCGGCTGGTCAGCACCAACTGACCCGGATGGACAGTTTAACTGGGATGTTGATGGTTCCACTTTTGATGAAGGCAGTTATACCTATTCTGATGGCGCCGGGTTTAATCTGGAAGGAATAAACTGGGGTAAGTTTTTTGATTATGATCAAAATGCTGTGGCCTGTTCTACCGGCTACCGGCAGCAGTCGGTTTGTCCGCAATGATTATTGCAATTGCAGCTAAACAACGTTTTACGCATCACTGGCAGATGCGGCTGCATGCTGCGGTTGTGTCTGTGCTGGTTATGGCAATGTGCGTGCTTAGTACTGCAGCCGGGGCAGCGTGGCAGACCCTGGAGGTTAATGATGTAGTTGTGGCTAATGGTCACTACGGATACCAATGGGCACACAGGCATACCTCTGTATTGAATCGTGCCAATGCTGTGGCTAGCGATGCTTCTGGTAATGTGTATGCCGCGGGCTACCGCGATGATAATACGTCGCCATCACTGCTCTCGGATGTGGTTGTCACCCAACATAGCCCTCAGGGTGCGCTGCTGTGGGAGTCGCTGCCGGAGGACTGTCCGGGGCTGGCGGTTCAGCGATGTAATGACAAGGGTCTGGGACTGGCAGTGGATCAGTCGACAGGTGAGATCTATGTGCTGGTCTCCGGTAATCAGGGTGTCAATACAGGCTATGACTTTGTCGTGCTGAAATATGATCCCGCTGTTAGTCAGCAACCGGCGTGGGTGTCAGAGCGTTATGATTTTAATGGTGCTGAAGATGTTCCTTTGGCGATCAAGCTGGCAGCTGATGGTAGCGGCTTTTATGTTGTCGGGCATAGTGATAATGGCGTCGATAACGATGTGGTTACGGTTGCGTTTGATTCGACAGGGGCAATTGCATGGAGTGCCCGTTATGACAGCACCGGCGAAGACAGGCCAACGGATTTTCTGCTGGATTCCAGTGGCCAGGTTTATGTCCTTGCCAATTCAAATGGCAATAGAAAAAGCGCGGCATTGATAAAATACAGCGCCACAGGGGTTGAGCAGTGGGTCAAAGATGATGGCCATATGACCAACGCCAACGCCTATGCCATGGTGAAAAATAGTGCGGGTGAGATATATGTGACGGGTGCAGTTAAAGGGACGCTGGCCGGATCGGCCGGGGTGCGGGATGTGATGATGCTGAAATATCATCCGGATACAGGAGCAATCCTGGCCAGCGCTGTTTTCGATAGCGGTGCCGGCCATGATATTGGCGCTGCGATAACGATAGGCAGTGATGGCGCGGTTTATGTCGGTGCCGTCGTCGGTGGTGGTAGTGACTATGATGTGATGGTGGTGAAGTTTGATGACTCACTGCAGCTATTACTCAAGAGCGCGGCGCTTGACTTTGGTGATGATGATGGGCCCGGGCCGGGTTGGGTAGACAGTGATCATGATGCCCCGGGGCCTGCTGATATCTTTGTTGATGCAAGTGGCCGGATATTCCTGCTGGCGTCTGTGGGTGGGTTTTCTGCCCATGATATAGGCCTGTTTGTGATGGATGCCTCATTGGCACTGAGCGACAGTATTACAAAATCATTCGCGGGCAATGAGCTGGTCACCGGTTCCGCTATGGTGACAGATGCCTATGGTGATCCGGCAATCGTTGTGGCCGCTGTGAGTGACCGTGTCAATAATGGTGAAGAAGATTATGCGGTGCTCAGGTATGCATTGATGGAGACCGAACTAACAGTGGGCTCAGTCACCGCGCCGGCCGTCTGGCCTTATGGTGCACAGGTGACCCTTCAATCTACGACTAATAACATCAAAAACGTCCTGGCTGGACAGTTCGTCGATGCTGGTAGCTATGTTATACAATATTCGCTTGTTTCAGATCAGGGTGTGGTTATCCCGCTGGTGGCAAGCCAGGTCCCGGGGCTGGTTTCAGGTGCTAGCCATAACGATACGACTATATATGACCTGGTCGCAGAGTCGATCCCTTTGGGTATTTATACCCTGAGGGCTGAAGTGGACTCGTTGCAGCAGGTCGTTGAAAAAAACGAGTCAAACAACATTATCGATGGTGGCGTGATTGAAATTTTTAATCCGCCCGATTTGGTAGCTACGGCAGTTACTGGCCCGGCCTCTGTTGCGGCAGCAGCGAGCATGACCGTTGAGTATACGGTTGTTAACCAAAGACCGGTGGCTGCCGGTACATTTTCTGTTTCATTTTTTCTTTCGCAGGATGATGTTGCTGGCAATGGCGACGATATCGCCCTGACGGGAGAGGCTGCAGTCGCTGCCCTGGCCGGTGGTGCATCGACAGATAATGGCGATGGTTCCAGGCAGCAGGTGGTGGTGACAGTTGCCAATACAGTGACTCCAGGTAATTATAGATTGATTGCCGTGGCGGATTCTGGTGACACTATTCTGGAGGCGCGAGAGGATAATAATACCTACATCAATACACAGGATTCGGTTGCCGTGCAGGCGATTGCCGACTTGTCTATGGCAGCAGTTTCCGGGCCGCTTGGTGCGGTTGTAGGGCAGCTGATTACGGTATCCGATACTGTTGCGGCAACGGCAGCAGGCGGGGATGCGGCAGCCTTCACGGTTGGTCTTTATTTGTCGACAGATGTGCTGGTGACGAATACTGATCTTCGCCTGGGCGAGCGTAGCGTATCTGGACTGGTGGCGGGAAATTCCAGCCCCGGTAGTACGGATGTAACCATACCAGCGACCGGTCTGGCTGCGGGGATTTATTATCTGGGTGCAATTGCGGATGACGGGGCCGTTATAGCCGAGAGTAATGAAACTAATAATGCCGGGGTTTCGGCGACGGCTATCAGTATCGGTTTGCCAGCGGGTGATCCCGGCGCCCTGCCTGACCTCGTTGTATCGACACTGGCCGGGCCGACTACAGCAGTGCGTGGCAGTGTTATCACTGTCACGCCGACAGTGCAAAATATTTTGCCGACACATATTACGGTGCCCTTTGGTGTGGGCGTCTATATCTCATCGGATAGCCTGATCACAACTGCCGATAAGCTGCTTGGGACATATACGATTAACGGTCTGCTAGGAAATACAAGCGATATACGCCCCGTGGATGTGACCATCCCTGATTCGGTTACCAGCCCCATAACCTGGACCGATCTGGTGCGCGCCTCTGTTGATGTGAATAACACCCTGATTGCGGGTGCGGGGACATCCAATTCTTCTGCAGGGGCTGCATCGGCTGAGTCCATTGCCGGTGATGGTGCGGCCGAGTTTACCGTAATCGAAAGGGACACACTGCGCGCCTTTGGTTTGTCGGACGTGAATCTAGATGATCAGATATCTTCGATAGACTATGGTATTTATCTGCTTACACCTGCCGTCGGCGGAGGCATGCAGGTGGTAGAGGGTGGCGTAAGGCTTACCCCGAAGTATACCTATGCAACAGGTGATGTGCTGCGGATTGAGCGCATTGCCGGGGTTGTGAAATTTCTTCGCAATGGTACGGTATTTTATACCAGTACGATTCCATCAGCCGGGCCATTGATTGTGGATGTTGCCTTTAAGACAGACGGGGCGACGATTGCTGATGGCAAGATTACTAACATAGAGGTTGCCAACGGGGCTTATTATCTGGGAGCGATTGCGGATTATGACGGCCAGATTGCAGAATTGAGCGATAATAACAATTCTGTTGTTCAGACAGATGGCTCCGGTAGTGCCCAGTCAACAGTGGTTTCGGTTTCTGGCGCCGGCAAGCAGTCAGGTGGCGGTGCTGTTTCTGTTGTGGATATGCTAATGCTTTTGCTCAGTATTTTATTGCTGCCTGTTTTGGGCCGATCGTATCGTAACAGGGGTGCCGGTTATAATAAAAAGCCTGCCTGATTCATTCTTGTTATGTCTGCGGCCCGGTCAACATCCCATAATGGCATATGGGCTCGCCAGATCCAGCCAAGATGGTTTAAGCGCCTTGTGGTTTGATCCATCACCTGATTTGATCCCCATTTGATTCCATTAAATAAAAAATCGTCAAATTTGTTGAGTCCAATCAAAACATAGCCGCCATCATCAGCTGGAATGATGCTGGCATCATAACCATTTTCCAGATCCCCAATCACCTCCTGCAAATGCCGGGTTGTTAACGCAGGGCAGTCTGTGCCTATGATGACAACGTGTGGCTTGTGTTTGAGGCTGCATTGAACGGCAAAGGCCATTTTGGCGCCCAGGTCTCCTGCAGGCTGGTGGTGCAGAGTCAGAGCATAATTATTATGGCATTGTTTAAAAAACGGATGGTTATCGTCCGGGGCGCACCATAATTGTGTCTGGCATACGGGCGGTTGAAGAAAGGTGTCCAGCGTGTGCAGGGTGAGCTTGCTGTGCAGCTGTGCTGCTCCGTGTGGGCCCAGCTCAGGTATCAGGCGGGTTTTGCAATCACCGGGGGTTGGCGCCCTGCTGAAGATGAGAAGTGTGACATTAGAATAGTGCATTGTTAGCGGTAGAATTTTTGTAGAAGACGAGGTTTGACGCCACAATAATAGGCTAGTCGCAACATCCACATACGCAGAATTGTTTGTGCAATACCCTGGTTTTCCCAGCGGCGACTTGAGGTTATTACGCAGTCATTTATGCGGGCTGGTTTTGACGATAGTTTGAGTCTGCGGCAAAATTCGATATCTTCCATGAGTTCGATATCAGAAAAACCACCCATCCGGGTGAATGTGTCGCGGTAGACAAATAAGGCCTGATCACCAGAGGCTATCCTGGTGATGCCGCTGCGGAAATTGATCGAGGCTTCTATGATTCTGTATATATAATTATTGCCGCTTAGTGAAATATCGAAATACCCCCAGGATTTATCGTTACCGGTCAGGGCCTGTTCGATAACATAGTCAGAGTTTTCGGGTAGGGTTGTATCTGCATGCAGGAAGAGCAGGATGTCGCCTGTTGCATAAGCTGCTCCTCTGTTCATTTGCCTGGCGCGGCCCCTGTTGCATATCAGGGTGGTGTTTGCATATTGCTTTGTATATTCAACTGTTCTGTCATTGCTGCCGCCATCGGCGACGATGATTTCATGACCGGCCTTACGCATGGCTTGTAAACTTAAGAGTGTGGTCGAAATCGTTTTTTCTTCGTTTAATGCAGGTATTATTACCGATATTTTCATTGGCATGCGATGGTTTTTATCCTGTTTTTTCAGGGCTGCTGTCCAGTGCGCCAGTGCAGCTGCTTCCCTGGCCGGCGGCGCAGGCATAACAGTGATTTTTTACCATGATGGGATTGGCGGCTAATGTATCGCTGTCGATATCCGAAATTTTTAACTTGTTGTGGCCATTAATCTGCAGGGGAAGGTTTAACATCTGATTGAAATCACAGTCATAGATGTAACCCTGCCAGTCAACACTGATCAGGCTTCGGCACATGAGGTTGTTCAGGTTTTCGGCCTGGAAGGATTTTCGCAGTAATTCCATATAGGGCTCGAATTTTCCGGTTGATACCAGCATGCTACCAAATCGATTGATGGGCATGTTGCTGAGTGTAAAAAGTCTGTTAAAGGTGACGTTGTGCTCATTTTTTAGGTGGCTCCTATAATCGGACTCTAGCGTGTCCTGTGCGGGTGGTAAGGTTGCACCCTGAGGGTTGTACATGAGGTTGAGTATAAGGTTGCTGCCGGGCTGGGCATAGCCAAGTTTATTAAGCTTTATCAGGCCATGAATGCTTTTGATAAAAACGTCTTTTCCGCGTTGTTTATTGACGTTGTCCTCAATATAACAAGGTAGCGATGCAACAACCTCAACCTTGTTGTCGGTAAGAAATTCTGCCAGGTCGGTTTGGTCGGGCTCGTCCAGTATGGTCAGGTTGCAACGATCGATGATGTGGAGGCCGAGCTGTCTGGCGGTGGTTACCAGATGGCGGAAGTGCGGGTTCATTTCCGGCGCCCCACCTGTTAGGTCCAGGGTTGTTACCCTGCCTTTTTTAAGAAATTCAATAATGGACTCGATTGTATCGAGATCCATTATTTCCTTGCGCCGGGGGCCGGCATTGACATGGCAGTGCTGACATTGCTGGTTGCATAAATATCCAAGGTTGACCTGTAATGTTTGCAGCTTATTGCGTCTTAGTGCAGGGAAGTCATTGGGCTCAAGTAATGGTAGCGTTGCATGCATAATTCGTCTCGCGTTTTCTGTATTGTATAAGATCCATGGAAAGCCCGCTAAGTATCTTGTTTCTCATGCCCCATTGAATCAAGCGCGCTTGTTTACAAAGGTAGTCGTTTGTTGAGGCGATTCCTTGCATTTTATATTTTATTGAATGACCGGCTGTCGATCTGGTCAAGCTTTATTGCTGCTTGTCAATAGCCCATTTGGGTGATCTCAGAAGGCTTTAAAGCTGTTATATTGATGTTGTGCCTATTTGGAGTTCTAGAGTGTATGTCTAACCTCGAGGTCGCTGGCCACCCGATTCCCGACTATTCCGGTCAGCATAATTTCCTGGCCCGGCGTCCTGTTTTTGGTCTATTTAAGCAAGTGTTGGCCTATGATGTAATCCATTGTGGGGCGCTGCCAGAAGATGATATCGGGGCCTGTCTGGAACAGCGCCTTGATGTTCTGGCCGCCGGGCAACAGGTATTTGTGGCAGTCACCAGAGAGCAGATAGTGCGCCATAATGAATTACCATCGTTAGCTGAGGGGCAACAGGTGGTGATGGTATTTGATGCCGATATTGATGTCGATGATGTCTTGCTGGGCTCGGTCAACCATCTGACAGGTAAGGGTTATCAGGTGGCATTGGCTGATTTTGATTATGGCAAAAATCATAATGCATTATTACCTTTTGCCGACTTTATTAAACTTTCTCTCAGTCACCATGCCGATAGTTTACTGCAGGAATTGCTCACTTCCCTGCATGAGTTTCAGGTTCGCCTGATTGCCGAAGATGTGGATACGCTGGCGCAATTTGAGCATGCCCGGGATCTGGGGTTTGATGGTTTTATGGGGAGATTTTACTGCCAACCCCGTTATCTGGATGTGCAGGAGATACCCGCAGCAACCGTCAATCTGTTACGTCTGGTGGCGCTGGTGCAGGAAGACGGGCTGGATATTGCATCGATGGAACGATTGATCAACCAGGATGTAGTGTTAAGTTTTTACCTGCTGCGTTATCTCAATTCTGCTGTTTTTTCATTGCGGCGTAAGGTGGGCTCCATTCGTCATGCTATTGTCCTGCTGGGGCAGGATGAAGTCAGAAAGTGGTCTGCGCTGGTCTCGGTTCTATGTGTCAAAAACAAACCGCATGAGCTGCTCAGGTCGGCCTTGTGGCGTGCCAGTATGTGTGAATTATTATGTCATGAACAGGGCCGGGGTAATCCGGGTACAGCATTTATTGTTGGCCTGTTTTCACTGCTGGACGCCATGTTTGATATATCACTGCAGGAACTGCTGCTTATGTTGCCGCTGGTTGATGAGGCCAAGTCGGCGTTATTGGATGGTCGGGGTGATTATGCCGCGGTGCTGGCCTGTGTGCATGCCTATGAACGCGGTGAGTGGTCGGCGGTGCAATGTTCCAGTTTGTCACCGGCGCAGATTAGCGGCGCTTATTTACGCGCAGTCCACCGTGCCGATCGGGCAATGAATGGCCTGTTTGCGGGCGAGACTGAGATGATAGCAGTGGCCAATTAATTATTCTTGTCTGCTATTTTCATGGCCTGACGAATGCGTTGCCGCGCCGAGGTGGACAGCGGTGTAAATATTTGCCTGGTTTCAAGTAATTTTTGTGCGGCGCGGCGCAGTGTTTCAGTCTGCTGGCGATACTGACGGCACATGCGGCAAATAACCAGATGTGCCTGTAGGGCCAGCCATTCACGTGGTTTGATCTGCCCATGAGATGCCCTGGTGATCAGCTCCGCAGTTTCTTTACAGCTACGCATCAGTATTTTCTCCTGAGGGTTTGAACCAGTGTCTGTCTATACAGTGCCGCAGCCTGGCACGAACGCGGGATAACAGCACCCACATATTATTGGTCGATGAAATATCCAGTAACTTGCATATCACATCATTATCCAGATCACGAAATTCACTCAGCATAAATAGTTCGGCATGGTGTGCGGGTAATTTTTCGAGGCAATTTTCCAGTGTCGCCAGAAAGGCCTGGTCTTCGATAGCCTGTTCCGGGTTACCCCAGGACTGGATGGGGTCGCGCCAGTGGCCTGATTCATCAAAAAGCCTGTTGTCGTAGTCGGATATCTCATCGTCTCGGGATTGCTCGCGGCTATTTTTCCGGAAATGATCGATTATCTTGTGTTTGAGGATGCCGATAAGCCAGGTCTTTTCGGACGATTTTTGCTGAAAATTATCATGGGCCTTGAGGGCGGCGATCAGTGTGTCCTGCACCAGATCCTCGGCCACCATGGTGTTGCCGGTTTTGAGCAGGGCGTAGCGGAACAGGGTGTCGCCGTAGCTGTCCAGCCAGGTCGCCGGGTTGGTTTTCATCGCTTAAATATAATGAAACTGTGTTGGGGTAACAAGTGTAATGGACCTTTAACAGTACGGTCTTAGTTATGAGTTATGAGTTATGAGTTATGAGTTATGAGTGACTGGCTATGTTTGAGTTTATCACTCATTACCCATCACTGAGTTGTTAGAATTGAAACACATCCTCGGCCTTAAATACCGGGCCATCAACGCAGACCCGTTTCATGGCCGGGCCGCTGGCCGTTTCTACACGAACCGTGCAGCCGGCACAGCCACCCACAGCGCAGGCCATGAACTCTTCCAGGGATATCTGACACGGCAGCTCATAGTCATTAGCCAGGCGGGCAACAGCCTCGAGCATGGGGTGGGGGCCGCAGGCAAAAACCTCTACTTGCTGGCGTTGCTCAGCGGACAGACTGTCCAGCCAGCAGCGGGCCAGGTCGGTGATATAACCATCAAAACAGCCGGGATAAGCTTGCAGGCTACTCAGACGGCTGGCGATGTGCCAGTCTTCCAGTAACGGCATAGCGGCAATGGCACCATCAGGCAGCCCGGGAACCAGGATCTGGGACGGTCGGGCCTTGAATGGAAAGGGGACTTCTGAGCCCATTAGAACCAGCGGTTGTGCTTCTGTGTGACGCAACTGATCGGCAAGAAAGATCATGGGAGGAATACCGACCCCACCACCCATTAGCAGGGGAATCTTTTTGTCCGGGCTGGTTGTGAAAGGTCGTCCTATAGGACCTATCAGATTGATCCTGCTGCCTACAGCCTGCTGGGACAGGAGTCGAGTACCTTCGCCAAAGACCTTGTACAATAACTCTATCCAGCCGTCCTCCGGGTTGCTACGCATGATGGAGAGCGGGCGGCGCAGCGGTCGTTGTGGGTCGCAGCGGATGTGAACAAAGCTACCGGCCCTGGCCTGGGCAGCGGTCTCCGGAGCGTGCAGGCGCATAACGCATTGGTCCCCCGCGTAAGCCTGATGGCTGAGTATTTCTGCATCCTCGACATGTAGTGTATTACGATTGCTCATGAGTCTAGTATCTGTGTTGTTGCCAGGGTATTCAATCGATAATCAACGTTAGTGGCTGATGGTGTGTTACCTGGTTTCTCAATCCGCAGCTTCAAAGACACACTGACCGTTGAGGAAGGTATAGCGCACCTGTCCTTGCAGTTCCCAGTCAAGAAACGGGGTGTTATGGCCCTGGCTGACCATGTTATTTTTGTTGAGTGTCCAGTAACGGTCGGGATCAAATATACAGATATCGGCTCTAACCCCCGGTGTCAGGGTGCCGGCCTCGATGCCCAGGATAGCAGCGGGTCCCTTCGTCAGGCTGGCAAGGATGGCGCTACGGTTGATGTTGCTTTCGTTGCCGGTCTTCAGGGCCAATGGCAGCAGGGTTTCCAGTGCCGATATACCGGTAGCCGTGGTGCTAAATGGGGCCAGCTTGGCGTCAGGTTCATGTGGCTGATGGTCAGAGCAGATGGCCGTAATGGTGCCATCACGCAACCCTTCGCGCAGACCATCGCGATCACGCTGGCTGCGTAACGGTGGCCGAACGTGGCAGCTGCTATCAAAATCGAGGACGTCGAGTTCGGTTAAGTGCAGATGATGGGCGCTGACATCGGCGCTGACAGGCAGGCCATCATAACGGGCCCGGGCAATCATACGAACGGCGCGGGCTGTGGATAACATTGAGAAATGGATACGTACCCCGGTTTCCTCAACCAGGGCCAGCGCCGTGGCAACGGCCACGGTTTCGGCCGCTGTCGGGATGCCGGGCAGTCCCAGCCGGGTAGCTACTGCACCATTGTGAACGCAGCCTTTATCGGCCAGGGCCGAATCCTCGGCATGCAAAAAAACGGTGAGTTGATGGGTGGCGGCATATTCCATGGCGCGCTGGTATATAAGGTTATTACCCAGAGGCGCCATGGCGTTACTGACGCCGACGCAGCCGGCCTCTTTCAGCGCATGCATGGCGCTGAGTTGTGTTCCAGCCAGACCCTGGGTGAGTGCACCCAGGGGTAATACCCGTGCCATACCGGCGGCATGCGCCTGATCATATATCAGGGTGGCTACAGCCGGGGTATCAATAATCGGCTGGGTGTTAGGTGGGCAGCAGAGTGTCGTAATGCCACTGCGCGCAGCGGCACGGGTTTCGCTCGCTATAGTTGCCTTGTGTTCCTGTCCCGGTTCGCGCAGATGGGCGCGCAGATCTACGAGGCCCGGGCAGACGATCAGGCCACTGGCGTCGATGCTGTGTTCGGCGGTAAAACCACCCGGTATCTGACCAACCGCCAGGATGCGACCATTGTCTATGGCGATGTCATGGATGGCGTCAATCTGGTTTGCCGGGTCTATGATATGACCGTTGCGGATCAGGGCGCGCATCACGCCTCCTCTCTGGCAGTGGCCGGCATATGGCTTTGCATGGCCATGGACATAATCGCCATGCGTACCGGGATACCGTGCGTGACCTGCTGTAGAATGACCGATTGTGGTCCGTCGGCAATACTGGATTCGATCTCGACACCACGATTGATCGGGCCCGGGTGCATTACCATGGCATCCGGTTTGGCAACCGCCAGTTTGTCCCTGGTTAGGCCATAGAGACGGAAATATTCATGTTCGTCTGGTAACAGGGCATTGCTCATGCGTTCATGTTGCAGGCGCAGCATGATAACAACATCGACATCGCGCAGGCCGTCGCTCATGTTGTTATAGGCGTGGACGCCGAGGGCCTCATAATGGCTGGGGATCAGGGTACGGGGACCGATGACGCGGATTTCCTCAACGCCTAGTGTGCTTAGGGCATGTATCTGTGAGCGGGCAACACGTGAATGTAATATGTCGCCGACAATGGCTACGCGGAGTTTGTGAAAATCACCTTTGACACGACGAATCGTGAACATATCCAGCATGGCCTGGGTAGGGTGAGCATGACGGCCGTCACCGGCGTTTATGACACTGATATGTGGCGCAACATGGCGGGCGATAAAATGGGCTGCGCCGCTGTTCGGGTGGCGTACAATAAACATGTCGCAGTGCATGGCCTCAATATTCTGTAATGTATCAAGCAGTGTTTCGCCCTTGCTGGTTGCTGAAACCTCCAGGTTAACATTCAGGACATCTGCCGACAGGCGTTTGGCGGCCAGTTCGAAAGTTGTGCGGGTACGGGTGCTGGGCTCAAAGAATAAATTGACTACGGTTTTACCGCGTAATAAAGGTACTTTCTTGACGCTCTGTTCGGTGACGCCCGACAGGGATTCTGCGGTGTCGAGAATATCGGTCAGCATCTGCCGCTTGAGTCCCTCGATGGACAAAAAATGGCGCAGGCGTTTGTTGTCGTCTAATTGTATATTTTGTTTATCCATCGTGGTTCTAGTTCTGGCCCTGGCTCAGGCTCAATTGTAATGGTTCAGGCCCCTGCAGCTTGATGTGTTCATGAGGCTGTAGTTCGAGGTGTATGGCGCTGACATCGGCCTGGATGGGCAATTCTCTGCCGCTACGATCGACCAGTACCGCCAGATGGATCGAGGCTGGCCGGCCATAATCAAATAATTCATTCATGGCTGCGCGTATGGTGCGGCCGGTATGCAGGACATCGTCAATCAGCAGGATGTGGCGATCATCGATGCTTTCGGGTAACTGTGAGGGTTTGACTTCCGGATTAATGCCGATACGGGTGAAGTCATCACGATAGAAAGAGATGTCCAGCATCCCCAGTGGTGCGGTAATAGCCAGTTGTTGATGGAGCTGCTGGGCTAACCAGGTGCCTCCGGTATGAATACCGATCATGAGCGGGTCGGTAATACCTTGTTGCTGTATTAATTGCTGCAGGCGCTGTTGCAGCGTAGCCAGAAGCTCGGTGACGTCAAAATTTCGGGGCTTATTATTGTTCAAGGTGGTCGCTGGCCTGCTGGTTGAAAAAAGTTGTCAATATTAGTTGTGCGGCAATCTGGTCAATTAACTCCTCGCGCCTACTAGCTCGAATTTTTCCATGTGCCTGTGGTTCATCAAGTATTTGTTCGGCGGCAACCGATGTCAGTCGTTCGTCAGTCAAAAATACCGGTAAATGATACCTGCCTTTGAGCTGGTTTGC